>Ga0070661_100004051_pt1 | contig 10085 bp, 7 predicted proteins | sample KBSC43metaG_FD_64663 | JGI IMG/M metagenome (GOLD analysis project Ga0070661, IMG submission 64663) | Corn rhizosphere microbial communities from Kellogg Biological Station, Michigan, USA - KBS C4-3 metaG | ecosystem: Host-associated > Plants > Roots > Rhizosphere > Soil ...
TTCGCGCTGCACCGGATCATCATCGTGCTGACCAAGGTCGACACGTCGAACGAGACCGACATCGACGGCGGCGTCTACATCTCCGATCGCGGCAACATCGTGTTCGGCTCGCGACACACCGGCAGCGGCACGATCGTGCATCACCGCGTCACGATCGGCATGCGGCCGCCCGGCTCGGAATGTCCCGAGATCGGCGAGAACGTCTGGATCGGACCCGACTGCATCGTGACGGGCCGCATCTCGATCGGCGCCGGCTGCACGCTCCTGCCCGGCACCGTGGTCAGCCGCGACGTGCCGCCCGGCTGCCTGCTCGAGGGCAATCCGGCGCGCGTGGTGCAACGGAACTTCGACAACACGGCGCTCCGCGCGTCGCTGCGCTGGAACGTCGAGGCGAAGGACATCGTGGCCGAGCGGGCGCTGGCGTCATGATGGAGATCGTCCGCCGCGACCTCGACCGCTATCTGCGGCACAGCGCCGGCGACCGTCGCGCGCGCGTGCTCGCGATCGCGACGAACTGCGGCCTGCAGGCCGTGCTCGTCTACCGCTTCGGACGCTGGCTGCAGCGGCTGCAGCGCGCGCAGTGGTGGCTGTTTCCGCTGCTGATCCCGGGCTGGATCCTGTACTGGCTCGCGCTGCTGCTGACGCGCCACGGCTACGGCATCCGCGTCTCGCTTTCGGCCGACATCGGGCCCGGCCTCTGCATCTGGCATTTCGGCGGCATCGACGTGCGCGACTGCACGATCGGCTCGAACTGCGCGATCGCGCAGCACACGACGATCGGACCCGAACTGGGCGGCAAGGGTCCGGTCGTCGGCGATCGCGTCTGGTTCAGTCCGCATGTGCGCTGCATCGGCGCGTTCCACATCGGCGACGGCGCGACGATCGGCGCCGGCGTCACGGTGAGCGAGGACGTGCCGGCGAACGTGCTCGTGATCGGGAATCCCGCGCGCGTCGCGATGCAGGCCTACGACAACAGCCTGTTCAATTTTTGATGGTGGCGCGCACGGTGGGCCCAGGCCCACCCTATGGGTTTGACGGGTGGGGTCGCGGTGGGCCGAGGCCCGCCCTATGGGGCCGTCATAGGGTGGGCCTTGGCCCACCGGACGTCGCCGCGAGCTTCCGCTCCCAATTGAGCGACGTACGCGCGATCGTGTCGAGATCGTCGTGGCGCGGCGTCCAGCCGAGCACCTCGCGCACGCGATCGGCCACCGCGATCAGCGTCGGCGGATCGCCGGCGCGGCGCGGCTCCTCGACGACCGCGATCGGCGCGCCGTTCGCGTGCTCGACCGCGCGGATCACGTCGCGCACCGAGTAGCCGTGGCCGTAGCCGCAATTGAGCGTCGTCGACATGCCGCCCTTGCGCAGGTACGCGAGCGCGCGCACGTGCGCGTCGGCGAGATCGTCGACGTGGATGTAGTCGCGCACGCCCGTGCCGTCCGGCGTCGGATAATCGGTGCCGAAGATGCTGAGCTGGCGGCGCTTGCCGACCGCGACTTCGGCCGCGACCTTGAACAGCAGCGTCGCCGCCGCCGTCGACTGGCCGATGCGCATTTCGGGATCGCAGCCCGCGACGTTGAAATAGCGCAGGATCACGTGGCGAAGCGGGCTCGCGGCGGAGAGATCGCGCAGCATCCACTCGCTCATGAGCTTGGAGGCGCCGTACGGATTGATCGGCGCCGTCGGCGAATCCTCGCGTGCGCGCCCGCCTTCGGGGATGCCGTAGACCGCGGCCGTCGACGAGAACACGAAGTGCTTCACGCCCTGGCGCTGGCAGCATTCGAGGAGATTCCGCGTCGCGCAGGTGTTGTTGCCGTAGTAGCGCAGCGGATCGGCGACCGACTCCGGTACGATCGTGCGCGCCGCGAAGTGCATGACGGTTTCGACGCGATGCTCGTCGATCAGCTTCGCGACGACCTCGCGATCGCCGGTGTTGCCGACCACGAGCGGTGCGCCGAGCGTGGCGCTCTCGAAGCCGGTCGAGAGATCGTCGAGGATGACGACGCGTTCGCCCGCTTCGCGAAGCTGCCGCGCGACGTGGCTCCCGATATAGCCCGCGCCGCCGGTGACCAGGATCGTTCCGTCTGCCATGCTCGAAATCCCTCCGTTTCGAGCGCCCTAGTCTACATGGCGTTCGCGCGCGCACGATTGCGCAGCAACGCCGCGCTATTCTAGGCGCGGAGGGAATCACCGATGGCGCTGTCTCGCTGGCTGCCTTATGTCGCCGTGCTCGCGATCGTTGCGATCGCGGCGTATGCATTGGTGTTCCGTCGTCCGCCGCAACCGGCAGCCGTGTCGTCGTCGGTGCCGCCCGTCGCCGTGCTCGGCGATTCCGACAGCCATTCGTACCAGGACCGCATCTCGTTTCCGCCCGGCACGGCCGAGCGCGGCGCGGAGTACCGCGATGTGTCGCTGCAATGGACCGAAGTGCTCGCGCGCCTTCGCGGCGATGCACTGGATTTCGGCGCGTGGGGCACGTACGGCACGAGCCGCATTCCGGCGTACATCGCGAAGAAGCTCGGCATCGTGGTGCGCAAGCCCCGCCGCGAGGATTACCGCTACAACTTCGCGATGTCGGGCGCCGAATGCAGCGATCTCCTGGACGGCTGGCAGGAAGCCCGCGCGCTGCTCAAGCTGATGGACGCCGAGCCGGAGCGCTGGCAGCACGGCATCGTGATCATCCGCATCGGCATCAACACGTTCGGCAAGCTGAAAGAGATGAACGGGCTCGCGCGCGATCCGCCCGAACCCGACGTGATCGCGCGCATCGACGGCTGCATCGACGCCTACCGGAACACGGTCGCGCTGATCCGCGCTGCGCATCCCGGCACGCGCTTCGTGCTCGTCGGCATCTTCGACAACCTCAACTGGACGCGCTATTTCGAGCACTGGCAGTCGCCTGGCGAAGTCGCGAACATCCAGAAGGGCCTCGACCGCTTCGACGACGCGCTTCGCGCGATGGCGGCGAACGATCCCGGCATCGCGTTCTTCGACGACCGCGCGTGGTTTCGCGCGCGCTGGGGCTCGCGCGACGCGGGCGGACGGCCGGCGTACCGGACCGTGCACTTCGCCGGGCTCGATGTCGTCAATACCGAGGGCAACCCGCCGCACAATGTCGCGCTCGAGGATGGCCATGCGGGGCTCGTCACGAGCACGCTCTGGGCGCAGTCGATGCTGCAGGTGCTCAACGAGCGGTTCGGCTTGGCCATCCGCGAGATCGACGACGCGGAGGCGGCGCGTTTCGTGCAAGAACAACTCGACAAGGCACCGAACCTGCCCCGCTAGCCGCGGCGCCGGGAGCGCACGCGTGCCCAACGTATGAAACGGCCGCACCCGCCGGCCGCGATAGAATGCGCGGGGGAGAAAACATGGCCGTCGGTACCGATTTCCTGCTGCTGTACAAGGAGCTGCGCATCAAGCCCGGGTGCGGCCTTGGCGAGTTTCGGCAGGCGTACAGGCGACGCGTCGGCGAGCTCCATCCTGATCGCGTCCAGCATCATCTCTACGAGGACGCCGCAGCCCGCCTCTCGAATCTGAACGCGATGTACGCGTCGGCGATGGAGTTTCACAAGCAGCATGGCCGGCTGCCCGGCGAGGCGTCGGTCTACCGTCCCGATCCGCGCCCGCAGACCACGCCGCCGCAGGCCGCGCCCGCGACGGCAGCGCCGAAGCGCGCGTCCTGGTTCCTCACCGTGCTGCTCGTGCTCGCGGCGCTCGTCGTCGGCTGGATCCTCGGCGCGGTCGAGGGCGGCGGCGGCGACGATCAATCCTCGGCGACGCCGGGCCTGCCGCGCGTCGCGTTCGTCGTCGACACCGAGACGGGGCCCGCGCCGGTCGCGAAGATCGCGCGCATCCGCGTCGGCATGGACAGCGATCGCGTCGTCGCGATCGAAGGCGAGCCGGTCATGACGGCGAAGGACCGCTGGGAATACGGCCCGTCGTGGATCGCATTCCACTGCGGCGAGGTGCTCGACTGGTATTCCTCGCCGCTGCGACCGCTCAAGGTCGACAGCATGCAGGCGCCCGCCGACGAGGTCGAAAGGGAATCGCGCCTCAAGATTCCGGGCTGCCTCAGGACCGAGCAGCCGGACAATTCGTGACGCGCTACTTGTGCAGCTCGGTCACGACCATCCAGGCCTGATTCCGTAGCGGCGACACCGACGACAGCAGCACGCGATCGACGCCCTCGCCGATCGCGACGGCCGGCTTGAACAGGAACGAGCGCCGGAGCGGCACCGCGCCGAGCGCCGCGAAATGGAAAAAGCGCGAGCGCACGTTCGAGAAATACTGCTGTGCGAGCGCGAGATCGGCCTTCAGCAGCGGATGCTCGTCCTCGGTGCGCATCTCGGGCGTGCGCCGCCGATACCAGTTGATCAGCGGGTTGTGGCCGAGCGGCTCGAGGAAAATGCCGTAGCCGTTCGGCCGCAGCACGCGCGCGATCTCGGCATAGGCCTTCCTGAGATCGAGGTGATGCAGGATGCCGCTGCCGCAGACGCGATCGAAGCTCGCATCCGGGAAGTCGAGCGCCTCGGCATTCATGACCCTGAAATGCGTGCGATCACTCAAGCCGCGCGAAGCGGCTTCGTGCGCGCCCATCTCGATCGCGACCGGCGAGATGTCGATGCCGGTCGCATGCGCGCCGGCCGCGGCCGCGTCGAACGCGCTCGAGCCGGTGCCGCAGCCATACTCGAGCAGCGCCTTGCCGGCGACGTCGTCGAGCACGCGCTTCCTGTAGAACGCGAACGACGAGCGCGTGATCGCGTAGAACTTGTCGGTCGCCGCGCGCGTGTTCTCGGCGAAGCGCGTGTCGTGGAAAGCGGCCTCGCGCGCGAGCCTTGCGTCGCTGTCGAGATCTGCCGCCTGCGTGTCGTTCATGACGCCCTCCCCGAGGGGCTTTTCGCCACCGCCTGCCATGGCCGTGCGCTTCGGAAGGATTCTGGGCCAGCCACCGGAACCGTGCAAATGCGGGCCTGCGCGCGCGATTTAGCGCACGCCGCGCCCGAACAGCACGACCTCGACCGTCTGGATCAGGATCATGAGGTCGAACAGCATCGCGTGGTTCTTGACGTAGAAAAGATCGTACTTGAGCTTCTCGCGCGCATCGGCCTCGGACGCGCCGTATGGATAGCGCAGCTGCGCCCAGCCCGCGAGGCCGGGCTTCACGCAGTGGCGCAGGTTGTAGTAGCGGATCTTCTCGGCGAGCTGCTCGACGAACTGCGGACGCTCGGGCCGGGGACCAATCACGCTCATGTCGCCGCGGAACACGTTCCAGAGCTGCGGCAGCTCGTCGAGGCGCGTGCGGCGGATGATGCGGCCGACGCGCGTGACGCGATCGTCGCCCTTGGTCGCCCAGCGCGCGACGCCGTCCTTCTCGGCATCGGTGCGCATGCTGCGGAACTTGATCAGGTTGAATACGCGGCCGCGCTCGCCGACGCGCTCCTGCCGATAGAGGATCGGCTGGCCCTTGCCCGATTCGAGACGGATCGCGAGCGCGGTCAGCAGCATGAACGGCGCGGCGAGCAGCAGGACGATCGAGGCGATCAGCAGATCGAACGTGCGCTTGGACGCCTTGCGCAGCGGCGAAAGATCGAAGCCCTGCGAGAAGACGAGCCATGAAGGCTCGGCGAGATCGAGCTTGATCATGCCCGACTCGCGCTCGAAGAACGTCGTGAGATCGGTGATGCGCACGCCGAACTGCCGGCAATTGAGCAGCTGCTCCATCGGCAGCGAATTGCGGCGGTCGTCCGAGCCGACGACGATCTCGTCGATATGCTGGCGCTCGACCCATTCGGGGAGATTCTCGCCGGTCTGGATCATGTGATCGGCGGACACGGCGACCGCGTCGCCTTCCTGCGCCGCGAAGCCGACGATCGTGAAGCCGCGGCGATCCGAGCGGCGCCGCATGCGCTGCTGGATCAGCGCCGCGCGCGAGCCCGCGCCGATGACGAGAATGCGCCGCTTCAGGAGCGTCGCGTCGACCGTGCGCAGGAAACCGGCGCGGAACAGCGCCACGAGCACGAACCCGATCGCGAGCGCGATGCCGAAGATGCCGCGGCCGACGTACGCCTGCGGCACCGCGTAGTAGAGGATCACGAGGCCGAGCGCGCCGACGACGAAGCCGACCATCTGCCGCGCGAGGAGGCCGAACCAGGTCTCGCGCATGTGCGCCTGATGCAGACCGAGCGCGATCATGCCGAGCACGAGCGCGCCGGCGAAGACGCAGCCGCGCAGCGCCATGCCCTCCATGTAGATCGCGCGGAGCGCGGGCGCGTCGTAATAGCGGACGTAGACGGCAAGGAACAGCGCGACGATCAGCAGCAGGAACTCGCCTGCGCCGAGCAGCAGCTGCCAGCGGATCGCGTTCTGACGCAGGAAGCGCAGCATTCCGTTCTCGAAACCCCCTGCCGGCGCGCGTGAAGACGCCGGCAGCGAGGCGCCGCTCCCCCGCAATGAAACGTCGTAGTCGGTCATCTTCCCACCCGGCCAAAGCCGAAAGACGCGGAAGCAAGTCACGCGCCAGGCCGGGAACCCACGTCAATGTTAAGTCCCCGCCCCGACCGGCAACAGTACCGGTACGCTTGTGACAAAACCGACAAGAAATGCCTGCATGTCCGATTGCCGCCTTGGTTTTTTCCCCGGCGGGGCACCCCCGGAGCGAGTATCATCCGGCCGTCGCCAACGACCGGTACCCTCGGTGCCGCGAGGCAGGGAGCACAGCCGAACATGTGTGGAATCGTCGCCGCCACCGCGCGGGAAAACGTCGTCCCCATCCTGATTGCGGGCCTCAAGGCCCTCGAATACCGCGGCTACGACTCCGCCGGCATCGCGATCCTCGAAGGCGACCGGCTGACGCGCGTGCGCACGCCCGGCAAGGTGCGCGACCTCGAATCGCTTTACCTGCAGTCTCCGGTCGAAGGCTTCACCGGCATCGCGCACACGCGCTGGGCGACCCACGGCGTGCCGAACACCGTGAACGCGCATCCGCACGTTTCGGATGATCGTGTCGCGGTCGTCCACAACGGCATCATCGAAAACCACGCCGAGCTTCGCGCCGAGCTGAAGGCGCACGGCTATCGGTTCGACTCCGACACCGACACCGAAGTCATCGCGCATCTCGTCCATCAGGCCATGGACGAAGGCGCCGATCTGCTGCACGCGGTCATCCGCACGACGCAGCGCCTCCACGGCGCGTACGCGATCGCGGTCATGAGCCGCGATGCGCCGGGCCACGTCGTCGGGGCGCGGCGCGGCTCGCCGCTCGTCGCCGGCATCGGCGACGGCGAGCACTTCCTCGGCTCCGACGTGCAGGCGCTGATCAAGGAAACGAGCCACTTCACCTATCTCGAGGAAGGCGACGTCGCCGAGATCACGCGCGACGGCATCCACATCTACACGGCCGACGGCACGCCGGTCGAGCGCCCGGTGCGCAAGAGCGAGCTCACCGCCGACGCCGTCGAGCGTGGCGAATACAAGCACTACATGCTGAAGGAAATCTTCGAGCAGCCGCGCGCGATCGCGGACACGCTCGAGGGCCGCATCGCCGGCGAGCGCGTGCTGCCGAACATCTTCGGCGTCGATTCCGATGCGCTGCTCTCGCGCGTCAAGAACGTGCAGATCATCGCGTGCGGCACGAGCTACCACGCGGGCCTCGTCGCACGCTATTGGCTCGAAGGCATCGCCGGCATTCCGTGCAACGTCGAGGTCGCGAGCGAGTACCGCTACCGCCGCGCCGTCGTGCAGGACGGCACGCTGTTCCTCGCGATCTCGCAGTCCGGCGAAACGGCCGATACGCTCGCCGCGCTCCGCGATGGCCGCAACCGCGGCTATCTCGGCTCGCTTGCGATCTGCAACGTGCCCGAATCGAGCCTCGTGCGCGAGTCGGATCTCGTGCTGATGACGCGCGCCGGTCCCGAGATCGGCGTCGCGTCGACGAAGGCGTTCACGACGCAGCTCGCCGCGCTTGCGCTCCTCGTGCTCGAGCTCGGGCGCCTGCACGGGCTCGCCGAAGCGAAGTACTCGCGGCTCGTCGCCGAGCTTGCGACGCTGCCGCGCGTCGTCGGCGAAGTGCTTGCGCTCGATCCCGAGATCGCCAGGCTCGCCGAGCGCTTCGTCACGAAGCACCATGCGCTCTTCCTCGGCCGCGGCGTGCATTTCCCGGTCGCGCTCGAAGGCGCGCTCAAGCTCAAGGAAATCTCGTACATCCACGCCGAAGCGTATCCGGCCGGCGAGCTGAAACACGGGCCGCTCGCGCTCGTCGACGACGACATGCCGGTCATCGCGGTCGCGCCGAACAATCAGCTGCTCGAAAAGCTGAAGTCGAACCTCGAGGAAGTCCGCGCGCGCGGCGGCGAGCTTTTCGTCTTCGCGGACACCGACGTCGAGGTCACGCAGACGGGGAATCGCGGCGCGGTCATCAAGGTCGCGTCGGGCGGAAACCTCATCGCGCCGGCCGTATTCACCGTGCCGCTGCAGATGCTCGCGTACCACGTCGCCGTGCTGCGCGGGACCGACGTCGATCAGCCGCGCAATCTCGCGAAGTCGGTGACCGTCGAATAGCCGCGTCGCGCTCGCCGAGCGCGGTTGTCATGCGGTCGTAGCGAAATCGAAGCGTTTTTCGCATGCGTCGAGTGCTGGCGCATGCGAGCGTGCGGGCTTCGTTCGCCTCGCGAGGTCCGCATGCGCCGTTCAGCTCCGCTCGCCTTCGCCGTCACGCTCGCCGTTGCCGCGAGCTCGTCCGCGCATGCCGATCTCGTCGGCACGTCGATCGGCAACGATCTTGCGATCGACACCGCCTACGGCACGAACGGCTCGACGATCGTCAACTTCAACGACGCCGAAGGCACGTGGGACGAGCCGCTGCGCGCGATTGCCGCGGACGACGGCGGCCTGACGGTGCTCGGTTTCCACCGCATCGACGCCGGCGGCGACCGCTTCGCGATCGCGAAGCTCGACGCAAGCGGCGTGCCCGATCCTTCGTTCGGCAATGGCGGGCAGATGCTCGCGACGACCGGCGTCACCTACATCGCCGACGCGATCGTCGCGAACGGCAAGTACTACGTTGCGGGCATGTATCTCCTGACGTCGTCGGGGCCGAGCGAGTTCGCGATCGCCTGCGTCGAGCCCGACGGCACGCCATGCGCCGGCTTCGGCGAAGGCGGTACGGTCACGATCGCGATCAACGCGCCGGGCTACAGCAGCAGCGCGACGCGCGTGCTTTATCGCGACGGCGCGCTCTACGCGATCGGCAACACCGATCCCGGCGGCGGCGACTTCGGCCACACGAGCGCGATCGCGGTCGCGAAGCTCGACGCCGCGACCGGCGCGCTGGACACGGCATTCGGCAACGCCGCCGGCACCGAGCCCGGCACGTCGATCTTCGATCCCGCACTTTATGCCGGCGGCGGCTTCGACTACGCGCGCGCGGCCGCGTTCGCGAGCAACGGCGACGTGCTCGTCGGCGGCTCCGCGCAGACGGCCGAGAACCAGAGCAGCGACGGCTACGTGCTCGCGTTCGATGCCGCGACCGGCGAGCTCGATGCGGCATTCGGCGACGGCGGCTACGCGTACTTGCCGTTCCACGTCGGCGTGCATCTCGACCAGGTCGCCGTGACCGGGCTCGCGGTGCGCGACGACGGCCGCATCTTCGCCACCGGCGACGCGAACCACGACGACGCCGACTTCAACACGCTGACCGACGTGCTGCTCGCCGCGCTTGAGCCCGACGGCAGCGCCGCCGCCGATTTCGCCGGCGGCGGGCTCACGCATGTCAACGTCGGCTTCAACACCGAAACGACCGACCTCGCGTTGCGTGCGAACGGCGATCTGGTCGTCTCGATGCAGTCGAGCGGGCTGCTGCCCGATCCGTACAACCCGTTCACGCTGCAATCGGTCGTCGAGTTCGACGCGTCCGGCGCGGGTCCGATCGCGACGGTTTCGCTGGAGTTTCCTTCGAGCGAGGATCAGTCGCCGCTCGCGCGTCCGAGTGCGCTTGCGATCGATGCGGCGGACCGCGTCGTGGTCACGGGCCTTCGGCTTTGGGGCTATCCCAACTATCCGGCGCCCGATTTCGACATCACGGCCACGCGACT
>Ga0070661_100004052_pt1 | contig 10084 bp, 8 predicted proteins | sample KBSC43metaG_FD_64663 | JGI IMG/M metagenome (GOLD analysis project Ga0070661, IMG submission 64663) | Corn rhizosphere microbial communities from Kellogg Biological Station, Michigan, USA - KBS C4-3 metaG | ecosystem: Host-associated > Plants > Roots > Rhizosphere > Soil ...
GACTGATCGCGATCAGCTCGGCGTTCGCGAACGTTTCGTCGCTGTACGGACCGGTCATGACGCGAACGTGCGGCAACTCGGCGTGTAGCAGATCGCGATTCGGCGGATCGGCGCGCGTATCGGCAACGCGCACATCAGCGCCGCGGCGCGTGAGAAACCGCGCGAGCGACAACCCGGTTAAGCCCAGACCGAGCACGACGGTACGACGGTTGCGATAGTCAGTCATCGCAGCTTCAACGTGGACAAACCGAACAGCACGAGCAGCATCGTGATGATCCAGAACCGCACGACGACCTGGTTCTCCTTCCAGCCCTTGAGCTCGTAGTGGTGGTGCAGGGGTGCCATTCGAAAGACGCGGCGGCCTGTCGTCTTGAACGAAACGACCTGAATAACGACCGAAAGCGTCTCGACGACGAACACGCCGCCCATGATGAAGAGCACGATCTCCTGGCGAACGATGATCGCGATCGCGCCGAGCGCTGCACCGAGCGCCAGTGCGCCGACATCGCCCATGAACACGTCGGCCGGGTAGGCGTTGAACCAGAGGAAGCCCAGTCCCGCGCCGCCGATTGCGCCGCAGACGACGGCCAGCTCGCCCGCACCCGGGATGTGCGGAAAGCCGAGATAGCGCGCGAACACGACGTTGCCGGATACGTACGCGAATATCCCCATCGCCGCGCCGATCATCACCGTCGGCATGATCGCGAGACCGTCGAGGCCGTCGGTGAGATTCACGGCGTTGCTCGTACCGACGATGACGAAATACGACAGCGCGATGAAGCCCCACACGCCAAGCGGATACGAGATCGTCTTGAAGAACGGCACGATCAGGTCCGCCTTGGGCGACAAGCCGATGCTGAATCCTGTTTTCGCCCACGCGCTCAGCAATTGCGCAAACGTCGCGTTATCGGGCGCCGACACGGAGAACGCGAGGTAAACGGCAGCGATGAACGCGATGACCGATTGCCAGAACAGCTTCGCGCGTGCGGAAAGACCTTTCGGATTACGCGCGACGACCTTGCGCCAATCGTCGATCCAGCCGACCGTTCCGAAGCCGAGTGTTACGAGCAGTACGACCCAGATGAAACGGTTGTCGAGGTCGGCCCACAACAACGTCGTCACGGCGATCGAAACGAGGATCAGCGCGCCGCCCATCGTCGGCGTGCCGGCCTTGATCAGGTGCGTTTGCGGCCCGTCGTCGCGCACCGATTGACCGATGCGCATCTTCGTCAGCCACGCGATCATGCGCGGCCCGATGACGAACGAGATGACGAGTGCCGTCATCGTCGCGAGCACCGCGCGAAGCGACAGATAGCCGAAAACGTTGAACGCGCGGACCTCGCGCGCCAGCAGTTCGGAGAGCCAGAGCAGCATCTCAGTGACCGCCCTTTGTGCTGCCGGTCAGCGCCGCGACGACGCGTTCCATTCGCATGAACCGCGAGCCTTTGACCAGCACGGTGACCCCCGAGTCGGCATCGCGCGCGACACGATCAGCGAGTGCCTCGACGGAATCGAAGTGCACGCCATTGGCGCCGAACGCGCGCGCCGTATCGCACGACAGCGGTCCCGCTGCGAGCATGCGCTCGATCCCCGACTCGCGCGCATAAGCGCCGATCTCGGCGTGAAAAACCGGGCCGTCGTCACCCACTTCACCCATGTCGCCGAGCACGAGCCAGCGCGGCCGCGGTCTTGCGGCGAGAACGTCGATCGCCGCGCGCACCGAGTCCGGATTCGCGTTGTACGAGTCGTCGATGACGTGAACGCCAGCAGCGGTCGTCGTGATCGCGAGCCGTCCGCCGACCGGTCGAAAGCGCTCGAGGCCGCGAACGATCGCCTCGATCGGCAACCTCGCTGCGCACGCCGCCGCGGCCGCGGCCAGTGCATTGCGGGCCATGTGCTTGCCGGGGGCGTGCAACACGGCGTGGCCACTGCCGCTCGGCGTACGGAGCTCGAGCGCGCAACCGTCAGGGTGCGTTGCGTAGCGAGCTGTGATATCGGCTGTTTCGTCGAGGCCAAAGGTCAACACGTCGGCCGCATGCGCCGCGGCCGCGTCACGCCAGACGCCGGCGCGAGCATCGTCGGCGTTGACGATCGCCACACCCTGCGGGCGAAGTGCGTGAATGGCGTCGGCGTGCTCCGCTGCCACTTCGTCAACGCTGCGCATGAACTCCTGATGCTCGCGCTGAGCGTTCGTGATGACTGCGATCGTTGGTTCCGCGATTGCACCAAGCTCGCGGGTCTCGCCGCGGTGATTCATGCCGATCTCGAACACGGCGAGCTCGTGCGTGGATCGCAGCGCGAGCAGTGCAAGCGGGAGTCCGATCGCGTTGTTGAAGTTGCCGGGTGTCGCGGCAACGGCAACATCCCCCGCGGCTGCGCGAAAGATCGCCGCGATCATTTCCTTGGTCGTCGTCTTGCCGTTGCTGCCAGTGACGACAGCGAGGGGAATATCGAATCGATTGCGCCAGAATCGCGCGAGTTTGGCCAACGCCTGCAGCGGGTCATCGACGGCGATCAGGTTTCCCGAGCCTGCGGCAGCGTGCCGGCGGTCGACGAGCGCCGCCGCGGCGCCGTTTTCGAGCGCATGCGGAACAAAATCATGACCGTCGTAACGCTCCCCTTTCAACGCGACGAACAAATCGCCGCGGTTGAGGCCGCGCGTATCGGTCGTGACGCGCAGGAATGGCACGGAAGCGCCGATGACGGAGCCACCGACCGCGCGCGCGGCGATCGCCGTATCCATCATCCGCGACTCCTGCGCGAAAGCATCTCGATGGCGACTGCTGCATCGGAAAAGGGGCGTCGCTCGTCGTTCGTTTCCTGATAGTCCTCATGACCTTTCCCTGCCAGTACGACGACGTCACCCGCTACTGCGTCGTCGATCGCAAGCTCGATCGCCCGGCGACGATCGAGCTCGACCGACCAGTTAGCTGGCGTCGTCTTCAGGCCTTCGATAATTTGGTCGGCAATCTCGCGCGGTGACTCGTTGCGCGGGTTATCGTTGGTGACGATGACGCGATCGGCAAGGCGTCCTGCGACGCTGCCCATTTGCGGCCGCTTGCCGCGATCGCGGTTGCCACCGCAACCGAACACGCACATCAGCCGACCTCCCGGTCCGAGCACCGGCCGAACCGCTGCGAGCACCTGCTCGAGCGCATCCGGTGTATGCGCGTAATCGACGATGACGAGCGGATGCTTACCGCCGCCAAAGCGCTCCATCCGACCGGGTGGCGGTGTGATGTGCGACAACGCGGGAAGCGCAATATCGAGCTCGATGCCGCTCGCGAGCAGCACGCCAAGAACACCCAGCACGTTCTGCACGTTGAAAAGACCGGTGACAGGAACGCTGACCTGACCCTGTCCTTTCGGTGTACGAACATCGATCGACATCCCGGTGGCGATTGCGGCGACGCGCGTCGCGACGATATCCGCCCCATCCGCGCCGTAGGAAACGACGTGCTGCCGATGGCGGCGCGCCTGCGCGATCAGCGTTTGCCCGAATGAATCCGCTGCATTGATGACAGCGATGCGCAGCCCGGGCCAGCGGAAGAGTCGAGCCTTCGCAGCACCATACGCAGCGAGCGTGCCGTGATAATCGAGATGGTCGCGCGTCAGGTTCGTGAACAGCGCGACGTCGAACGCGACGCCGTTGACGCGACCCTGGTCGAGTCCGTGCGATGAGACCTCCATCGCGACGGCAGCTGCGCCGTCACGCAGCCAGCCTGCAAGCGTTGCATGCAAAAGACACGCGTCCGGCGTCGTGTTCGACGACGGCTGCAGCGCATCGGCGAAGCCATTGCCGAGCGTGCCGACGATTGCGGCGCGCCGTCCGCACTGCGTCAGCGCTTGCGCTATCCAGTGCGAGCATGATGTCTTGCCATTCGTGCCCGTGACACCGACCATCCATAGCGCGCGTGACGGCTGGCGGTAGACGGCTGCGGCGACGAAGCCGACCCGCGTCTTCAGGTCGGCAACGGCAACGTGCGGCACGCGCCAGCCCGAATTCCAATCAAAGCCGCGCGCCTCGAACAGCACGGCCGCAGCACCGCGCGCGATCGCGTCGCCGATGAACGCGCGGCCATCGCGCGAGCTCCCTGGATACGCAGCGAACGCAACATCCGGCCCCGCGAGGCGGCTGTCGGACGTGATGCCGGTCACCGGCCCGAGCCGCGCGACCAGCGCGTCGGCCTGTGCAGCGAGAAGGCGCGTATCGCTCACGAGCGTTTAGGTCTCTTCTTGAACGATCGCTTCGGGTCGCGGCAGCACGACGTTGTCGACCGGTGCATCCGTCGGCACACCGAGCATCCGCAACGCTGCGCCCATGACGCTCGAGAACACGGGGCCGGCGACGCTGCCGCCGTAATAGTCGCCGCCGCTCGGCTCGTCGATCATCACGGCAACGATGAGACGCGGATCGGACACGGGCGCCATGCCGACGAACGATGCGACGTATTTGCGCGTGTACTCGCGTCCTTCGATTTTGCGTGCAGTGCCAGTCTTGCCTGCGACGCGGTAACCGGCGACCTGCGCCTGCGGCGCCGTTCCGCCCGGTAACGTCGCGAGCTCGAGCATGTGCCGCACTGCACGCGCCGTCTTGACGGAGACGATCGGACGTCCCGCAACGGCACCATCGGTCTTGAACAGCGCGACCGGCTTCAACTCGCCATCGTCGGCGAAGATCGTGTAAGCGCGCGCGAGCTGCACGAGGTTGACCGACAGCCCGTGGCCGTACGACATCGTCGCCTGCTCGATCGGCTTCCATGTCGCCGGCGGCCGCAACCGTCCGGCGACTTCGCCAGGAAAACCGGTCTTCGGCGCAGTGCCGAAGCCCGCTTCCGAAAACATTCGCCACAACGTCTCGGATGGCAGCGACAACGCAATCTTCGCCGCGCCAACATTGGATGACTTCTGGATCACCTGCTCGACGGTCAGCGGTCCGGCGCGGTGCGCGTCATGGATCGTCTGCTTGCCGATCGTGAGCTCGCCGCCCTCGGTATGAATGACGCTGTCCGGACGAATCTTGCCGGCCTCGAGCGCCGCTGCGATCGTGAACGGCTTCATCGTCGAGCCGGGCTCGAACGTGTCGGTCAACGCGCGGTTGCGCATCTTCTCGCGCGCAACCTTGTCGCGCCGGTTCGGGTTGTACGTCGGCCAGTTCGCGAGTGCGAGGATTTCGCCGCTCTTCGCGTCGATGACGACGAGCCCGCCGGCCTTTGCCTTGTTGCGCTCGACTGCAGCCTGCAGCTCGCGAAACGCCAGGTATTGCAATCGCGAATCGACGGACAACGCGAGATCGCGGCCCGCTTGCGGCGCATGAATCGATGCGACGTCTTCGACGATGTCACCGCGACGGTTGATGATGACGCGCCGGCTGCCGGGGGTGCCGCCGAGCCACGTCTGTTGCGCGAGCTCGATGCCTTCCTGCCCGGCGTCCTTGTCACCGGTGAAGCCGATGACCTGCGCGGTGACTTCGCCGCCCGGGTAATAGCGCCGGTATTCGTTCTGCTCGTTCAGTCCCTGGATGCCGAGGGCCAGTGCACGATCGGCGGTTTCCGGCGCAAGCTGGCGGGCAATGAATGCGAATTCACCTTCGCCTTTCATCCGCGACGACAGTTGCTGTGGCGTGGTCTCGAGCACGCGCGCGAGATTGCGGAGTTGCTCGGGAGTCGCGTCGATCTTGTCGCGAAAGACCCACAGCGACTTGACCGGTGTGGAAATGGCGAGCGCATCGCCAAAGCGATCGACGATGCGACCGCGATGCGCGGGCACCTCGATCGCGCGCGAGAATCGCGCAGCGCCCTGGCTCTGCAGGAAATCGTTTTCCATCCACTGCAGCCACAGCGAGCGTCCGAGCAGCGTGACGAACAACAGGCCCACCGCGCCGAACACGAGGAGCGCGCGCACGCCGGGAAGCTCGGCTGGAGGGGGAACGTGCTTCTGCGCAGCCGGCGTTCTCATTTCACGCTCGGTGTCTCGACGATCTCGACGCGAGATGCAGCAGGCAATTGCATCTTCAACGATTCACGCGCAATCTTGGCCACCCGCGCGGGCATCCCCCACGTCGATTGCTCGAGTGAAAGCTGGCCATACTCGACGTCGAACTGACGCGCGCGGGCCTGTTCGCGCTCGAGCTCCACGTTGAGTCGTCGTGCTTGATGTCGCGACGTGACGAGCGACAGCGCGCACGCGACGAGCACGCATAACAACACGACGTTGACGCGCGTCATCGTCCGCCACCTGCGAACCCGCGCGGCCAGTCGGCGGGCATCGGATGGGGCGTCCGCTCTGCCACGCGCAGCACGGCGCTTCGCGCGCGCGGATTGTGCGTTGCCTCTGCCTGCGACGCCTTGATCGCGCGACCGACGATCGCCAATGGCGGGCGCGGCAACGCGTCTTCGCGAATCGGCAGCCGCGCAACCCGCTCGTCGCCGCCATACGGGCGCGACGCGAACGCGAGGAAGCGCTTGACGATCCGATCCTCGAGCGAGTGAAAACTGATCACGACGAGCCGGCCGCCCGATGCGAGGCGCGCCGTCAGCAAGGGCAATGCGCTGGACACTTGTTGCAACTCGTCGTTCACCGCAATCCGAAGGGCCTGGAAGGTCCGCGCGGCCGGATCCTGACTCCAATCACCCCGCGTGCGCGAGCCGATGGCTTGCGCAACGACGTGGGCGAGCCGCCGTGTCGTGAGGATCGGCTCGACTTCGCGTGCCTTCGCAATTGCTCTTGCAACCGATTGAGCAAACCGTTCCTCACCATAGTCGCGGATAACCTCCGTCAATTCGGCCGTAGATGCGCGCGCGATGAACGCGGCCGCGCTCTCGCCATCCGACGGGTCCATTCGCATGTCGAGCGGACCGTCGTGGCGATAAGAAAATCCGCGCATCGCGTCGTCGAGCTGCGGTGAAGACACGCCGAGATCGAGCAGCACGCCGTCGATCGTCGCGACGTGCAATGCGTCGAGCACGTCGGCAACGTCGGAAAACCGCGCGTGACGGAACGTGAATCGCCGATCGTCGATCGATCGCGCCGCGGCGAGCGCCGCGGGATCGCGATCGACAGCGATGACCCGGCCCTGCGCACCGAGCGCTTCGAGGATGGCGCGCGAATGACCGCCGCGACCGAACGTCGCGTCGACATAAATGCCGTCGTCGCGGAGCGCCAGGGCTGCGAGCGATTCTCGGACGAGTACGGGAACATGACTGCCACCGGATATCGACATGCGCCCCGCTACAGGCTGAGCCCCTGCAAGCCCGGCGGCAGCCCGCCTGCGAACGTGATCGTCTGCGCGACCTGCGCCTGCCACTTCGCCTCGTCCCACAACTCGAGCTTCTGGCCCTGTCCGACGAGGACGACGCGCTTGTCGAGACCGGCATAACGACGAAGCGCCGGCGGGACGAGGATCCGGCCCGCGGCATCGAGCTCGACGTCGTCGGCGTGACCGACGAGCAGCCGCTGGACGCTGCGAATGCGATCGTCGAAGGACGACAACGCCATCAGATCCGCTTGAATCGGCTCCCACGTCGCCTGCGGATAAACGAGCAGGCAGCCGCCGTGATCCGCGGTGATGACGATGCGTCCGCCGTCGCCGGCGAGACCGTCGCGGTGGCGCGCGGGGATTGCCACGCGACCTTTCGCATCGAGCAGCAGTTCGGAAACGCCACGGAACACGGGGCGGCTCACGCCGTTGCCGTGCTGCGTTCCGCCTTCTTCGCCGTTCCCGCCCACTGCTACCACACCGACCCTCCACCGCCCGGTAAGTGAGCGCTCAGTCCGAACTCCCACCGCGGAGTTCGATTGCCCCACTTTGTCCCACTTTTTACCACTTCGGTGAACTATACGTGCGATCCGTGTCGGTGGTCAACGTATTTGCGATTGCGGAACAATGACTTAGGTGGAAAACGCAACAAACGAAAAGATGCGCTGGATGAGGCACTTAACTACGATTTTGAAAGTCGATTCCCACCTTTGAGGCAAATTCAGCGTTAACTCGTACGTTCGTTCGATCGAGCGTTTATTTTTTGGTTGTTGCTTTAATGCCACTGACATATCGGCCATGTGTCCCGGCGAACTGGTGACCCACGCAGGGGCCCGGTAGACTCGGTGGGCATGACCGGGGTTATGCGACAGCTTATGTCGCGCCGCGCGTCGAAAAATTCTGCGGAGGTTGGAATGCAACGTCTTGCTGGCATCATGGCGGTCGCGCTCATCGGCGCGGCAACGCTGTCCGGTTGCGCGCTGCGCGACCCGCGCGCCGACTATGCGTATTCCCGCGCGTCCGAGGGGCTGTGGGGCGACACGGCTTTCGAGTTGATCGATTGGAATTTTCCGACTTCGCTGAACCAGCCTCCGGTGGAGGCGCCCAAGCGCTTCCGGCTCGAACGCACCGCCATCGGCGTCACATGGGCGACGCGCAACCCATTGCCGCTGTGGGACAACCTGGCGCCGGTCGGCGAGCCGCAGCCAATAGAGCCGCGGTCCGATGACAGCAAGGCAGCGTCGACGGCTATGGCGAATGCCGGCCCTGCTGGCAATTCCGCTCCTGATCGCGAGCGCCGCAGCGTTCGCTGACGCTTCACCTCCTCCCACCGACTCACCTGCTGCGTCGACCGAGTCTTCCGCGACACCCGCGGAAGGCTTGCGTTATCGCGTCGTCATCGACGCGCCGAGCCCGCTCAAAGAAACGCTTGCCGCGAGCGTCAATCTGATCCGCTGGCAAAGCTACGATCAGATGACATCGAGCCTTTTCGATGCGCTGGTCCGGCAAGCAACGGATCAGACCCGTGAAGCGGCAGCGACGGAAGGATTTTTCTCGGCAACCATCGACGTTGCTGTCGACCGCACTGTTACGCCGTATGTCGTCACGGTCCACGTGGCAACGGGTGCCCAGGCGACCGTCAAGAGCGCGCAGATCGCAGTCGCGGGCGTAGCTGCTGATGACGTCGCTGGTGCCGCGGCTGTCGCGACGGTCAAGACACAGTGGCCACTGTCACCCGGTACGCCGTTTCGCCAGGTCGAGTGGATTGCCGCGAAACAACGCGCTGTAGAGACGCTCGCCGGTGACTCGTTCGCTGCGGCGAAACTCGGCTTCAGCGAAGCATTCGTCGACCCCGACGCCAACACGGTCGCGATCGACCTTCGCATCGACAGCGGACCCGTATTTCGAGTTGGGGAGCTCGAGATCGAGGGCCTGTCACGCTATCCAATGGAGCTCGTCCGGAATTACCGGACACAGCGTCCCGGTGATCGCTATTCGATAACGGAGCTCGATCAGTTCGTTCGTCGATTGAACGGAACCGGTTACTTCGCGAGCGTTCACGCCGCGATCGACGCCGACCCTGCGCGTGCGGATGACGCACCGGTGCGCGTGTCGGTGATCGAGGCCCCCCCGAAGAAGCTCGAGATTGGACTCGGCTATTCGACCGATACATCGTTTCGCGGCAACGTCAGCTACCGCGACGTCGATGTCGACAATCACGCACTGCAGATGTACGTCGAGTCGCGAATAGAAACGAAACTGCAGAACGCGTCACTGCGCTTCGTGCGGCCGCCATACCCAAACGGCTGGTCTCCAACGGTATTCGCAAAGGCCGAGCGTACGGATATCAGCGGGCTCGTCACGCAGACGGCCTCCGCCGGCGGGCGGATGATCTCGCTCGATGAGCGCAACCAATGGCAATACGGCGTCGCCTACTACACCGATCTGCAGAAACCGTCGGGCTCGCCGCAATCGGATTCGCGAGCGTTGTACGCCGACGTCGAGCGTGCGTGGCGGCGCGTCGACGATCTCGCCGCACCCTCGCGGGGCTGGATCGCGATTGCGCAGGTCGGTGCCGGTATTCCCGGCGCGTCGACGCGGGGCTTCGAGCGCGTCCTCCTGCACTACGGCTACTGGCGGCCGATCGACCGTCAATGGTCGTTCACGGCGCGCGCCGAAGCCGGAGCTGTATTCGCAAAGAGCCGCCTCGACATCCCAGCCGCGTTGCTGTTCCGGACGGGCGGCGATACGACGGTTCGCGGTTATGCATTCGAAAGCCTCGGCATCAAGCAAGGCGATGCCGTTTTGCCGACGCGCTACTACTAC
>Ga0070661_100004054_pt1 | contig 10082 bp, 13 predicted proteins | sample KBSC43metaG_FD_64663 | JGI IMG/M metagenome (GOLD analysis project Ga0070661, IMG submission 64663) | Corn rhizosphere microbial communities from Kellogg Biological Station, Michigan, USA - KBS C4-3 metaG | ecosystem: Host-associated > Plants > Roots > Rhizosphere > Soil ...
CTGGCGCTGGGCGTCGCCGAAGTCAGCGTCATCGACATGACGTCGGCCTATGCGGTGTTTGCGAGCGGCGGCTACAAGACGCCGTGCTTCGGCATCCTCAAGATCACCACCACGCGCGGCGACACCGTGTTCCAGCGCGACCTCAACGCGCCCCGCCCACGGGTCCTCAGCCAGCAGACCGTCGGCTACATGGACAACATGTTCCGCGCCGTGGTCACCAGCGGCACCGGCCGGGCGGCGCAGATCGACGGCGTTCCCGCGGTCGGCAAGACCGGCACCACCAGCGACTATCGCGACGCCTGGTTCGTGGGCTTCACCGGCAACTATGTCGCCGCCGTCTGGTACGGCAATGACGACTACCACCAGATGAAGAACATGACCGGCGGCACGCTGCCGGCCAAGACATGGCAGAAGTTCATGGCCTACGCGCACACCAACATCGAGATCAAGCCGGTCTATGGCATCGACTTCAAGCCGGCCCTGCCGCAGACGGTCGTTGCCTCCAACACCACGACCACGCCGCCGGAAGCGCAGCGTCCGCCGACGCTCAAGCCCGAGGCCGCCGACAAGCTGCTCGATATCGCCGACCAGCTCGACGCCGCGCTCAAGGGACAGGGCGGCGGCCAGAACGTCGCGACACTCGCCGTCACGGCGGCGCCCGCCGGACACGGCTGAGCATTGCGGTTCCTGTTCAATCTCGTGCTGATGCTGGTCGTCGCGCTGGCAGTCGGCTTTGGCCTCTCCTACTACGCGCTCAACGACGGGCGGCTGTTCGGCGCGGTGCAGATCGGCCCGTGGACGGCGTGGCCCCGCTCCGGCCTGCCGGCCCCCGATCCTTACACCCGCGCCTACCTGGCGCGCACCGGCGCGCTGCAGCTCGGCCAGGGCGAAGGCATGCAGTTCGTTGCGACCATCGACAGCGACGGCAATCCGCTCAACCGCGCCTGCCGCTACCGCATCGACGGCAACACGCCGACGGCGACCTTCTGGACACTGGTGCCGATCGCTGCCGACGGCGCGAGCATCGCCCGGCCCGACGGCCCACCGGGATTCGAGAGCGGCCGCATCGCCCGCGCCAATGACGGCTCGGTGCAGCTCTATGTCAGCAAGACGCTGGCGCCGCTCAACTGGCTCGAGATCACCGGCAACGGGTCGTTCCAGATGCTGCTGACGCTCTACGACACCACCATCTTCACCAACACCGGCACCGGCCCGGCGCCGCTGCCCTCGATCATCCGCGAGGCCTGCTGATGGTGCGCACGGCGCTCTACGTCCTCGGCGGCATCCTGCTCGGGCTCGCGATCCACCTGGTCGTCATCCTGACGCTGCCGCAGCTCGCGACCGGCACCGTTGCCACCAGGCTCGCCGGCCTCGGCCAGCTCGACAAGATCGTGCTGCTCGACACCGTAAAGCCCGGCGCACCCAATCCGCTGCGCCTCGATCCGGAGCTCGACTATGCCCTCTGCCGGCTCGATCTGCGCAGTGCCCCCGGCCAGGTCTCCGGGACCCTGCCCCTGAGCTTCTGGTCGGTGTCCGTCTACGACACCACTGGATCGGTGCTCTACAGCACCACCAATCGCGACGGCATCGGCCAGACGCTCAATGTCGGCCTGTTCGATCCGGCGCAGACGCGCCTGCTCGCCGAGCAGAAGCTCGACATCGACACCGGCCAGCTCATCGTCGAAACCAAGACCGACGACGTCTATGTCGTCGTCCGCCTGGCCCCGCCGCAGCCGGTGATGCGCGACCGCTACGCCGCCCAGCTCAGCAAACTGAGCTGCAAGAACATCAAGACGTAGCGCCCGGGCTACGACCCCTTCCGCACCACCAGCGGCGGCCCGCCCGATTCCAGCACCCGCGACGGAATACCCGGCGCACGCGCGTCTCCCGGCGCCACCAGCGAATTATCGCAGAAATCGCCGCGTTCGGCCGCTTCGACATAGATGTCGAGCTCGGTGAGCTTGCCGTTGACGGCGATGGCGTCCTCGTGCGGCGTTTCGACCAGCAGATGGTCGAGCGCATAGCTGTAGGACTCGTAGCGGTTGCGGACGGCCTTCACGAACCAGCCGATCTGGGTGCGGTTCTCGACCTGCCGCTTGGCGGCGTCGGCCTTCATCGTCTCTTCGAGATGCGGCACGCCGTTGGCCGCGACGCCGCGCTCGCGGTCCACCTCGATCACGGCGCAGATGGCGGCAAACGCATCCGGCATCATCTCGATATCGACCGTCACATCGTCGCCGACGCGCGCGAACCGCGTATGCGACGAGGCGTAGCTCTGCCCATGCAGCCAGCGGTAATAGCGGTCTACCGGCAGCAGCGCCTTGTCGCTCACCGGCACGATGCCGGTGCGCATCAGCTCGGCGAGGTTGGCCTGGAACCAGTCGAAGGCATTGGGCGCCACCAGGTAGCGCCAGATGCGGTTGCGCATCTCCTGTTCCTGATCGGTCAGGTTGAAGGCCGAGACCGGCTGCCTGGCGAGATAGGCACGCGTCGCGCCCAGCGCCGGCATCACCGTGTCATGCACGGGGTCGGGCTCGGCGCGGCCGAAGTCGCCCACCGGGCGGGCGCAGCCGGCAAGGGCGAGCGCGATCAGCAGCCCGGAGGCCGCGAGCGCGCGGCGGGCTCTACCCACGCTTGCGCTTGCCGGTCGAGGTCGCCGTGGGCTTGGTGGGAGCGTTGGGATTTTCGCGCTCATAGCGGACGCCGGTAAAGATGAAGATCTCGGCGCTAGCCGATGGGTCGGGCTTCGTCGCCTGCCCGGCCTTACTGCGGTTCTCGAATTGCACGAGCTTGCCCAATTCCAACTCCGTCCGGCCGACGGGCCGATGCCCAAATCACAGCGACGCTTCTCCCCAGTGAATTCATTAAGGGATCGTCAAGGTTAACAGTCTGCTAACGAATTGGCGGGAATAGTCGGGCGTATCGTTTTTACTACTGCGACGACCGGGGGATCGCAGCTTCTCATGCTCGGCTTCCAGCCCTACGAAACCTTCCAGCTTTTGATCGAGACGGGCGGCATCGACCGCACGAATACGCTGCTCATCGCCGCCTGCGACGCCTATGCGCGGCGCGGTCGGGCGACGCAGCAGGAGACCGACCAGTTCTACGCGCTGGCGGCGCGGCTCTTTCCTGCGGCGGCACCGTCGGCACGGGCCAAGGCGGCCGGCGCCCTCGGCCGCTCCGAATCGCTGTCGTCCGAGCTCGAGGAGCTCGTCGTCACCAATATCGGCGACGACCTCGCGGACTTCCTCGTCAGCGCCTCGAAGCTCTCGGAAGCGACCATGCTCAAGGTGGTCAGCACGGGCGACGTGATGAACGCCGCCGCGCTCGGCCGCCGCAGCGACCTCACCAATGTGGTGCTGGCGCGGCTCTTCCAGATGAACAGCCGCAAGGTCTATCGGGCGCTCGCCACCAACACCACCATCGCGCCCCGGGGGCCCTATCTGGCGGCCCTCGCCCGTTCCGCGCAGATGGATCACCAGGTGGCGTGGTCGCTCGCGGCGCGCGACGATTTCGATGCCGCGCTGCTGGCGCCTGCCTTCTTCGATCTCAACGAGAGCGACCGCATCAAGGTGATCCGCGCCTTCGCCATGCGCGCCACGCCCGAGGCGCCGATCAAGAAGACGCTGGAGCAGCTTTCGGTCGCGACCGACGAGCTCACCCGCGCGCTGATGAAGCTCTTTGCCGAGAACCGCCGGCCGGAAGTTACGCGCCTCCTGCACCAGATCACCGGCCTCGACGAGGTCCGCTGCGGCCAGATCGCGCACGATTCGTCCGGCGCGGCCCTGTTCGTCGTGCTGCGCGCCTTCGGCTGCAGCGCCTATGACGGGCTCAAGGTGTTGATCCACGCCACCTCGCACGACGAAGACCGCTCCGACGCGCTCGCCACCTTCTCGAAGATGTTCGAGGCGGTGAGCGTCGATGCCACCGCCTATCTGATGAGCGCCTGGCGCGGCGAGGTAAACCTGCTCGACCTCAGCAAGCCCGAATACCGCCCCTTCACCGAAACCCGCCGCTCGGCCGCCGCCGCCGTCGCGCAAGCCGGCAACCCCGACGTGCAGCGCACCATCGATGCGCTGGCCAGGATCGGCGTGCGGCGGGCAGGCTAGTCGTAGCCGCGGCGGCATCCGTCGTCGCGAACGGTCCAGACGCACCCGCGTCGATGCCCCTAGACCATCGCAATGGCGCGCCCGAGGCTGGCGCAGGTCATCACGATCACGATCAGCGATCCGATCGCCCAAAGCGTGGCGCGCACATCGTGGATCTGCCCCGTCAGATAGGCCACGAAATGGAGCAGGCGCGACGCCGCGTAGCCGTAAAACAGCCATTGCGCCAGCGCGAGCGGCGGGCTCGTGAGCACATACAGGGCTCCCGCTACAAAGAAGAACGGGAGGTTCTCGAGGTCATTGTGCTGAATGCGCCGGATGCGCTCGACCCGCTCGTCCGGAAGCAACTGGTCCGGACGCGGGCGCGGGTTCAGCACGGTCCTCCTCAGGTCTTCCGGAGACCGGAAGCCGCTCTGAAGCCACATCATGCGCGCGACCGTCAGCCAGGACATCGCGACCGCCTTGAGCACCATGAGCCCCGCGGCGTTGGCATAGGCGGCGAAGACCGGATTGTCGAAGCTGAGCAGCGGCATGGTCAGGCGCCTCCCATGCGGCGCGCCAGGGCAGCGCGGTTCGTCCACACGAGATAGCCGAACAGCGCCATGCTGACGATCTCCAGCAGGCTGCCGACGATCGACAGCAACGGGCCGTGGTTCGTCACCAGCAAGGCGATGCCGAGCGGCATCGCGATATTGCCCGCGAGCGCCGTCCAGAAATGGATGGTGGCGATGCGGCGCGCGGCAACCTCGGGAACGAGCACATAGTAGAGGCCGAAGATCGCCATCCCGACCCAGCCGAGAAGGTTGTTGTGCGCATGAGCCGGAGCCAGCGTGAAGTCGCCGCTGATGCCCATGAAGACGCCCAGGCCCATGCCGACGAGGCCCTGCAGAACGGCGATACCCAGGAAGTAATACGGCAGCGTCTTCACGTCGATCTCCCTTGCTTACCATCGGTAAGACTTTTACTTACCAATGGTAAGTTGTCAATGAGGTATGCCCATGGCTCCCCGAAGCAGGATCAGCCGCGAAGCCATTCTCGACACCGCCGCGAGGCTGATCAGCGAGACCGGCGCCGCCTCGATGACGTTCCAGACGCTGGGCGACCGGCTCGGCGTCAGCAAGCAGGCAATCATCTACTGGTTCCCGAGCAAGGCAGATCTGGCCCGCGAGCTGGTCATACCGGCGCTCGAGCTCGAGGCAGATGCCGTCATCGCCGCGCTGAGGCGGGTGAAGTCGGCGCGCCGTGCCATCGAGCTGTTTCTGCGTGCGCTGATCGCCTTCCACCTCAATGACCTGGGGCGCTTTCGCCTGATCTACGTGGTGGCGCAGTTCGACACGGAAATCTGGAAAGTTGCCGACCTCCCACACGTGACGGACCCCATCCACGCCGCCACGAGCCGGATGTACGCGTCGCTCGAGGGTATCCTCCGGCAAGCTTCGGACTTCGCCGACCCCGCTGCAGCCAGGATCACCGCCGCCGCGGTTCACACCTCTGCGGTCGGTCTGCTGTCGATGATCTCACTGGCCGAGGCCATTCACGACCCTCTGGCGCATTCCTCCACAGGCCTCGTCGCTGCCCTCGTCCGAATGGCCACCGGCCAAGCCTTCCGGCCGCGCTAATACGAGCCCATTTGGCAGGAGATCGCCGCCGTTCCAGCCGGAATGATTGTGCAGATCATCGCGCCGTTTCTTCTTCCTGTTCGCCACGGTAGTCTTATGGGCTATAACTCCACGCATGGGGCAGACCGGCACAGTATTCGGCCGCTTTATACTGACGAGCGAAGGGCTGGCGCGCGACGGCAAACCCGTCGCCGTGGGCCAGCGCGGCCTCGCCCTGCTCGGCGCGCTCGCCGCTGCCGAGGGCGCCGTCGGCAAGTCGGCCCTGATGGACGCCGGCTGGCCGGGCACCACCGTCGAAGAGGGCAATTTGACGGTGCAGATCGCGGCGCTGCGCAAGGCGCTCGGCCCGCGCGACGACGGGCAGGAGTGGATCGTCACCGTACCGCGCGTAGGCTACCGGCTGCTGCGCGGTGAGCCGGCTACGGCCGCCGCCCAACCGGCGACCGCCACTCCCGCGCTGCCGTTGCTCGCTGTATTGCCCTTCCAGAACATCGGGGGCGATCCGGAGCAGCAGTACTTCGCCGACGGCGTGGTCGACGACATCATCGTCGCCCTCAGCCGCTTCAGGTCGTTCGCCGTCGTTTCGCGGAATTCGAGCTTCGTCTACAAGGATCGTCCGGTGGACGCACGGCTGGCGGCGACAGAGCTGGGCGTGCGCTATCTCGTCGAGGGCAGTGTCCGGCGGGCCGCCTCGACCCTCCGGGTCAGCGCCCAGCTCGTCGACGGCGAGACGGGGACGCATTTGTGGTCCAAGCGCTACGAGGGCAAGGTCGAGGACATCTTCGCCGTGCAGGACGAGATCGTCGAGGGTGTCGTCGGCGTGCTCGAACCCGAAATCCAGCGTGCCGAAATCTTGCGCTCGCGGCGCGACCGGCCGGGCAGTGCAGCCGCCTACGACCTCTACCTGAGGGGCCTCTACGCCATGCACACGACGGCTCCCGAGGACAATGCGACGGCATTCAAGCTGTTCGAGCGCGCCGCCGAGATGGAGCCCGACAACGGCACCTACCTCATCGATGCTGCTTGGACGATGGCGTTCGCCCGGGCGATGGGCTGGCCGGGCGTCGACACCAGCATCCGACGCCAGGTCGAATTTGCGCATCGTGCGGTGGAGGCCGCGCCGCGCGATGGCGAGGTGCTGGCGCGGGCGACGATGATCCTGATCCATGGCTCGCGCGAATACGATCTTGCTGCGGTCATGATCGCTCGGGCGCTGGAAGCCAATCCCAATGCCTTCTGGGTCCTCAGTTGCGCCGGTATCTACAATATTCACTGCGGCGACCTGCAGCAGGCGCTGCACTACTTCGGGCGGGCGGCGGAGCTGTCGCCCAGCGATCTGAACATCGCTCACACGCTGACGGGGATCGCCCACGTTCATACGGCGATGGGCAATTATGCCGAAGCCTTGAGCTGGGCGGAGCGTTCGTATGCCGTCAATCACAAGCTGAGCGCCACGTACTGGATGCTGGTTGCGGGCAACGCGCTGCTCGGCCGTATCGACGTCGCGCGGCAGTATCTCGGGCAACTGCTCGAGGTCGCACCCGGCACTACCCTCGCCACACTGCGCGCCGGGCAGCCCGGCAAGCTCCCCGACCGCAATGCCCATATCTACGAAGGCCTCCGCCTCGCCGGGCTGCCGGAGGAGTGAGCCCCGCGGTCATTTTGTGCCGTTTGAGATCAATTAGGAACTTTTAGGCGCGTCCTCCACGACCCTAAACGGGTCGCCGGGCGATGGTCTGCTCACCGGCGCGATCCAGCGCCACACGAGGAGACCGAAAATGAACACGCTGATGATCGTCTCGATGGACCAGGGCAAGGGCTTCACCGAGGACGCGCTCCGCCCCGTACCGCTGTTCGACCTGGCCGAGCGCATCGGCGCCGCCCTCGCCGCCTTCGCCCGCCGGGTGGCGACCATCGCCGCCCTGCGGCCGGCCCACGCCTGAGGGAGATCGAGATGCGCAATCTGATTGGCCCCTCGACCATCGGCGAGATGATCGCCTGGACGGCCGCCCGCGCCCTCGAGGCCGACTGGGGCGCAATTCCCGGCAACGACCGCCTCGCGGACCGGCCTCCGGCCGGCGAGGCGACCGGCTCGCCGAAGCCCGAAAAGCGGAACTGGCTGGCGGTCGTCCACGCCGCCATCAGCGAGCCCATCGGCGCCGCCTGGCCGATCGGAGACCGAGCGGCCGGCATTGCCGGTCCGGCCCCCGCGCCCGATCTCACGTCCCGACGACCGTGACCCCCGCGTCGCCGCCGCGCATCTCGAGCGACAGCACCCACAGGTCCGGGTCGAACTCGGCCTCCCGCGCGATGCGCGCCGCGACCGCCGCGGCGTCGCCATGGTCGAAGCGCCGCACGAACAGGCGGTCGGCGTCGTCGTCGCGGCGGGCGGTGGCCGGCGCCGGGGTCAGCAGCGACACCGTGCCGTTGAGGTGGTCGATCTCGATGAAGATCTGGCCGGCGATCGGGTCGCCGCGGCGGGCGACGACGCACATATGGCCAAGGTCATTGTGGCGGCGGACGAACGCCGCCGCCCAGAGGTCGGAGCGGAACATCCCGCTTCTTTAGATCACGCCGCCGTTCTGCTGAAGCAGGTTCACCAGCTCTTTGGTGACACGGCCGGTGACGTTGTAGTTGAAATACACCTCGAAATTGCGGATCGCCTTGGCGGTTGCCTCCCCGGCCACGCCGTCCACCTGCTGGTGCAGGAACCCGAGGCTGTTGAGGCCGCGCTGGACCTCGGAGACGATCTTGGGATCGGTCGAGGCGTCCTTGCCGTCGGCCGCCGGAGCGAGCGCGCTCGGCATCGCCTGCGACTCATCGGCCGCCGGAGCGGGCGTCGCCGCCTGCGGGGTTGCGTCCGCCACCTCGACCGGGCCGGCCGGGGTCTGCTGGACGTGTACCGCGATGGTCGGCACCACGCGCCTGGGCAGCGGCGGGAGCTTGTTCATCGGCACCGCCTCGGTCGCGGTCGCCATGGGATCGGCAGCGGCCTGCGGCGTCGCCGCGGGCACCGTGATCGCCGGTAGCGCGTCGCTCTGCGTGGCCGGCTGTTCGCCGAGCGGCGCGAGCGGCTTGAGCGGGGCAATCGAGGCCACCTGCACCGGGGCGCTCTGCGCCTGGGTCTGAATCTGCGGCAAGGCCTGGGCCACGGGGGCTGGGGCCTGCGGCGGCGCGGCGGTCGTCGGCAATGCGCGCGGCGCCGCCTGCGGCAGCGGAGCGGGAGGGATCGGCGCCGGCATCGGCGCCTGTTCGATCGTGGCGACGATCGCCGGCGTCAGCAGCCCGCGCTGCGGCCTGCCGATGCTCGCCTCGAACGCCTTGAGGGCCCGCGCCGTCTTCGGCCCGAACAGTCCGTCCGCCGCGCCGTTGTAGAGCCCGAGCGAGGCGAGCTTTTGCTGCATCTGCGTGACATCGGCATTGGTGACGGCCTGCGGCGCCGGGGTTTGCGCCGGCTCGTCGACGCTGCCGGTGGTTTCGGGTGCGGGAGCGTCCAGCCTCGCCGGGCGCTCGGCCGGCATCACCGGCGCGATCCGCTTGAGCACCGGCGCCGGATTGTCGGCAAAGCTGCCGAACAGCGGGGCCGGATGATGGTGTTGCTTATAGAGCGCATTGGCGCTCGCGAGCGCCGAAAAGCCGATCAGCGCCGCGAGCGCGGTGTTGCGCAGCGGCTGGCGCATGTAGATCGAGATAACCCACAGGGCGGTGCGCCCGGCTGCCGCCACCATCGCACCACCCGCCTGCAAGGGCAGGCTCGACATTGCTTCGACCGTCATAGCGCTCGTCTTTTTTCGTCGTGCCATTGGGACGTGATCGCCACCGGCTCACGGACGAGCGGGGTGACGGCGCTAGTTTCGCTGGTTTTGGTTGCTGGACCGTTTAAAGGCAAAAGAACGGTGATGGTTGTCCCCTCGCCCGGGCTCGACTGCGCCTTGAGCGTGCCGTCGTGCAGTTCCACCAGCCCCTTGACGATGGAGAGGCCGAGCCCGGTGCCCTCGTAGCGCCGGGCCAGCCCGTCCTGCACCTGGAAGAACGGCTCGCCGAGCCGGTTCACCGCATCGTGGTCCATGCCGATGCCGCGGTCTGCCACGGAAATATTGAGCAGGCTGCCCTGCCGTTTGATGCTCAGCGTCACCACGCCGCCGTCATGGCTGAACTTGATGGCGTTGGAGAGCAGGTTGATCACCACCTGCCGCACGGCGCGCTCGTCGGCGGTGAGCTGCGGCAGCAGCCGCGGCAGGTCGCTGACCAGCTGCACCTTGCGTTCGCGGGCCAGCGTGTCGACCATCCTGAAACAGGGTTCTACCAGGTTCACCGGTTCGAACGGCTCGGTCTGCAGCTCGAACTTGCCGGCCTC
>Ga0070661_100004055_pt1 | contig 10082 bp, 6 predicted proteins | sample KBSC43metaG_FD_64663 | JGI IMG/M metagenome (GOLD analysis project Ga0070661, IMG submission 64663) | Corn rhizosphere microbial communities from Kellogg Biological Station, Michigan, USA - KBS C4-3 metaG | ecosystem: Host-associated > Plants > Roots > Rhizosphere > Soil ...
CAAGGCTGTTCATTCAGAAAAGTGGCTCGTGGCGTGAGGAGCCCAGATCTGCACGCGGAGCTCTTCTGCGTCATTCTGCGTCGCCCGCGCCAGCGGGCGTTCTGCGCGTTCTGCGGTCTTGCGTTTTTCAAGCCGCCTCTAAAGCGGTGCAGAAGCCTGCGATACCGAATGGAATCCTGCTGCCGCGAAGGATCAGTCGCTCGATCGCTGAGATATTGGTAACACAAAGCGCGGCTGGTATGAGAGCTGGTCGAGCATCAATCGATCTGGCGACGCCCCGATCCGAACTTCAGGAACACGAGCGCTCCTACCACGCCCACCGCCGCCGTCAGGAAGAACGGCGCCGAATACGCGCCGGTACGCTGCACGAGCCATCCCGTCACGGCCACACCCACGATGCCAGGCACCGTCGCGACCGTGTTGCTGATGCCCCAGATCACGTCCGCGTACTTCGGCGCAATGTCGAAGCTGTTCGCGGCGAAGCCCCCCGCGCACAACGCCCACGTGCCGGTCGCACCGCACATCAGCAGCATTCCAGTCGCCGGCGAGCCCGCCGTCTGCACGAGGAGCAGACAGAGTGCGGCACCGAAAAGACTGGTCACCTGTATGAGCTTACGCACGAACGTCCGAGAGTAGCCGCGATTGATCATCCAGTCGGACAGATGGCCGGCGACGTTTCCCATCACGAAGCTGACGAGCCACGGTGCCGCTGAGAGAAGGCCCGCATTCGCGATGCTGACCCCGAAGGTGGTCTTGAAGTAGCTCGGCAGCCATGCGAGCAACACATAGAGCAGCCAGTTGCCGCAGAAATGGTTGATGACGATCGCCCACACGGCCGGCGTGGTGAGGATTCTTCGCCATGGAATCGACGGCCGCGCAGTCGGCACCGGTTCGGCTTCGACGCCGCGACCGTTGCCAGCGCCGACGGCCCACACAGCCACCCACACGAACCCGGCGATCGCGAAGGCGTAGAAGGGCATTGGCCAACCGTAGTCACGCACAAGCCACCCCGTCACCGGAAGCGACACGAGGGTTCCAAGGGAAAGCCCACTGACGAAGAACGCGACAGCGCGCGATCGATTTGGGACCGGAACCCAGCGGCCCACCATGTTGATGGACGCCGGAAAGACAGCGGCTTCCCCGAGGCCTAACGCGATGCGCGCCCCGATGAGCGCGCCCAACGAGCCGTTGGCGGCGAGCGGGGTGAGCATCGTGAACAGCGACCACCAGAGGACAGCGACGCCGAGCACGATTTTGCCGCCATACCGGTTCGCGAGCGTGCCGCTCACCACCTGCAGCAGAAGGTAGCCGACGAAAAACGACGACAGGACAAACCCCTTCGTCGTTTCGGTCCAGCCGAACTGCTCCTTCATCGCGATCGACGCGACCGAAATGTTGGTGCGGTCGATGTACGAGATGAAAACGGCCGCACAGCAGAGGAAGACCACCGTGTGCCAGGCTTGCCAACCGGCCCGCACGGCCGTCGCGGGCGGGACGTACGTCGCGGCTGGTCCGGCCGATACCGTTGGCTCTGTCATGGTCGTCTGCCGAGCTAGCGTAGTACCACCCCTTCGCCACTGGCAACTCGCAGGCAAGAACATGGCGACTCGTGCGCGACGCGTCCAGTTTGCGCGGCCGAGCAGACGGCACAGGCGTCGACCGCCATGATTCGCCCGACGCGGTCAACAGACTCGGCGGCGGCCATGGCGGCCTAACGCCGATGATGTCGAGGTCGAGGACCCGACGAGCCGCCGGGAGGTGTCGCCTCGCGGAGTCAAGCGCCGGATACGGGATTCGCTCGCTTGGGCTCCCGATTACCGGCCCCCGGACGACCGCCCCGGGCTACCGCGCCGGACGACCGGGCTGGAATACCGACTCGGACTACCGATTCGTCCCCCGGGTGACGTTTGGAGCGACTAATGGTACAACTCCCCTGAGCGTATATGGGTAGCGCGCCGCGAGCATCCGCTGCATAGTTGTCGCGCTTACCGCCATGGGCGCTGTAGAAAGAGCCCAATGCACGACTGTAAATGCGATCGATGCGGATCGGATGCGCTGCCCGCGTGGGCGCGTTGTTCAAGCCCGCTGCGGGGACGTACGGCAACATCGGTGGACCGTTCGTGGACCCTGTTCAGGAGCATCGCTATGCCAAGAGTCGTGAGAAGCGTTGGGCGCGCCGTCATCAAGAGCAGCATCCTCCTCTTGCTGGTGGCGTGGTTTGTCCCGCTCACATCGGCACAGGCGCAAACGCGCTCGGTGAGCGGCGTCATCACTGATTCCCTCACGGGGCGGCCGCTCCCCGACGCCACAATCCGGGCCGAGGGAACGCAGCTCACCGCGCATTCGAACACGAATGGGCAGTTCACGCTTCTCGGACTGACCGGGACCACGGTGAGTCTCGTCGTCACGCACCTCGGTCATCAGCCCGCGACCGTGTCGGCGAACGTTGGAGCGACCAACGTGAGAATTCTCCTGAGCCGCACTACCCTGCGACTCGATGAGCTCGTGATCACCGGTCAGGCCGGCAACACCGAGGTGCGCGCGCTCGGGAACGCCGTGGGCGTCGTCGACATGGCGGCGTCACAGTTGACCGCTCCGAGCAAGGGAGTACAGGAAGCACTCTCCGTTTCCGTCCCGGGCCTTCAGATCCAGCGCGCCAGCGGCCAGCTCGGTACGGGTGGCGTGACGAGAATCCGAGGGGTCAGCTCCCTCAGTCTCAGCTCCGAGCCGATCATCTTCATCGACGGCGTTCGCGCCGACAACACCGCCGGTTCCAACAGCGTCGGGTTCCAGGGTGGCGGTGACCGGCCATCGCGCATCAACGACATCGACCCGAACGACATCGAGTCGATCCAGGTGCTGAAGGGCCCGTCGGCGGCGACGCTGTACGGTACGGAGGCGTCGAACGGCGTCATCCAGATCATTACCAAACGAGGATCGGCCGGACGGCCGACGTGGCTGGCCGAGTTGCGCGCCGGCGCCAACTGGCTCCCGTCGCCGGAAGACAAATACCCCGACGTCTGGTACAAGGATGCGAACGGCGCCATCCAGCACGTCAACCTGATCAAGAATGACGAGGCACGCGGGTTCGGGTCGCCGTTCTCGACGGGCAAGCCGGTTGGCGGAACCGGATCGGTTTCCGGCGGCACCGATGCCATCCGGTACTTCTTCAGCGGGAGCTACGACCGCGACGAAGGCATCGTCGACTACAACTGGCAGAACAAGCTCAATGGCACGGCGAACCTGAGCTACATGTCCACCGAGAAGCTCAAGATCGATCTGAGCATGGGGTACACGCGAGCCAAGACGCGCTCGGCGTCTGCCACGCAGCCAATGACCACGTACCTGATCTGGGGATGCCCGAACAGCTCGTGCACCGCCCCGGGGCTGAGGCCGGAGGATGCAGGGCGCGGGTACCTGGCCGGCGTGGTACCGGAAGACTTCAAGCAAATCGAAGGGTATGACAACGTCGATCGCGGGCGGCTCGGGCTCACGATCACGAACCGGCCGACCGGCTGGCTGAATCACCGGCTCACGTTAGGCGGCGACTTCACGAACGACGGGTCGTCGGTGTACTTCCCGCGAGGCAGCAACATCAACTTCGGGTTCCCGAATGGCCTCAAGGCGGTGCAGCAGGACGGTTCGTCGTTCATCACCGCCGACTACTCCGCTACCGGGACTGCCCATCTCGGCTCGAGCCTCGAGTCGCAGAGCTCGGTCGGCGCGCAGTACTACGCCAAGACGTTCACGCAGATCTCGGGTCAGGGCGAGGGCTTCCCGATCAAGGGCGTAAACACCGTGAGCGGTGGCGGAACGCGGCAGGGGTTCGAGGATCCGAACTTCAACCTCGAGAACAAGACGGTCGGCCTCTACGTCCAGGAGCAGCTCGCGTGGAGGGACCGCCTGTTCCTGATCGCCGCCGTCCGCGGGGACGACAACAGTGCCTTCGGTGTCAACTACGACTTCGTCGTCTACCCGAAGTTCAGCGCCTCGTGGGTCGTGTCCGACGAGTCGTTCTTCCCCAAGAACTCATCGGTGTTCTCCACCCTCAAGCTCAGAGGAGCGTGGGGCAAGGCGGGCCAGCAGCCTAACGCGTTCGCGGCCGTACAGACGTACGGTCCGTCGGTGGGATCCGGCGGTACGCCAACGGTGACTCCCCTCAACGTCGGCAACCCGGACCTCAAGCCCGAAGTGACCCAGGAGATCGAAGCCGGCTTCGACGCGAGCCTGCTGAAGAGTCGCCTGTCCGTGGAGTTCACGTACTACGACAAGCAGACGAGAGACGGCATCTTCTCCGCGCTGAGCTCCCCGTCGAGCGGCTTCCCTGGAAACCAGTTCATCAACATCGGCCAGTTCTCGAACAGCGGCATCGAGCTGGCACTCGACGGCACGGTGATCAACAAGGGTGACTGGCGCGTCGGCCTTCGGGGCTCGATGTCGACCAACAACAACGAGATCAAGGAATTGGGGCAGGCCACGCCGATTCCCAACACCGGCATCGGTCAGCTCGTCGGGGCCTACAACGTGAACGGCTTCCCGATGGGCTCCTTCTTCTACAAGAAGGTCGTGAGCGGGAACCTCACCGCGCCGGGCCAGGTGACCGACGTCATGTGCGAGGGCGGCACGAACTTCGGCCGCGGCGACGGCACGACGGTGCCGTGCGCCGACGCCCCGCTCGTGTTCTTCGGCGGTCCGACTCCCACGTGGCTCAGTTCATTCAGTGGCGACGTCGCCTGGAAGAGCTGGAGACTTGCCGCGGTCGCAGAATTCCAGGGCGGCCACTACGTCTCGGAAGGCAACGTCGGTGGTTCCCACGTGTTCTTCAACAACTCGAGGGCCGCGGTCGAGCAGACCGATCCCATTCTGGTGGCCTACCAGGGCATGGGCGCGTTTGGTGCGACCGGCATCATGAAGGCAGGGTTCGGAAAGATCCGAAACGTCTCGCTGACGTACACGATGCCGAGCCAGTTGGCGCGTGCAATGCGCGCGACCGGAGCGTCAATAACGCTGACCGGGGCGAACCTCGGGACGATCTGGAGAGCGCAGGATGGCACTTACGGCGCGAAGGCCCAGGATCCGGAAATCCGCGTCAATAACAGCAATTTCCTCGGCGATAACAACCTGACGAACGGCTTCACGCAGGAATCCTGGCCGCAGTACACTCGCTTCCTGGCTACGCTACGCCTGACGTTCTAACCCCAGAGGACCGAACCGACTATGCGAAACATCTTCGATCGATCCGGTGGGCGAACGCCGATAATGTTCTTGCTCGCCGCAATCCTCGCGGTCCCCGGATTGGCGTGCCATGACGCCCTGGAAGTGGAACTGCCGGGCCGCATTCCGACCGACTTGCTCAACGATCCAACGACCGCACCGACTTTGGCAGCCAGTGTCACGGCTGACTTCGAGTGTGCGTTCGCCAACTACGTCGTCGTGACGTCGATGATTGGCGACGACTTCCTCGGGGCGTCGGGAAACTTGAACGCCAAAAACTGGGGCACCAAAAAGATCTACGAGGACGACACGGCCAACGAGCAGAACACCTGCAACGACAACCAGGGCTTCGGCGCGTACACGCCGCTGCAGACGGCGCGGTTCCAGTCCGACGACGTCCTGAAGCGGCTGTCCGAGTGGACGGACGACCAGGCGAAGACCTCGCTCGCGCCGTTGCGCGCGAAGGTGGCCGTGCTCGGCGGGTTCACGTACACGCTGCTGGGCGAAGGCTTCTGCGCGATGCGTCTGGACAAGGAGACGAGCATCAAGACGCCCGCCGAGGTGTTGGCGATCGCCAAGACGAAGTTCGACGCGGCGCTACCGCTGGTGAACGACATGGCGGACGGCGCCGCGAAAACCGAGCTGCTCAATCTGCTGTACGTTGGGCGAGCGCGGACTCTCCTCGATCTCGGCGATAAGGCAGGTGCTGCAGCCGATGCGGCACTGGTGGCACCGGGGTTCGAGTTCGACGTGACGCGGAGCGTCGATGCGACGACTCGCTTCAACAAACCGTTCTACCGCATGACGGAACAGGGTCACTCATCGGTCGATCCGGCGTACCGTGCTCTCACCGTCAATGGCGTGCCCGATCCCCGCGTCCAGGTGTCCTATGGTCCTGACAAGGGCTTCCCGCCGAAGGCGTTCGACGGCGTGACGGACCTGTACGTCGTCACGAACAAGAACTTCTCTCGCGCCGACCCGATGCGCCTGGCGAGCTACATCGAGGCCCAGCTCATCGAGGCGGAGGCGTTAGGCGGCACGCAGGCGGTCGCCATCATCAACGCGCGCCGAGACCAGCTGTCGCTTCCCGACTACGTTGGCCCGACCGACGACGCCTCGGTGACGGCACTCATCCTCGATGAGCGCAACCGCGAGTTCTTTATGGAAGGCGGGCAGCGCTACAACGACCTGCTGCGCTACCAGATTCCGTGGAAAGTTGGCAACGACCAGAACGGCGTTCCGTACGGGACGACGACGTGCATGCCGCTGCCGTTGAGCGAGAAGATCGCCGCCGGCGGTTGATTCGTCGTGCAGCTGAAATCGAAAGGAGCCGGCTAAAGCCGGCTCCTTTTTTTTCCCCCCGACAACCACGACACCCGCAACCACGACAACTGCAACCACGAACGCTGACAACGCTGATCTATCGACCGCTGTGATCGCTGATAAGAAAACTTGCAAATGACTTACTAAAGGAAACGGCCGCGCTCACACCGCCAAGGTGATATCCACTCAGGGAATATTCGTCGTGCCTCTGCGGTTTCAGCGCCGCTTGCGTCAGTGAATCGCCCCGGGATTGTCGGAGGCTCCAACTCTTGAGAGGTTGGAGGCATGGCAAACCGACGGCAGCGATACTCGCCCGAGTTTCGGGAGCGGGCGATCCGACTCGTCCAGGAGCATGAACAAACCCACGGGTCGGAAACGGAGGCGATCCGGTCGATCGCCGAGAAGCTGGGGTGTTCGCGGGAGGCGGTACGCCTCTGGATCCGCCGCACCGAAATCGACGGTGGGGCCCGACCGGGCCTAACGTCGAACGACCGCCAACGCCTGGCGGAGCTCGAGCGCGAGAACGTGGAACTGCGGCGCGCCAATGAGATCTTACGCCACGCGGCCGCGTTTTTCGCGGCGGCGGAGCTCGACCGCCGACCGCGCTGATGGTGGAGTTTATCACCGCCCACCGGGCGACCTACGGAGTCGAGTCGATCTGTGCCGTGCTGCCGATCGCTCCGTCGACCTACTACCGGCACCAGGCGCTCGCGGCGGCCCCCACGCGACGGTCGGCGCGCGCGCAGCGGGATGCCACGCTCCGCGTCGAGATTCAGCGGGTCTACGACGCCGCGCACCAGGTGTACGGCGTGCGCAAAGTGTGGCGGCAGCTCCAGCGCGAAGGCAACGCCGCGCCACGCTGCGCCGTCGAGCGCCTTATGCGCGCGATGGGCCTGCAGGGGGCGGTTCGCGGCCGGGCGCCCCGCACGACGACGCCGGCGGCTACCGTGACGCCGGGCGATCTGGTGGCGCGCCAGTTCACCGCGCCGCGGCCCAACGCGCTGTGGGTCGCCGACCTGACCTACGTCGCGACGGCGAGCGGCTTCGTGTACGTGGCGTTCGTGATCGACGCGTTCGCGCGGCGGATCGTCGGGTGGCGCGTGGCGACGTCACTGGCGGGCGACCTGGCCCTGGCGGCCTTGGAGCAGGCGATCGAGGAGCGGCGGCCTAACGCGGACGCGCAGCTCGTGCACCACAGCGACCGCGGCGTGCAGTACCTCGCGATTCGCTACACCACGCGCTTGCTGGAGGCCGACATCGCGGCCTCGGTGGGCAGTCGCGGGGATTCGTACGACAACGCGCTCGCCGAAACGCTGATTGGGCTATACAAGGCCGAGGTGATCCACCGCCGCGGCCCGTGGCGCGGCCTCGTCGATGTGGAACTGGCGACGCTCGAGTGGGTGTGGTGGTTCAACCATCAGCGGCTCCTCGAACCCCTGGGCTATCTCCCCCCAGTCGAATTCGAGGAGCGCTATTACGAGCAACAGCGGCAGCACGAGCAGCAGGACTCCGTCCCGGCAGTCCACCAATAACGAGCTCTCCGACAAACCCGGGGCGGCCCAGACATCACGTGATGTCATGTCGAGTTTTCGGTGGTCGGTAGTGGGTAATTGGTTCTCGGTCATCGGTCTACACACCATCACCGCCGACTTCCGTTTGTGCCGTCTTCTCAGGCTGCGGAGATATTGGCCGTTTCAACAGGCCTAGTCGATGAACCGCGCGCGCTGCTCCGGAGTCGGAATCGGACAGCTGTCATACCTCCCGAAGACTCGATATCGGATGCGCGCGAACGCGTCGTACGCCCAGTCTCGGAGAACGCGCGGCACGATCGCGACGACGCGCGCCAAATGCCACGCGCCGCCAAGGTAGCGCGCGACACGAAGCGCGCCGTCCGAGCGGACGTAGACCCTCTCACGACCAGAGCCGACCTCCGGCTCGACCAGCACCAGCGAATCGACGCCCGCGACCTCGGGATGTCGCGCGATCACGCTGCGCGCAAAATCACCCTGGAGCGTCGCGAACCGGAGCGTCCCGTGACGATCGTGCTTGAGGATGAACTGCACGGTGCCATCGCAGAATCCACACAGGCCGTCGTAGAGGAGCACCGGACGGTCGATCATGATGGAAAACTACCGGCGACGGGCGACGGGCGGCTCTTCTAGCTCCGCTGTGCGACTCCGTCGAGTGCGTCGCGGACGACGCGAAGCAGTGTTTCCGCGTCGAATGGCTTGGCGAGCAGTACGTCGTCAGGCGACATCGTCGCTCGCGCCGCATCCGACGCGTAGCCGGACATGAAGACGATCCTCGTGTCCGGTGCCGTCTCGCGCAGTGTCATCGCCAACTCGGCGCCCCGTATCTCCGGCATCACGAGGTCTGTGAGCACCAGCGCGATCTCGTCACGCCGCTCGCGCCACAGCAGCAGCGCGTCGGCGCCGTGGCGCGCCTCGATGACATGGTAGCCGGCGCGCTCGAGGATGCGCCGCACCGATTCGCGCACGGCCGCCTCGTCCTCCGCAACGAGCACCGTCTCCGTGCCGTGACGCACGTCGTCGACGTTAGGCACATCCGGCAGCGCGTGCTCCATCACCTCGGCGCACTTGCGCGGCAGATAAACGTCCACCGTCGTGCCCTCGCCATGCGCGCTGCGGAGGCACAGCCGCCCGCCCGCCTGCGCCACGATCCCGTAGATCGTCGCGAGGCCAAGTCCCGTACCATGACCCAGCGGCTTCGTCGTGAAAAAGGGCTCGAACACGCGACGCTGCGTCTCGTCGTCCATGCCGAATCCGGTGTCGGTCACGCGGAGGACGACGTGATCGCCAGGGCTGCCGACGAGCGCGGGAATGGCGCCGCCGGTGCTGGGCTGCAGGATGTCGGCTTGCGTGAGGTACACGGCTGCCGTCTCGATCGTCAGCAGCCCGCCGGTCGGCATCGCGTCGCGCGCGTTCACGGCGAGGTTCACCAGGATCTGCTCCAGCTGCCCCGGATCCACGAGCACACGGCCGACGGCGGGCTCGAGGTCGGTGACCAGCGCGATGTGCTCGCCGATGAGACGCCGCAGCATGTCTTCGACGCCGACGATGACGTCGTTAGGCGCGAGTAGCTTCGGTGACGACGGCTGCTTGCGGCCGAACGTCAACAGCTGGCGCGTCAACGACGCCGCCCGTCGCGTCGCGCCAAGGAGCTCCTCGAGATCGGCCCGGCCGCGCGTTCCCGGCTCGAGCTCCTGCTTGAGGAACTGTCCGTAGTTGGCGATGACGGTGAGGAGGTTGTTGAAGTCGTGCGCGACACCGCCGGCGAGCCGCCCCACCGCCTCGAGCTTCTGCGACTGACGCAGCTGCTCCTCGAGGACGCGGTGCTCGGTAACGTCGTCGATGATGCCGATGAATCCCTCGGTGACTCCATCCCGCGCGCGCAGCCGGACCTGTTCGACCACGAGATCGCGGATCGCGCCGTCCGGGCGGACGATGCGATAGTCGTAATGCATCTCCTCGTCGTCACCGCGATAGAACGCGAGACACGCGGCCATGAGCCGATCCCGATCGGCA
>Ga0070661_100004056_pt1 | contig 10082 bp, 6 predicted proteins | sample KBSC43metaG_FD_64663 | JGI IMG/M metagenome (GOLD analysis project Ga0070661, IMG submission 64663) | Corn rhizosphere microbial communities from Kellogg Biological Station, Michigan, USA - KBS C4-3 metaG | ecosystem: Host-associated > Plants > Roots > Rhizosphere > Soil ...
CCCTTAGTAAACGCTGATGGTGGAAACCAGTGAAACGCGTGCAGTGGCGCATGATCCACCGCACTTTATTGCAGATACACGACCGAAATAGGCCGCGCCAAAGCCGTCGTTAGCTCGCGGGAACCGGGCGCGCCTTGTGTGAGGCCTGTTCCTTGGGCATAAGCAGAATCAGCAGATTGGCGAAAACGATGGTGCCCGCGAGGAAGTAAAAAGCTTTGTAGATATCGAAGTTGTCCGCGATCATGCCGAACAGCGACGGCGAAATCGCCGCGCCGAGCGACGTCATGCCGAACTGCAGGCCGACGCCCGCACCTGCGAGATTTTTCGGCACGGACTCAATCGCCCACGCCTGCAATACCGCGCGCATGGCATAGAGGAAAAACCCCACCAGTGCGATGAACACAACGAACCATGTGCTGTGTCCTGCCAGCACCATGCCGATAATCATTGCGCCGGACAGCAGCATGCTCGACATGATGACTTGCTTGCGGCCCCACTTGTCCGAGAGATGCCCTCCAACCGGCGCCGCGATAAAGCCGGCGATCTGGAGCACAGTCAGGCAGATGCCAACCGCAAATGGCGAGTAATTGAGTTCATAGGCGAGATATACCGGTAGAAACGTGAGCAATCCCGCCTGAGTCATAGTGCGGAAACCCGAGCTGCAAGCGATCAGCATCAGTGCCCTGTTCTTAAGCAGGCCTGAGAAATCACGCAGATATTGCTTGACGCCTTGTGCCTGTGCGCCGGCATTGATGGCATTTTCGTCGCGCGACTTCGCCATTGAGAAAGCGCCCAACAGCAGAAGAATGAGCGCCGACATCGTAAGTCCCGGCACCACGTTGATGACGACGACGGTACGCCAGCTAAACCATCCGAGCAGCGCGCCGATCACGAACGGTGCGATAGCTTCGCCCGCATTCCCACCCATGCCATGCAGCGACAGCACGAGACCTCTGCGTTCGGGATACCGGTAGGCCAGCGTCGGGATCGCAGCGGGATGCCATAGATTGTTTCCAATGCCGACGAGTGTTACGCAAATCAGCAGCATCCAGAAGCTGTGGACCAGGCTCATCAGCGCATAGGGAAACCCGACCCAGAACAGCGATGTCGCCATCAGGTAGCCTTTTTTGCCGACCATGTCGACGACCATACCGCCAGGGATATTCGAGATCGCGCCGGCAAGATGTTGCACTGTGATGATGAGACCGATCTGCGTGTAGGAAAGGCCGAACTCTTTTCCGATCAGCGGCAGCAGGATGTAAAAGGTCGCGGTGTACCAATGAGTGAGGCCATGACCGGCGGATATGAGCCAGACGCCGCGAAAAGATTGCGGAGCAACACCCGCGGAAGCAGTGGCCGTATTCATGGCGATCGGTGGTTGATGTTGAGAAAAGAAGAGCGCAATCATAACATTCGAGAAACTCACTGAACATCAGCACTTCACTGCTGTTGCGGGCGGAGCGATACCGCTAGCGGTGCTCGACATCTACGGCTTCAGGCAGCAGCGATGTACATAGCGAATTGCCTGCGACGCGCTTAGCGCCTAACATAACGACCTTTTTCCGCGGCCACCGGCGGCCGGCCGCTCACAGGATTGCAACACGAATGCGTACTGACCTCGCACGATTCTTCAGCCCGCGCTCCATTGCGATCATCGGCGCTTCGCAGGATCTGATCTCCATTAGCGGCCAGCCGCTCAAGCATCTCGTTACACATAAGTACGCCGGCAAGCTGTATCCGGTGAACCCGCGCTATCCGGAAATCCTCGGCGTTAAATGCTATCCGACGCTCGCTGCACTGCCCGAGACGCCGGACCTCGCACTGGTGCTGATCAACGCATCGCGCGTCGCCACCGTCCTGCGGGAATGCGGAAAGTTGGGCATCCCGTACGCGATTATTTTCAGTTCCGGATATTCCGAAGTCGGCGGCAAAGGCGTTGATATGCAGCGCGAGCTTGCTGCGATCGCGGCAGAATTCAACATCGGCATCATCGGACCAAACTGTCAGGGCATGATAAATCCGGCCGAGCGCGTCTACGCGGGCTTCGGCTCGATTTTCAGCGCCGATTACGAGCCCGGACGCATTAGCATGGTGTCGCAAAGCGGTGGCTTCGGTTTCTCCGTCATGAATCTCGCGGCTCTCGAGGGCGGCCTCCATTTCCGCCAGATGGTTACCACCGGCAATGAGATCGGCGTGAGCTCGCTCGAGTTCATGGATTATTTCATCGACGACCCGCACACCGACATCATCGTTGGCTATATTGAAGGACTCAAGGACGCGCACCGCCTGATCGAAGTCGGCAATCGCGCGCTGTCTAAGAAGAAACCGATTTTTGCCTGGAAGGTTGGCAATACGGAGCAGGGACAGAAGGCAGCGGCGAGCCACACCGCGAATCTGGGCGGCGCGATGGCGTTATATAAAGCGGCATTCCGTCAGTCAGGCATCATTCAGGTCGACGATATACAGGACGTCGTCGATTACAGCAGCGCTTTTCAGTGCGGCAAAATCCCCGCAGGCAATCGAGTTGCCGTTATCACCATTTCCGGCGGTGCGGGCATCCTGATGACTGACGAGTGTGTGAGCCGCGGGATGGAGTTGCCGCAACTCGCGCCGGCGACCACCGCCAGGCTGCGCGATATCGTGCCGTCATTCGGTTCGCTCCTCAATCCCGTCGATGTGACGGCGGCGATCTTCAGCGACCTGAGCATGATCGGGCGCACGCTGCACGCGATACTCGACGATCCGAACGTCGACTCCATTGCGATGATCAACGCATCGCTGCAGGGTGAGTTGGCGGCGAGGGTCGCCACGGAAATTGCCGCCGTTGCCGGTGAAACAGATAAGCCGATTTTTCTCGCCTGGAGCGCGCTCGATTCTGTTGCGAGCGAAGCCTATGCGACGCTCGACGCACTCAAGATACCGCACTACAAGTCGCCGGTCCGTTGCGGCCGCGCGCTCTCAGCATTGTCGTGGTACGCACAGGCGTTGCGCCGGGGACAAGCGCTGGCCGGCGAACAGGCGCCGCTGATTACGAGCGCCGAAGCTCGCGCTACCCTCAAGAGCCGCAGCGACGACGTCTCGGAATACGAAGCGAAGCGCATTCTTGCGCAATACGGTATCGGCGTCACCAGGGAAGAGCTGGCAACCAGCGCCGAGCAAGCGGTGAAGATCGCGCAAGGCATCGGTTACCCGGTCGTGCTCAAGGTGCAGTCACCGGATATCCCGCACAAAACCGAGGCGCGCGCAGTGCGGCTGCGTCTAGCGTCTGACGGCGAGGTCAGTGCTGCATATGACGAGCTTCTCGACAACGCACGTGATTACAAGTCCGATGCGCGTGTCGAAGGAGTGTTGGTTCAGGAAATGGTCCAGGGCGGTATCGAGGCGATACTCGGGGTCACCAATGACAAACTGTTCGGTCCGGCCGTAATGTTCGGACTCGGCGGTATTTTTGCGGAAGTGCTGAAGGATGTGGCTTTCCGCATCGCGCCGGTAACGAAATCGTTTGCGCTCGAGATGATCGCTGAGATAAAAGGTTATGCGGTTCTCAAAGGCGCACGCGGGGCCGAACCTGCAGACATCGATGCACTTGCAGATGCAATCGTGCGGTTGTCATCGCTCGCCATTGACTTGAAGGGACAGATCGCCGAACTCGATATCAATCCGTTGTTTGTCTTTGCACAAGGCAAAGGTGTCAAGGCAGGCGATGCGCTCATAAAACCGCTGGTAGTCGCGGATAGATCGTAGCGGACCAGCTCTTTTGTCTTTCTGCGGCTTAAATACTACCTAGGATCGTTTCCATGCAAACCACATCGGAAGTGCACGCTCTGTGCGACGAAGTCCGCCGATTTCTGGTCAAGGAAGTGGATCCACTCTCGCGATGGATCGAGGAAAACGACGCCATGCCCGACGATCTCGTGCACAAAGCGCGCGCCCTCGGCCTGTTCGGCCTGACCATACCGGAGCAGTACGGCGGCCTTGGTCTTGACCTTGCGGGCAAGTGCGCAATCGAAGAAGTCATGGGCCAGACGAATTACGGGTTTGCAACGCTGATCGGCAATCACACGGGCATCAGCACGACGGGCATCGTCGCGCTTGGCAATGACGCGCAGAAAAATAAGTATCTGCCGCGCATGGCGACCGGTGAATGGGTCGGGTGCTTCGCGCTCACCGAAGCACAGGCGGGCTCTGATCCCAGCGCCCTGCGGACGACCGCAGTCAAACAGGGCGATCGTTACATTATCAACGGCGAAAAAATCTATATCACGAACGCGCCGGTCGCGAATGTTTTTACCGCGATGGTGGTCACGGACAAAACGAAAGGCATCAAAGGCATCTCCGCGTTCATTCTCGAGCGCGGCTTCAAAGGGCTGACGGTCGGCCGCAATGAATTGAAGATGGGGATGCATGGCTGCACGACCGCGCCCGTCGTGTTTCAGGATTGTGAAGTGCCTGCGGAAAACCTCCTCGGTGACGAAGGCATGGGCTACGTGCAGGCCCTGAAGACGCTGACACAAGGCCGTGTCACACTCGCTTCACGCTGTGTCGGTATGATGGACAAGCTGATTGCAAAAAGCGCCGAGTACATGAAAGTGCGCTCGCAGGGCGGTAAGCTACTCGCGGACTATCAGGGCTTGCAGTGGATGCTAGCCGACATGGCGGTGCAGCGCGATGCGGCGCGACTGTTGACCGCTCGCGGAATCGAAACGCTGATGCGCGGTGAACGCGGATCGCTCGAAGCCGCAATGGCGAAACTGTGCGCGACGGAAGCGCTGGGCAAAGTAGCGGACGCGGCGGTGCAGATACACGGCGGCATGGGGTATATGCGCGAGGCCGGAATCGAGACGACGTTTCGCGACGCGCGTATCACCCGCATCTACGAGGGAACGTCCGAGATCCAGCGCAACATCATTGCAGGGCAGTTGCTGAAAGACTAGTCGCAAAGGCGCAGAGAAGAGCCGCGTCAAGTACTGGCGATGCAGTGCATGGATTTCGAATTCAAATGACTAACTCCGTGTCGCGCCTTGCTCCGTATTGTTCGTAGCTCTGTGGCAAGCACCCCAAAATGTTTAGAACAAGGAAATCACTGTGGCAACCGTCAAACAATTGATGAGTCTCGAAGGCCGCGTCAGCGTCGTAACCGGCGGCGCTACGGGGCTAGGACTGCAGATGGCGACGGCGCTAGCGGAGGCAGGCTCGAACATCGTGCTGTGCTCGCGCAAGCTCGAGAACTGCGAGCAGGCGGCTGCACAGATTGAAAAACTCGGCGTGAAGGCGCTCGCCTTCGGCTGCGATGTAACGAAAGCGGATCAGGTCGAATCACTCAAAGATGCGATCATGCAGAAATTCAATCGCGTCGATGTGCTCGTCAACAATGCCGGACGCGCATGGGTCGCGCCGCCGGAAGAAATGCCGCTCGAGCGCTGGCAGCAGGTGCTCGATCTCAACATCACCGCGCCATTTTTGTGTTCGCAGGTGCTGGGCCGGGAAATGATCAAGGCTCGGCGCGGCAAAATTATCAACATCGCATCGATCGCGGGTCTAGTAGGCCGCAATCCAAAAGCGTACAACTCAATCGCCTACGGGACGAGCAAAGGCGCGCTCGTCAACTTCACACGTGATCTGGCGGTGAAGTGGGCGCAGCACAACATACAGGTGAATGCAATCTGCCCCGGGTTTTTCGTCACACCCATCAATGCCCGGATGTTCGAGCGCAACAGCGAGCAGATATTGCGCGAGATTCCGCTGGCGCGCACCGGTGGCGATGATGATCTTAAAGGTATCGCTGTGCTGCTTGCATCGGACGCGTCGAAATTTATGACGGGCGCCGTTATACCGGTCGATGGCGGTTCCACGGCCTGGTAATTGCAACCAATTGTTACTCGGCCTTCACGCCGGCTGATTTCACCACTTTCGACCACTGCTCGTTTTCCCGGCGCACGAATTCCGCGAACTGCGCGGGGGTGCTGCCTACAGGGTCCATGCCCTGACCGTTCAGACGCTCTTTTACGTCCGGCAGTCTGAGTAGCTTGGCAATCTCGGATGACAGACGTTCGGTAATATCGCGCGGTAATTTTGCCGGGCCCCAGACGCCCAGCCAAAGGTCCGCGTTAAAACCCGCCACGCCCGCCTCTGCGATGGTTGGCACATCGGGCAACGCCGGTGCGCGTTTGATGCCGGTCACTCCGAGGGCTTGGACGCGCCCCGACTTGATAAACGGCAGTGCTACCGAAAGCGTGTCGAACAGGATCGAGACTTGTCCGGAGAACAGGTCGGGATAAACCAGCGCCGTACCCTTGTACGGGATATGCGACATCTCGATTCCCGTGAGCAGTTTGAGCAATTCACCGGACAGGTGAAACTGCGTGCCGACGCCCGAAGAGCCGTAATTGAGTTGGCCCGGTTTGGCCTTGGCGAGCGCGATGAGCTCCTTCAGGGAGGAGACAGGCAGCTTAGCCGACACCATGAGCACCGTCGGCGTGGATGAAAGCTCCGTAATGGCAGTGAAGTCCTTGCCGGGATCGTATGGGGGCTTTTCATATAAATGGGGCCCGATCGCGTGCGTGCTCACGCTCGACGTGAGTAATGTGTAGCCATCCGGCTGCGCATCCAGCATCAAGCGCGACCCGATCGTTCCACCGGCCCCCGGACGATTGTCGATCACGACCTGATGACCGACACTTTCGGCGAGTTTCTGCGCGACCACGCGCGCGAGAATATCCGTCGCGCCGCCGGGCGGGAACGGCACAATCATGCGTATGGGCTTCGTCGGATAAGACTGCGCAAAAATCAGGCTGGTGAGCGCGAAGATCGGCAAGACGATCATCGCTCTCAGAGTCACTCGCGTGTGCGACATATTTGTTCCTTTCGCATGGCGATGGCGTCATCGCGCTTCGCCGCATAAGACAAATCAGCGGTAACACAATCTTACAAATGGCCCGCGCTTGTCGTGTAGCGATTCGGTAGTATCGGAGGTCCCGTCCACCCGGTGCCTTCGGCACGCGCAGCAGGCATTTCCACTATGATAACCGGCTGCCACGACGGGGGGGCTGCAATGACAAATGAGACAACGACACATGCCGATTTCTGACTCTTTCAGGTCGCATTGGAAGTGGCTGCTGATATTGCTCGTCGCGATTTGCGCGGGCGGCTATTTCCTCTGGTCACGTCAGCCGGCGGAGGCGCAGCCTGCAGACAAGAAAGGCGGACGAGACGCTGCAGCGCGTGTAATCCCAGTGGTTGCACAGCCGGCTAAAAAAATGGACGTGAATGTTTATCTCACCGGCCTTGGCACGGTCACGCCGTTGCGAACCGTTACCGTGCGCAGCCGGGTCGATGGCCAACTCATGCGCGTGCTCTTCAATGAAGGTCAAGTCGTGCGGGAAGGGGAGCTGCTGGCCGAAATCGATGCACGACCGTTTCAGGCGCAGTTGACGCAGTCCGAAGGTCAAATGGCGCGCGACCAAGCGTTGCTTGCCAATGCGCGTATCGATCTGGATCGTTATCGCGTGCTGCTCGCCCAGGACTCAATTGCGAAGCAGCTCGTCGACACGCAGGAGGCGCTGGTGCGCCAATATGAAGGAACGGTCAAGCTTGACCAGGGCCAAGTCGACAATGCACGCCTGCAAGTTACGTATTCCAAGGTCACCGCGCCGATTAGCGGCCGGCTCGGACTGCGCCAGGTCGACCCGGGCAATATCATCCGCGCCAGTGACACGAACGGCCTCGTCGTCATCACACAATTGCAGCCCGTAACGGTGATTTACACGATTCCGCAGGATAGCGTGCAACTGGTGTTGAAGCGCATGCAATCCGGCGAGCGAATGCCGGTTGAAGCGTTCGATCGCGATCAGAAAGTGAAGCTCGCGAGCGGCGTCCTGCTCACCGTCGATAACCAGATCGATGTAACGACCGGCACCGTGAAGCTCAAGGCGCAATTTCCCAACGAGGACGGGAATCTCTTTCCAAACCAGTTCGTGAACGTGCGCATGTTGATCGACATCCGGCGCGAGGCAACTACCATTCCATCGGCTGCGCTGCAACGCGGCGCGCGCGGCCTCTTCGTTTACGTTGTCAAAGAAGATCGTACCGTTACGCTGCGCGATGTGAAAACCGGGCCGGCGGAAAATGATATGACCGTAATTGACTCCGGTCTCAACGCCGGCGAACTGGTTGTAGTCGACGGCATGGATCGACTGCGCGAAGGCGCGAAGGTCGATCTGCCCTCGCGGGACCCCGCGGCCGCCGGTGCCGGCGGCGATGTGCCACGCAAAAAAGGCGGCGGGGGGCGTCGCAAAGGCGGAGACAAAGCGAGTGAGTAAAACTGCTCTCCGCCCGCTCAAGGCGGTGCTCATATGAATCCCTCCCGGCTATTCATTCTGCGACCGGTGGCGACTTCTTTGCTGATGGTCGCCATTTTGCTGTCGGGGCTTTTCGCCTATCGCCAATTGCCGCTGTCCGCACTGCCCGAGGTCGACTATCCGACGATTCAGGTAGTTACGTTCTATCCGGGCGCGAGCCCTGACGTCATGACGTCATCGGTTACCGCGCCGCTCGAGCGCCAGTTCGGGCAGATGCCCGGCTTGAAACAGATGTCGTCGACGAGTTCGGGCGGCGCTTCGATCATTACGCTGCAGTTCAACCTTGATCTGAGCCTCGACGTTGCGGAGCAGGAAGTGCAGGCCGCGATCAACGCCGGCTCGAACCTGCTGCCGACGGACCTTCCGGCGCCGCCCGTATACAGTAAGGTGAATCCGGCCGATACGCCGATCTTGACGCTTGGCGTGACATCGAAAACTTTGCAGCTTCCGCAGGTGCAGAACCTGGTTGATACGCGGCTCGCGCAGAAGATCTCGCAAGTAACGGGTGTCGGGCTCGTGTCACTCAGCGGCGGGCAGCGACCGGCCGTGCGCGTCCAGGCGAATCCGAAAGCGCTTGCGTCCAACGGCCTGAACCTCGAAGACGTGCGCACGGGCATCGCCGCGTCTAACGTCAATCAGGCGAAGGGCAGCTTCGACGGACCGCAGCGCGCGTACACGATCGACGCTAACGATCAGCTCCGCTCGGCAGCTGAGTACAGCAAAGTCATTATCGCGTATCGCAACGGCGCTCCCATTTATCTTTCGGATGTAGCGGACGTTGTCGACGGCGCTGAAAATATCCGGCTCGCCGCGTGGATGAACGAGGTACCGGCGATCATCATCAACATCCAGCGTCAGCCCGGCGCGAACGTGATCGAGGTGGTCGACCGCATCAAGAAGCTTTTGCCGCAACTGCAGGGTGCCTTGCCGGCATCGATCGACATCGCATTGCTGACCGACCGCACGACGACGATACGTGCCTCGGTAAATGACGTCCAGTTCGAGCTGCTGCTGGCGGTAGCTCTCGTCGTGATGGTGATATTCGTCTTCCTGCGTAATTTCGCCGCAACGATCATCCCCAGCGTCGCGGTGCCGTTGTCGCTGATCGGCACGTTCGGCGTCATGTATCTGGCCGGGTTCAGCATCAACAATCTCACGCTGATGGCCTTGACGATTGCGACGGGCTTTGTCGTGGATGACGCGATCGTCATGATCGAGAATATTTCGCGCTATATCGAGGAAGGCGAAGCGCCGCTTGCAGCGGCACTCAAAGGCGCCGAGCAGATCGGTTTCACGATTATTTCGCTCACGTTCTCCCTGATCGCGGTTCTGATTCCGCTCCTCTTCATGGGCGACGTCGTGGGACGGCTGTTTCGCGAGTTTGCGATCACCCTTGCGGTGTCGATCCTGATTTCCGCTGTGGTTTCGTTGACCTTGACACCGATGATGTGCGCCCGGCTGCTGCGCCACACGCCTGAAGCAGAGCAGGGCCGGTTCTATCGCACGACAGGCCGCTGGTTCGAGAACGTGATTGCGCGCTACGGCGTCATGCTCACGTGGGTGCTCGACCGCCAGCGCTCGACGTTGTTTGTTGCGATCGGCACGCTGGTCCTGGCAGTCATCCTTTATATTTTCATTCCGAAGGGCTTTTTTCCGGTTCAGGACACGGGAGTCATCCAGGGCATTACCGACGCCCCGCAATCGATTTCTTTCACCGCCATGACG
>Ga0070661_100004070_pt1 | contig 10066 bp, 7 predicted proteins | sample KBSC43metaG_FD_64663 | JGI IMG/M metagenome (GOLD analysis project Ga0070661, IMG submission 64663) | Corn rhizosphere microbial communities from Kellogg Biological Station, Michigan, USA - KBS C4-3 metaG | ecosystem: Host-associated > Plants > Roots > Rhizosphere > Soil ...
CGAAGATGTCGCGCAGCGCGCTCTCATCGAACCGTTCGAAGACACGCGACTCGAGCCCGTCCACGAACTCGTCCACGCGATCGAGGATTGGGAAGAACGCGTCGATCGCCGTATCGCAGACGGAGTGCGCGAGTCGGGCCGGTCCGCGGTCGAAAAGATCGGGGCTTCGTCGGATCAGGTCCGCAACCGTCTCGATAGTCTGTGAGAAGCCTGCGTGGACCGTGACCACGTAGTTGGCGCCAAGGAAGATGTACAGGTTCTCGGTTTCGAGATCGTAGGGGTCGGTGGTCGTATCGCAGAACCGAACGGCGCGGAGGACGATGAAGAGGTAGCCATCGTATGCCTCGATCTTGACCCGGCTGTTCGGGTTGAGCGTGTCTTCGATGGTCAGCGGGTGGAAGTGCAGCAGCTTCTCGAGGATCGCATGCTGATGGCGGCTCGTGCTGTCGATATCAATCCAGAGCTTCGTCGCGCTGTCGGCGAGTGCGTCGCGGATCTCGCGCGGCGGAATGTCCCACGAGATCCGTCCGCTGGCGTCGCGCAGGACACTGTGGGGCACGTGCCGACCCGCCGCGGGGGTCTCCGACGGCGTCGTTAGGCTCGGGGCGCGCGCTGGCGTGGACACGATGATGGCGAGGCAGTCGAGACGGTCAGAACGTTGGAGGCTGGCAGGGCGGCCCGGACCCCAGCGCCCGGCCGACCGGCTACCGCCTAAGCTACTGTTCCCACAGCCCACCGGGAGGCGTACGACCGCTGTCAGAGCCATGTCAGACTACTTGTCAGGCGGTGGATGCCGCCACGACATAGAGGCGGACATGGTGTAGCCCGAAGCATCTCCCGGCCGTCGGTGCCAGTCCGTTCCAGTTCGCCGCCGCCGGTGCTATCCTGCGATATGCCCAGCTTGCCGACACGTCACGTTGCCGCGCCGCGCATCACGCTGCTGGTCGGGCTGCTCTCGCTGACCGTGGTGCTCGCGGCGTCGCTCGCGTACGAGGCGCACGATGCGGCCCGGTCGCACCGGGTCACGGCGGAACGTGCGCTCCGGGATTACGCCTCGGTGGCGGCGTGGGAGTACGTTGCGAACGTCCAGGAGCGACTGGGCACGGCCGCGAGCGAAATCCTGTCGCCCGTCACCAGTGTCCGTGCGAGCTCGCCGTACGAGCTGCTTGCCTCGCCCGACCTGTTGACATCGCCGTCACGCGATGTGCTCGTGTGCCGACCGGCCGAGGGGGACTCCGAACGCGTGGTGTTCCGCGTGGACCTTCGCGACGGGTCAGTCGCTCTGGGCGCCGCGACCGCCGACACCCAGTTCGTCACGTGGCTTCGTGATACCGTGGTGACGCATACGCGGCTCCGGTATCGACCAGAGATGCGATACGCTGCCCTCGCTGACGCGGCGCATGCGCCGGGGCGGGTCGTCTTCTACGCCATCCGCTACGCGCAGCACGGCGCGCCGCTGGCGGCGTACGGATTCACCAGCTGCCCGCGCGCCATCGCAGACGGCGTCCTGCGGGACGTGATGAGCACGCACGTCCTCCTGCCTGGCTCGGTCACCGGTGGCGTGGCCAACGACTCGCTGCTCGTCGTCACGGTAAGCGACGCCAGCGGACGTGAATGGTTCCGATCTCGTCGATCACCGGTCGTCGGCGCCGCGCCATCGCCGTATGCGAGCGAAGTGGCGCTCGATGGCGCCGGCGTTCCCTTGGTCGTTCGAGCGACGCTGCGCGCGAGCGCTCCCGAGATTCTCCTGGTTGGCCGGCCAACCGGGTCGCGGCTTCCCATCTTGTTAGGCTTGCTGGCGCTCACCGCGGCGCTGGCCTCCGTTGCGCTCATGCAGCTGCGGCGCGAGCACGAGCTCGCGCGCCTGCGCGCGGACTTCACGTCGAGCGTCTCGCATGAGCTCCGGACGCCACTCGCGCAGATCCTGTTGTTCGGCGAGACGCTTCAGCTCGGACGCGTGCGCTCCGACGCAGATCGTCGCCTCGCGGTGGAGAGCATCGTGCACGAGGCCCGGCGCCTCATGCGCATGGTCGACAACGTGCTCCATTTCGCGCGGACCACCGAAGGTCGCGTGCAACTGGAGGTTGCACTCACGGAGTTGGGTCCGCTCGTGGAATCCATTGCGGCCACGTTCGCGCCGCTCGCGGCGGAGCGCGGGTCTCATGTCGTTACCGACGTTCGCGAATCGGTTGTCGCGAGCGTCGACAGTAACGCGGTGCGACAGATCGTGCTGAACCTGCTCGACAACGCACTCAAATTCGGCCCGCCGGGCCAAACGGTCAGGCTCATCGTCGACCGAGTGGATTCACGCGCGCGGTTGGCGGTGGAAGACCAAGGCCCGGGGATCCCGGTGATGGATCGCAGCCGGATCTGGAGTCCGTATGTACGGCTTCGGCGCGAGACGAGCGTAGCGCACGAAGGAAGCGGTATTGGGTTGGCGGTCGTTCGCGAGCTGACCGCGCTGCACCGCGGCGAGGCGTACGTGGAGGAAGCGGCTGGCGGCGGCGCGCGTGTCGTCATCGAGCTGCCCACCGGAACGGCCATCCAGGAGCCGGCCGACCTCTCGGCGTCGAAGCGCCCGCGGCCGCTCGACCGGTCGATGGAAGGCATCGACCGCCGCCGGTGGACACCGGCCGCACGCTGGCGCCCGAAAGGTGGTCCTAACTCGGCCAACCGCTCGTGAGCATGCCCACAGTTCTTCTCATCGAGGATAACGAGAAGCTCGCCCGGGGACTGCAGAGTAACCTCGAGTTCGAGGGCTACAGCGTCCTCTGTGCGAACGATGGCGCGTCGGGCCTGTCGCTCGCACGGCAGAAGCGGGCGGACATCATTGTGCTCGATCTGATGTTGCCGGACACCGATGGGTATCGCGTGTTGCGGACGCTGCGCGATGACGGCGATACGACGCCGGTGCTCGTGCTCACCGCGCTCGGTGAGGAAGCCGACAAGGTACGCGGCTTCCGCTTCGGGGCGGACGACTACGTGACCAAGCCGTTCGGACTGATGGAGCTTCTCGCGAGGATCGACGCCCTGTTGCGTCGTGCGACTCGGCCTAACGGGGAAGCGCCGCGCGCGACGTCAGAGTCTCCGTCGGGGTTCGGCGACGTGCACGTCGACGGGGCGAGGCACATGGTGACGCGCCGAGGCGCGCCCGTACCGCTCCGCCCGAAGGAGTATGACCTGCTGGTGGCGCTGCTCCGGCGTAACGGTCAGGTGGCGACTCGGATCGAGCTACTCAAGGAAGTGTGGGGCTATGACGACTCCGTGATGAGTCGAACGGTGGACACGCACATCGCCGAGCTACGCCGGAAGCTCGAGAGCGACCCCGCGAATCCGAGGCACATTCTGACGGTGCTTAAGACGGGATATCGGCTGAGTCGCGAATAGGCTGAAACGGCGCAACAGAACAGGTTACAGGTTACTGGCCAGATGACAGTATTCGGGCGTCAGCTGGATGACAGTATTCGGGCGTCAGTAGTTTGGCGAAAAGATCCGCATTGGTGCCGGGGGGTCAGGTGATAAAAAGGCCGCGCCGCTGGGGAACGCCGTCGACGCGCCATGGTGAGTGCGGTGCGGCGAGGCGCGACGATGCGCGAGGTGGCGCGCCGCTTCGGCGTCACGCTGCGAACGGTGCAGCGCTGGGTGCGGCGCGCCACCGGCCGTCGGCTCGACCGGGTTGACTGGGCCGACCGGCCAAGTGGCGCGCGGCCGTCGCCGCGGCGGACGGCCGTGGCGGTGGAGCAGGCGGTGCTCGAGCTGCGGCGCGAGCTGCGCGAGTCGAGCCTGCTGGGGGAGTACGGCGCGGCGGCGGTGAGGGCGGCGCTGAGGGCGCGCGGCGGGATCGAGGCCGTGCCGTCCGAGCGCACCGTGGCCCGGATTCTCGTTAGGCACGGCGCCGTCGAGCGCGGCGACCGGGTGCGGCGACCGGCCCCGCCGCCAGGCTGGCACCTGCCGACCGTGGCGGCCGGCGCGGCGGAGTTGGACTCGTTCGACGTGATCGAGGACCTCAAGCTCGCGGGCGGGCCGCTGTTCGACGTACTCACGGCGGTGTCGGTGCGCGGCGGGCTGCCCGGCGCCTGGCCGCTCGAGCGCGCGACGACGGACGCGATCCTGCCCTGCCTCGCCGCGCATTGGCAGGTGCACGGCTGCCCGGCCTACGCGCAGTTCGACAACGACACGCGCTTCCAGGGGGCCCACACCCGCGCCGACATCTTCGGGCGGGTCATCCGGTTCTGCCTCCAGCTCGGCGTGACGCCAGTCTTCGCCCCGCCGTACGAGTTCGGGTTGCAGAACGCCGTCGAGCACTTCAACGGGCTGTTCGCCGCCAAGGTCTGGCGGCGCGCCCACTTCACGTCGGTGGCCGAGTGTGCCGCCCACGCCGCGCGCTACGTGGCGGCCTTGCGCGCCCGCCGCGCGGGGCGGCTCGCCGAGGCACCGCCCCGCGCCCCGTGGCCCGTGGCCTGGGAGTTCCGGCCCCAGACGCTCCCGGCCGGCGTGGTGGTCTTCATCCGCCGCGCTTCGGTGACAGGGCACCTAACGATACTCGGGCGGAACTGGTCGGTGGGCGTCCCGTGGGCCGGACGACTCGTGCGGGCTGAGGTGGACCTCGGCGCTGGCGAGGTGCGCTGCGTCGGGCTCCGGCGTCGCGCGCCCGACGCGCAGCCGCTCCTCGCCGTGCTCCGCTACCGCTACCCCCGTGCTGACCTCGAGCCCGACGCCACGTGACTGTCATCTGCCACCGGCTTCCGGGAACACTGACGCCCGAATACTGTCATGTGGCCCGTAACCTGTACCAGTAACCAATTACCAGTTCGGTTGCGCCGTTTAGTCCTCTGCTCCAACCGCCTGCACTTGTGCGGCGACTCCGCCCATGATGGCAACGCCGGTGATGCGGACGACCGGAGCGTCCTTCGCCGTGCCGGCTTCGTCGATCCGGTCCTCGAAGCCGCCCATGATCGCGACACCGTCCGTCTCGAGACGCACGCCCGGCGGGACGCGCACATCCAGACCGCCCATGAAGATGAACGCGCGAATCTCCGTGACGCCCGGAGGAAGCTCGGCCTCGCGCAGGTCGAGCTGAACGCCACCCATGATCGCGACCACTCGGAGACGTCTTGGAATGCGCCAGAGCCCGCGGCGAACGATACCCGACATGATCGCCACGAGGCGCTCGCGCAGCTTCGGTGCAGGGGCGTTCGGTTCGAGGGATGCCGGCAACGGTGCGCCAGTCGCGAGCGCCGGCAGCCCGTCGAGCAGCGAATCGACCTCTTGCGGTGTCGTCGCTGAATAGACGCGCGCCATACGGGTCTCGAGGTCGTCGAGCGAGATGTTGTCGCGCGCGAAGTGCTCGCTGAGCGCCTCGATGACGCGCTCACGCACCTGCTCGAGTGGTCGAGTCGGAAGTTGGCGTGGATCGCTCACGAATGAAGACTGAGCCTTCAGGGCGGCGGAAGGTAGTGGAGGCGACATCGTCGCTGGGCCGAGCCGTGTATCACTCAGGGCGTACGGCTTGCGCAACTATTAGGATGAGTGACATCCCGTCCCGCCGCCATCCGATCCGAACGAGACGCACATGACCAGTCCTCCGCCGGCCAGCGCCACTCCACTCTCACCCGACCGGCGACAACAGCTCGAGGAGGTAAGGCGCGGGCTCTTGCGCGTGCACAAAGCGCTGCTGGAGGATGCCCGCATTCGCTACGAGCGCGAGCAGGGGAGAATCGAGGGGAGCGGCGCACTCCTCCAACTGGTGCTCAACGATCCATGGTTCGCGTGGCTGCATCCGCTCTCGGGACTGGTGGTGCAGATCGACGAGCTGCTCGCGTCCGACGAGGCGACGTTGGCGGATGGTGAGGCACTGCTCAACCAGGCGCGGGGGCTGATCAGGCCTGACGCGAACGGCGACGGTTTTCACCGCCGCTACCATCGCGCGATTCAGGATGTGCCCGATGTGTTGATCGCGCATGTGGCGCTGGGAAAGCACCTGCTTTGATCGGCCCAAGCTGCCTACATCGGTATTGCATCGTGATTATACAGAGGTATATAATCGCCCATGCCCTCCGACATGCGGCGCCACTGGTTCTACATCCTGCTTTCGCTCGCCGAGCGCGACCGCCACGGCTCCGGCATCGTCCGAGACGTCCTCGAGCTCACCAGTGGCGAGCTGCGACTCTGGCCCGTCACGCTCTATGGCTCGCTCGATGAGCTCCGCGAGCATGGGTGGATTCGCGAGCTCGGCGCCGCGCCGGAACCCGACGAGGACCGCGGCCACCGACGCTGGTTCCGCATAACGCCGCAGGGTCGCCGCGCCCTCGTGGCCGAGATGGAACGCATGCGATCGCTCGTCGCCGTGGCGCAGCGCCGGGTAGCTGGAATTGGAGATCCGTCGTGACGGGCGGCGCCCGTCGGCGTCGTCGGCTCGCGGAACGCCTCTTTCGCGCGGCGCTCCGCGTTCTTCCCGCCGACATGCGCGAGCGCGATGGTGCCGAGATCGAAGCGCTGTTCGCCCACGAGTCCGAGGATGCCCGCGCGAGTGGCGTGCCGCGCCACCTGGCATTCGTCATCGGAGCAGTGTGGGACATCCTGCGCCGAGCGCCCTACGAACACTGGCGACGGCGTGGCCGTCGTCGCAACGAGGATTCCACGATGCGCTCGTTTATTGCCGACCTGCGGTTCGCCTTCAGGTCCTTCGGTCGACAGCCCGGGGCCACTGCCCTCATCGTCCTGACGCTCACGCTCGGCGTCGCGGCCAACACGGCAGTGTTCGCGATCGTGGACGGACTGTTCCTGCGCCCATTCCCGTTCCCCGAACCAGGTCGCCTGGTGTATCTGAACGAACGCGCCCCCACGTGGAATCTGGAGTTCACGGGCATCAACTACCCGGACTTCCACACCTGGCGGGAACGAGCGAGCACGTTCGAGAGCATGGCGCTCTGGGCGGAGACCAGCGTCAACCTCGCCGATGCGTCCGGTGCCGAGCGCGTCCAGGGCCTCGCCGTCACGTACGACTTCCCGAAGACGTTAGGCATCCGGCCCGTCCTCGGGCGGAGCTTCACGAAGGAAGAGGACGGTCCGACGCCATCGCGTGTGGTGGTGCTCGGGTACGGGCTGTGGCAGACACGGTTTGCGGGCTCGCGTGACGTCGTGGGACAACCGCTGCGCATCAACAGCCGGCCCTACACGATCATCGGCGTGCTGCCACGTGAGGCGGACTTTCCCGGGCGCGCGCAATTCTGGGTACCGCTCAACGGCGATCCAAACCAGAGGGGTGAGAGCTACGGGTACGACGGGATCGGGAGGCTCAAGCCTGGCGTGACGGTCGAGCAGGCGCGTTCGGATCTCCTGCGTGCCCACGCGCCGATCTGGACGGCGAGAGACTCCGCCCGTGTGGTGAGCCCTCGGCTCGACGGTCTTCGCGAGCAATTCGGCAGCAACTTTCGCGCGATGGGCAAGGCGCTGGGCGCTGGGGCGCTGCTCGTGCTCCTGATCGCGTGCGCGAACGTGGCCGGCGCGATGCTCGCCAGGTCGATCTTTCGCCGCCGCGAGATCGCGATTCGGCTGGCGTTAGGCGCGAGCGCAAAGCGCGTCGGCCGTCAACTCATCACGGAGAGCCTGGCGCTGGCGATCGTGGCCGGCCTGGCCGGGACCCTGATTGGCCGCTGGCTCGTGCGTCTCCTGGTCACGTTCGGCTCGGACCAGCTCCCGCCGTGGGTCCAGCTCCAGTTCGGCGTTCGGACGATCGTGTTTGCCGTGCTGGTGATCGTTGCGACGGCACTCGTCTTTGGGCTGGCCCCTGCGCTGCAGGCCCGCCGTGCCGACGTGACGGGGTCACTCGTAGGTGGCGCGGGCACGCGTGCGAGCGTCGGCATTCCGCAGCGCCGCATGCTCGATGCGCTCGTGGTCATCGAGATTGCGCTGGCGCTGGTGCTGCTAGCCGGAAGCGGGCTGCTCGTTCGCGCGTACGGCACGCTGCGCAACATGGACCCGGGCTTTCGGCCCGACGGCGTCATGACGTTCCAGCTCGCGCTTCCGCAGGCGAAATATCCGTCGGCCGTCGCGCAGCGTCGGTTCTATGCCACGCTTACCGATCGCCTGACTGCGACGCCAGGCGTTCAAAGCGCGGGTGTCGTCACCTGCCTGCCGTTCGGGTGCCATTGGGGCATGTTCCTCCGTGCGGAGGGCGCGGCGCCACCGGCGAGGAACAGCTCGAACCCGGTGGTGCTCGCCCGGTATGCGTCGGCGCACTATTTCGAGGCCATGGGCATCCGCCTCGTACACGGTCGCTTCTTCACCGACGCGGAAGGCGGACCGACCGGGCCACATCCGGTGGTGATCAATGAGCAGCTCGCGAAGCAGCTCTGGCCTAACGTCGCGGACCCGGTCGGCAAGCGCATGATCTGGAACGGCGATACGGTGAGCACGGACTGGATGACCGTCGTCGGGGTCGTGCGGGACGTCAGGCATTATGGGCTCGTCAAGCCGATGATTGGCGGCCTCTATAAGTCGGCGTTCGAGGCCGACACGTCACAGTCGCTCGAATCGCTTGGCATCGCGGTGCGTTCGGCGACCGGTGAGGCAGCGGTGCTGGCCGCCGCGCGAGCCATCGTCCGCGAGCTCGACCCGGAGCTTCCGCTCATCGATGTGCGGAGCGCGCAGGCGGCGGTCAATCGGTCGTTCGCGGACCGGCGGACGATCGCGTTCGTGTTCGCGGCGTTCGGCGGGATCGCGCTGGCGCTGGCGTTAGGCGGGATCTACGCCGTCCTGTCGTACGTCGTCGGCCGCCGTCGGCAGGAAATCGGCATCCGCATGGCACTCGGCGCCCAGCGCTCGCAGGTGATCGGGCTCGTGGTGCGACAGGGGCTTCGCCTGGTGGCGATTGGCGTGGTGCTGGGTCTTCCCGTGTCGCTGCTGGCGCTGCGCGAGATATCGAGCCTGCTCGTTGGCGTGAGCGCGCGCGATCCGCTCACGTACGCCGCGGCGATTGCGTTGCTGGCGGCGACGGCGGCACTGTCGGCGTTGGTCCCGGCGCGCCGGGCGGCGGGGGTGGATCCGAAGACAGCATTGGTTGAGGGATGAAGCCGGGGATCGGGGACGGCCGACGAACTGCCGGGGACGGGCGACGGGAGCAGAGGGAACGGGAACAGGGAACAGGGAACAGAGGCTCCACGCGGAGTCACTGTTCCCGGTTCCCCGTTCCCGGTTCCCGTTTGTCCGTCGCCCGTCCCCCGTCGCCCGTCCCGCTCACTTCGCCTTTCTCGCCGCCTCGATGATCTTATCCCGCTCGCCCCGCTCGAACATCGCGTAGATCTCCGGATCCGGAATGCCCGCGATGCGGCCCAGTATCATGACGCCCGCCATCGAATGCCCGGGATTCGTCCACTGCGCGATGTCGACGATCGAGTCGAACGCGCGTGTCTTGAGCGCCGCGAGCAGTGTCGGGTTCCGGCTCTCCGTCAACTGCATGAGCGCGAGCGACGACTTGTTGCGATCCGTCCACGAGAGTGAGTTCATCAGGTCGATGAACGGCTCGTAAGGAACGGTGATCTTGAGCTCCGGGTGCTGCTGACTGTACACCGCGATCACCCACAGGGCCCGCGTCGCGTTGTTGCGGACGTCCGCATTGGCGTCGCGCATCGCGTACACCAGGTCGCCCACGATCGCCTGCTTGTTCGTGTAGTACGCGAGTACCTGCGCCGCGACAGCGCGATGGTCCCCATCGCTGGACGTGCGAAGCACCTTGCGCAGTGTATCGAGGTGCTTCGCGGCAAGCTCGACGAACTGCAGCTGAATCATTCGCGCCGCCGAATCGGCCATCAGCGAGTGACCCTGCGAGAGGTCCTCCTTCATGAAGCCGCGCATGACGGCCCGCACGTTGGCATCGCCAAACGCCGTGCCGGCCGCGATGACGTCCGGCGTCAGCCGGCTCGCGCCGTTAGGCGCGGCGCGGAGCTCGAGCGTCGGGGCGCCGTCCTCGATCACGCCAACGTACAGCATGGTTTTCCCGTCCTCGCAGCACACGGGATCCACGGAGGCAGAGGCCACTCCCGGAAGATCGGTGAGCTTGGCCGAG
>Ga0070661_100004074_pt1 | contig 10063 bp, 7 predicted proteins | sample KBSC43metaG_FD_64663 | JGI IMG/M metagenome (GOLD analysis project Ga0070661, IMG submission 64663) | Corn rhizosphere microbial communities from Kellogg Biological Station, Michigan, USA - KBS C4-3 metaG | ecosystem: Host-associated > Plants > Roots > Rhizosphere > Soil ...
CCCATCAGGAAGCCGGCGAGCGCACCCATCTCCCACACTTTGCGGTAGACGCGCTCGGTCGTCTCGGCGATCGTGAAGCGGACGTTGGCGCCGATGTTGAATACCGCGACCTCGATCGGAGCGACCTCGCGCTCGACGTGGGCGACGAGCGTCTCGACGTCGACCTCCTTGCGCGCGTCCGAGCCGAAGCCGTGCGCTTCGCCGCCCGCCGCGCGGATCTCCTCGAGGAGCGGCTCGAGCTTGTCGGCGCTGCGCCGGGTGACGCACGCGGCGAACCCTTCGCGCGCGAAGCGGCGCGCGATCGCGCCGCCGGTCGCGTCGCCGGCGCCGACGACGAGCACCGCCCTGCGTTCGCCATCCACGTCGTTCCTCGTCGTGCTCCCTGGGGATCGACGCACTGTCGCAGATCGCGCCACACTTGCGCATCCGGGTTAGCCTCGTCTCAATGTCCGCACGCGTCTTCATCAGCTACCGCACCAGCGACGGCGCCGACAAGGCGACCGCACTCGCGCGCGACCTCGACGCACTGTTCGGCGAGGAACAGATCTTTCTCGACAAGGACGACCTGCCGGCCGGCAGCCGCTGGCGCGACGTCATCGCGCGCACCCTCGAGAAGTCGCCGATCCTGCTCGTCCTCGTGACCCCCAACTACCTCGGCGCGCGCGACGGCCAGGGCAAGCGCTGCATCGAGCGCAGCGACGACCCGCCGCGCGACGAGCTCGAGGCGGCGCTCGGGGCCAACGCGCAGGTCATCCCGCTGATGTGCGACGGCGTGACGGCAATCCCGTCCGCCGCCGACCTGCCCAAGCCGTTCGACCAGCTCTGCGAGCGGACGTGGCGAAAGCTGCGCGCCTACGACTGGCGCGAGGACCTGAGCCGGCTCGCCCGCGATCTGCAGGCGCTCGGCCTCGTGCCGCGAACGACGCCGGGCGAGTTCGGCTCGGCGCCGCTGCCGCTCGCCGGCGACATCGCGAACGCCGGCCGCGATGGCCCGGCGACGCGGCGCTGGGCCGTCGCCGCGATCGGCGCGGTGGTTCTCGCCGGCGCCGGCTTCGCCGGCTGGCGCTGGCTCGAGCACGGGAGGAGGAGACCACCCAACCTCGCCGGCCGCTGGCGTGCGAGCGTCGGCAAGCGCGGCGCGACGACGTCGCGCGACGGCGACATCGTCATGATGACGATCGCGCAGGAAGGCGCGAAGCTGCGCATCACGAGCAGCGCGGTCGACATCGAACGCGATCCCGACTGGGAGAACTACCGCGACTTCTGGAAGCAGCGCACCGGCACTGCGCTCAAGCGCGTCTTCTACCGCGGCGAGGGACTGATCCGCGGCGACGAAGACGACGTCGTCGCCGCCGATGCGCCGCCGGGGCCGCGCCGCATCCTCGTCTCGGTGCGCGTCGACGCGCCCGACGGCAGCGACGCGATCGACACCGGCGCGCTGCGCGGCGCGATCGATCCCGACGGCAAACGCATCCGCGGCCGCCTCTGGCTCAACAGCGAGCAGGCCGAGCGCGTCGTCGACCTGCGTCGCGAGCCTTAGCGGGCGCCGCGGGCGCGGCGATCAGCGCACTGCAGCGACGGTCTTGCCGCGGCCTTGCGCGGTCGCCGGAGCCGCCGGCTTGGCCGCCAGCGCGGCGCCGCTCGTGCCCTCGACGGGCAGGTGCTTCTCGCGCCACTCGGGCATGCCGCCGCGGAACCAGTAGATCTTCGTGTAGCCGTCGGCGAGCGCGGTGCGCGAGGCCTTGAACGACTTCCAGCACTCGGGGCCGTTGCAGAGGAAGACGATCGGCTTTTCCTTGGCGAACGTCTTCAGCGCGCTGAAGTCGTCCTTCTTGCCGTCGAAGTCGATCTCCTTCAGGCTCTTCTCGATGTACGACGCGAGCACCGCGCCGCGGATGTGCTCGCTCTCGTATTCCTTCTGCGTGCGCGTGTCGACGAGCGTGACGCCCTGCTTGGCGAGCTCGGCGACCTGCTCGGCGCTGACGCGCGTGACGCCGTTGATCGCCTCCGGCGTCGCGATGCCGAGCGAAGCGACGTACGCGAACTGCTTCGTCGCATCGGCCGACGCCAGTCGGAAGCGACCGACGCTGGGAATCGCGCCGTCGGGCGAGTTGACCCATTCGGCGATGCGAGCGCACTCGGTCGCACAGAAGTCGCGGCGCACCACCATGTTCATGCCACCCGGAACCGGGCGGGTCCTCGCCAGGATGCGCGCCTGCCCCGGATGCGACGCGAGCCACTCCTTGGCCTGCGTCTCGTCGGCGACGGTGACGTCGGCCATGTCGAACGACAGCGCAACGAGGCCGCCGCCACTGGTGTTGCCGTATGTGACCTTGCTGAACTGCCCGAGCTTGACGTTGGCCTCGGTGAGCAGGCCCTTGGCGACGTAGCTGCGCAGCGAATCCTGCTGCGGCAGGTAGAGGCGCTTGCCGGGAAGCTTCTCGACCTTGTCGATGTCGTTCTTGACGACGAGCGCGTAGACCTGGTCCTGGCCCGTCGTTGCGATCAGCTGGTACGCGTGCAGGATCGCCGACGCGGTGACGTGCGCGGGCGCGATGATGATCTCGTTCTCGACCGTCCGGCTCGCGCGCATCACCTCGGCCATCGTCATCGTCTGCGCGACCGTCGTGCGCTGGCCGGTTGCCTTGGTCAGCGTCTGCGCCGGTGCGAGCGAGGCGCTGAGCAGCACGTCGCCCGTCGTGTCGGCAGGGTCGATGCCGAGCAGCACGTGGATCTCGCCGGCGAACGCGCCGCCCGCGAAGAGCGAGCAGAGCGCCGCGAGCGCGGCGGCACGGACCGACGTGGCTAATGGCTGCATGGAGTACTCCTGACCGTCGCCGGGGGCGCGACAAACTTGCGGAGCTTACGGCGCACATCCCGCGAATCAGGGGGTTTTGCGGGCTCCAAGCGGAAATTAGTTCACGCGTATTGCGACCGCGCCACAGTGCGACCGCCCAATGGAGAGCGCCCGGCGCTGCGAACAGCGGCCGGGCGCTCGTACGAGCAGAGGCCGAAGGTCAGCCGATCCGCACCGGAACGAAGATCTTCTCGCCCTCGCGTTGGACGAGCAGAGCGACGCTCTTGGGCTTGCCCGCGAGCACGCTCTTGATCTGCTCGATCGACGTCACGGGCTTGCCGTTGATCGCGAGCAGCACGTCGCCCGACTGGATGCCGGCGCGCTCGGCGGCGCCGCCGACGTCCTCGACGACGAGGCCGTTGTCGAGCTTGGCCTCGCGCTTCTCGTCACGCGTCAGCGGCCTGAGCGACAGTCCGAGCGTGCCCGGCTCGGCAGCGTTGCCCGAGTCGGCGACCTGCTTGGGCTCCTTCTCGGCAGAGCCGAGCTTGGCTTCGACGATGCGGTCGGAGCCGTTGCGCCAGACCTTGAGCTTGACGTGCTCGCCAGGCGCCGACATGCCGATCAGACTCGACAACTCACCCGAGCGGACGACCGGCTCGCCGTTGACCTCGGTGATGACGTCGCCCGACTTCAGGCCGGCCGCGGCAGCGGCGCTGTCCGGCGTGACGTTGGAAACGAGCGCGCCGTCGGGTCGCTTCAGACCGAACGACTCGGCGAGCGGCTGATTGAGGTCCTGCACCGTGACACCGAGCCGGCCATGCTGCGCCTTGCCGGTCGCGACGATCTGGTCCTTGACCTTGAGCGCCACGTTGATCGGGATCGCGAACGAAACGCCCTGGAAGCCGCCGGTGCGCGAGTAGATCTGCGAGTTGATGCCGACCACCGAGCCGGTGCCGTCGAACAGCGGACCGCCCGAGTTGCCGGGGTTGACCGCAGCGTCGGTCTGGATGAACGGAACGACCGCGTCGCCAGGAAGCGAGCGTCCCTTCGCGCTGACGATCCCGGACGTCGCCGTCTGCTCGAGGCCATACGGCGCGCCGATAGCGAGCACCGGGTCGCCGACCTCGAGGTTCTTGGGGTCGCCGAGGCGGACGACAGGCAGGCCCTTGGCATCGATCTTCAGCACCGCGATGTCGGTCGCGGTGTCGAGCCCGAGCACCTTGGCCGTGTACTCGCGGCGATCGCTCAGCTTGACGGTGACCTCCTTGGCGTCGCGAACGACGTGCGCATTGGTGAGGATCACGCCGTCGGGGCTGATGATGAAGCCCGAGCCGAGACCCTTGAATGGCATCGACGGCGCCTGGCGGCCGCGCTGGCCGAAGCCGGGGACGCCGCGGAAGAAGCGGAAGAACGGATCGTCCTCGAGCCCGGGCGGGAGCCCCTGCTCTTCGAGCGATGCCTTGTGCGAGCCCTCGACGGTGATGCCGACGACGGCGGGCGCCGATTGCTTGACGATGGCGCGGTAGTTGGGCACCTGCCCAGGCGCAGTGCTCATCGGCGCTGGCGGGACCACGCGCTCGCCGGCCTGCGACGGCGCGGCCTGCGCGACGACCGCAGCGGGCTCGTCGTGCTTGAACAGGTGGGGAAGATCGATCGCGCCGGCCGTCCCGACGACGGCGATGCCGGCGCCGAGCAGCGCAGCGTTCAACGGGTTCAGCTTCATGCGTTCTCCTGCAGTGACCGCGGATGGACTCCGCTTGCCGTCGAAGATAGGAGCACGCGGTTAGATCTCCATTACGCCTGCGTTAGGCGAGCGTTAAGACGATGCCCCAAAAGCGCCGCGGCCCCGAGGATCGGGGCCGCAGACGGGTGCCGGGAACGCGGGTGTTCAGGCGCGGCGACGGCGCCGCGACACCCAGCCGAGCGCGCCGAGGCCGGCGAGCATGAGCGCGTACGTCTCAGGCTCCGGAACGGCGTTCAGCGGCAGCTCGACCTGCAACACCGCGGGCCCTTGGCAGCATTCGCCGTAGACCAGCTGGAACGGGAAGTTGCCGGTCGGCCCCGTATAGACGACGTCGGTCACCACCGGCGCGGTCGGTCCCGGGTTGAAGCCCAGGTCGAGCCCGCCGATGATGAGCGTCAGGCCGTCGTCGTGCGTGACCGTGAAGTGCTGGCCATTGGTGACCGACACCGTGCCGGTGAACGAGAGCAGCGTTCCCTGGGTCGAGTTGTCCATCAACGACGCCAGGGTTCCCGGCGTGTTCTCGATGATGTTGAACGCACTGCTGCTCGCCAGCCAGGTGCCGACCGACACGTTCGTTCCGCTGAAGTTGAACGGCGAGTCGACGCTGAAGATGACGTCGGGCGTCGTCAGCGGCACGTTCGCAGGAATGGCGTTCTGGCTCGTCGCTTCGGGGACGTGCCAGAGATTGCCGACAGCGACGTTTTGTGCCTGGACGCCCGTGGCCGCAGCGATCAGCAGAGCGGCCGCACAGATCGGTTTCCAACTGTTCATGTCTTCTCCCTGATGGCCGGCTTGTGCCAGTGATTTGGCAGTCTGTCCGCTGGCGCGGGCGGCCGGGCAGAACCGTATTCCAAACGCGGCCCCGACGCACCCCTCGATCAGGGGGTTGCAGGAAACGAGACGCTGACCATCAGGCCACCGAGCGTCGAGGTCTCGAGTCGAACCGTCGCAGCGTGCGCGGCGGCAACGCTGCGCACGATCGCCAAGCCCAGCCCGCTGCCCGACTCGGTGGCATCGGCGCTGCGGTAGAAGCGATCGAACACGCGAGCGCGCTCGGCGTCGGGGATCCCCGGTCCCGAATCGTCGACCTCGAGAACGGCCTCGTCCGACTGCCGCCTGACGCGCACCTCGACGCGGGACGCGGGCGGTGAGTAGCGCACCGCGTTGTCGACGAGGTTGCGCACCAGGAGATTGAGCGCGACGGCGTCGCCCTTCACGAACACCTCTCCGTCGGCGGCGATCAGAGAGATCGTCACCGAGCGCGAGTCGGCGAAGGACGTCGTGTCGTCGATCGCCTGGCGCGCGACCGCCGCCAGGTCGACGCGTTCGACGGGGAGCACGGCATCGGGCTCGGAGCGCGCCAGCGCGAGCAGCTGCTCGACGAGACGAGAGGCGCGGGCAATGCCTTCGCCGATCGCAACGCGCGCCGCATCGCGCGTCTCGGCATCGTCGGCGCGCCGCAGCACCTCGAGCTGCAGCTTCAGCGCGGTGAGCGGCGAGCGCAGCTCGTGCGCAGCGTCGGCGACGAACGCGCGCTGGCTGTCGAGCGAGTTCGAGAGCCGCGCCAGCAACGCGTTGAGCGCGCTCGCGAGCGGCGCGATCTCGTCGGGAAGCTCGTCGGTCGGCACCGGCGCGAGCGAGCGTGCGTCGCGCGTTCGCACCTCGCGTGCGAGCCGCTCGATCGGCGCGAGGTTGCGCGCCGCGAGCCACCAGATCGCGAGCGCGGCGATCGGCGTCGTCAGGAGCAGCGGCACGACGCTGCGCCACGCGGCGTGCGCGGCGAGCCGCTGGCGGATCTCGACCGGCTGCGCGACCTGGATCACCCGGTCGCGCGTCGCGACGCCGTACGTGCGCCAGGCGCGGCCGTCGACGGTGAGCGTCGCGAGACCGAGCAGCGCCCGTGCCGGCAGCGACGCATGCGGGCGCGACGCGTAGATCGCGCGACCGTCGACGGTCCAGATCTGGATGACGACGTCGAGCCGTTGGTCGGCAAGCGTGTCGGCCTGCGCCGGATCGATCTCGCCCTGGTCGCGCAGCGACAGCGCCATCTGCTGCAGCTGGTAGTCGAACAGCTTCTCGGTCTCGCCGAGCACGTTGTGGTACGTGATCGCCGCCATCGCCGCGGCCGCGAGCGCGAGCAGCCCGACGAGCGTGACGAGCAGGCGCAGCCGCAGCGAGTTCATCGCTGGGCCGCGCCGGTCTCGATGAAATAGCCGACGCCGCGAACGTTCTTGATGAAATCGGCGCCGAGCTTCTTGCGCAGCTGATGGATGTAGACCGAGACCGCGTTGCTCTCGATCTCCTCGCCCCAGCCGTAGAGCCGGTCCTCGAGCTGCGGCCGCGACAGCACCGCTCCCGGCCGCGCCATCAGCGCCTCGAGCACGGCGTATTCGCGCGCCGACAGAACGACCGGCTGGCCGTTCAGCGTGACGCGACGCTGCGCCGGGTCGAGCGTGACGCCGCCGTGCGAGAGCAGCGGCTCGCCGCGCCCGGCGTGGCGACGCAGCACCGCGCGGATGCGCGCGGCGAGCTCGTCGAACTCGAACGGCTTGACGATGTAGTCGTCGGCGCCGGCGTCGAGGCCGGCGACGCGCTCGCCGCGCGCGTCGCGCGCGGTGACGACGATGACGGGAGTCGCGTCGCGCCGCCCGCGCAGCGCACGCAGCACCTCGAGGCCGTCCGCCGGCCCGCTCGCGGCGCGCCGCGGCAGGCCGAGGTCGAGCAGCACGAGATCGAAGCGCTCGCTCGCGAGCGTCGCGTCGGCGGCAGTGGTGTCGCGGACCCAGTCGACCGCGAACCCTTCGAGGCGAAGCGCGCGCTGCAGGCTCTCGCCGATCATGCGGTCGTCTTCGACGAGCAAAAGGCGCATGGCGGGTCGAGGATACGGCACGGCGTGATCGCGCGCGCGGCACGACAATGCGGCGATGGAGGCGGCTTCCGTTTCGCCCTCGCCGGCCCCGGACGGCGCGCGGCCGAGGGTGCTCGTCATCGGCTGCGGCTTCGGCGGCATCGAGGCGGTGCGCGCCCTCTCGAAGGCGCCGGTCGAGATCGTTCTCGTCGACCGCACCAACCACCACCTGTTCCAGCCGCTGCTCTACCAGGTCGCGACCGCGGGGCTCAGCGCGCCGGCGATCACCGCGCCGATCCGGCACGCGCTGCGCGCCGAGATGGCCCGCGGCAACCTGACGATCCTGAAGGCCGAGGTGCGCGCCATCGACGTCGTCGCGCGCACGGCGACGCTCGAGCGCGGCGACACGATCGCCTGGGACCACCTCATCGTCGCCGCCGGCGCGACGAACAGCTACTTCGGCCACGACGACTGGGCGCGCGTCGCGCCCGGGCTGAAGACCCTCGCCGACGCGTTCGACATCCGGGCGCGCATGATCGGCGCGTTCGAGAACGCCGAGCGCACCGACGACCCGGTCGAGCGCGATCGCTCGCTGACGTTCGTCGTCATCGGCGGCGGCCCGACCGGCGTCGAGATGGCCGGGACGATGATCGAGATCGCGCGCCACACGCTGCGCCGCGAGTTCCGCCGGATCGACCCGGCGACCGCACGCGTCCTCCTCGTCGAGGGCGCGCCGCGCATCCTCGGCACCTTCGTCGAGAAGCAGTCGAAGCGCGCCGAGCACGAGCTGCGCCGGCTCGGCGTCGAGATCCACACCAACGCGCGCGTCACCGCGATCGATGCCGACGGCGTCGAGTGCGAAGCGACGATCGACGGCAGCGCGCACCGCGAGCGCATCGGCGCGCGCACGGTGATCTGGGCGGCAGGCGTCGCCGGCGTGCCGCTCGGTGCCGAGATCGCGCGCGGCACCGGGGCGACGCTCGACCGCGCCGGCCGCGTCGTCGTCGAGCCCGATCTCAGCGTTGCCGGCCATCCCGAGATCTCGGTCATCGGCGATCTCGCGAGCGCGCAGAGCCACGGCCCCGACGGCGCCCGGCCGGTGCCGGGCGTCAGCCCCGCCGCCAAGCAAATGGGACGCACTGCCGCGGCGAACGTGCTGCGGCGACTGCGTGGCGAGCCGACGCTGCCGTTTCGCTACCGCGACTACGGCAACCTGGCGACGATCGGCCGCAAGGCGGCCGTCGTCGAGCTCGCCGTTCCGGGCCTCGGCGCGGTGCGCTTTGCCGGCTTCGGCGCATGGCTCTTCTGGCTGTTCGCCCACATCTACTTCCTGATCGGCTTTCGCAGCCGGCTCATCGTGATGCTCGAATGGGCGTGGGCGTATGTCACGTACGAGCGCAGCGCGCGCGTCGTCGCCGAGCCGCCGCGCTCGACGCCGGTTTCGCCGCACTCCTAAACTCACGCCACGCCGCCGACGAACCGCCATGGACACGCGAACCTCTCCAGCCCGCCTGCGCATCGAACGCCTGCAAGAGCTGCTGCACGACTGCGGCGTTGCCGCGCTCGTCGTGCCGTCGAGCGACCCGCACATCTCGGAATACCTCCCCGAGCGCTGGCAGGCGCGCCGTTGGGCGTCTGGGTTCAACGGCTCGATGGCTACGCTCGTCGTCACCACCGATCGCGCCGCGCTGTTCGCCGACAGCCGCTACTGGGTGCAGGCCGAGCGCGAGCTCGCCGGCAGCGGCATCGAGCTCGTCCGCATCGCATCGCCGGCGGCGGCGATGCACGTCGACTGGCTGTGCGAGCACGTCGCGCGGGGCGCGACGGTCGTGGTCGACGGCAACGTCGTCTCGCTCGCCGCCGCCAGGCAGCTGCGCGAGCGCCTCGAGCGCGGCGGCGTCGCGCTGCGCACCGACCTCGACCTCGTCGAGCGCGCCTGGCCGGAGCGGCCGCAACCACCGACGGCGCCCGTCTACGAGCACCGCGGGCCCGAGGCGCCGCACCCGCGCGCCGGCAAGCTTGCGCAGATCCGTGCCGCGATGCGCGAGCTCGGCGCCACGCACCACCTGGTGTCGACGGTCGACGACATCGCATGGCTGCTGAACCTGCGCGGCGCCGACGTCGCCTACAACCCGGTCTTCCTCGGCCACATCCTCGTCGACGACGCGCGCGCGACGCTCTTCGTCGGCGCCGGCAAGGTCGACGCCGCGCTCGCTCGCGCGCTCGCCGCCGACGGGGTCGCGCTGGCACCGTACGACGACATCGCCGCCGCGCTCGCCGCGCTTCCCGAAAGTGCGCGCCTCCTCGTCGATCCCAAGCGCACGACGCTCGGGCTGGTCGAGAAGAGCCGTGCCGCGCGGATCGAGTCGATCAACCCGAGCACGCTTGCCAAGAGCAGGAAGAGCCCCGCCGAAGCGGCGAACGTGCGCGCTGCAATGGTCGAAGACGGCATCGCGATGGCCGAGTTCTACGCCTGGTTCGAGGCGGCGCTCGCCGACGTTGCGCGCAAGGCACCGATCACCGAGCTGACGGTCGACGAAAAGCTCGCCGAGTTCCGCGCCGAGCGGCCGGGCTATGTCGGCCCGAGCTTCGCGACGATCGCCGCATTCAAGGCGAACGGCGCGATGCCGCATTACCGCGCGACTCCCGAGTCGCACGCCGTGATCGAAGGCGA
>Ga0070661_100004079_pt1 | contig 10061 bp, 11 predicted proteins | sample KBSC43metaG_FD_64663 | JGI IMG/M metagenome (GOLD analysis project Ga0070661, IMG submission 64663) | Corn rhizosphere microbial communities from Kellogg Biological Station, Michigan, USA - KBS C4-3 metaG | ecosystem: Host-associated > Plants > Roots > Rhizosphere > Soil ...
CGTCTTCACCACGTTCGCCGACACATAGGGAAAGCGCGCGCCTTGCCAATGCGCGTCGAGGAATGACCCCTTCGGATGATTGCCGCCGGTCAGCAGACGCAGCAGCTCAGTCGCGCCTTCGTCGAACTCGTGATTGCCGAGCGTGCCGACAATATTGCACTTCGCCTGCGCATACGGTTCCAGGAAATCCGGGAGCTTGCGTTGCAGGCCGAACGGAATGCACCACTTGTTGGCCAGCGTGTTGAGCACGTCGATCGAAGGCTCATCCTGCAGCAGCGCCGAGTTCGGCGGCGACGCACCGACGTGATCGCCAGCTTGAATGATGAATGCCGCGCCTTCCGCCTGGTCGGCCGCCGCCTGCAGATACGACGCGAGCACTGCCGCGCCACCCACCGGTCGCAGCGCCGTCGGCGGCCCGAGCGTACGAGGCGAAAGCTGGCCGTGAAAATCATTGATACCGAGCAGCTTGACGCTGACCTGCGGGTCGCGACGCCCGGCAGGATCCTGCCAGCGCACGCGCTCGCTCGCCTTGGCGCGCGCCTGCATGCCTTCGGCACGCTCGTCGTGTTGATCGGCTTCGAGCGAATGTCCGGCATCGGCGTGTTGTGCGCCGGCGTTCGCCGAGAGGAGGGTCAGAACAGCAGCAGCAAGAGACGTCCCTGAAGTTCGCATCGTTCGCTCTCCGCGTCGTTGAAAACGCGCGGAGCGTAATTGCTGCGGATGGCAACGCTATTGAGCGGAGATTGCAGTTAGGTGTCTGGCGGTCCTCTTGTGTGCCCACGCGGACCACTCTTTCCGCAACCCGTGTACGAATGTCTTGGCATTGTCGGCGTACAGGCGCTCGCCGAGCGCGAACGCTTTGTCCTGCAGTTCTTCGCGGCGCCGGTCGATGAGCTCCGTGATCGTTCCGGAGACGCGGTCGCGCAGCACGGCCAGGTCGTGCTCGTCGCCGAGATAGTCAGCCAGCTGATGAAATTCGTCCGCCATCTCGTGGATCGGTCCGGGTGCAAGCGGCGTCAGCAGCTGCAGCTGATGCCAGAGGTACTTGGTCTGCTTGCGCCATTCGTGCAAAACCTCGGTCGCTCGATCTTTGCGTCCGCGGCGCAGCGCGTGCCGCGCCCGGCGGTAAGTCGAACGCAATCCTGTTTCGATGCAGTCCCAACCTGCATCGTCGAGTTGCCACGCGCGGGCGCGCGTCATGGCTCGTTTTAGCGCCGCCTTGATGTCGTCGTGCTGCTGCCGGGCAAGCAGCGCGTGCGCAGTGTGGCGGAAGTGAACACCCGATGCCGCCGACCCGAAACGCTCGACCAGGCCGTCGAGCGCGTGGCTGAGAACTTCCTCGTCGCGCGCTCGTGACAGCGGCCGGGCAGCGTCGCGGGCTGCGATATTCTCGTGCCGATACGGCTCGTCCCCGATTGCCGGACGCAGCAGCCGCAATGTCGCCCGCGCGCGTTTCAATTGCTTGCGTGCGCCGTGAATGTTGGGGTTGCGTCCTGCAAGCTCCTGGGCGGCAGCGCCAAGCTGCTGCGCGAGGATGTCCCGGCATTGCTGCACCGGTTGGTCCGGTGAAACGAGCGCTAGCGGCGATCGGTCGGCCATGAGCGGATGCTCACTCGCGCTGGCGAGTAAAGACAATCTCGAACTGCGCGTTGCTGAGCGCCTCGTCGCGCGTGTGCCCTTTGGCTTCCTCCATTTCCAGGTAGGCGTTCAACGCCGCCATGTGATTGCGGAAGATCGCGACTGCGGCCTCGAAGAAATCGTCGACGGAGCGGAACCAGCCCTCGCTCGCGCACTTCTCGACGAACGCATAAGCGGTTGGGTCCAGCGCGATCGTGATGGGAAGCCGCTGGCGGCCCGGTTTACGCGTGCGCGGGATGTGCATGTCACACTCTCATCGGAGTTACGGGCCCGGCTGTTCTGAGGCCAGCGCCGGGTGGCGTATTCTAAGTGCCCGGGGCATGCTGTGCCACGTCAAAAAACTGTAAGACAATTGCCGGACCGAATCCAAATCGGAGCGCGCGCGCATCAATGCCACAGTTGCAGCCCATGCCGTTGTTTCTCAACGAGCCCGCGGGTGCTGATCGCGGGTTGATCTGCGGCTATCAGCTGCAATCGCAAGGGCCGGCGCGCGAAGTTGGCGCTGATGGGATCGTGCAGGCGATCGCGCAGACCGACAAAGTTACCTGGCTGCATTTCAATCTCTCCGATGCGCGTGCGCGACGCTGGTTGCTGGACGCAGCCTTTGTGCCGGCCGCGCTGCGCGAAGTGCTGCAGGAACACGACGAGAATCGACGCGTCGAAGCGACGGACGGCGGATTGCTGCTGGTAATCCGCGATTTCACCTACGAGGACGAGTCCGATCCTTCCGAGGTTGCAACGCTCTGGTGCTACGCCCGCCGGCATTTGCTGATCACGGCGCGATTGCACGCGTTGAAGAGCTCCGACGAGTTGCGCCAGCGCATGCGAACGGGCATCGCTGCCACCTCCGGTATCGATCTGGCCATGCAGCTTCTCGACATTCGCACCGCGCGGATCAAGCAGCTCGCGAGCGAGATGACGCATCAGCTCGACGACATCGAGGACGAAATCCTGGCGGGCAACATCCGGCAGCAACGCGAGCTGTTGGGTCGAGCGCGGCGTCTGTGCGCGCGCCTGCGTCGCGAATACGCGCCCGAGCGCGCCGATCTGGGGCGTGTGCTGCATCGTTCCGCGCATCCTTTGGCGGAAACGGATCGCAGCGTGCTCGAGTCCAGCGTCGAGAATCTTGCCTTCGCAATCGAGGAGATTGCGGAGATCTACGAGCGTGCCAAGCTTTTGCAGGAAGAGCTGGCGTCGCGCCTTGCGGAAAATACTGGCCGGAATCTCTATGTACTATCGCTGCTTACTGCGGTGTTGCTGCCGATGACGCTCGTGACCGGCGTGTTCGGCATGAATGTCGCACATCTGCCCGGCGCTAATTCGTTCCCGCTGGTGATGCTGCTGATCCTTGCGAGCGGAGGCATTACGCTTGCCCTCTTGTTCTGGCGGCGCCTGTTGTGAACGGCTATTCTCGATTCACGAGCTTTCGGGGGGAGACGACAGCGTGAAAAAACCAGCCAAGCGTGTGGCCCGCAAGGCGCCGAACAAGTTGCAGGGAGCAGTCGACCTGGCGCGCGAGCAATGGCAGGTCGCGAAGAAGGCGGCGAAACGGGCCAGGCAGGCGGCAAAGCACGCGCGCCGCGAATTCAAGGACGCGAAGAAAGTAGTGAAGCGAGCGAAAGAGGAGATGCTGGCCGCTGCGAGGAGTTTGCAAAGCTCGCTCGTTGCCGCTGCGCGTCGCAGGGCCAAGCCGCGGGTCCAGGCTGAAGCCAAGCCAGCTGAGCCCAAGAAGGCTGCGCGCAAGAAGGCAGTCGCGAAACAGGCCGCGACCAAGAAGGCTGTCGACAAGAAAGCTGGCGACAAGAAGGTCGCCGCCAAGAAGGTCGCCGCCAAGAAGGTCGCCGCCAAGAAGGCAGCGACACCCGCGCCCGCAAAGGTGCGTGTCGTCGCCAAGCGACCCGCTCGACCGAAACCGGCCCCGGCTGCCGCTCCCGCAGAGGTCGTATCGACACTTCCGGTCGAACCTGCGGTTCCGGCGCAGCAGGAGACGCCGGACGCATAGCGCACCGGCTGTCACTCACGTGACAGCTCCGCGCAACGTGGTTGTCACGCCGCTGCATTAGCTTTCGCGACTCATGCAGCATGACCGGACGCCGTTCCACATAGACACACCTTTCGGGCCGCTGGCCTTCGAGCGGCTCGCCAACATCTACCGTCAAGCCAAGGGCCGAGCGGGCTCGCCAGCAGAGTTCGCCGAGCACGCGCTCGACATTCTGCAGGTGAGATTCGAGCTCGATGAGAGCCAGCTCGAGCGCATTCCGCGCACGGGCCCGGCCGTCGTGGTCGCGAATCATCCCTACGGCGGGCTGGAAGGACTGTTCCTCATTGCACAGCTGCTACGCTATCGCAGCGATTCGTTGTTCATCGCGAACGAGCTGCTAGCGCGTATCCCGGAAATTCGCGAAGTGCTGTTGCCAGTCGATGCATTCGGCGGCGCGCGAGCGGCCAAGAAGAATGCGAAGTCGCTGCGCGCAGCGCTGAAGCACGTGCGCAACGGCGGATTGCTCGTGCTGTTCCCTGCAGGCGCGGTTTCTCATTTGCACTTGTCGGCTGGAAGAGTGTGCGATCCGCCCTGGCAGCCGGTTGCCGCGGGCCTGCTGCGTCGTTGCGAATCGCCTGTTGTTCCGGTGTTCTTCGGCGGTGGTAACAGTGCGGTGTTCCAGGCGCTTGGCCTGCTGCATCCGAGCATGCGTACCGTGATGCTCACGCGCGAGTTGCTCAACAAGCGTCATCGCACGATCCCAGTGCGCATCGGCCGGCCGATCGGAGCGGAGCGTCTGGCGAAGCAGCCCGACAATGGCAAGCTGGCATCGTTTCTGCGGCTGAGCACGTACGCGTTGGAAGCGCGTGGCGCCGACGCGCCGATAGAAGAAGTTACGGCGACACCGTCGACGCCGGTTGCCGCGGGCACGCCAACACGGTTGCTGACCGCAGAAATCGAATGTCTACCCGAGCGCCATACGCTCGCGAGCGTCGGCGACATGAGTGTGGTGTTCGCGCGCGCCGAGCAGATTCCCTGGACTCTGCGTGAGCTGGGCCGTCTGCGCGAAATCACGTTCCGCGCTGTCGGCGAAGGCACGGGCACCGATAGCGATATCGACCGCTACGATCGGGACTACGTGCATCTGATTGCCTGGCATCGGACGCGCAACAAAGTGGTCGGCGCCTATCGCATCGGGCATGTCGATCGAATCGTCGCCGAGCGCGGCGTGCGCGGCTTGTACACGCATTCGCTGTTCGCGTACGGCGACCCGTTTCTGCGTTCGCTGGGCCCGGCGCTCGAGCTGGGACGTTCGTTCGTCAGCGCTACGTATCAGCGGGATTTCGGCGCGCTGTTGCTGCTGTGGAAAGGCATCGCGCAGTACGTCGCGTGCAACCCGCGGTATCACGTGCTGTTCGGTCCGGTCAGCATCAGTCGCGAGTATCGGCCGGCGTCGCACGCGCTGCTGATCGACTTCCTGCGCCGGCATTGTTTCGATGATCAGCTCGCCAGGCTCATCAAGCCGCGTCGTGCGTTCCGTCGCACGCATTCGCTGGCCGCACTCAGCGGCGATCTCGCGCGACTCGCGGACCTCGACGATGTGTCGCAGCTTCTGGAAGAGATCGAGCCGGACGGCAAGGGCGCGCCGGTGCTGCTGCGTCAGTACCTCAAGCTGGGCGGTCGGCTCGCGTGCTTCAACGTCGACGAGAGTTTCAGCGGCGTGGTCGATGGCCTCATCGTGGTCGACCTGCTCAGGACCGAGCCGAAGGTGCTGCAGAAGTACATGGGCCGCGAGCAGGCGGCCGAATTCATTCGGCTAAGCCAGTCCTTCAATAAGGCCGCCGTTCTTTAGCCACGCATCGAGTCCGCCCGCCAGCGGTCGAACGTGTGCGACGCCTCGCGCTTGCAGCTGCTTCGCAATGAGCGCGGCTGTCGCATCGTTTGGGCAGTCGCAGTAGACGACGACCTGTTCGAACGGCCCGAGCGCCAGCTGCGCGACGTCGGAAACCCATACGCTGCCCGGAATCCAGCCGGTTCGCTCGCGACGATCCGCGCTGCGCGCGTCGAGAATCGCAACTTTCACCTGCATCCGTAGCAAGTCCACCAGCTCCGCCACCGAAATACGCGCCATGCGAATGCGCATCTTGAAGCGCCAGCGCTGCCACGCCTTGACGGCAACGAACACCAGCAGCGCCAGGACCAGCAGCACGAGCGCCGAGTTGCCGAGCACTTCCAGCTCGTCGAGTACCGCGTCGATCGCTTCGTGAAAGATCACCCCGAGTGCGACGCCGCCACCTGCCCAGAGTGCGGCGCCAATGCCGTCGTATAGAGCGAAGCGCGCGACCGGAATTCTCGATTCGCCCGCAAGCGTGGTGGCGACAGCCGCGAGGCCGGGCACGTACTTCGAGAAGATCAGCGACGGCGCGCCCCAACGCACGTAGATGCGACGGGTGTTGCCGACGCACGAGTCGGGCGACAGGGAAACGCGGCAAATCATCCGTAGCATTGCCGCTCCGAAGCGGCGACCGCCGGCGAACCAGGCCAGGTCGGCGATGAGCGTGGCGAGAACAGCGAGCGCGAAGATCGGCCAGACGGGCTGGCCAGCCTCGGTCGCGACGCCGGCCGCAACGATGACCAGGGAAAACGAGGGCAACGGCAGACCGCCCTGATCGAGCAGCACGCCCACAAAAACGATCTGTAAACCGTAGGTTTGAAGGATCCGTACGAGGTCTTCCATCGTTCTATGGTACCGGGGAGGCGAGCCCGGCGCGCGTCATGACATTGATGAGGGCCGAGCATGAGTATTCGCAAGGTTGGAGCGGCTGTGGCACTGCTGGGGGCGTTCGGCCTGGGGCCGGGGAACGCTGCCGCTCAGGATGCGGAACAAGCGCAGCAGCAGCAGGCGCCGGTGGTCGAAAGCAAGTTCGCCAACGTCAATGGCGCGCGGCTGCACTATCTGCTCCAGGCGGGGCAGGGCGATCCGGTGGTGCTGCTCCACGGCTTCGGCCAGTCGAGTCAGATGTGGCGACCGCTGATGCGAGAACTGGCGACCGATCACATCGTAGTGGCGGTCGACCTGCGCGGTGCTGGTCAATCGGATGCGCCGGAAGAGGGGTACGCGAAATCGACGATGGCCGGTGATGTTCACGAGCTCATGCGTCTGCTCGGCTACGACAAGGTGAGCGTCGTCGGTCACGATATCGGGACGATGGTCGCGTATGCATACGCCGCGCAGTTTCCAGCCGAAGTAAAGCGCATCGCGTTGCTCGATGCGCCGTTCCTGCCGGGAGTCGGCGACTGGACGAAGATCTGGCTCGACCGCAGCCAGTGGCACTATCAGTTCTACGGCAAGACGCCGCAAGCGCTCGTGCAGGGACGCGAGCGGATCTACCTCGAGCATTTCTGGAACGACTTCGCCGCCGATCCCGGCAAGTCGATTTCGGAAGCGGATCGCAAGATCTACGCTGCTGAATATGCGCGGCCCAATCACGTGCGCGCCGGCATGGAGTGGTATCGCGCGCTCGATCAAGACGGCAAGGAATTTCACGAGTACGCAGCAAAGCCGGTGCGGGCGCCGCTGTTCGTGTTGACGGGCGAGAAAGGCGCCGGCGATTTTCTGATCAAGCAGGTGCAGTTGATCGCCACGGATGTGCAGAGCGCCACCGTGCCGGGTGCGGGACATTGGGTGATGGAAGAGGCGCCGGGGTTCGTGATCCCGAAGCTGGTCGACTTCCTCGGTCAGGCCTCAGTGAATCCTGAAACACAGTCACGACACTGATTCCGTGCTCCCGCGCGCTCGCGCGGCGATATCCTCCTTCGCCCCAGGAGGATATCGCCATGAGCATCCAGAGCCGTTCCTTCTTTGCGCGAGTCATTCGAGCGATCGTCGATGCATTCAAGGCGCAGTGCGCCGGCGCGTGCGAGCAGCGCGATCACATTCGCTGGCTGAGCGTGCGCTGAGCAGGCCTTTTGCGTCGTCAACGTTTTCTCAGCGACCGCTAAGAGAAACTTGACGTGGCCTGGCCTCACGCTAAGCCGCGAGCTCGACGGGTATGAGCCCCGCGATCTGCTCGCGCGCATTCGCCAGGCTCTGCCGCCGCGACTCGTCGCCATAAGCCAGGCCTTGCGCGAACACGAACTCCGACTCGATGCCGATGAAGCCCAGGAACTGCCGCAGATAGGGCGCCTGGGTGTCGTGCTCGCCGCCGTATACACCGCCTCGCGTCACGAACACATAGGCACGACGCCCGGCGAGCAGCCCTTCGGGTCCGGCGCTCGAGTAGCGGAAAGTCACGCCCGCGCGAGCGACGTGATCGAAGTACGTTCGTAGCGTCGAGGGCACGCCGAAGTTGTACATCGGCACGGCGAGTACGATCGTGTCCGCGCTGCGCAGCTCATCGATGAGCGCGTCGGAATAGGCGACGACCGCCTGTTGCTCCGACGTGCGGTTCTCCGCTGGCGTGTTGAATGCCTGGAAGCGCTCGGCCGTGAGATGCGGCACTGGATCTGCCGCGAGGTCGCGTTCGATCACGCGACCGCCGGGGTTGCGAGCGCGCCATTCGGCTACGAAGCGCTCTGCCAGTTGCGACGATGCGCCCTGGGCGCCATACAGGCTCGTCCGTACATATAAGAGAGTGTTCACCTGGGCCTCCGATTCGCTGGTTTCTTGCGATGGGCCCTATTCAACGATTGAATTGATCGATAAAAAAGCGCAAATTTTCGCTCTAACCTATCGAGAGATTAGATAGATGGCAGAAGAACGGGCCTCAGCCCCGCGGATTTCCCTGGAACAGTGGCGTTGCCTCGCTGCGGTGGTCGAGGCGGGCGGCTATGCGCAGGCCGCCGCCCGGCTGCACAAGAGTCAGTCGTCAGTCACCTATGCGGTTCAAAAGCTCGAGCGGATGCTCAAGGTGCGTGCCTTCCAGATCCAGGGACGCAAGGCGGTCCTCACTGGCGTCGGGCAGATGCTCTATCGACGCGCGCGAACACTGCTCGACGATGCTGGCGAGATCGAGCGCGCAGCGCGCAAGGCCTCTGCCGGTTGGGAGGCGGAGATCGGGCTGGCCGTCGAGGTGTTGTTTCCGACCTGGATGATGTTCGATTGTCTCAGTCGCTTCGGCACCGAGAGTCCGCAGACGCGGATCGAGTGGCTGGAAACGGTGATCGGCGGCACCGGCGAGGCGTTGCAGAATGGCACGGCGGATCTGGGCATCACGGCGCGAGTGCCGACTGGCTTCAGCGCCGAGCCGCTGATGCTGGTGAACTTCGTTCCGGTCGCCAATCCGAAGCATCCGCTACACAAGCTGGACCGCGAGATCACGGTGCGCGATCTGCGCAAATACCGGCACCTGGTCGTGCGCGATTCGAGCGCGCAGCGTAACAAGAAATCGGAATCGCTCGAAGTGGAGCAACGCTGGACGGTTACCAACTTGAGCACCTCGATCGGTGCGGTCTCGCGCGGTCACGGGTTTGCGTGGTTGCCGCAGGATAAGATTCGTACGGAGCTCCAGGATGGCTCGCTCAAGATTCTGCCGCTGCGTGGCGGACGAGTGCGAACCGTGCAACTGTATTTGCTGTTTGCCGATCGCGATGCCGCCGGACCCGGAACGTTGCGGCTCGCGGAAATCGTGCGTGAAGAAGTCGAGCGCGGCTGCCGCGCGGCGGTAAATGCTTCCCCTGCACCCTGACAAGATCGAGCTGTGGCTGGCCTTCTGCGACGAGATCGCAGACGAGGGCCTGCTCGCGGACTATCGTCGGCTGCTGGTCGAGGAGGAGCGGCAGAAAGAGGCTCGCTTTCACCTCGCTCATGACCGGCATCGATACCTGATCACTCGAGCGCTCGTGCGCTCGGTACTGTCGCGATACGCTGCGGTGGCGCCGCAAGATTGGTGCTTCGAGGAAGACGCGTATGGCCGACCGCAGATCGTCAACGCGGACCCTGTTGCGCGCCGGATCACCTTCAACATTTCGCACACGCGCAGCCTCGTCGTGCTGGGCGTCACGTGCGAACGCGCACTAGGTGTCGACACCGAAGACTTCCATACGCGTCAAGCAGAGCTGGGAATCGCCGACCACTATTTCGCCGCGGACGAAGTGGCACAACTGCGAACGACGCCGCCCGATTTGCAGCAGACGCGTTTCTTCGAGTACTGGACCTTGAAGGAGTCCTATATCAAAGCGCGCGGCATGGGCCTGTCGCTGCCGCTCGACGGATTTTCGATGCTCCTCGACGGCGCCGGCCCGCCGCGTATCCGGTTCCTGCCGTCGCTGCCCGACGATGCGGCGAGCTGGCAGTTCGCCCAGTTCCGCCCGACGCCGCGGCACTGCCTGGCGGTGGCGGTGCGGCGCCGCGGCGCGGAGCGCACGATCCACCTGCGCGAGTTCACGCTAGAATGACAGCCTGTGGCTCAGTCACCTCGCCGCGCGCGCAAGCGCGCCAAGC
>Ga0070661_100004082_pt1 | contig 10060 bp, 10 predicted proteins | sample KBSC43metaG_FD_64663 | JGI IMG/M metagenome (GOLD analysis project Ga0070661, IMG submission 64663) | Corn rhizosphere microbial communities from Kellogg Biological Station, Michigan, USA - KBS C4-3 metaG | ecosystem: Host-associated > Plants > Roots > Rhizosphere > Soil ...
CGCGCGGCGGCGGACGATTTCGCCGCGGCCGGCCTTGACCGGCGGCCGCGGGCGCCCTTACGCTGCATCGCCTTCGTTCCTCGTCGCCAATCCCTTTGCCCAAAGTCCTGTTCGCCGACTACGATTATCACGAGATCGCCCTGGAGCGCTCGATCCTGGAAGGCGCGGGCTGCGAGCTTGTGGTTGCGCAATGCCGCAGCGAGGACGAGGTCATCGCCGCCGCGCGCGACTGCGCGGCGATCCTGCTGCAGTACGCGCCGATAACCGCCAGGGTCATCGCGGCACTGCCGTCGCTCGGCTTGGTGAGCCGCATCGGCGCGGGCTTCGATACCGTGGACACCGATGCCGCCCGCGCGCACGGCGTGTGGGTGACCAATTCGCCCGACTACGGCGTCGGCGAGGTCGCCACGCATGCGCTGGCGCTCGCGCTGGCGTCGATCCGCAACGTAGTCGCCTACGACCGCGACGTCCGCGCGGGGAAGTGGCATTTCCTGTCGTCCGGGACGATCCCCCGCGCATCGCGGCTGACGCTCGGCATCGTCGGCCTGGGACGCATCGGCAAGCGGATGGCGCACGTGTCCCGCGACGTCTTCGGTCGCGTCGTGGCGTTCGATCCCTACCTGATCGACGGCGACTTCCCGGCCTACGTCGAGCGGATGCCGACGCTCGCGTCGCTCGCCGCCGCGGCGGACGTCGTGTCGCTGCACACGCCGCTCAACGCCGAGACGCGCGGTCTCGTCGGCGACGCCTTCTTCGCCGCGGCGCGGCGCGGCCTGACGCTCGTCAACACCGCGCGCGGCGCGGTCGTGGCGATGCCCGCATTGCTTGCCGCGCTCGATGCTGGAATACTGCGGGGGGCCGCGCTCGACGTGTTGCCGATCGAGCCGGTGCCCGCGGATTCGCCGCTGCGAAGCGACCCTCGTGTCATCCTGACCCCGCACGCGGCGTTCTTTTCCGTCGAGGCGGAGCAGGAGTTGCGACGCAAGGCCGCGCAGAACATCGTGAGCTGGCTCGCGCGCGGACGCCCCGACTACCCGGTGGTCGAAGGCACGCGCAAGGCCGAAGCCTGACCGCGCCCGTCGCGCGGGCACGAGGAGGAGGACGGATGGCCGCAGTGACGATTGCCGCCGTGCAGAAGTATTTCGGCTCGACCCATGTGATCCGCGGGGTCGACGTCGACATCGCCGACGGCGAGTTCTGCGTGCTGGTCGGCCCCTCCGGCTGCGGCAAGTCGACGCTGCTGCGGATGATCGCCGGCCTCGAGGAGATCGGCGGCGGCACGATCGCGATCGGCGGGCGCGTGGTGAACGACATGCGGCCGAAGGAGCGCGACGTCGCGATGGTGTTCCAGAACTACGCGCTCTATCCGCACATGACGGTGCGCGACAACATGTCGTTCGCGCTGTCGCTCGCCGGCGTCGCGAAGAAGGAGATCGTCGCCAAGGTGGCCGACGCCGCCGGGATCCTCGGCCTTGGCGCGCTGCTCGACCGCTATCCGCGCCAGCTCTCCGGCGGCCAGCGGCAGCGCGTGGCGATGGGGCGCGCGATCGTCCGCGACCCGCAGGTGTTCCTGTTCGACGAGCCCCTGTCGAACCTCGACGCCAAGCTGCGCGTGCAGATGCGCACCGAGATCCGCGAGCTCCACCAGCGCCTCGGCACGACGTCGATCTACGTCACGCACGACCAGATCGAGGCGATGACCATGGCCGACAAGATCGTCGTCATGCGCGACGGCGTCGTCGAGCAGATCGGCGGGCCGCTCGAGCTCTACGACACGCCGCGCAACACGTTCGTCGCGGGGTTCATCGGCTCGCCGGCGATGAACATGCTGCCGGGCGTCGTCGCGCGCGACGGCGACGGCGGCGGCGCGCGCGTGCGCCTCGACCACGGCGGCCACGTCATCGTCAACGCGGGCGCCGACGGCCAGCGCGTGCTGTGCGGCGTGCGCCCCGAGCATTTCGCGCTCGCGGCCGCCGAAGCGCCGGTGAGTGGCAAGGTCGTGGTGATCGAGCCGACCGGCGCCGACACGCAGGTCGTCTGCCGGATCGGCGACACCGACGTCGTGGCGATGGTGCGCGACCGCGTCGCCTGCCGGCCGGGCGAGCACGTCGGGCTCGTGCCCGACGCCGCCCGGGTTCATGTGTTCGACGCAACGAGCGGGGCAAGGCTCGCCGCGTGACAGGGGAGTGATCGGCCGCGCGCCCGACCCGCGCGCGGAACCTTGGAGTTCCAACGACAGGCATTGGAGGAAGCATGAACGATTTCAAGCGACGTGATTTCCTGAAGACCAGCGCCGGCGTCGCCGCGGCGACCGCCGTCGGCGCAGGCGGCGCGCTATTCGCGGGCGAGGCCGCCGCGCAGCACTACAACGCCAAGCCCGAGAAGGGCGCCAAGCTGCGCGTGCTGCGCTGGAAGCGCTTCGTGCAGGGCGACGAGGACGTCTGGCTCGCCAACACCAAGAAGTTCACGCAGATGACCGGCGTCGAGGTGCGGGTCGATTCCGAGGGCTGGGAAGACGTGCGGCCGAAGGCGGCGGTGGCCGCCAACGTCGGCAGCGGTCCCGACATCATCATCAGCACGATGGAGGACGCGCACCTCTATCCCGAGAAGCTCGTCGACGTCTCGGATCTCGCCGGTTACCTCGGCGCCAAGTACGGCGGCTGGTACCAGGCCGCGAAGGACTACGGGATGGACGGCAAGCGCTGGGTCGCGATCATGATGGGCGCCGCGGGCAACGCGATGGTCGTGCGCAAGTCGATGATGAACGCCGCCGGCTTCGAGCAGTTTCCGACCGACATGCCCGGCTTCATGAAGCTCTGCCAGGCGCTCAAGGCCAAGAACACGCCGGCCGGCTTCGCGCTCGGCAACGCCACCGGCGACTCGAGCTGGACGTCGTGGCTCGTCTGGGCATTCGGCGGCAAGCTCGTCGACGAGCACAACAAGGTCGTCATCAACAGCCCGCAGACGCTGCAGGCCCTCGAGTACGCGAAGGAGCTGTACCCGAACTTCATCCCCGGCACGCTGTCGTGGCTCGACCCCAACAACAACAAGGCGTTCCTCGACGGCCAGCTCGGCCTCACCGCCAACGGCATATCGGTCTACTTCGCGGCCAAGAACTCGCAGGACCCGAAGATGAAGGAGATCGCCGACGACATCATCCACGCCAAGTTCCCGAACGGCGTCGACGGCAAGGCGGCCGTGCAGAACCTCGTGTTCCCGATGATGATCTTCAAGTACTCGAAGTACCCGAACGCGGCCAAGGAATACCTGCGCTTCATGATGGAGAAGGAGCAGTACGTGCCGTGGCAGGAGGCGTCGATCGGCTACGTCTGCCATCCGCTCGCCGCCTACGAGTCGAGCGCGTTCTGGACCGCCGATCCCAAGGTCACGCCGTACCGCGACTGCATGAAGGACATGCGCAACAACGGCTACGCGGGCACGATGGGGTACGCGTCGGCGCAGTGCTCGGCGGATTTCATCATCCCGAACATGGTGGCCGAGGCGGCGTCGGGCGCGAAGTCGCCGAAGGAGGCGATGGAGAGGGCGCAGCAGCGCGCAGAACGCTACTACAAGATCTGATAAGCCGTCGCGTTGGGCGGCGGCGGGATGGCGGGACGGGTGCCGCGACGTCTTATCTGTCCGGATTCGAGCGTCATCTGGCGATGACGCTCAATCCGGACGGCGTCGTGGGCGGATCGTGGCGTGGTGTGCGCGTCATCTGCCGATGACGCCGCGCCCGCCATCGCTTCGCTCGGATCCCGCGAGTTCGCGCGGCCGCCATCGCTTCGCTCGGCTCTTTGCTGAATCGAGGCGCGCCATGTCGTCATCCCCGCGAAAGCGGGGATCCAGTCGTGACGCGGCGATGTCGGCGGGCTCGAATGGGACTTCGCATCCCGTCGTATGGACACGGGCGGGCAATAAGGCGACCATTCCCGCGCGGCAGCGCCGCCAGCAACGGGCACGACCGCACCCAGACAGGAGATCCGCATGGCTAAAAAATCGAGACGCACGACGTTGTACAGCTCGAAGGGCAAGAAGCTCTACGCCGTCCGCGACAAGGGCGGCCGCTTCAAGGACATCCAGCAATACTCGCGGGCGCACGCGATGGACATGCGCCGCACGAGCAAGGACGAGGCCGCCGAGGGCGCGCGCAAGAAGCCCGCCCGCAAGAGCGCCAGGAAGACGGCGAAGAAGACCGCCAGGAAATCGACGCGCAAGACCGCTCGCAAGACGGTGAAGAAGGCGACGCGGAAGTCTGCAAAGAAGTCGGCTCGCAAGACGACGCGCAAGGCCGCGAAGAAGTCGGCCCGCAAGACGACGCGCAAGGTCGCAAGGAAGTCCACGCGCAAGACGGCGAAGAAGACGGCCAGGAAAACCGCAAGGAAATCGACGCGCAAGTCCGGCGCGCGCCGCCGCACCGCGAAGAAGGCCTGAGTTGCAGGCGCGCCCGGCCGCTGTGGTACCGGGCGCGCGTGCGCGGCAGGCGGCGCCTGCCCGCCGCGCGCTGAGCCGCTGGCTCGACGATCGCAACGTCCTCGGGCTGGCGTTCCTGCTGCCCGGGGCGCTGATCCTTCTCGTCTTCCTGACCTATCCGCTGGCGCTCGGAACGTGGCTCGGGTTCACCGACGCCAAGATCGGCCGCGCCGGCCACTGGATCGGCCTCGACAACTTCGAGTTCATCTGGAACGACAGCCTGACGAGGCTCGCGCTCTTCAACACGCTCTTCTACACGATCGTCGCGAGCGTCATCAAGTTCGCGCTGGGGCTGTGGCTCGCGATCCTGCTCAACGAGCACCTGCCGTTCAAGGCGTTCTTTCGCGCGATCATCCTGCTGCCGTTCATCGTGCCGACCGCGCTGTCCGCGATCGCATTCTGGTGGATCTACGACCCGCAGTTCTCGATCATCTCCTGGGCGCTGCAGCGGATGGGCCTGATCCACCAGTACATCGACTTCCTCGGCAACCCCTGGATGGCGCGCTTCTCGGTGATCGCGGCCAACATCTGGCGCGGCATCCCGTTCGTCGCGATCTGCCTTTTGGCCGGCCTGCAGACGATCTCGCCGTCGCTGTACGAGGCCGCGGCGCTCGACGGCGCCAACGGCTGGCAGCAGTTCCGGCGGATCACGCTGCCGCTCTTGACGCCGATCATCGCGGTGGTGATGACGTTCTCGGTGCTGTTCACCTTCACCGATTTCCAGCTCATCTACGTGCTGACGCGCGGCGGGCCGCTCAACGCCACGCACCTGATGGCGACGCTGTCGTTCCAGCGCGCGATTCCCGGCGGCAACCTCGGCGAGGGCGCCGCCATCGCGACGGCGATGGTGCCGTTCCTGCTCGCGGCCATCCTGCTCTCGTACTTCGGCCTGCAACGCCGCGCGTGGCAGCAGGGCGGCACCGACCGCTGACGAAGGCCGGCCATGGCTAAAAAGGACGACACCAGCACCGTCGGCATGCGCTACCTGACGTCGCCGATGCAGCGGCTCGTCGTGCTGTGGATTCCGCTCTGCGCGTTCCTGTTCGTGCTGCTGTTCCCGTTCTACTGGATGGTGACGACGTCGATCAAGCCCGACGCCGAGCTCTTGCAGCGCGACGGCAATCCGTTCTGGGTCACCAATCCCACGCTCGCGCACATCAAGAAGCTCCTGTTCGACACCCAGTACCCGGAATGGGTGTGGAACACGATGCTGGTGTCGATCTCGGCGACGTTCATCTCGCTTTTCTGCAGCGTGCTCGCCGCGTACGCGATCGAGCGGCTGCGCTTTCGCGGCTCGCGGCTGGTCGGCGCGCTGATCTTCCTCGCCTACCTCGTGCCGCCGTCGATCCTGTTCATCCCGCTGTCGACGATGGTGTTCAAGTTCGGCCTCTTCGACACGCGCCTCGCGCTGATCCTCACCTACCCGACGTTCCTGATCCCGTTCTGCACGTGGCTTTTGATGGGCTACTTCAAGAGCATTCCGTTCGAGCTCGAGGAATGCGCGCTGATCGACGGCGCGACGCGGCTGCAGATCCTGCGCAGGATCGTGCTGCCGCTGGCGGTGCCGGGGCTCATCTCGGCGGGCATCTTCGCGTTCACGCTGTCGTGGAACGAGTTCATCTACGCGCTGACCTTCATCTCGTCGTCCGAGGTGAAGACGGTGCCGATCGGCGTGGTCACCGAGCTCGTCGAGGGCGACGTCTACCACTGGGGATCGCTGATGGCGGGGGCGCTGCTGGGCTCGCTGCCGGTGGCGATCCTGTACTCGTTCTTCGTCGAGTACTACGTCTCGGGGCTCACCGGCGCGGTCAAGGAGTAGGGCTTGCGAAGGGGCGTCGGAACCTCCAGATTGGAGTCGGCGGTAAAATGGCCGCATCCGCAGCCACGCCAACGGAGCGCACCGTGAGCACCCAGGACACCATCCGCGAGCAGGTCACCGGCCATCGCGTCGTGCTTTACATGAAGGGCAGCCCGCAAGTACCGCAATGCGGCTTCTCGGCCACCGCGGCCGAGATCCTGCGCCGCTGCGGCGTCGACGACTATTTCTCGGTCGACGTGCTGTCGAATCCCGATATCCGCAACGGCATCAAGGAATTCGCGAACTGGCCGACGATCCCGCAGCTCTATGTGGACGGCGAGTTCGTCGGCGGCTGCGACATCATGCGCGAGATGTACACGAGCGGCGAGCTGCAGCAGCTCCTCAGCGCCCACCAAGGCGCCTGAGCGCCGACTTCCGGCGAAGCCCACCGTCGCTCGCGACGGCTTCATCCGGACGAGCCGTCATTCCCGCGCATGCGGGAATCCAGCTCTGGCATGACCACGAAGCGCGCCGGCGGTCGACCGAGTCGCCACGACTGGACCCCGCCTTCGCGGGGATGACGTGTCTCAAGTCCGCGCCCGCATCACCCGGCGCACTTCCGAAAGGCGCTTCAGCGCGCGGATCACCTGCGCGAGGTGACGGCGATCGCGCACCTGCACGCCGAAGTACATCACCAGCACGTCGCTGCCGTCCGGCCGCTCGACCGATACCGTGTCGATGTTGGCGCCGGCGTCGTTGATCGTCGTCGCGATGACGGCGAGAAGGCCCCGGCGGTCCGACACCAGCAATCGCACGCCGGCCTCGAACACGCCGGCGATGTCCGCCGCCCATTCGACGTCGACGAGCTCGCTCGCGTCGACGCGCTGCTTCCTGAGCGTCGCGCAATCGCGCTGGTGGACGACGAGCCCCTGGCCCTTGCGGAACTGCGCGATGATCGCATCGCCCGGCACGGGCCGGCAGCATTTGGCGTACTGGATCGCCACGCCCTCGACGCCACGCAGCGTCAGCGAACCCTTGGCGGGCGCCGGCAGCAGGTTGGTGCCGACCGGGCTCTCATCGGGGCGCGTGCCGCGCACCAGCGCCTGTGCGACGGCGAACGCGAGCCGCTTGCCGACGCCGATGTCGGCGAGGATCTCGAGCTGGCTCTTCGCGCCGTATTCCTTGGCGAGCGCCTCCCAGCGCTCCCATGCGATCGCGTCGGGCTCGACCTTGAACGTCGCCAGCGCCTGCGACAAAAGCCGCTCGCCCAGTGCCGCCGATTCCTTCTGCTGCAGCGACTTCAAGAAGTGGCGGATGCGCGAGCGCGCCTTGCCGGTGGCGACGAAGGTCAGCCATGACGGGTTGGGCCGCGCGGTGGGCGCCGTCAGGATCTCGACGTGGTCGCCGTTCTTCAATTCGGTGCGCAGCGGCACGATCTCGTAGTTGATTCGCGCGGCGACGCTGTGGTGGCCGATGTCGGTGTGCACGCCGTAGGCAAAGTCGACCGCGGTGGCGCCTCGCGGCAGCGCCATGATCTTGCCCTTCGGCGTGAACACGTAGATCTCCTCGGGGAAGAGGTCGACCTTGACGTTCTCGAGGAACTCGCGCGAATCGCGCGATTCGGACTGGATCTCGAGCAGGCTCTGCAGCCAGCGATGCGTCTCGCGCTGGGCCTCCTCGAGGTCGAGCGCGCCGCCGGTCTTGTAGAGCCAGTGCGCGGCGACGCCGGTCTCGGCGACGCGATGCATGTCGTGCGTGCGTACCTGCGCCTCGAGCGGCGTGCCGAACGGACCGAACAGCGTCGTGTGCAGCGACTGGTAGCCGTTGGCCTTGGGGATCGCGATGTAGTCCTTGAACTTGCCGGGGATGGGCTTGAACTTGTCGTGCAGCACGCCGAGCGCCGCATAGCATGTCTTCTTGTGCTCGACCAGGATGCGCACGCCGTAGATGTCGAACACCTGGGAGAACGAGTAGCGCTTCTCCTTCATCTTGCGATAGACCGAGTAGACGGTCTTCTCGCGGCCGGTCACCGTCGCCATGAGGTCCGCCTGCGCGAGCGCGCCGCGCAGCGACTCGAGCAGCCTGTTCATCACCTCGCGCCGGTTGCCGCGCGCGGTCTTGATCGCGTGCGCGAGGATGCGGTAGCGCATCGGGTAGAGGTGCTTGAACGACAGGTCCTGCAGCTCGAGGAACAGCGCGTTGAGGCCGAGCCGGTTGGCGATCGGCGCGTAGATGTCGAGCGTCTCGCGGGCGATGCGCTTGCGGTGCGTCGGCGCCATCGCGTCGAGCGTGCGCATGTTGTGCAGCCGGTCGGCAAGCTTGATCAGGATGACGCGGACGTCGCGCGCCATCGCCAGCAGCATCTTGCGGAACGACTCGGCCTCGGCTTCCTCGCGTGTGTCGAACGCGATCTGGTCGAGCTTCGACACGCCGTCGACCATGTCGGCGACCGGCTTGCCGAACGTCGTCTCGATCTCGCTCTTGGAGACCTTGGTGTCCTCCATCACGTCGTGGAGGAGGGCGGCGGCGAGCCCGTGCGCATCGAGGCGCCATTGCGACAGGATGCTCGCGACCGCGAGCGGGTGGGTTATGTACGGCTCGCCGGACTTGCGGAACTGGCCGCGGTGCGCGGCTTCGGAATAGTCGAACGCGCGCTCGACGAGCGCGACGTCACCGGGAGCAAGGTAGTGACCGAGGTGTCGGGTGAATTCGGCGATTTCCGACATCGAGGGTCACTCGCGAGCGGAGCTCCCGACGGTCAACTGGCCGTCTTGTGAAGCATCTCCACGCCGACCTTGCCGAGCGCCACTTCGCGCAGCGCGATGACCGTGGGCTTGTCGCGGTCGGGCTCGACGAGGGGCGTCGAGCCCGACGTGATCTGGCGGGCGCGATTGGTCGCGGCGAGCGTGAGCTCGAAGCGGTTGGGGATGCGTGCGAGACAGTCTTCGATCGTGATGCGGGCCATGGCTTATTCCCGGGTGCGTGTTTCGGTGAGACCGGCGATCAGCGACGAATGTCGCGCGCCCTGGCGCGCGCTCGTCAAGCGGGCCGCGCGGACAATGGCGGCGAGGTCGTCGACGGCCGTCGCAAAGTCTTGATTGATAATAACATAGTCGAATTCCGCCCAGTGCGCCATTTCGTCGAGCGCGCCGGTCAGCCGGCGCGCGATGACCTCCTTCGAGTCCTGGCCGCGCCGCACCATCCGGTCGTTGAGCGCTGCGAGCGACGGCGGCAGGATGAAGATGTGCACCGACTCGGGGATGAGCTTGCGCACCTGCGCCGCGCCCTGCCAGTCGATTTCGAGCAGCACGTCCTGGCCCGCGGCCACCTGCTGCTTGAGCCAGGTCGACGACGTCGCGTACCAGTTGCCGTAGACCTTCGCGGACTCGAGGAACTCGCCCGCGTCGCGCAGCTCGGCGAAGCGCTCGACCGTGACGAAGTGATAATGGCGGCCCTCGGATTCGCCCGGTCGTGGCGCCCGGGTCGTCCACGAGATGGACAGCCGGATGCCCGGCTCGCGCTCGAGCAGCGCGTTGACCATGCTGCTTTTCCCGCCGCCCGAGGGCGCCGCGACGACGAACAGCACGCCGGCGGCCGGCGGTGCCTTGGTGGTGATGGACATGGCGGTCGGGTCGGCGCGGCGTGCTCCATTCTACCGGCGCGCCATTTCGCCAGCGAGCGGGGGCGGGTCGCAACGACGGTATACGGCGGCGTGATAACGTCGCGCAGCCTCGACTCATACGCCGCCCATGAGCCATCGGATCGTCTTCCTCGATCGCGCGTCGTTGA
>Ga0070661_100004083_pt1 | contig 10058 bp, 7 predicted proteins | sample KBSC43metaG_FD_64663 | JGI IMG/M metagenome (GOLD analysis project Ga0070661, IMG submission 64663) | Corn rhizosphere microbial communities from Kellogg Biological Station, Michigan, USA - KBS C4-3 metaG | ecosystem: Host-associated > Plants > Roots > Rhizosphere > Soil ...
TCCCGCGTTATGCAGCTCGATGCTGCAGACTTTCACGATCTCATCATGCATTGCCGAGCGTTGAATGGTGAGATACTGAAGACGATGGCGCGGCGTGTTGGGCGTATTCAGGAAGTCGTCGTCGAGTCGTCCGCGCCCGTCGCGACGGTCATCGGCCGTCGACAGGATCCGGCTTGCTTTCAGCTTCGCGAGTTCCTCGCACGAAATCACGTTAACTTCGCGTGCCGGGATCTCGATGATCAGGAAGGAATAGATCGGCTCGTGCACGATGGTTTGCTTCGTAACGCCAGCGAGGCGGCGACGGCCTTCTCCGGGCTCTCACTGCCGCTCGTGATCTTGCCAGGTGGTCGTCGACTCGAGGCACCGTCATTCCGCGAGCTGGCGGACATTGTCGGGCTCCAGACGAAGCCGAAGCACACCGACTACGACGTCGTGATCATCGGCGGTGGACCCGCTGGGTTAGCGGCGGCAGTCTATGGCGCGTCCGAGGGGCTTGGCACGTTGCTCGTCGAGCGCGTTGCCTGCGGTGGTCAGGCCGGCACCTCGTCGCGCATCGAGAACTACCTCGGATTCCCGGCCGGGTTGTCTGGCGATGATCTCAGCGTGAAAGCCCGGCAGCAGGCGCTGCGCTTCGGCGCGGAGCTGCTCCTCACCCGCTCCGTGGCTTCGATCGAGCTCGGCAATCCTACCGAAGCCGATGGCGTGCCACACATCGTCGTCCTCGACGGCGACGTGCGCCTGACGACCAGAGCCATCGTCATCGCGACGGGGGTGCAGTGGCGACGGCTCGAGACACGCGGGATCGACCGCCTAACGGGTCGAGGCGTCTGCTACGGCGCCGCACGCACCGAAGCGCTCGGGATGCGTGGCCGCCGCGTCCACATCGTCGGCGGCGGAAACTCCGCCGGGCAGGCGGCGATGCTGTTCTCCAACTACGCCGAGTCGGTGACGATGCTCGTACGTGGTCCATCGCTCGCGGCCAGCATGTCCCACTACGTGATCAGCCAGCTGGCGACGAAGGCCAATGTGACCGTCGAAACTCAGGTCCAAGTGATGGCGGTCGAGGGCGCCGACCGGCTCGAAGCCCTGGAGCTGGCGGTTGGGCCGTCGCGCAAGCGAGAACGGCGTGCCAGCGATGCGTTGTTCGTCTTCATCGGCGCGCAGGCGGAGACGTCGTGGCTGCCGGAGGGCATCATGCGCAATCGGTGGGGGTACATCTGCACGGGACGCGACGCGAAGGATCTGCTTGGCGAGCGCGAGGGGACTGCCTGGCCGCTCGATCGCGATCCGTTCCTTCTGGAGACGAGTGTCCCGGGAATCTTCGCGGCCGGAGACGTTAGGCACGGCTCGATCAAGCGCGTGGCCTCGAGTGTCGGCGCCGGGAGCATGGCGATCGCGTTCGTCCAGCAGTATCTCGCGGACATTGCCGAGACCACCTCGGCGGCATTGTCCGGGTAGAGGGCACCACTCGCTGGAAGGGACGCACGCGGTCCGCCCGTCGCGAATCCTCTGCTACCCACCGAGCTGTCGGCGTCGGTTTTCGATCGCGCCGCGGAGCTCCCGCAGCGATGCGCGTTCCCAATGCTTGTGGGTGAGCACTTCGATGGCGTCCAACTCGTCCGGCCCCATTGTCCGAACCTGAGCGCACCATTCCTGAAGGAGCTCCTGCGGTGCTGGCTCCAGTTGCGCCGCCCGAGGCGACTCGACCGGCGCAACGGGGAATAGGCGCAGCTGCTCGCGGATTGCTGTGGCACGCGCCTCGATCGCCTGCATGAGCTCTCGGAGCACGGCATCGTCGCCCTCGTACAACTCCACCGAGATGGTTCCCACGCGGGCCAGCTCTTCGAGCGTGTCGACCTCCGCGATCGTCTGGAAAAGGAGCTGCAGCGCGCGAGTCGTATGGGCGAGCATGGGAAGAACGTAAGGAAAGCGAGGATTCAAAGTAAACGTGTTCGTCGCACCGCAGGTTGGTTGGCCAAGCCGCGTGTCGAGCCAGTCCTGTCGTTAAGGTCCGGTTGAGCTTGCGTTGCTAGACTCCCCACACCCGCCCGGGATTGTCCGGTGCCGGGAGCTCACGTTCCAACCCAGAGATCGAGGATGCCCCATGATGCGGTTCGCGCGGTTCGCGGCCACGCGCACCGCTAGCTTCGTCGCGCTTACCGTCGGGCCCTGGCGTCGCTGCACAGTGCCGCTCATCGAATGACATCCACAACCCCACCAGTTTCGGGCGATGGGCGGCTCGAAACCCCGTTAGGCATCCTGCCAGCCTACCGGGAATCAACGGTTCGCGACGCAGCATGGGTCGCGATCATCCGCATCCCGCTCTTCCTGAGCGCACTGCTCGCCCTCTCGGCCGTATTCGCCGTCGCACCGCTTCGTGATGCGCAGACCGGCGCGGCCGAGGGCCGACTCCGAGCGCCGCTGAGCTACATCGTGCTCGCGCCGCTCTGCGACGTGCTCGACGCGTTATCGACGCTCTCGGTTCGCCAGCACATGGCCGTGATGGTGACCGGGCTTGCGCTGTACGCCATGTGGCGCACGCGCCGCCGCCGATTCGGGCTCTCGGAGCGTCCCACCGTACTCACCGAATTCATGGGCGCGACGGCTATCGTTCTTTCCGTCGTCGGCGCCTACCTGGTCCTGGCGCTCATCGATCGACCGATGACGGCGCTCGAAGTCTCGAACCCTGACTCTGTCATCGTCGATTTCCATAGCCATACCAACGCGTCGTGGGACGCGCGTCGCTCGTTTACGGGTGAGCGAAACCGGGCGTGGCACGAAGCGGCCGGGTTCGACGTCGCGTACGTGACCGACCACCTTCCGCCCGATAGCGTGACTGCTGCAATCCCCCCTGTACGGGGCTCCGGTCGCACGCTGTTGCTACCGTCGTTCGAGATCGAATGTCGCGGAATCCATGTCGTCGTGCTCGGTGCCAGTCCGACAGAGGCGCGCGCATGGTGCGATGGTGATCAACCCGACTGGCTCGACGGAAGCGGCTGGACCAGGGCTCTGAGCTCATCGGCTGTCGTCATCGCGACACTGCCGGGTCGACTCGATGACCTCGCGCGTGCAGACGTATCATCCGTCGAAGTCGTCGACGGCGCGCCGCGCGCGCTCGATCAGCTCGCGCGCGACGACGACCGGGTCATGGCGGTTGCGGCCCGATACGGCCTCTCGCTCGTGACCGGCTCCAATCTTCACGGTTGGGGACGCACCGCGGTTGCGTGGACGGCGATCGAGATTCCCGGATGGCGCGCGCTGTCACCGGAGGCGCTGGACGCACAGATCCGCGCACATCTTCGCGCGCGGCGTGATGGTTCGGTGCACGTGATAGAGCGACGCCGGGTCCGACCCGGAGAGTCGGCGGTGTCGCTCGTGAGCACGCTACCCGATGTCGCGTGGAACATGCTCGTCATGATGTCGCCGAGTGAGCGGCTGTCCTGGATGATCTGGATCTGGCTCGCGTGGATCGGTTCACGGATCCTCGTGAGGAGCTCGGATAGGCGTATCTCGGCCTGAGCGCGGTCGATGGCGAATCCCGTAAAGCTCCGGTTCCGGATTTCTCACGACCGATTCTCGATCGTCTTCCCGGTTCTGCTGTATGCAATCTGCAATGCGGTCAACCTGGATCGCTTAGCCAAATGGTTTCGCCATGGTGACCGTCCGGACTACCTGGGTCTGGCCGCATATCTGGTTGCGGGGCTCTGCCTCTTCATCGTGGTCTTCACGCTCTTGGCGCACCGCCGAACGGTCAAGCCGGTTGCGATCCTGCTGACGACTCTCAGCGCGACCGCCACCTATTTCATCGCCAAGTACGGTGTAGCCATCGACAGCTCGATGATCCTGAACGCCGTGCATACCGACCGCACGGAAGTCGGGCAGTTGCTCTCGCTGCAAATGCTCCCCTACGGCGTGATCCTGATCGCCCTCCCGACGTGGCTCATCGGGTCGGCCCACATCACGTTTGCGTCGCGGTACTTCCTGCGCTCGCTGAAAGTGATCGGAGTCGCGTTGTCTGTCGCGCTCCTGTCCGTCTATGCGGAGTACTCGGCCATTTTTCAGGCGGGCAACGTGTCGAACAAGTACATCGTGTATTCGCTCGTGCCCATCAACATCATTTCGGGCTCGTTCAGCGCGGCCACCAGGCCGCTCAAGCCCTATCTCAAGAAGCGGCAGCAAAACATCGCCATATCCGCTCGCGTGGCGACACCGGGCAACCTGGTTGTGGTGCTCGCGATCGGAGAGGCGTCCCGAAAGAAGAACTTTGGCGTCTACGGGTACGAGCGGCGAAATACGACCCCCGTCCTGCAGAAGACCGGAGGGCTGCATTTGTTGAATGGGATCGCGTCGCGCGCTTCGACCTTGTATGCGCTGCCCAAGATCCTGGAGAAGAACGACATCAAGCTCACGACGATCGTGTCCCGTGTGGGGATCCCGACATCCTGCTACGTGAACTACACGCTCTACGATAACTGCGAGTTGCCGGGTGAAACGACGGTCAGCAACTGCGGTCACGGCGGCAAGTGCTACGACGAAGACGTCGTCCCGTTGCTCGAGAGCAACGTAGGTACGTACGAATCCGGATACCGGTTCATCGTCCTGCACCTCGGTGGAGGCAGCCACGGCCCAATGTACCGCGACCGCTACCCGCCCGAGTTCCAGCAATTCGAGCCGATGTGCGCGGACGCGGACGTAATCAACAAGTGCTCGCTCGAGCAGCTCTACAACGCGTACGACAACAGTATTCTCTATGTCGATCACGTTCTCGGGCAGGTCATCCAGACGCTCGACCGATCGGGCGTGCCCTATGTGTTCATCTATCTGTCCGATCACGGCGAGTCCCTGATGGAAGGGGGCGTGGTGTTCCACGGAGGTCCGCCGGGACTCGCCCTACCCGCCGAGCAGGCGCAAATCCCGCTGATCGTGAAATCGTCAGTGCCGATCTCGATCGTGGGGCGTCGCGAATATCGTCAGCCCGACGTGTACGATACCGTCCTGGACTTGTTTTCCATCCAGTCGGCGACCTTCGATCGCGCGGGGAGCTTCATCAAGAAAGCCTCCGGACCACCCGCGGCTCCGCCGGCGCCTAACTAGCCGGTTTGCTGTTGCGTTAGGCGGCCTCGTGGTGTCCGCTTCCGCCGTGTCGCGTGACGCCGTGTCAGAAGACGAGTGCGCCGAAGATGTGCACCGCGTAACCCTGAAACGTCGACTGGTTGGCGAACTCCTCGAGGTACTTGACACCCACGCTCGCTTTGCGGGCGGGCGAACGACTCACGCCTCGAGTGGGATGATCGCGCGATCGAATGCATACCATTCGACGCCGAGTTACGTTGGCTGCTGTGTCACGCGGATTCATTCGCCGGCGAGTCCGGGCCGAGTGGCACAGCATACCTGTCCGGCCGCAGTCCTTGTAGTTGGACTTCCGGGCGAAGTCAGGAAGTCGTAGAGCTCGGTGACCTCCGTCGTGAGCGACGCGGTTCGCCTAACCGCGCTCAGTGCACAACAGGCTGTTCCACGCGATTGCCGGCTCGAACCACCCAGCTCGCGATCCGGGTCTGCGGCAGATCGAATGGCGACGTCACCCGCTCGATCGCGCCCCCCCTTTTGCCGCCGCCGAGTACGACGCCACCGCCTTCACCCAACAGTCCGGGATCGACGCGGAAGGTTCGGCGACTCAATCCCGGCGCGATACCAAGCGGGATAGGCGTGCCGCCCCGAATGAGATAGATGACACAGTCGTCGAACTGGTCGTTGCGCACTTCGATGAGCGCGGCACCGGTACGCGACAGGTCTATGCGCGCAGCGTCGCTGGCACGCGCGCAGTCGCCAATGGCGACCGCGAGGAGGGCGACCCACAGCGCATGGGTGCGTGCCGAACGCGATACCCCTCGCCCCGATCCGAACCCGGATGGCCACGACATCGTTCGCTCCCTCCGATCATGCGGAAAACGTGCGCTGCGGCCACCGAGCAACGGCGGTCGTCACATCGCCAAGTGGCATCTGGGTCGTTAGGCCGCCGACAGCGTGCCGGCTTCAGTGGTCATGCAACAATTACACGGAACGCACCTCCGGAATTGCGTGTCGACAGGAAGGGGCGAAGCAGGGCAAGCGGGGACATTTCTATTGGTGTTTGACAGCCATCGCGCCCGCGCTTGACTTCCTGTTGGGCCGGCGTGTAGACTGCGGGCCGGGAGTCGCGTCCCGATGATCAACCAGCCGTCCGGTCGCCCGTTAGGCGAGACTGGCTGCCCCGAGCCGAATGGCTCGGAGATCGTCGGCGGCGCGATTTTTCATTTCACACCATGCTGCTTACGATCACGACCACCCATCGTCCGGCCACGGACCTCGGCTTCCTGCTCCACAAGAACCCGGCGCGCGCCCAGAGCTTCGATCTCTCGTTCGGACGCGCGCACGTCGTGTATCCGGAAGCCGGCGAAGACCGGTGCACCGCCGCCCTCGTTCTCGACATCGACCCTGTGGGTCTCGTGCGCGGACGGCGCGGGCCGTCGGGGGAAGGTGGCCTGCTCACGCAGTACGTCAACGACCGGCCGTATGTCGCCTCGTCGTTCCTGAGCGTCGCGCTCTCGAACGTCTTCGCATCCGCCATGGCGGGACGCAGCAAGGAGCGACCGGCATTGGCTGAGGCGTCGATTCCCCTCGAGGCTCGGCTCTCCGTCGTGCCCTGCCGCGGTGGCGAGATCCTCCTCCGCCGTCTGTTCGAGCCACTCGGCTATGCGGTGACGATTACGCCGCACCCGTTGGACGCGCGGTCGCCGGAGTGGGGCGCCAGCCGTTACTTCACCCTAACGCTGAGCGGCACACAGCGGCTCGCCAACCTGCTTGCGCACCTGTACGTGCTCGTGCCCGTCCTCGACGACGAAAAGCACTACTGGGTGGGCGATGACGAAGTCGACAAGCTGCTCCGCCACGGTGAGGGCTGGCTGGCCGCGCATCCCGATCGGGCCCTCATTGCGCGGCGGTACCTGAAGCACCGACACTCGCTCGTCCGCGATGCGATTGCGCGGCTGGTATCCGAGGAGGAAACGCAGGAGGAAGACGATTCTGCCGCCGAGCGAGACGCGGAGGAGAGAACACTCGAGCGGCCCTTGAGCCTGCACGAGCAGCGCATCGAGCTCGTACGCGGCGTGCTCCGTGAGAGCGGCGCGACGAGCGTGCTCGATCTCGGCTGTGGTGAAGGCCGTCTGCTGCGCCGATTGCTCGAGGAGCGCCAGTTCACGCGCATCGTCGGGATGGATGTGTCGTATCGGTCGCTCGAGATCGCGGCCGATCGCCTCAAGCTCGATCGCATGTCGCCCACGCAGCGCGAGCGAATCACGTTGCTGCACGGCTCGCTCGTCTACCGCGACGATCGCCTGAGCGGATTCGACGCCGCTGCGGTCGTCGAGGTCATCGAGCACCTCGATCCACCTCGTCTCGCCGCGTTCGAGCGTGTCGCGTTCGAGTTTGCGCGCCCTCGCGTCGTTGCCCTCACGACGCCTAACGCCGAGTACAACGTGGTCTGGCCCACGCTGCCGGCTGGGCAGTTCCGGCATCGCGATCACCGGTTCGAGTGGACGCGCGCGCAGCTCGAGGCGTGGGCTGTGGGCGTCGCCGATCGCTTCGGATACGCGGTTCGCTTCGCGCCGGTTGGCCCCGCGCACCCCGACGTTGGATCGCCGTCACAGATGGCGGTGTTCACGCGGAAGGACGCCGATGTCTGAGACAGCCACTATCCCAGCGCAGTCCTCGCTGCCGCCTCGCACGATCGTCATCCCCGAGATGTCGCTCGTGGTGATGATCGGTGCGTCGGGGTGTGGGAAGTCCACATTCGCGCGCGCGCACTTCAAGCCCTTCGAGACGCTATCGTCGGATTTCTGCCGCGGCCTCGTGTCGAACGACGAGAACAACCAGTCGGCGACCACGGCTGCGTTCGACGTGCTGCACTATGTCGCCGCGAAGCGGCTCGAGGCAGGGCTGCTGACCGTCGTGGATGCAACGAACGTTCAGCCCGAGGCGCGGAAGCCGCTCATCGAGCTCGCGCGGCGATACCACGTGCTCCCCGTGGCCATCGTGCTCGACATGCCCGAGCGCGTGTGTGCCGATCGAAACCGGACGCGTGCGGATCGCAACTTTGGCGGCCACGTGATTCGTCAGCAGCGCGGCCAGCTGCACCGATCGATGCGTGGGCTGGAGCGTGAGGGGTTCCGCCATCTCCACGTGCTCCGAACTCCGGACGATGTGGCGCGCGTGGTGGTTGAGCGGCAGTCGCTGTGGAACGATCGCCGGAGCGACCACGGCCCGTTCGACATCATCGGCGACGTACACGGGTGCATCAGCGAGCTTCGCGCGCTGCTCGCGGCTCTCGGCTACTTGCCTGACGAGCCCTCCGGCTATCGGCATCCCAGCGGGCGGAAGGCGGTGTTTCTCGGGGACCTCGTCGATCGTGGCCCGGGCGCTCCCGACGTGCTCCGGTTAGCGATGGCGATGGTTGGAGGTGGGACGGCGCTCGCCGTGCCGGGCAACCACGACCTCAAGCTCGTGAGGAAACTGCGCGGCCGCGACGTCCAGGTGAGCCACGGGCTCGCCGAGACGCTCGAGCAGCTCGAGCGGGAAGCGCCGGAGTTCCGCACGCACGTCGGCGACTTTCTCGATGAATTGGTGAGCCACTATGTGCTCGATGACGGTCGTCTCGTCGTCGCGCACGCCGGGCTCAAGGCCGAGATGCAGGGGCGGGCGTCAGGCCAGGTTCGGTCGTTCGCGCTTTATGGCGAGACGACAGGCGAGACCGACGAATTCGGGCTGCCCGTGCGCTATAACTGGGCGGCGGAGTATCGCGGCAACGCACACGTCGTGTACGGCCACACGCCGGTGCCGGAGCCGGAGTGGCTGAACCGAACGATCAACATCGACACCGGATGTGTGTTCGGCGGGAAGCTCTCGGCGCTCCGGTGGCCTGAAAAAGAGCTCGTGTCGGTACCGGCCGAGAAGACGTACGCCGAGCCCGCGCGGCCGTTTCTGGTGACGAGCACACCGGCGCTGTCGCAGCAGCAGCGCGAGGACGACGTGCTCGATCTCGCCGATGTAAGCGGAAAGCGCATCATCGCGACGGAGCTCCACCGCAACGTCACAATTCGCGAGGCCAACGCCACGGCAGCGCTCGAGGTGATGAGTCGCTTCGCGGCGAACCCAAAGTGGCTGGTCTACTTGCCGCCCACCATGTCGCCGTCGGAGACGACGGCGCGCGACGGGTACCTGGAGTATCCGACCGAGGCGTTCGCGTACTTCCGAATGCACGGCGTGCCTAACGTGGTGTGCGAGGAGAAGCACATGGGCTCGCGCGCCGTGGTGGTCATCTGTCGCGACGAGGCCGCTGCCCGGCGACGCTTCGGCGTGGTCGACGACGGCGCCGGCATCGTCTACACGCGCACGGGCCGCCGCTTCTTCGACGATCCGTCGCTCGAGCGTGACCTGCTCGCCATTCTGTCGCGGACGCTGGATCGCGCAGCATTCTGGGACCGGCTCGGCACCGACTGGGTGGTGCTGGACTGCGAGCTCATGCCCTGGTCCGCGAAGGCGCAGGCGTTGATCCGCCAGCAATACGCCGCGGTCAGCGCCGCGGCAGCAGGAGGCGTGACCGACGCGGTGGCCGCACTGCGCACGGCGGCGGCTCGAACGCCGGCGGCCGAACCGCTCGTCGCCCGCCTCGAGCAGCGGGCCACGATGATCGGCCGATACACCGACGCGTGGCGCCGCTACTGCTGGCCGGTGATGTCCGTGGCGGACCTGAGGCTCGCGCCATTCCATGTGCTCGCGACAGAAGGCGCGCTGCACACCGCGAAAGACCATCGGTGGCATCTCGACCAGATCGGCTCACTATGCGCGGCGGACGAGTCTCGCGTGCTGTTCTCGACGGCGCACCGCGTCGTCGACCTGAGCGACGAATCGAGCGAGGCGAGCGCGACGGCATGGTGGGAGGAGATGACCGGGGAAGGCGGCGAAGGGATGGTCATCAAACCAATGGCGTTCATTGCGCGTGGCGCCCGTGGCCTCGTTCAGCC
>Ga0070661_100004089_pt1 | contig 10051 bp, 9 predicted proteins | sample KBSC43metaG_FD_64663 | JGI IMG/M metagenome (GOLD analysis project Ga0070661, IMG submission 64663) | Corn rhizosphere microbial communities from Kellogg Biological Station, Michigan, USA - KBS C4-3 metaG | ecosystem: Host-associated > Plants > Roots > Rhizosphere > Soil ...
CTCCGAACGCTGAAGGGAGTGACACAACAGGCGATGCCACAAGATCATTAGCTCGCTACAAAATACCGGCAATTGTTATGTAATTGAATACTTTTATGAAAACGATTTTATTTTCAGCCTTACTCATGATTTTTTATTGCGGTTGTGTACACCGGGAACAAAATGAAGATAGTGATCGCACGCCTAAAAATATTGCCTTACCAATTGTAAAACGTGATACAACCCTTAAACATATTTACATAACATTTGATGATGGACCATTGGAAGGCAGTGAAGATATTGACGACGCTGTGCGGCAGGAAAAAATTAATGTGAATGTTTTTGTTGTTGGTGAACACGTATTAAGTGATACACAAATGAAAAATTATTACAAGCTATATGAAAATAATCCATACATAGAAATAGGAAACCACAGTTTCACGCATGCACATGATCATTACAAAAGGTTTTATTTGAAACCCTTTGCTGTTGTTGCTGATTTTCAAAAATGTCAAACAGATTTGCAGATACCAACAGATTATGCAAGACTGCCGGGAAGAAATCAATGGCGATTAAAGAATATTTATTACAATGATATTCGCAGCGGTGCATCCAGCGCCGATTCATTATATCGCCATGGCTACAAAGTTTTTGGCTGGGATGTGGAATGGCAGCATGATGGTGAAACGGGTGATCCTATTCAAACAGTGGATCAAATGGTGGCATTGATAGAAAAAAAGTTAAACACCCGTACCACAATGCGCCAAAATAATTTGGTGTTGCTTGCACACGATGAAATGTTTCGCAATGGTTGGGAAGAAAGTGAATTAAAACAACTGATCGATAAATTAAAAGCAAAAGGCAATTACAGTTTTGATCATTTGAGCTCTTACCCAAATTAAATCTGCAATCCGAAATTATTTAGGTATCGTCCAGCCCTTATTTGTTTTTATAAGCTGAATAACGTTGCTCAACCTGCTTTCATTATTTTCTTTGTCAACGCTTGAAACAGCGATGTAGCAACCATTCCAGTCAGAAGGAATTTGCGATTCAAGAAAGCTTAACTGGAAATCTTTTATGTTTGATGCAGGAATAACGTACGTAGGCAATGCTCCGAGATATGCATAACTTGGCGAAAGATAAACAACATAACTTTTTACAGTTTCTGTTTCTCCTGCGGTATTTGCTCTTGCATATAACGTGAAATTTCCATCAGCATCTTTTGAATTGCTTTCAATGAAATTATATATCGAAGGAGATTTTGGAGTAATGGTATCTATCCATGGCATTGAAGGAATCAATGAAGGTGTACTATAGTAATCATCTTTTAAAGTGTCAGCCCAGCCATTAGGATTGCTGTAAAAATTTGACGCGCTGAAATAAATACTGCCTTCAACATTTTTATTATCACGCAATAATTTTATTTCATCGGGAAGTTCATTTGTGTTTTTCCATGCCGCTGTTGGATGCTCAATTGTTCTATATAACGCATGACCTATATACACATCTTTACCAAAACTGTGTTTGCTCCACCAATCAAGTAATGTTTCATAATCACAATACCTGTTGCCGATCTCCCAATAAAGTTGAGGTGCTACATAATCTATCCAACCTTTTTTTAACCATAATAAAATATCGGCGTAGAGATCATCATAATTTGTTTGTCCTGCTTTTGTATCGCTGCCATCTTCATCATTGCTCTTATTGCGCCAAACCCCAAACGGGCTGATACCAAATTTTACCATTGGTTTTACTGCAACAATAGTGTCATGAATCATTTTGATGATGCTGTCACAGTTACTTCTTCTCCAGTCTTCCTTATTCAAACCGTCACCATATTTGCGATAAGTTGCTTCATCGGGAAATTCTTTTCCTGTAATGCGATAAGGATAAAAATAATCATCCATGTGAATGGCATCAACATCATAACGTGTAACAACATCTTTTACAATGTTTGTTACGTATTGCATCACTTGCGATAAACCGGGATTGAAATATTTCTTCCCCCCGTACATTAAAAACCAATCTTTGTGAACACGTGTTATATGATTTGATGCAACAGATGAATTTTTATCAAATACCGCACGATAAGGATTGAGCCATGCATGAAACTCCATACCGCGTTTGTGTGCTTCATCGATCATGAATTTAAGCGGATCATAAAAAGGAGTTGGAGCAAGACCCTGGGCTCCCATCAACCATTCACTCCATGGTTCGTAAGGGGAAGGATAAAATGCATCTGCTGCAGGACGAATCTGAACGATCACTGCATTCATTCCAAGATGTTGCAAACTGTCGAGCATCGTGATGTACTCCGCTTTTTGTTCTTCAACAGGCAAACCTTTTTTTGAAGGCCAATCAATGTTTACGACTGTTGCGATCCATGCAGCACGAAACTCATATTTTGGCTGAACATTGAAAGTTGAAAGTGCAAGATTGGAAACAGGTAAAGTAAATGTTGCAACGGCACTTTTACTGTTCGATGTTGAATGACTTGAACCGGATGTTGCAAACTGTTCATTATTTACTGTAGGTTGAGCAACTACAGGTATTACATTAGCACTAAACAGTATTGTTGCTAAAGCAAATAATTGAATAAATGTTTTTCTTTTTGTCATGAGCAAACGCACAAGTGAAACTTACAATAAGATATTTGGATTGCAAATATTTTAGTCAATCTCCATAGCCGGTAACAAAATTATCTCTTACCGTCCTTTCGATTTGTTTAAATCTTACTTAAGTATGGTAAATTTTTCTTAACGTGTGTATCTCTAAAACCTGACAGGTTTCGATACTTCAAACATTAGCTATTGAAATTAAAAACCTGTCAGGTTTATCGACATCACTAATGGACAACCTTTTCCAACTCTTCATTAACGAATTCCATTAATGTTTTAATATGTGCGGGAGAAAAATCAAATTTTAAACCGGCGGCTTTGTAAAGCTCGGGCAATGTTTTCGTGCCACCAAGACTCAATGAATTGATGTAATTCTGCAACGCTTGCTGAGGTTCTTTTTTGTATTGCATCCACAGACCGATTGCACCGAGTTGCGCAATGCCGTATTCGATGTAATAGAAAGGAACTTCAAACAAATGTAACTGTCGTTGCCAGCCGATCTTGCGATATGCTTCAAGACCTCCTATATCTATATTTGAAGGAGTAAATTCGCTGAGTATTTCCACCCACTTCGCAGTTCTTTCTTCTGCAGTGTGATTTGGATTTTCATACACCCAATGTTGAAATTTATCAATTGTAGCGATCCACGGAAAAATTGTTATCACTCTTTCGAGTTGATGTTCTTTTGCACGCTGTAATTCTTCTTTGCTATCAAAGTATGTGTGCCAATGATCCATTGTAAACAATTCCATTGCCATGCTTGCCACTTCAGCAATCTCCATTGGATATTCTTTGAACGCATTTAATTCAAGATGATGCGCAAGGAACGAATGCACCGCATGACCACCTTCATGCACCATCGTCGTTACATCATCCATTTGTCCTGCAGCATTCATGAAAATAAAAGGCGCGCCGCTTTCTGCAAGCGGACAATTATAACCGCCGGGAGCCTTCCCCTTGCGGCTTTCAAGATCGAAGTGATGCATAGTATCCATCTTGCGCAAACAATCAGCAAAGAATGGATGCAAAGCGGTAAAACATTGTTCTGTTTTTGCAAGCAACTCCGTTCCGGTTTTAAAAGGGTGCAAAGGTTCAATACCTTCCGGTTGCGCTTCCACATCCCACGGACGTAAAGTATCTAAACCAAGTTTCTCTTTTTTATGTTTGTAAATTTTTTCAACGAGCGGCAACACGTGCAGCTTCACTGCTTCATGAAATGCAAAGCAATCTTCTTTTGTATAATCAAATCTTCCAAGCTCAACAAATTTGTAATCGCGATAATTTGCAAAGCCTGCATTTTTTGCAACTTTATTCCTGCGTTTTACTAACTCAGAATATAAATTGTGCAATTCATTTTTATCCTGCGATCTTCTGTCTTGTATTTTTCTGTACACTTCTTCACGCAAACGGCGATCAGGATTTTCTAAAAATTTTGAGGCTTGTTGTAAAGTATATTCTTGCCCATTTACTTCAACAGTCATCTTTCCCGCAATTACGCCAAACTGCTGTTGCATCACGCTTAACTCTGCTTGAATCGGAATATTTTCTTCGCGAAAAAGATCAATACTTTTTTTCACGTTGCGCAGGTAGGTAAAATATCTTTGCTGGTCAAGCTGCTTTGTAAATTCATTCTCCACAAACTTGCGATTCAATTTATCTGCATAAGGTTGCAGCTTCGGTTGAATCTCCATGCAGAAATATGTAAACGCTTCTTCCAACGTTTTATCAGTTGTATCACACGTCATGCGAATCTGTCGCCAGCAAGCATCTTCACTTACCGCAGCTTCCACCTCGCTCATATCTTTCAGCCATTGCTCAAGCTCTTCCTTTGAACGAATTTCTCTTTCGAGCAATGCTTTAAAATATGGCTCTAAAGCTTCCCATGTTGTTACTGTAAAATCTCCGGGAAGAAAATGTCTTTTTTGTTTTTGTATATCTGCGCTTAGCATCATAGGTTATAAATTTTGTGGTCAACAATATGTCTTTAATCAGCTTCGGTTGTGTCACTCACTGCAACTGCAATAATTCTACTCAGCATTTGTGAGACGTGAAACGACAAACGTGAAATCCATTTTCAATTAACTCTCTTTCTTTTTCGAAGCTCTTTTCTTTGGTGCAGGTTTAGATTCTTTCTCTGCGGGTTCAGCTTTTTCTTCAGCTACAACTTCGGCAGCAGGCTCGTTGTCTGTCGCTTCATCCTGCCCTTCTTTTTCTTCATCGCTTTCTACAGGTTCTTCTTCTTTCAACTTTAATTCAATGTCATTTTTCTTGAGAACAGAAAACCATTTCACCATCTTCTTCATATCACTCGCATATACACGCTCAAAATCCATTTCAGGATAAACCTTCTCAAAATATTTTTTTATAGCCGCTGCATCTTTCTCAGAAGGTAAAGGCTCGTCGCTTGTATCCATTGCCTTGAAGACATCAACAAGATTTACATTTTCTCTTTGCGTGTACACTTCAATACTTTCCAAATGTGAAAAGCTGTGCTGGCGTGAAGAAATAAATTTTGTGCTCTTGTCTTCAAGTGAACGCACAATTGCGCCATCTGCTTTGCTTGCCACCAATTCAAATAAACCACCCATTCCTGTTACACTGATGAGTTTGTTGTATTCCATTGCTAAAAATTTTTTAGGGACTGCAAAATAAAGAATTGAAATCCGAAATCGGAAAATTGAAATCTTAAAATCAGTTAGTGCAAGGGAAATAAGGAATTCATATAAAACAAAATCTTTATTAAACCGTGGCATTAAATTTCTATAATGCCATTGGGAGACCTCCTATTTTATAGCTATTTAAATTTATTACTCATGGAAAATAATACGCCTATTTCTGTTGAAGAACTTAAGAAACGCAGAGAGGAAATTCTTGAGAAGAATGAAAAGGAAAAGAAGACCACCATTCTTGGAAGAATTGCAATTTGGATCACGGAACATGTAGGAAGCATGGGATTTTTTATTATAATATTTATTTGGTCTGTTAGCTGGTTAAGCTGGAATATTCTTGCCCCTAAAAACCTGCGATTCGATCCTTTTCCCGGTTTTGTACTTTGGTTGTTTATCTCGAATATGATACAACTGTTTACAATGCCGCTGATATTACTTGGACAAAACATTCAATCAAAAGCATCAGATTCAAGAGATGAGGCTGACCTGAAAATTAATTCACAAGCAGCGTTGGAAAATGAAACAATTTTGCTACACCTGGAAAATCAAAATAAGATGATGATGAAAATTCTAAAGGCTATCGAAAAACAAGAGAAAGATGAAGCAAAAAAGTCTTAAAATTGACGATTGCAAATTAAATAATTTCAAAATCTGCAATAACTAATTCACTTCAAGCAAATCTTTCTCCGGCAATTTTGGAAACAGCGCATGCGGTTCTGTCTGATACCAGAACACAACAGAAGCAATATCATTTTGCTGTGGAAGATAACGACCATCATGTCTCCAACCGAGTGATTGAATTGTTACCTTTAAATTTTTTTCAAAACGGATTGGATCTGTAATATGCCAACGATATAAACCAAAACGCTGCATTACATCATAATGACCATCGCCGCGAATCACTTGCGGCATACCTGTGTAAGGGCTGCAAAATTCAGTGTAATTAACCATTTCAACGCCTGCATCATTTTTCTTCCTTGTATCAAAATCATAAGAGCCGCAGAAATAATCTTCAGTGCCTGTTCCGCAAATTGTTGGAAATTTTGTATCATCATCCATGAAAAATTTTATTTCACCTTCGCCCCACCATCCATTGTTTGTAACACCAATTGCCATATAAGTTCCCACGTATTGCCCGCGACCTTTTATACCATCCACCAACACATAATCCTGTTTATAAGACAAAGGATTTGTGCGGCGAAACTGTGCATGAAAATAAGCGGCGTCATCAGGAACATCCGTGAGAATATAATCAATTTGATAATAGAGATACATGTCTTCATCGGCAATGTTCTCCATTGTTATCTTACATTTTTTTCTGAATGGCATAGACCAATAACAATTGAATGCGCTGCCCGGATTCACCGCAACAGCCAGCGATTGCAAAGGAGAATATTTTCCCCAACCCATGCAAAAAAAATCACCTACTGGTGCTTCCACGCTCGGCGTGGTTTCGTCATCCCAGTAAATGCGGATGATAGTATAACGCCAGTTGCCTGTTGGGGTCATCCAAATATGTTGAATAGAACCGGGTCCATCCATTTCAGCAATTGTGTAAGTTGTTTTTGATTTAATCATAATGCTCGGACTCACTTTCCATCCTTGTCCCAAATCTCTTGAAGCATTAGTGCCGGTGCCTGTTGTAGCCATTCCGCCTTTGCCTTTTTCGCCTGAAAAATTTTCGGGACTTATCGAGCGGCTCTTTGCATCGCTCAATTGAAAAAGGTTTCCCATGTTTGAATTGATACCATTGAATTTTTGTGCAAAAGTTAAAACGTAGCATACACATGCTACAAGTAAAAAAGATGTTCTTAACATAAGCAATGTTTTTTTGATGGTGTTTTAAAAGCATGAAACTAAGGAGAAATTTTTTTATGAAGTAAGCTTTATTGCTATTATTAAGCTGCGGTTGTGTCACTCACTTGTACGTTCAGAACATTAGTGAACAGTAAGCGGTAAACAGTGAGTTGTTTTTCTTTTGCTAACTGTTAATTGCTAACTTATTTGTTACAGTACAAGTGTGCGACGCAACGAAAGCATCATGCTTGTTTGAAGTTAGGCTCATAAAAAATAAATATAACTACTCGTTATGCGAAAATATTTTTCGGAGAAGATTTACAACACCAATTCCCAAGAGAAGCGCAAGTGTGAAGGACCCATATATTGCTATTGAAATTGGCATACCTAAAGGTACAGACAAAAATATATTCACAGTATTTCTATTTTCTTAAATCCATAAACGGCTAAATAAGTAATCCTTCTATTTTTTTAAATCCATCAGCGGCGGGAAGATGTTCCCATAAAATTTCGTAAATGCAATCAGCAATAGGAATCTCTACTTTTAAATTTTCATTAGTATGATGAATGCAGCGGCTTGCATTATAACCTTCAGCAACCATGTTTAACTCAAGCTGCGCAGCTTTTACAGAATAACCTTTACCGATCATGTTGCCAAAAGTACGGTTGCGACTGTACAAAGAATAACAAGTTACAAGCAAATCGCCAAGATACGCTGATGCCGCATAATTAAGCCTCGCACCATTTTCATCATGCCGCACTTCGCGAACAAAACGTACCAATTCATTGGCGCTGTTCGCAATGTACACGCTTAAAAAGTTGTCACCGTAATCAAGTCCGTGAGCAATGCCTGCACCGAGCGCATAAATATTTTTCAGCACCGCCGCATATTGCACACCCATGATATCATGGTTCACCACAGTGTTTAAATAATCGTTACGAAAACGTGCAGCAATATTTTGCGCAGTTGTTTCATCAATACCCGAAAAAGTTAGGTAAGATAATTTTTCCGCAGCAATTTCTTCTGCATGACAAGGACCAAGCACTGCAAAATAATTTTCGAGCGACATAGAAAAATTTTTTGACAAATATTCATTCAGCAGTTCACTACGGTCGGGCAGTAAACCTTTTATAGCGGAAATAATTTTTTTGTTAGCAAATGCATCAGTGTTCAATGTTGTAAGCACACTATGTATGTAAGCGCTGGGCACGGCAATCAGCAACACATCAGATTGTTCAATTACATAATTCAAACTGCTGCTCAGTTGAAGCATATTATTATCAAAGCGAATGTTGCTTACATAGTGCGGATTATGTTTGCGTTGCTGCAAAAAATTTATCGTATCTGTATCGCGTATCCACCAATTGATGCGGTTATTATTGTCGGTAAGAATTTTTGCCAAAGCCGTAGCCCAACTGCCGCTTCCGATAATGCCAAATTGCATAGCAACCATTTTGATGAGCAGCAAATTTACAAATTGATGATTGCATGTATTTCGATGTTTTATTTTATGAGCCCAGCTTCTTTACTACTATGATGCTTTTCTTGCGTCGCACACTTGTACATTCTGAACTTTAGTCTGCATATTAATTACACGCACAAAAAATCGCAAGTTCTCAACAAACTTGCGATTCGCGATTTATGACTTGCGATCATTACAATTCCTGTATCTCAATATTCTTCCACATTACTTTTATTCCGCCGCCTTCATGAATCTGCAAAGCAATAAAACCTTTGCCTTGCCCGATCTTTTCATCTTTTATATAACACATTTGATGACCATTCAACCATGTTGTTACTTCATCTCCATCTACTTTTATTTTGTAAGTATTCCATTCCCCCATCTTTAAATATTTTTCATCTTCAGGTTTTGGCTGAACAAGCCAGCCACGTCCATACGATTCATAAATGCCACCTGTATGTTGCCCCGGAGGCGCAACTTCTGCCTGCCATCCGCTGATCTTTACACCTTCAGGAATTTGTGAACGAAAGAATACACCGCTGTTGCCATTTGCTTCCTGTTTGAATTGAAGTGTAAGAATAAAATTTTTATAATTCTTATCGGTTGACAAATAACCATACTGTTTGTCGGGACCACTTTCACAAACAAGTTCACCATTATCAGCGTACCATTTTTCTGTGCCGTGAATTGTCCAGCCGGTAAGGTCTTTGCCGTTAAAAAGTTTTTCTTTTTTTTGTGCGGTTGAGACTAAACAAATAAACATTGATGCGAACAGTAGGAGTGATTTCATTGGAAAATTTTTCGAAAGATAAATTATTTAAGAATTGAAGAAGCATTCATCCAATAAATATTATCAAAACCATTCAAAGGGGAATGCAAAATTTTTTGCAATGATTGTATATTTTGTAAAGCGCAACTAAAATCAAAATGGAAAATAAAGTTAATCGCATAAATTTTTTTTCATTGCTGATCAACGAACTGAACGTACAAGAGTGCGACGCAACGAAAGCTTCATTATTGTATCTATAGTTCGGATAAAAAAATTACAAACGTTCAACAGCTATCATGCTTATCTCAACATTTGCACCTTTTGGTAAGCCTTTTACTGCAACGGTTTCACGGGCAGGAAAATCACCTTTAAAATAACTGCCGTAAATTTCATTTACCTCTGCAAACAAATTCATATCAGCAATAAAAATTGTTGTTTTTACAACATGCTCAAATGTAAGTTTTGCTTCATCCAGAATTGCTTCGAGGTTTTTCATGCATTGATGTGTTTCTGCTTTTATACCGTCGCTTACCATATTACCTGTTGCAGGATCGATCGCGATCTGGCCGCTTATAAATAAGAAGCCGCCGGCCATAACACTTTGATTATATGGACCAATTGGAGCAGGAGCTGTTTCCGTATTGATAACTTTCTTTGACATGTTGTGATTTTTAAAAAGCAATTTCCAGTATTTCCTTTAACTGTGCAACCTATTTTTGCAATTTAAAAAACAATATGCGCATTGCAATTTTTTCA
>Ga0070661_100004099_pt1 | contig 10045 bp, 12 predicted proteins | sample KBSC43metaG_FD_64663 | JGI IMG/M metagenome (GOLD analysis project Ga0070661, IMG submission 64663) | Corn rhizosphere microbial communities from Kellogg Biological Station, Michigan, USA - KBS C4-3 metaG | ecosystem: Host-associated > Plants > Roots > Rhizosphere > Soil ...
GGCTGCTCGAATTCCAGCTCCAAGCGCGCGCGGCCAGCATCGTTGGCGACGGCGGGATCGCGGCGGGCCATCAGGCAGCCACCTTCGTCAGGAGCGCGCCCGCCATGCTCCGGGGACCATCCGCCAGGAGCTTGATTGGAATAATATCCCCGGGAGCCGCATCCGTCTCGACGTGGACCGATTGAAGCCACGGAGAGCGGCCGATCATCTGGCCCGGATGCCTTCCCCTGCGCTCGACGAGCACTTCCGTCTGCCTGCCGACGCTCGCTGCATTGAATGCGGCTTGGTGAGCATTGATCCGCGCCTGTAGGCGCTGGAGGCGGTCATCCATGATCTCGGGCGCTATCTGGTCCTCCATCGTGGCGGCCGGAGTGCCTGGCCGCGGGCTGTACTTGAACGAATAGGCCGAAGCGTAGTGCACTTCGTCAACGAGATTCAGCGTTGCCGTGAAATCTTCTTCGGTCTCACCTGGGAATCCGACAATGAAGTCGCCCGAAAGAGCGATGTCCGGGCGTGCTGCCCGCATCTTCTCGAGTATGGCGAGATAGGTTTCGGCCGTATGACTGCGGTTCATCGCCTTGAGGATTCGGTTGGAGCCGGACTGCACGGGCAGGTGCAAGTAGGGCATCAGCTTATCGACCTCGCGATGAGCGGCGATCAGTTCCTCGGTCATGTCGGCAGGATGGCTCGTCGTGTAACGGATGCGATGGAGCCCATCGATTTTCGCCAGCTCACGGATAAGCTCCGCAAAGCCGTAGCCATCTTCCGTCCAGGCATTCACGTTCTGGCCAAGCAGGACGAGCTCACGAGCACCCGTGTCCACCAACTCACGGGCCTCTGAGACGATATCCTTCCGCGGCCGAGAGATCTCCGCGCCACGTGTGTAGGGCACAACGCAATAAGTGCAGAACTTGTCGCAGCCTTCCTGAATCGTGAGGAACGAGCTTGGATTGGCTCGCACGCGTTTCGGGAAGGCATCGAACTTTGAAATGGCCGGCATGTCGGTGTCGACAGGTCGTCCTCCGCGAACCGCTTCGGTGACCATTTCCGGAAGACGATGATAGGCTTGTGGGCCGACCACCATATCGATCATTGGCGCGCGGCGCTTTGCCTCTGCGCCCTCGGCCTGGGCGACGCAGCCGGCCAGCGCGATCAACGGCTTCGAGCCATCCTCGCGGCGAAGCCGGCCGACATCCGAATAGGCCTTTTCCGCGGCCTTCTCGCGGATGTGGCAGGTGTTGAGGACGACGAGATCGGCATCGGCACCCTCGGCCGCGGCAGCCATGCCGTTGGCGCCCAGAAGCTCGGCCATACGCTCGCCGTCGTAGACGTTCATCTGGCAGCCGAAGGATTTGATTCGGAAGGTTTTCGGAGAAGTGAAAGTCATCTGTTCGAGGGCTATAGGCGAGTGACGCACTGACTTGAAGCAAGGGTTTGGCCGATCGCTTCGCGGGCAGCATTTGCTAGCGTCTTCCGATCGCCGATCCGCTGGACGGGCGGCAGGAGATTGATGGCGACGGGTAGCACTCCTTTCCGGCCGAGAATCCGGAGGATGTTCTCCTTCGCCGGTTCGTGATGCCAGCCGATCTCCGCTGCCGCGGCACCATAATCGAGGGCCACTGGCCGGATCACCACGTCCTTTTCCGCGAACGCGGTTGCTTCGAGAAGAGTCGAGCGAAACGGGAGGAGATGCGTGCCCGGACCGGTCGTCCCCTCCGGGAATAGCGTCAGTGGCTGCTCCCGCTCCAGCGCCCGTGCAATCATGAGGGCCTGATCCCTGGCACCCCGCGCATGCTCGCGGCGGACGTAGATGGTCCCGTTCTGGTCAGCGAGCCAGTGGAAGAGGCCGTGCCCGAGGTTGTCCTTAGACACGAACGCCGTACCGGTCGAACCGCCTAGAACGAGGATGTCTAGCCAGCTGATGTGGTTCGAGATCAGCATGGTGTGAGGCCCGGGTCGGTCGCCACTCAGACGAGGCCGGGCTCCGATTATCCACGCGGCAGCGGCGAGAAATCGCTGGGGCCATCTCGAATTCCCTAGCAGCAGCTTCTCAAGCACATGGACAGGACCGAGTATAGCGAACAGGAGCACCAGCAAGGCAACACGCAGGCCGGCGCGAACTGGAGAGCCCTTCGGCCTAGCGGTTTCGGTCGAGGGCGACGCCGTAAAGCTCCATGCGGTGATCGACGAGGCGGAAGCCAAGCTTCTCGGCAATGCGTTTTTGGAGCGCCTCGAGCTCTTCGTCGACGAACTCGATGACCTTACCGGTCTCGACGTCGATCAGATGATCGTGGTGCGCATCCGATGCGGCCTCGTAACGCGACCTTCCGTCGCCGAACTCGTGCCGTTCCAGGATCCCGGCTTCCTCGAACAATCGGACGGTCCGGTACACGGTCGCGATCGAGATATTCGGGTCTACGGCCGATGCGCGCTCATGAAGCGTCTCGACGTCAGGATGGTCTTCGCTATCGCCGAGCACTTTGGCTATCACCCGGCGCTGCTCGGTGATCCGCAGGCCCTTGTCGGCACATAGGGCCTCGATATCGATCTTCCGGGTCATGTTATTCAGTTAAATCGCGCACAGCCCAGCGTCAAAGGAAAGGGAGCTGGGTTTGCCACTCCCTTAAGAAAGATCAGGCCTTGGCGCGGCCGCGCGTCTTGCGACGCTTCGTGCCCAGGCCAATCGACTTGGCGAGCGTCCGGCGCTGCTCGGCATAGTTTGGGGCAACCATCGGATAGTCAGCGGCGAGACCCCACTTCTGGCGATACTCGTCCGGCGTCATCCCATGATTGGTCATCAGGTGGCGCTTGAGCATCTTCTGCTTCTTACCGTCTTCCAGGCAGACGATGTAATCGGGCTTGATCGACGAGCGTATCGAAACCTTTGGTTCCGGCTTCGGTTCGGCGGAAGCGCCGCTCGACGAAATTCCTTTCAATGCAGAATGCACATTCTGAATGAGATTGGGCAGGTCGTTCACGGCGACGCTGTTGTTGCTGACATGGGCGGCGACAATGTCCGCAGTCAGCGTCAGCAGAGTGTCTTCGGCGCCTTCATTACCATTCATCTGGACTAGCCTCTCCGAGCAAAGAGTTAGCAACTGGCCGAACATCGGCGAAGGTCTGCCGAGTAGAAGAAGAGTGCAGAGGCGGCAATAGCGGCGGGCTATTGCCCCAAATTAGTGTCAGTCTAGAAAGTGCGACTTAGCGTGAGAGCGTCGAAATCGCCGCCAAATCGTCCACGGTAATATTTTGGACGCCGGCCGGCAAAATTGAAGCCTGATTGCCGGTACATGACAACAGCCGGATTTCCTTCGCGAACTTCAAGATGAACCCGTGAAGCGCCGGCATCGCGAGCATGATCTATGAAATGATCGAGGAGCATTTGGCCAATGCCTTGCCGGCGATAATCCGGCGCTACCGCTAGCAGGAGCAGTTCAGCCTCATCGGCTACCGTGCGAAAGAGCGAAAAGCCGGCAAGCTCTCCGTCCGCTTCTCGCGCAAGCACGAGCTTTACGCCGGGCATCGGCAGAATCCCGGCGCATTGAGAGCGAGTCCAGGCTTCGCCAAACCGTTCGTCAAAGGAAGCGTTCATAACCGCGGTGACCTGGTCGAGATCGGCGGAACCGCCGTTCGTCAGTTGCAGTTCGTTGGGGGGAGGAGCGGCGCGTGTGCTCATGCGGCGCTCCTCGTCCGCGCATCTGGAGCTCGCGCATAGACGGGCTTTGGCGGCAGCGATCGCAATGCTTCCAGGATGCGCAAGGCGTTGCGGGCCGAGGGCCATGCCGATTCGGCCTTACCATGCCCTCGTGCCTCGACGAGCGTCGCGGCGCCGGGTCCAATTACGTTCGATGCTGAGATAGTCGCAGCTGCTTCGACCGGCGGCAGGTTCAAAAGATCACCCAGAGGACGCAGAGGCCGCTCATCGAACTCCTGCACGAAGAGTTCGCCATGACCTCCATCGACAGCAGCCGCGACGGGTCCGTTCGATTTCGTCCCCGCGGCAAGCAGCGCCAGCGACGACATTCCCACGAGCTGGCAATCCCAGGCGATGGCAAGACCCTGCGCGGCTGCGATGCCGACACGGATGCCTGTGAAGCTGCCGGGTCCAACCCCGACCAGGATCAGATTCGCCCGGCGGCCCTCGAGAAGCTCGTCGAGCATGGGAACCAGGCGCTCGCTATGGCCCCGGCCGATGATCTCCTCTCGGTACGCGAGGCATTCACCCGTCTCTTCGAACAAGGCGGTAGTGCAGGCTGCAGTCGAGGTGTCGATTGCCAGAATCACGTTTGAGAGGTTGAACCCGTCCGAGGGCTCAACACAACCCCGGATTTACCGTGGCTTAGATGGCTTCGACCGATTCCACTTCGGGGACGTAGTGGCGAATGAGATTTTCGATGCCGCGCTTGAGCGTGATCGTCGAAGAAGGGCAACCGGAACAAGCACCCTGCATTCCGAGGTAGAGCCTGCCGTCCCTATAGCCCCGATAGACGATGTCGCCGCCGTCCTGGGCCACCGCCGGGCGAACGCGCGTTTCGATGAGATCCTTGATCTGGCCGATGATGTCGGCGTCGGCCGGATCTTCCTCGACTGCCGGCGTATCGTCGATCTGGATGCCCGCCGCAGACCCGTGGGCGAACAGAGGCGCCCCGCTGACGAAATGGTCGAGCAACGTCTCGAGAACTAGCGGTTCGAGGTCGCCCCAGGACACGCCTGCCGCTGCCGTCACCGAAATGAAGTCGCGGCCGAAGAAGACGCCCTCGACCAAGCCGCTGGTGAATAGAGCCGATGCGAGCGGCGAGGACTGAGCGCTGTCCTCATCCGGGAAGTCGCGCGTTCCCGCATCCATCACGATTTGTTCGGGAAGGAACTTGCGGGTGGCCGGGTTCGGTGTTTGCTCGGTGCGGATCAGCATGGCAGCGATGTGGCTCTGATGGACCCTCGCTTCAAGTGACAGCGGAAATGCTATGCGTTGGCATATGCGGTTGCTGAAGATCTCGGCTGCAGTCGTCGTACTGCTCCTAATCGCAGCCTGGGCGGCGTGGCCGGTCCAGATTCTCGTGATGCTCAACCGCCTCGCTCATCCCGTTGCGGCCAACCGGCCAGTTCACTGGGCGCAAGGACCCAAGTTGCCGACCGCTGGCGAACGGCCGCCCAACATCGTCCTGATCGTCGCCGACGACCTTGGCATCAATGATTTGACCGCCGAAGGGCATGGCAGCGGCGTTGCTGGGGGTCTGGTCCCGACGCCGAACATCGATGCCATCAGCCACGAAGGCGCCGATTTCACGGTCGCCTATGCCGCGAACGCCACCTGCTCGCCCTCGCGCGCAGCGCTCATGACCGGGCGCTACCCACAGCGCTTCGGCTTCGAATTCACGGCTGTTCCGGGACAATTGGCCAAGTACGTACCGCGCTACTCCGACCAGAGCCGGCCCCATCCCACCATCTATCATGCCGAGCTTCAAAGCCGAGTTCCCCCGATGGCCGAAATGGGCGTTCCGGGGAGCGAGTTGACCATCGCCGAAGTGCTGAAGGCCCGCGGCTATCACACGGTCCATCTCGGCAAATGGCATCTGGGCGAGATGAAGGGGATGCGTCCTGAGGACCAGGGCTTCGACGAAAGCCTCGGCTTCATGGCCGGTGCAAGCAAATACGAACCCGACACGGCCGGACCGGATGCGAGGCTCCCCGGCGATCCGCTCGATCGTCTCTTGTGGATGGGCCTCGGCGACGCCGTCCAGTTCACCGGCAGCAAACCCTTCCATGCCGGCAAATATATGACGGACTATTTGAGCGAGCAGGCAGTCGCTGCAATCAAGGCCAATCGGAACCGCCCATTCTTCATCTACCTTGCCTACAACGCACCGCACACGCCCTTCCAAGCGACGCAGAGCGATTACAATGCTCTAGGATCGATCAAGGATCACCGAACCCGGGTCTATGGGGCGATGATCCGTGCGCTCGATCGTGGGGTCGGCGAGGTCATGGCTTCGCTGAAAGTGGAGGGCCTCGACCGCAATACGCTTGTGATCTTCACTAACGACAATGGCGGCGCCTGGTATGCGGGCCTGCCGAACATCAACAAGCCGTATCGCGGATGGAAGGGGACGTTTTTCGAGGGCGGCATTCGCGTGCCCTTCTTCGTTCGCTGGCCCGCGCGCGTCGCGCCCGGACAGCGATTGTCGATGCCGGTGCAGTTCATAGATGTCTTTCCGACATTGGCGTCGGCGGTTGGCGCAGCCTTGCCGAGGGGCAGGAAGATCGACGGGATCGATTTGCTTCCTTTCATGACCGGGCAGGGCAAGCCCGCCTCGCGCAGCCTGTTCTGGCGTTCAGGCAGCTACGAAGCCGTTCGCGACGGCGACTGGAAACTCCAGGTGTCCTGGAATCCGCCGCGAATTTGGCTGTTCGATCTCGCTAGCGATCCCACCGAACTCAGGAACCTGTCTGGTTCCCGGCCCGATGTAGTGAACAGCCTTCGCGCAAAGCTTGCCGCTCACGACAGCGAAATGGCTAAGCCGCTCTGGCCTGCACTTCTGGAAGAACCGATCCGTATCGACGTTCCCGCCGACGCTCCGTGGGAAGCGAACCAGGAATATGTTTACTGGCCCAATTAGGATGAGAAGGGCGGAGCTCCAGCGATCACCCAGCGGGTGATGCCAATCGCGATGATCAGACAGAGAACGGCAACCCACCATCTTGCCGGTCGCATCGGTTGAACGCCGGATTGGACTTCGCCGCGGCCGGTGACCATCGGCCTCACCAATCTCTTTCCGCGCAGCCGGTAAAAGATGATCGCCGCGATATGCAGCCCGATGAGCGCGAGCAGGACGTTGAACAGCTCCTCATGCCACTCACGAGCCCAGTCGGCGGTGTCGAAGCTCACGAGGCGCGCGAGCGGTCCCTGCATGATTCCGTCTTCGTCGCTCGCGAAAAGGCCAAGTCCAACCTGCACACCGACCATCCCCAACAGGGCGACCACGCTGAGCGCGCCAAGCGGACTATGGCCGATGCCGCGCCAAGTACCGCGCAAATAACCAAGCACCGCCTTCGGTCCGCGCACGAAGCTGGCGAATCGGGCCGTGGATCCTCCGACGAAACCCCACAGGATGCGGAAGATCAGAAGGCTCAGAACGGCGATCCCCGACCAGATGTGAAGATCGTCGTAATGATATTCCGCCGACCACCAGCTGAAGCCAATCGAACCCACCAGAAGCCAGTGGAAGAGGCGTGTCGGAAGATCCCAGATCGCGACCCGTGAGGTGGCGTCCGGGCTATTTAGGATGGTGTTCGGCACGATAGGTGTCGTGGCACGCCTTGCACGTCTTGCCGAGGTCCGCGATCCTCGCCTTCACCCCATTCACGTCGCCCGCATCGGCTGCCGCCTTGAATGCCTGTGCAGCCTGCTGGAAGTTGCGGTCCTTTGCGGCAAAGTCTTCCGGCTTCTGCCAGATTGCGGGAAGAGCGCGTGTCTTGTGAAGCACGTCCTGCCCGGTGCCGGGCGGGAACCAGCCGGACGACTTGCCGGCAAGTTCGGCGATCGTCGCAGCCGCGGATTTGACTGCTGCCAGGTCAGGCGAAGAAGAGTCGAGCGTAGTGTGGATTGTCTTGGTGGCCTTGCCGATGTCCTCCATTCCTTCGTGCCGCTCATGAAAGAGGGCCTGTGCCTGGTCGGGAGGAACCGGCGCCGCCGGCGCGGCGGGAGCGGAAGGAACTGCAGGCGCTTCCGTATTTTTTGCGGCAGTTTCGTTGCCGGCTGAGGCTTGTTCGTTCTTTTGGCAGGCACCGAGCAGCGACGCGGTTGCGACTGCAATTAACACAGAACTGCGCATGCACTCTCCTATTCTTGCGGGGGAGCTTTCCAGCTGTCGTCGAGCATCTTGATGATGCCGGAGAAATCCTTCGAGCCGCCGCCGAGATTGACGAATCTCTGGAACAGTTGTTCCGCCTCGGACCCGATCGGCGTATAGGCGCCCGCAGTCTGCGCGGCGTCCATGGCCAGCTTCAAATCCTTCAGCATCAACGCCGCAGCGAAGCCGCCCTCGTAATCGTGGTCGGCCGGCGTGTCGGGGCCAACGCCAGGGACAGGCGTGTAGGTCGACATGGACCAACTCTGGCCGGAGGCGTTCGACGCGATGGCGTGAAAGACCTTTGGGTCCAGGCCGAGTTTCTGCGCCATGACGAAGGCTTCGCAGGTAACGATCATCGTCGCGCCCAAGATCATGTTGTTGCAGATTTTCGCGGCCTGTCCCGCACCGGCTCCGCCGGCATGGATCACGGCCTTGGCCATCGGCTCGATGATCGGTTGCGCGCGAGCGAAGGCCTCATCCGAGCCGCCGACCATGAAGGCGAGATTGCCGGACGCAGCGGCCGCAATGCCGCCGGAAACCGGCGCGTCGACCATCGTGTAGCCGAGGCCGGCGGCCTCTTCCTCGATCGAGCGCGCGCTCGCCACGTCGATGGTCGAGCAGTCGATCAGCAAAGCAGATGTCGGTGCCTTGCCGAGCACCTGGTCGCGGTAAACGCCAAGCACATGCTTCGCGGCAGGAAGCATGGTTATGACGACTTCGGCGTCCTTCACGGCCTCTTCAGCCGATCCGGCGCGGCCGCAGCCTTTCTCGACTGCCGCGTTCAATGCCTCTTCGCTGAGATCGAAAGCGCGGACCTGATGCCCTGCCTGGGCGAGGTTCGGCGCCATTCCGCCGCCCATGTGGCCGAGGCCGATGAATGCGATCTTCGCCATGGCTTAGCGCCCCTTCCAATTCCCCGGCCGCTTCTCGACGAAGGCGCTCATGCCCTCCTTCTGGTCCTCGGTTCCGAAGAGACCGTGGAACAGGCGGCGCTCGAAGCGGATGCCCTGATTGAGCGGCATCTCGAAAGCGGCGTTGACCATTTCCTTGTTCGCGACGGCCGCCAGCGGGGCCATTCCGGCAATCGCTTCGGCGGTCTTCATGACTTCGTCGAGGAAGCCATCTGCGGGAACGACGCGGGCGACCAGCCCGGAGCGCTCGGCCTCGGCGGCATCCATCATCCGGCCCGTCAGGCACATCTCCATCGCCTTGGCCTTGCCGACCGCATGGGCGAGCCGCTGCGAGCCTCCCATCCCGGGAGTAACGCCGAGCTTGATTTCGGGCTGCCCGAACTTCGCGGTGTCCGATGCTATGATGAAATCGGCCATCATCGCGACTTCGCAGCCGCCGCCCAGCGCATAGCCGGACACGGCAGCGATCCACGGCTTGCGGGTCGAAGTGACCTGCTCCCAGCCGCCGAAGAAGTTCGCCGAATACATGTCGGCGAAGCCCTGGGTCTGCATCTCCTTGATGTCGGCGCCCGCGGCGAAAGCCTTCTCCGAGCCGGTCAGGACGAGGCAATGCTGGCTATCGTCGGCGTCATAGGCGGCGAAGACCTGGATCAGCTCGCGAAGGACGTCGCTGTTGAGCGCATTCAGCGCCTGAGGGCGGTTCAGCGTGACGAGCGTTACGGCACCGCGCTTCTCGACAAGGATCGTGCTGTACTCGGTCATTCTCCGGTCTCCGGGAACGGGGTCCATTGCTCATGCGGGGGAAGGGGTTCGAACAGAACGTCGAGCATCTCGTTGTCGACCTGCTCGGGCGCCGGCGGATCCCACTGCGGGTTATTGTCCTTGTCGATGAGGAGCGCTCGGACTCCCTCGCGAAAGTCATGCGTGCGGACGATGCGGCCCGCGAGCGCATATTCGGCGCGCATCTCCTCGGCAAAGCTGGCGCGGTTCGCACCTTCGGCGAGAAGGCGAAGCGAGACTTTGCAGGACAGCGGGCTCTTCGACTTCAATGTGGCGAGCTCCGACTGGGCCCAGTCGCTTTCGTCCGCCTCAAGCGCAGCGAGCACGTCTTCCAACCGGTCGGACGCAAATAGCTTGGCGATCTGGGCCTGGTTGGATTCGATCCTGGATTCCGGCGCTATCGCTTGCGACGCGCCAAGCGTGCCCTTCAGCCGGCTCGGAGCTTTCAGGACGCGCTCGTGCAGCTCCTCAAGCGAAGCCTGCTCGACGTAATGGGTCGCGAGG
>Ga0070661_100004101_pt1 | contig 10042 bp, 7 predicted proteins | sample KBSC43metaG_FD_64663 | JGI IMG/M metagenome (GOLD analysis project Ga0070661, IMG submission 64663) | Corn rhizosphere microbial communities from Kellogg Biological Station, Michigan, USA - KBS C4-3 metaG | ecosystem: Host-associated > Plants > Roots > Rhizosphere > Soil ...
CATGGGTCTTGCCGCCTCCGCCGTCTCAGCGATTCCGGAGCTGGCCGCACCGAAAACTGTTGCAAGCCCGTCGACCATCTCTTCCGTATTCTTTGACGTGCGAAGGTTCGGCGCGACGGGCGATGGCAGGACGGTGGACTCGCCAGCGGTCAACAAAGCGATCGAAGCAGCTTCGGCGGCCGGCGGCGGGACCGTGGTGTTCCCGGCCGGGACCTTCGTGTGCTTCTCGATCCGGCTGAAGAGCAAGGTAGATCTGCTGCTGGGGCAAGGGTCAGTAATTGAGGCCGCGGAGTCGCCGAAGCCGGGTGAGGCAACGGGATACATGAGCGGAACATATGACGCCGCAGAGCCGAAAACTGCGTATGACGCTTACCAAGACTATGGGCACAACCACTGGCACAATTCTCTGATCTGGGGTGAGGGTGTCAGCGATGTATCGATCACGGGACCAGGACTTATCTACGGCAAGGGACTGAGCTTTGGCGCGGGACCCGGGCGACCTCCGGGGTCAGACACCGCACAGCTTGGATTTGCACCGGAGCGAATGGCCAGCCCCGGCACACCGACTACCGCAGCGCTCGCCGCGCCTCCGCGTCCTGCCGCAAGGAACCGCGGCAACTATGCAATGTACCAGGCGGAGCAGGCGGGAGTGGGCAATAAGGCAATCGCCCTGAAAAACTGCAGAAATGTCACGTTCCGGGATTTCTCTATTTTGAAGGGCGGACACTTCGGGCTGCTGCTGACGGGTGTGGACAATCTGACGATCGATAACCTGACGATCGACACCGACCGCGATGGTATGGACATTGACTGCTGCCGGAATGTGCGGGTTTCGAACTGCGTTGTGAACTCCCCATGGGACGACGCGATATGCCCGAAATCGAGTTTCGCACTTGGGTACAACCGCCCGTGCGAGAACATGACGATTACGAACTGTTATGTAACGGGTGCGTACCGGCTGGGAACGGTGCTGGATGGCACGTTCAAGAAGTTCGATGGAACCGGAGATGATCGAGGCAAAATCGGCGGAACAGGCAGGATCAAATGCGGGACGGAGTCCAATGGGGGCTTCAAAAATGTGACGATCTCGAACTGCGTCTTTGAGGGCTGCCATGGATTGGCACTGGAGAGCGTCGACGGCGCGTTGCTTGAAGATTTTGCAGTGACTAACCTCACGATGCGAGACATAATCAGCTGCCCGATTTTTGTACGGCTCGGCGCGCGTCTGCGGGGACCTAAGGGCACAGGGGATCAGAGTACGGTGGTTGGGACGCTGAAGCGCGTCCTGATCTCGAATGTGAACTGCTACAACACGGTGTCGCGGTATGGCTCGAACTTTACGGGGATTCCGGGGCATGCGATTGAGGACGTGAAGTTGTCCGATATCTACGTGGAACCGCAGGGCGGTGGTGGCGAGGAAATGGTAAGAATTGAAGTCCCGGAGAAGGAAGACTCCTATCCGGAGCCGGGTATGTTAGGCCCGCTGCCGGCGTATGGTTTCTACTTCCGCCATGTGAACCGACTGGAGATGAACCACGTGGAGGTTCGGCCAATGAAGCCGGATGCGCGTCCGGCGATCTATACAGACGAGGTGCACCGGGCGGATTTTGCATTTGTCACAGCCCCAAGCGAGCCAACTGCGTTCTCATTGAACAGGTCGACGGACGTCCGCGTGATGATGAGCCGCGCGGGCAAGGACCAGACGATCGCCTGACGTCCATTTATAACAGCGATTCCCACATCCTCAGGTGCGGGGCTGAGAGCATGCCTGTTAACATGGGCAGGAAGTCTTGCCGCGCAGCCGCCGGGTATGCGCGCATGAAGGCGGGCGCGGATTGCTCTACTGGCTGCTGTATCAGAAGCTGTTTCCCTACTTCCGGGTCTTCCGGATCTTTCGATACCTGACGTTCCGAACGGCGTTTGCCAGCCTGACGGCGCTGGCGATAGGACTGCTGATCGGGCCTTTCGTGATCGAACGGCTGCGAGAGTTCCAGATCGGGCAGTATATCCGGGAAGACGGGCCACAGAGCCATAAGAAAAAGGGCGGGACGCCGACGATGGGCGGGGTGCTGATCTGCATCTCTATCCTGGTGCCCACACTGCTGTGGGCGGACCTGTCGAACCCAATGGTGTGGGTGGTCACACTATCGACCGTCGCGTTTGGAGCGATCGGATTCGCAGACGACTACATCAAGGTGGTGAAAAAGCGGAACTTGGGACTTACGGCTCGGCAGAAGCTCGCCTTGCAGTTTGCAGCTAGCGCGGCTGTTGCTGTGGCGCTATTGGGATTGCAGGCGCACAAAACCTACTCCACGCGGCTGGTTGTGCCGTTTGCCAAGAAGTACAGGCCGGACCTGATGTGGGAATGGATGGGACACATCCCGCACATGCACTGGCTGGCGTTTCTCCCGTTTGTGGTGTTCGTGGTGCTGGTAATTACGCTGACCAGCAATGCGGTGAACCTGACGGACGGACTGGATGGGCTTGCGATTGGGTGCACCATCGTCGCAACGGCCGCCCTGACGGTACTGACGTATGTGAGCGGTCACGTCGTCTTCTCGGATTATCTGGAGATACCGAGGATGCCGCTGGTGAGCGAAGTAACGGTGTTCTGCGGCTCCATGGTCGGAGCCTCGATCGGATTCCTTTGGTACAACGCACACCCAGCCGAAGTGTTCATGGGCGACGTGGGATCGCTGGCGCTGGGTGGGGCGATTGGGACGGTCGCTGTGATCATCAAGCAAGAGCTTCTCCTGCCGTTTATCGGCGGTGTATTCATCATGGAAGCGGTCAGCGTGATGCTCCAGGTGGGAAGCTATAAGCTCCGCGGAGGAAAGAGGATATTCAAAATGGCTCCGCTGCACCACCACTTCGAACTGCTGGGGTGGAGCGAGAGCAAGGTGATTGCGCGGTTCTGGATTCTGGCGTTGGTGTTTGCTCTGTTCGCGTTGACTACGCTGAAGCTGCGATGAGGTCCTCTAAAGATGGCCTACTTCCCTGATCTCAGCCCATATGAGTATTCCAGCGGTCGCCCTGGACTGATCAATGTGGGCTGGCTCTGCCGATCCAAACCATTTCCCAAAGGAGCAGTTGGGCCTAGAATCCTCGCGAAGATAGGAGAACTATGCGCTTCCCCATCTCACCTTACGCGAGGATTCCACTTATGTCCGTGGTGCGAAACAGAGGCAGAAGAAGATTATCGCGGAGACGGTCAGTTCCTGCGCTTAGGAAATGGCGAGATCCATGTGAGTGCTGGTGGAATCTACTGGGCTTATGCGGCACCAACTTTGATCTACCACTACATACTCGTGCATCAGTACCTGCCGCCACGGGAATTCCTCGATGCGGTCCAGCGCATCATTGGTTACTCTTAGGATGCTATGGATCTGAAGAATAAGCGGGTGCTGGTGGTGGGCCTGGGGAAGTCGGGGATTGCCGCCGCGCTTTTCCTTCGGGACAAAGGGGCACGGGTGACTGTGTCGGATGCGCGCAGCGCAAAGGAGCTGGAGGAAGAGATTCCGGCCCTGCTTGATGCGGGCGTGATGGTGGAGACGGGTGGACATGGGCTGCTGACGTTTCGGCGGCAAGACTTAATTGTGGTGTCGCCGGGGGTGCCGTCTGATACACCGGAGCTGACGCAATCCCGGGCATTGGGAATACCCGTAATTGGCGAACTGGAGCTGGCCTGCCGTTTTCTGCAGGGGCAGATTACCGCGGTGACGGGCTCAAACGGCAAGACCACGACTACGAGCCTCATCGGGAAGATCTTCGGCGAAAGTGGAAGGGACACACTTGTCGGCGGCAACATTGGCGTGCCCGTTATCGAGCTGGTCGGGCGCAGTTCCGCGGGGGCAATCAGTGTGCTGGAGGTTTCCAGCTTTCAGCTGGAAACGGTGGTGGAGTTTTGCCCCCATATCGCGGTGGTGCTGAACATAACTCCGGATCACCTGGACCGGCATGGGAGCTTTGAGAACTATGCCGCGACAAAGGCGCGGATTACGGCGAAGCAGACGCACGCGGACTTCCTGGTGCTGAACGGCGATGACAAGGCGACACAGATGATCGCGGGTAAGACGCAGGCCCAGGTGTTCTGGTTCAGCGGGCGGCGACCGATCAAGCAGGGAGCGTTCGTGCATCGCGAGAGCATTGTCTTTGTGCCGCGCGAGGGCGGGCCAACGGAGCCCATTATGCCGGTGGCTGAGATTCCGCTGAAGGGCGCACACAATGTGGAGAACGTGCTGGCCGCTGTGTGCGCGACTCGGCTGGGTGGAGTTGAAGCGGCTCAGATTCGAGAGGCGGTGCGGAGCTTCAAAGCCGTGGAGCACCGGCTGGAGTTCGTGGCCGAGATCCGTGGTGTGGCGTACTACAACGATTCGAAAGCGACCAACGTGGATGCGACCAAGAAGGCGCTTGAGGCGTTTGCGGGTGGGGTGCACTTGATTCTCGGCGGGAAAGATAAGGACTCGGATTACACCGAACTGGCGAATCTGATCCGTGAACGGGTGAAGACTGTTGCCACTATTGGTTCGGCAGCGGAGAAGATTGAGCGGCATTTGGCGGGAGTGACGAAGATAATCTCAGCGGGCACCTTGGCATCGGCGGTGCAGACGTTCTCGGGCAGCGCGACAGCAGGGGATGTGGTGCTTCTGGCACCAGCATGCTCGAGCTTCGACCAGTTTGAGAACTACGAGCACCGGGGCCGCACGTTTAAAGAGATTGTGAAACAGCTAACTGTCAGCTCCTAGTTTCTGGCTAGAGGGTTAAGGTTAGCGCCAAGAGGCTGAGGGGATGGCAAAGCGGGTTGGCGTAGACAAGTGGCTGTTTGGGACCGTGCTTTTGCTGGTGCTCTTCGGGCTCATCATGGTGTTTTCGACTTCCGCCGTAATGGCCAAAGAGACGCTGGGTTCACCGTACGCATTTGTGGGCAAGCAGGCGTTATGGGCGCTGTTAGGGCTGGCCTGCATGACTGTCCTGATGCAGGTGGACTATCGCCGATACAACAACTACGGCGTGGTAGTGACGTCGGTGGCGATAACGACGCTGTTATTAGTCGGTGTGTTTGCGATGCATGGGATGAACGGCGCACACCGCTGGATTCGAGTAGCAGGGACGACGCTGCAGCCTTCGGAATTGGCGAAGCCAGTTATTGTGCTGTTTCTCGCCTACTTTCTGCAGACACGCATTCATGCGATGGATGATTGGAAGGGTACGATTTTGCGGGCAGCGATGCCTCCGCTGGTGTTTGTCGCGTTGATTTTGAAGGAGCCGGACCTTGGCACGGCGCTGGTGTGCGCAGGAGTTACCGCCCTGATGCTTTACCTGGCAGGCGCACAGGTCAAGTACTTCGTTATTGCAGCAGCGGCCGCTTCCCCGCTGCTCTATTACATGCTTTTCCATGTGGCGTTCCGGCGCGCTCGCATGCTGGCGTTCTGGAATCCGGAGCTGGATCCCAAGGGTGCGGGCTTCCATATCCTGCAATCGTTGATTGCGGTAGGAACTGGCGGCGTGTTCGGACGGGGATTGATGGAAGGCGTGCAGAAGCTCTTCTATCTGCCGGAACCACATACTGACTTCATCTTCGCCACCGTGTGTGAGGAGCTAGGACTGGTCGGAGCCATCGCTATTGTGGCGCTGTTTGTGATGCTGGGTTATCGAGGGTTGCGGGCCGCGGTGCTCTCGACGGATCCGTTTGCGCGGTTTCTGGCGTTTGGCATTACGACGGCAATTCTGATCCAGGCGTTCTTCAATATGAGTGTCGTATTGTCGCTGGTACCGACCAAAGGCATCACGTTGCCGCTGATCTCCTCGGGTGGAACGTCGGTCTTCATAACCCTGGCGAGTCTTGGGATTCTGCTGAATATTACTCGCGAGATCGACTAGGTGCGGGCAACAAGAAGGATCGCGGAACAGGGAGCATTGGGGAATACCGCTTTGCGTATTCTCATAGCGGGTGGAGGGACCGGCGGGCACGTGATCCCGGCGCTGGCAATTGCGCGCGAGCTGCGTGATAACGATGGCGGCGAGGTGCGGTTCGTGGGGACATCCCGCGGTCTGGAGACGAAGTTGGTTCCCGAGGCCGGCTTCCGACTGGAACTGGTTCGGTCGGGGCAGTTGAAGAACGTAAGCGCGGTAACACGGCTGAAGACGGCATTCGATGTGCCGTTAGGCGTTTTGCAATGCATCCGGCTCATCCGAGAGTTCAGGCCGCAGGTTGTAGTCGGGGTGGGCGGGTATGCAAGCGGGCCAGGCATGATGGCGGCGATCGTGCTGGGTATACCGACCGTGGCTTATGAGCCAAATGCCCTTCCCGGTATGACGAACCGCTGGCTGGGCAAACGAGTGAGTGCGGCAGCGGTGAACTTCGAGCAGACGAGTGGGTATTTCCGAAATGCTGAGGTGACCGGGGTTCCAGTGCGGCCAGAGATTTTTGAGCTTCCCTTGCGGCCGGTGGGTATGGCGCAGAGGCTGCTGGTGACTGCGGGGAGCCAAGGGGCGAGGATCTTTAATGAATCAATGCCAAAGATTGCGTCCAAGCTTCTGGAGAGCGTGCCGGGGCTGACGATTGTGCACCAAGCAGGCGCTCGGCATGTGCTCGCAACACAAGCTGCCTTCGAAGCCAGTGGGGCGGACGCCGCACGGTGGTCGGTTGAAGCGTTTCTGAACGATATGCCGGCGGAGTATGGCGCGGCAGATTTGGTCTTGGCTCGCTCCGGTAGTACGGTGGCAGAGCTGTGCGCGGCAGGCAGGCCCTCCGTACTGGTGCCTTTTGCGGCTGCCGCAGACGACCACCAGCGAAAGAATGCCGAGGTGCTGGTGAGGGCAGGAGCCGCCACGATGTTGCTGGAGCGTGAAGCGACTCCCGAAAAGTTGCTCGCCGTGCTGCTGACCTTGCTACTTGATCCGGCGCGGCGCGCGTCCATGGCAGCGAGCGCAAAAGAGCTGGCCAAGCCGGGAGCGGTGGGGCGGATTGCGGCTATTGTGAAACGGGTCGCAGGGTACTAAATGTGTCAAACGAAGGGCTGAGGCAGGTTCGCCTCAGCCCTTCATGTCCGCCTGCTGTGATCTAGCGGCGGCCGCCGCCCCCGTGTGAACCACCACCTCCACCGCCGCCATGGAACCCGCCACCGCCACCATGAAAAGCGGCGCCGCCGCCACCTCCATGGTAACTACCACCGCTCGATCCGCCTCCGCTGTAGGCGCCGCGGCCTCCACCACCGTAGCTGCCACCACCATAGCTGGCGCGAGCGCCATCGCTGTGATTGCCGCTACCATAGCTGCGCGTCTGCGGAGCTGAAGGTGCGGAGTAACCTCGCGACTGCATACCGTAGTTGCCGCCGTAGCTACGACCCTGCTGAGGAGTGGAATAGCCGCTGCGGAACGGCTGACCACCGCCACCCGCCTGGCGCGAGTAGTTGGAGCCATAGGACTGCACGCTTCCGGTGTAGGACCCACCGCCGCGCTGAGCGTTGAAGCCGCCACCAAACTGCTGCCGGCGGCCTTGCGCTGAACCGGAGTAATTGGACCGTGATCCGTTCGCGTTGTAACCACCTCGGAAGCCTACCTGCTCGGGGCCGCGTCGAGAAGTATTGTAAGAGCGGCCATTGATGCCGGAGCCACGGAAATCGCGCCCGCCGAAGCTTCGGCGATCGTTGCGCGCGAAGGCCAAACCTCCAGGGCGACCATCAAAGCCGCCTATGCGCTGGTGGTAAACAAAATTGTCATGGCCGCGGAATCCGAAGCGGTTGTAGTCACCGTTGTAATAGAAGTGATGGTCTCGCCAGTAGCCGCCATAGAAGCCGGTCCCGAAGTAACCGAAGCCGTAGTTTATGCCTCCGTAGTAGCCGACGTTTAGACCCCAGTATCCCGGATTCCAATAGTAGGCATCGTCACCGAAACCCCAATAGCCCGGAGTCCAAAGGGCATCTTCGTAGGGTGGGAGTACCCAGGCTCCATCAATCCAGTAATAGCCGTCCGGTCCGTAGGCCCAGTATCCGGGAGTCCAGATGTATCCGTAGCCTGGGCACGGAGGTTGAACGTAGACCGGAATCGCGGGAGGGGCGATACCAACCGAGACGAAGACCCGCGCGCTAGCAGCCGCGGGAGCCAGCATGAGAGCACTCGCGACAGCCGCGGCACCGATGCTATTCCGAAAGACCCGTGAAAGTTTCATGCCTGGTTCCCTGTTTGGTGTCCTTCGGTCGCTGGGAATAGCTCAATAGCAGCGGTGCGCGGACTCCGAACTGCGGGCGTGTCGGGCAGGAGTACTGCCGGACAAGCTCTGCTGGATTAGACCCAAGGTCGGATAAATCGTTGCGCGACGTGGAACTCTTTAGACAATTGGCGCCGGAAGCGACCGTTTCTACGCAAGGAGGCGGGCGGGCGAGTTGTTTTCTCATCCGCCCCCCGGAGAGGGCCACACGCCAGTCTGGGCTGGGTAAGGCGCCGAGCTCGCGAACGACTGTTAGAGTGAAATGCGGGTGCGACGGAGGACCGACACTGACACAGCACCGAGGAGAGTGTGCCTAAGATGTTCCTGCCGGGCCATTTTTTGTTTGCTCCATCGCACCGTATTCACTTCATCGGCATCGGCGGCATTGGCATGAGCGGAATTGCAGAGATTCTGCTGACGATGGGGTATGCGGTCTCCGGGTCGGACCTCCGGCGGTCCGCTGTGACGGACCGGTTGGCTCGCATGGGCGCATTGGTCTACGAGGGGCACGCCGCGGGGAATGCCGCCGCAGCGGATGTCGTGGTGACGAGTTCCGCGGTATCGAGTGACAACCCAGAGGTTCTGGAGGCTAAGGCGCGGAAAGTGCCGGTGATCCAGCGGGCGGAAATGCTGTCCGAACTAATGCGCCTCAAGTATGGGATTGCTGTCGCGGGCATGCACGGGAAGACCACTACCACTTCCCTAATAGCGGCCGTGCTGAGCGCGGGCGGAGGGGACGGCAACCTAGATCCGACCGTGGTGGTGGGCGGACGGGTGGATGCCCTGGGCTCAAACGCGCGCCTCGGGTCGTCACAGTATTTAGTGGCGGAGGCGGATGAGAGCGACCGCTCCTTTCTTAAGCTGTCGCCGGTGCTTGCCGTTGTGACCAACCTAGACCGCGAGCACATGGACTGCTACCGCGATATGGCGGATGTCGAGGCCGCGTTCGTGGAGTTTATGGACCGGGTGCCTTTCTATGGGGCGACGACGGCATGCTTCGACAACGCAGCGCTGCGAGCCGCATTGGAGCGCGTGCGCCGGCGGGTCTACACGTATGGAGAGTCCGCAGGAGCGGATTTTCGACTGCAACTGCTGGAGAACTCCAGGACGGACCCAACGGTGCACTGGCGGTTTGAAGTGAACTACAAGGGCTTGGTGCTTGGGCCGTTTTCACTGCACGTGCCGGGTCGTCACAACGTGCTGAATGCGACCGCCGCGGTGGCGATTGGCGTGCAAGTCGGAGTGCCTCCGAACGGAATTGCCCGAGGGCTGGAAACTTTCCGTGGGGTGGACCGGCGTTTCCAGGTTCGAGGAGTGGCTCAGGGTGTGACGGTGGTAGACGACTATGGGCATCATCCGACGGAGATCCAGGCTACGCTGCAGGCGGCAAGGGATGCCGGCTATCGGCGCGTCCATGTCCTATTCCAGCCCCATCGTTACACGCGGACCCGAGACTTGCAGTCGGAGTTCGCACGAGCCTTTGCCGGCGCCGACACGGTGTGTGTCCTGGATATCTATGCCGCCAGCGAAGAACCAATTCCGGGAGTGGATGCTAAATCGCTGGTAGATGCAATTCGCAAAACTAAGACCGTGAATGGAGGCGTGGCTTATGTGGAGTCGATGCAGGCTGGTGTCCACGAAATAGCTAGGCTGGCGGAAGAAGGTGACGCGGTGCTGACGCTGGGAGCAGGCAATGTGTCGCAAGCCGGAGCGATGGTGCTGGCTGCGCTAGGTCGGTAACCTGGCTGATGAGTTGCTGAGTGGGTACGTCCCGGATCAACTTTGTAGGCGAGTATGCAGGTGCGGGATATGATCGATGCAGGCGATTCCTCG
>Ga0070661_100004104_pt1 | contig 10039 bp, 11 predicted proteins | sample KBSC43metaG_FD_64663 | JGI IMG/M metagenome (GOLD analysis project Ga0070661, IMG submission 64663) | Corn rhizosphere microbial communities from Kellogg Biological Station, Michigan, USA - KBS C4-3 metaG | ecosystem: Host-associated > Plants > Roots > Rhizosphere > Soil ...
GTATGTAATGAATAAATGGCTGCAGGATTTTGCTTATAAAATAAATATTGGCTGGACGGTATTTGTGATCGCAGGATTACTTGCTGTTTTAATTGCATTAATCACTATCGGTTTTCAATCCATAAAAGCAGCAATAGCAAATCCTGTAAAGAGTTTGAGAACAGAGTGATCAAAACTTTAGTGAACCTCTTTGAATATTGTTGAATAGAGAATAAAGCGTACAAGAGTGCGACGCAACAATGCTGAACAGACATTCTTTGCCCGGCTCATAAAAATTCATGAAATAAAAACAATTAAGAAATAATTGTTGCTGACAACAATCGGCACATTCTTAGATTTGGTGTAACTTCAAGTAATAACATTACTGCTTTATGCCAGGACCGATAGGCATTTTTGATTCAGGATATGGCGGACTAACTGTTTTAAAAGAAATAGTGGCTAAGCTTCCGCAATACGATTACGTTTATTTGGGTGACAATGCACGTGCACCTTACGGTAACCGCTCTTTCAACACCGTGTATCATTACACTTTGCAATGTGTGAAATGGTTTTTTGACCAAGGATGTCCATTGGTAATACTTGCCTGCAACACCGCATCTGCAAAGGCTTTGCGTACCATTCAGCAACACGATCTTCAAATGATAGCACCTGATAAGAGAGTATTGGGTGTGATAAGACCTACTACGGAAGTAATTGGTCGATATACAAAAAGTAAGAGGGTCGGCATTCTTGCCACAAATGGAACGGTGCAATCACAATCTTATGTGATAGAAATTGAAAAATTTTATCCTGATGTTAAAGTGGTGCAGGAAGCTTGTCCTATGTGGGTTCCGCTTGTTGAGAACAACGAATATGATACGCATGGCGCAGATTTTTTTATTAAGAAAAATATTCACCAGCTTTTAAAACGTGACCCACGAATTGATACCATATTGCTTGCATGTACTCATTATCCCGTGTTGCTGAAAAAAATAATCGAATACACACCGATGGATATTACAATTCTCACACAAGGAGAAATTGTGGCGGTAAGTCTTGCCGATTATTTGCACCGTCATCCTGAAATGGAAACGCGTTTAAGCAAGACTGGTAAAATGATTTTTTATACTACTGATTCAACAGAAGATTTCGATAATCATGCACCGGTGTTTTTCGGAAAAGCAGTGCAATCGAAACATGTGGAGATTGGGTAGTAGTCAATAATTGAATAGCGAATAAGTGCATTTAGATTAATTACTTTTTAAACTTCATTTAAATACGTTATGCACACACATTGACTATTCACTATTGACTATTGCCTAATTTATCAATCGCATCATACATTGTTCTGAAACAATCCCAGGCATTTTCATCTCCTGCCTTTTTACCCTTTGTTCTGCCATAAAAGCCATCAAGAAATTGTCCTGCTTCAGACCAAACGGTTTGCATCATTCCGTAAAAATGTGGTTGCATTTCTTTGCTGGATTGTGTCCTAAAGTTCACCATGTCTTCTGTTTGTATAACTGCAAGCGAAGTATTTTGCCACGGGCAAGTAATTACATTCAATCCTTTCATTGCGAAATAAACAGGCGTTTTATCCGCACGTTCATAATGCCAGTCACAAATGATCACATCTTTTGGAATCATATCAATTGCGCGGTAAGTATTATTGTAACTTGCTTCCCACATGCCAAGTCCTGTTGTTTTTCCGTCGATAAGTCTGTCGCCCCAGATCCATAGCTCTCTGTTCTTTTGTGCAAGATGATTACGAAGTGTGCGAACTTCGCCTGCAAACAACTCTGCCTTATCTCTGCCGCCGCAACGCGGACATTTATCATCGCCCAAATAAAAAACTTCATCCATCCCTGCATGAAAGGCATTTGTTTCAAACACATCACATATTTCATCAATCACATCAAAAAGCACTTTGTGAACATCCGGGTGTAAAGGACAATAGCTCTTGCAATACAAATTATCCGCATTGGGCCATACATATTTTTCAGGCATCTTCACGTATGGCGTTTCATCAAATTGCGGGTAAACGCTCAGAAATTTATTTGTCGTGCTTGCCCATGACTGGTGACCAAGCATATTGATCTGCGGAATAATTTTTATATTATTTTTCTTGCACGCCTCAACCATTTTCTTTATATCCGTTTTTGAAAGGGATTGATCTTCTCTTAACTCAGGATGGCTTTCAAATTGATAATGGTAGTCAACGCGAACAATTAAAGTGTTTACTTTTCGGGGAGCAAGTTCTTCATTTATAAATTTTACGAATTCATCCACTCTGTCGGTTGCAGGCGCGCCGATACAAAAGCCGCGAACCGGCAATAAGCTGTCTAATTTGTTTTGTGAAAATGTTTCACTTTGAATCATCGAAAGCGAAAGGCAAAGCAGAAAAATTTTGTGAAAATGTTTTTTCATGGTAATCTTAGTTTATGTTGAGATAGCAATATATGAAGATGATTGATAAAGAAAAAACATCTCGTTTTGAATGTAAACTTTTTGGAAACGATCATGCTGAAAAGAATTACCGAACGTACAAGAGTGCGACGCAACAACAGCTTAATTATGTTTTAACAGTTGGATTCAATAAAATTAAAAAACTGTAATAAAAATTCGGAATAAACCCCTACTTTTGCGCTCCTTTCACCGGGTGGCAGTGATGGTGACTGTTGCCTGTTAGTTGAAATTTATTCTGGTTAGCAAAAAATTGATTTATGAAACGTACATTTCAACCACACAGACGTCGTCGCAAATCTGTACATGGTTTTCGCAAACGCATGCGAACAGCAAACGGCCGCAAAGTTTTGGCCAGCCGCCGCAGGAAAGGACGGAAGAAATTAAGTATTTCTGACGAACGTAAATTAAAATAACAACAAGTCCGTGGCAAAATATTAAGCCTCATCTTTGTGATGGGGCTTTTTGTATTTTATGGCAAAATTTTTTTCATACGAAAAAAAAGAAAAGCTGAAAAGCCGCAAACTGATACAGGAACTTTTCAGCAAAGGCAAAATGTTTACAGTTTATCCTGTGAAAGTTTTTTATATGCAACCGGCTGTATTGATGGATAATCAGGTTAAAACAGGAGTGGGGACGAGCACAAGGCATTTTAAAAAGGCAGTTGACCGCAATCGCGTCAAACGTTTATTGCGTGAAATTTACAGAATAGAAAAACTTCCGTTGCATGAATATTTAAAATCTTCAGGCAAGCAGGTGGTGATATTTTTTTTGTATGTTGATAAATCAATGCCGGAATATCCGGAACTAAAAACAAAGATGCATTTGGCGTTGCATAAACTGATAAAACAATTGAATGAAGCAAGTGTTGAAAATATTTAGTTATCCTTTTATACTGCTGATAAAATTTTACCAGTATGTAGTATCACCTTTGCTTGGTCCTAAATGCAGGTTTACACCAACATGCTCGCAATATGCAGTTGAAGCATTGAAGAAACATGGTTTATTGAAAGGCGGATGGCTTACCGTAAAAAGAATTTCCAGATGCAGGCCCGGCGGCGGAAGCGGTTATGACCCTGTTCCGTAAATGTTACTGAAGCAATTTTTTTTATTTTTCCTTTTCCGGTTTTTCATTATTTGTCGTAGAATCACTTCCTGTTAGCTTTTGTAATTTGTCAATTGTTTCTCTTACCTCTTTTACACTGTAAAACCTGTACACTTCAGGTTCTTTGTTTCCCTTTTGTTCTATTGATGTCATACCATGATAAGGCCCAACAATTGTTGCATCAGTATTTGCCGTAATTTTTGCAGCAGTGTTCGGAGGAATAAAAAATGTATGATTTGTAACGTTGGTGTTTTGTCCTGTAATCAATTGTTGCAATGAATCAATATTGTGCTTTAGCTCTTCCTGGCTTATTACACGGTTTGCCTCTTCGGGTGTTGAATATTTTTGATAACCGCCAACAATTGTATCTTTTGCTTTTGCATTCAAAATATAATAACCATCTTCCGGAATATCAATATTTGCAGTGCTTCCGTCTTTCTGAATAATTTTTATTGTTACTTTATCTCCTGTGTTAAATTGTATTTCCTTATCAAGATGCCCTTCATTGTCTTTCTGTGTTATTGTTTTTGTTTGATCATTTATATCCGCATCGGTGTTTGCATAAACAATCACTTTTTTTGTATGACCGCTGCATGCGGCAAACAAAACGCTGAACATAAGAAGTAACCTGAAATTTTTCATGGTAAAATGATTTAATTAAAAAAGCCCTGCAAAATTCACAGAGCTTTGAAGGTAAAAACTTTTAAATTATTTGGCTTTTACATACAGTTCTTCCACTTTGGGCCAGTTAACCACATTCCATATTTGTGTTAAATATTCCGGTCTGCGGTTTTGATACTTTAAGTAATATGCATGTTCCCAAACATCAACGCCAAATATCGGCATGCCTTTTACTTCAGCAACGTCCATCAAAGGATTATCCTGGTTTGGTGTAGAAGTAACATCGAGTTTACCATCTTTAATTATCAGCCACGCCCATCCGCTTCCAAACCTGCCCGCACCTGCTGCAGCAAACTTTGTTTTAAATTCATCAAATGAATTGAATGCAGAATTAATTGCATTGGCTATTTCACCTGAAGGTTCACCACCTGCATGCGGCGCTAATATTTCCCAAAAGAAAGTATGATTCCAGTGGCCGCCACCATTGTTGCGCACAGCCGGAGAAATAGAGCCAGCACGTTTTACCAAATCGTCCAAGCTTTTATTTTCATTTTCTGTTCCCGCAATTGCTTTGTTTAAATTATCAACGTAAGCCTGGTGATGTTTCCCGTGGTGAATTTGCATTGTCATTGAATCGATATAAGGCTCGAGTGCATCTGGTGCGTAAGGAAGAGCCGGAAGTGTGAATGCCATAGATTTAGATTTTAGATTAAGATTTCTGATTACGAAATGGTCCAAGGATTCCTTTCGGAGGGCACAAATTTACTTATTCGTTATTCAAACATGCAATATATTATTTTGAAGAAACATCTCTTTCTTCTCTTTGATAAAAATTGTATTCAATTTTTGAAAGCGTTTATTCAGGGATGTAGAATAAAACGAAGATTAAGGTTACAGGAATGTATAAGATTGTGTTGAACCCGATGCAAAATTGATTTTGTAAAATAAAAAGGTGAAGACTTACGGATCTTCACCTTTTTGTTGCGGAACATATCACCCGCCGATTTAATGTTGCTTTACGGAGCAACAATTATTGAATGCGAAAGGTAGTCCATTCATCCAATAAAATCAAGAAAACTACCTTAAAATTTTAGTCCGTTAACAATTCAAATTAAATGTGTAACTTATCTTTTTTTGCTAATAACTCTTCTACAGTTTCTACGTACATTTCATCAGGCACACAACAATCAACCGGACATACAGATGCACATTGCGGCTCTTCATGAAAACCCTGGCATTCGGTGCATTTGTTAGGAACAATATAATAAGTATCTACACTGATTGGTGCAAATCTTTGGTCAGCATCAACTACAGTTCCATCAAGCAAAGTATAAGAACCTTTTACAGTTGTGCCATCTGCAATCGCCCATTCCACGCCACCTTCATATATTGCATTGTTAGGGCATTCAGGTTCACAAGCTCCGCAGTTGATGCACTCTTCTGTTATTTTGATAGCCATAAGATGATTAATTTTGAGATTTTTATTTAGTTGAAATAAATATTAGTTCCAAATATAGTTTACGTTTTTAAATTTTCTTCATGGATCTGCACCATCGTATTGATATTATGGTTCGCCTTGGCGAATATATGCAAAATGATAACGAAATTTTTAAATCAATAAAACAAAAAGCGCAATTCGAAAATCCGTGGTTCACACAAGAATTTATCGATCTTGCTGTTGATAATATCACGAACAATTTTTTACAAAAAGATAAACTGGAAACGTGGGCAAAAAAATATAATGTAAAAGATGTTGCTGCAAAAAATATTGGAATTGTAATGTCAGGAAATATTCCGCTTGTTGGATTTCATGATTTACTTTCTGTTTTTATAAGCGGTCACAATGCAGCAATAAAACCTTCATCAAAAGATGAAGTGCTGATAAAACATCTTGTGCAAAAAATGATCGAATGGGATGAAAGAGTTACGCAAAAAATTTTTTTTGCGTTTCAGTTAAAAGGTTGTGATGCTTACATTGCGACGGGCAGTAACAACTCGGCAAGATATTTTGAATATTATTTCAACAAGTATCCTTCAATCATTCGAAGAAACAGAACTTCCCTTGCTGTGATTGATAATACAGAAACAAAAAGTGAATTGGAAAAACTTGCAGATGATATTCAAACATATTTTGGTTTGGGATGCAGAAATGTTACCAAACTCTATGTTCCTTCTGAATATGATTTTATTCCCCTTTTGAATGCGTTAAAGAAATACGATTACTTTTTAGACTTTCATAAATACAAACACAACTACGATTATCAACTTGCATTGCTGATCATGAACAGCAAGTTTTACATGAACAATGGTTCAATACTACTAACCGAAAATTTGTCTTCTTTTTCTCCCGTAAGCCAGATGAATTATGAGTATTACTCCAACATTGATTCATTGGATGAACGGTTAAAATCGGATGATGACATACAATGCATAGTTGGTCATAACTTCCTTAACTTTGGAATGTCACAATCGCCCCAATTAAATGACTATGCCGACGGAATTGATACGATGAAATTTTTAAGTGAACTTTAGTTGTGCATTGAAGTAATGGTTTAAGAATTGCTGTTATTTTTTTTATACTGTTTAATTTTTCTTCCTGCTGCAAAATAGAGTTTCGCTGAATAATGTTCTGAATGTAGAAGTGAGTGATCCTTCAGCAAGCTCAGGATAAACTGCCACGCTCAGTTCCAATAGAAGTGGAACCTTGAACTGAGCGTAGCAACAGACGATGCCATAATTGGTGTAGCTGGTATCATAATTGTCGCTTTTTTAAAATAAGAAGTAAGCAAGAATGTCAGAACTACGAGACGCTTCGTCAATTTTATGTTAAAAGGAAAATTTTATGAACTGCCGATTAAACAGCTTTGTTTCTTTGTTATCAAAAGGAACGAAATTTGAAAATATTATTGAACAAGAAAACAAAAATTTAAATTAAGATGAAACTCAAAAACATTTTACTTGTAGTTGCAATCAGTGCCGCTACTGCTATTTTGAGTGTTTGGGGTTATAGCACATGGATGAACAACCATAGCTCAAGAGGCATACAACAGGATGGAAAGCTGCCTGTAAATTACGCAGGCTTTTTTGACAAAGGAAATGTACCGGGCGGTCCTGTTGATTTTACTGCGGCCTCTATGGCAGCAACACCTGCGGTTGTACATATAAAAACCCGTACCAAAGAAAAACAGGTGTCTAACAATCTTCCTAAACGTAAAAATCCTTTTTCAGATTTGTTTGGTGATGATGATCCTTTTTCGGATTTCTTCGGTGGTCCCCGCATGAACATTATTCCTGAACAACGTGCAAGTGGCAGCGGAGTATTGATCAGCACGGATGGTTATATTGTTACCAACAACCACGTTGTAGAAGATGCAGATGAGATTACCGTAACTACTGCCAACAGAAAAACATACAAAGGAACCGTTGTGGCTACTGATAAAAACACAGACCTCGCTGTAATAAAAATTGACGGAAATAGTTTTCCTTATCTTGTGTATGGCAACAGCGATGACGTAAAACTTGGTCAGTGGGTTCTTGCAATTGGTTATCCTTTAAATCTTGATGTTACCGTAACAGCAGGTATCATTAGTGCAAAGGCACGTTCAATTGGTATCAACAAAGGCGATCATCCTTTGGAATCATTTATTCAAACAGATGCTGCGGTTAATCCGGGAAACAGTGGTGGCGCTTTGATAAACACTGCAGGTGAATTGATCGGAATTAACTCTGCAATTGCTTCTCCTACCGGTTCTTATGCGGGTTATTCTTACGCAATACCGGTGAATATTGTAAAGAAAATTATAAATGACCTGATGAAATACGGTGCAGTGCAAAGAGCATACATGGGTATTTCTTATGCACCGGATGATCTTCCTGAGGATAAGAAAAAAGAATTAGGAATTAAAGACGGACCTGGTGTATTTGTAAATGGCGTTGCTGATGATGGTGCTGCAAAAGAGGCCGGATTAGAAAAGGGTGATTTCATTACAAAGATCAATGGTGTGGATGTGAGCAGTGGTCCTGAATTGCAGGAGCAAATCGCACGTTACAAACCCGGCGACAAGATCACTGTTACTTATGTAAGAGGCGGAAAAGAAAGCACAGCGAATTTAACGCTGAAAAATAAATCAGGTACTTATGCAGCCGTTAAGCAGGAGAGCGTACTTGACAAGCTTGGTGGTGAACTGACGAATGTAGATCCTTCAGTTGCGAAAAAAAATGATATTGCAGGCGGTGTGGTTGTAAAGAAACTCGGAGCAGGTTTATTGAAAAACACTCGTATGCAGGAAGGCTTTGTAATTACAAGTGTGGATGGACAGGAAGTAAAGAATGTAGATGATCTGAAAAATGTATTAAGTAATGCACAAGGCACAGTAAGACTTGAAGGTATTTATCCCGGTTATGAAGGAACTTACGGCTATCCGTTAAACTTAGATAATGGTGGTGATAACAATGATAATAACAGTGATGACAACGGAAAATAATTCCCTATAGTTTAGAAATAACGAACCCGTTCTTTACAGAGCGGGTTTTTTATTTATTTACTTAACGCTATTGCTACTATGGTGCTTTTGTTGCCTGCCTGCCGGTAGGCAGGTGTCACTCACTTCAGCGGCTTGATACTTTATTCAGCAAGAAAAAATGTTCTCAATTTTTTAAGAAAGGTTTCTTATTTACAGCCGCAACTAACGATGCCTGTAATCTTCTCTCACAGGATAAAATACATCCATCAATTTGCAATCAGTAAGTGCAATGCCTGAATGTTTTGCATTTGAAGGAATAACTGCAACAACACCTTCTTCTAAAATTTTTGTCTCACCGTTTATTGTTAATTGAAATTTTCCTTCTTGTATTGTTGCGATTTGTTCATGTATGTGAGAATGTTCAGGAAAAGTGCTGCCGGCCTTTGCTTCCCAAAAAACAATGGAAATGTTTTCCGTGTGTAGAAATCTTGCAAAGAAACCGGGAATGATTTCTTTTGGTTCCGATTCATTTAATGTTGTAAAGTAATTCATGAATAAAATTTTTGATCTCAGATTGACAACTTCTTTCAGAGAAAAATAAACTTTGGTCACAGAGGTACACAGAGTTTTCGGGAACCATAGAGAATAATCTCTGGGCCCTCTTTTTCTCTGCGGTTCTCTGTGGGCTTACTGCTGAATAAAATTATTACAGTACAAGGGTGCGACGCAACAGAAGCTCAATGCTTATTCAACAGTTGGGTACAAAAAAAATTTCTAATAAACATCATTATTAACATCGTTGTTCAGTTGCGCAATGTCCGGTGCTTTTACATAACTCGCGTTATACTTGAAACGAATATTTCCCTGCAAAGTAATTTTAAAAGATTGCTGATCTATCTTTCGCGGAAAATATGCAAAGCGCAATTCTATTGTTCCAAACACAAGGTTCTCATTGCGTGTACGAAGACCGCCGCCTAAACCATAATAGGCACCTGACTTTGAAAAGGGTTGCTCTTCCGGCTTTAGTAACGCGATATTTCCAAAAGCGAATGGTGAAAATTTGAAACCAAATATTTTTCCTTTTAAAAACAAAAACGTTTCGGAATATAAACTGATACGCTGATCTCCGTAAACGGAATCTGTGTTGAAATAACGAACACCAAAACGATTGCTGATGTATAACGGATCAAGACCAACGCGGTTAAATTGTTTTGCGATACTAAGATTTATATACTGCCGAATTTTTAAATTGCGATACAAAAACAACTTGCTGTACATGCTGGAGCCGATAAGAAAATTTACATCCTCCAAACCATTATTGAAAAATGTTCCCGTTCGTAAAAAATATTGGATGAAGAATGCACTGTTGGTGTACACATATTTATTTGCATCGATGCCAAAGTAAGGT
>Ga0070661_100004117_pt1 | contig 10028 bp, 5 predicted proteins | sample KBSC43metaG_FD_64663 | JGI IMG/M metagenome (GOLD analysis project Ga0070661, IMG submission 64663) | Corn rhizosphere microbial communities from Kellogg Biological Station, Michigan, USA - KBS C4-3 metaG | ecosystem: Host-associated > Plants > Roots > Rhizosphere > Soil ...
AGAGTGAAGGTCTGCCAGATCGAGCGCTTCGGATCGAAGCCCAGGGGATCGGCATAGGCGCTCTCGTCGAACATCGCGCTATGGGTGCAGAGGATCACCGTCTTGCCGGGCTGGACCATGGTCGCGTGCGGAGTCCCTCCCGCCATCAGCGTCGGCGTGTGGCAGACCCGGAAGAAATAGGGGAAGACGGGATTGTAGCGAAGCGCCTCGAAGACATAGCCGTCGAACGCCGCCGGGTCCGGATCGGCCGCGACGGCCTTGGCCTGGGCGAGCTGCTCGGGCCTCTTCATCAGCTCGGCCAGAGCCGTGTTGACGCAGCCGGAAGTCGTCTCGATCGTCCCGATGAGGAGCCCGCCGGCGTTGAACAGCACCTTCGACAGGCTCCACTTGAGCCCGCCGGAAAGCTTGAGTCGGAGAAGCCGGGTGACGCTGTCGTTCTTGTGGCGGTGAAGCGCGAGCTGAAGGCCGCGCGTGATCAGCACCCGGCCGAGGTACAGGGCCAGCCTGATTCCGGCCTTCTTCCGCTCCGCGACGACATGGGCCGGATCGGCGATCACGTCGGTGTCGAACGGCTGGTTGTGGAAGGCGTCCTGCTGGTTCCAATAGGACCATTCGATCAGCTTCTTGGCGTCGCTTCCGGTGAAGCCGAAAAATTCCTGGACGAGCCGCGCCGGGACCATCCGGGTGAGCTGCTGGGGAGCGTCGATCGTCCCGTTCGCCGCCTTGAGGATCCGCGCCGATTCCTCGCCGATGAAGGTTCGGATCGCCGGTATCTCCTCGAAGTCGAGGATCGACTTCATGACCGACTTGTCCCGCCAATGGTCGGCGGTGTCGTCCTGCGCCATGAAGTAGTCGCCCTGCTTGGGCTTGTAGAGGTCGACCCCGAAATCGTGCCAGCGCATCAGCGCCGTCGTGCAGTCCTGGTAGCGGGTGATGAACACCAGGTCGTTCGGAAGGTCCATCACCGGCCGCTCGCTTCGAAGCTCGGCGAAGAAGGGCTGCCGCTCGTTGAGCATCAGCTGCCTGACGAGCGGCCACTTCTCCGAATCGGGAGCCGCGTCGATCCGGTCGAGATAGCGTCCCACGGCCGGCCCCTTAAAGCGACTTCAGATATTCGAGCAGGGCGAGCCGCTCGGGCTCGGTCAAGTTCCCGACGTTGTAATCGTGGCCGACGTTCGAATTGCCCGGTCCAGAGGCGGTGAAGGCGAAGCTGTTGCCCGGCGCGGACGCATCCTGGACGTAGCCGGCCCGCGCCGTGTCGTAATTGCGAGTGCCGGTGTTGAACGTCTTGGGCCGGTCGGCGGGCGCCCGAAGCAGGTCGTAAAGGCTCGGAACCGATCCGTTGTGGAGGAACGGCGCCGTCGCCCACACGCCGTCCAGCGGCCGCGCCTTGTAGGCGAAGAGCGGGCTGTTCGCGGCGAAGCACTGGTTGAGCCGGAAGGCCCGCGCCTGATCCGCATTCTGCTGGTCCTGGCCTCCGAAAATCTTCGGAAGCGGCTGAACTCCGAAGAACACCTGCACGGCGGACGAAAGGACCTGCTGCCACTTGCCGACCAGGGTGCCGATCACGGTAGTGGTGAGCATGTCGGCGAGCTGCGCCTGGGGCTTCAACGGATCGCCCTTGAAGTAGCCCGACGGGACGCCCTTCAGGTTGCCGCTGCTGCTCATGTAGGTGATCGCGTTGCAGGCCATCCATGGATCGGTGTTGTTGCGGTTGTCGTGCCCCTGCTTGTCGCGCGTGAGCGGGACCATGTGGACCTGGTAGATGTCGGTGCCCGCCGGCTCGATCGTGTGGCAGGAAATGCAGCCCTTGCTGCTGTAGAGGCCCCTGCCCTGCTCGACCTTCGCCGGATCGAGCGCGGCCGGCCACTTCGGCGGCTCGAGCTTGCGCAGCACTTCCTCGAGCCGGTTGAGGTTGTCGGCCTGGATGCTGGAGTTGAAGCCGGTCTTCGCCATGCGCGAGGCCGGCCGGAGATCGACGTCGCCGAACACTCCGACGACCTCGCCGACGTTGCGGCCCAGCGCTCCGTAGTCGAGATAGCCCATTCCCAGGTTCAGCCGCTGCGACTTGACGATGCCGTCCCACTGAAGCTGGCTCTGGCGGTAGATGTCCCACAGGAAGGGATAGCTGACCGGCGCGTCCGAAGGGTTCGGCTTGGCCGGGGTCGTCGTTCCGTAGACGGCGAGCTGCGAGACCTTGTTGAAGATGTGGCCGACCGCGTCGAGCCGGCCGTAGCCGTAGCGCATCGGCGTCGCGTTCAGCCGCTGATTGTCCTTCTCCCAGGCGACCAGCTTGGTCAGTTCGCCCTTCAGCATCGCGCGGTTCGCGTCGTTGTTCTTCGCGCCGAGCACGGCGCCGGCGAAGCGCCCGAATTTCGCCGGATCCTCCAGCGTGGCGGTGAGCGCCGCGTCGATGTCGTCGAGGAACAGCTGGAAATCGACGAGGCTCGGAGCGCCGTCGACGGTGATCCTCTTGCCGGCGAAGTTCATCTGGCCGGTGTGGCAGGCGGAGCAATTGAGGCCGAGCCACATTTCGTCGTTGGGCTGGCCGCCGTACCAGCGCAGCTTGGTGAAGCTAAGCTTGCTGTCGTCCTGCCTGTCGAGGGCGAAGCCGATCGGAAGCTTGGGATTGTTCTGCGACTCAGCGAGCGGAAGGAAGCGGAACTTCGCCATGTTGGCATCGGCGAAGAACGGCTGGTTGCTGTCCTTCTGCTCGAGCGCCTTCGCCCAGGCCCAAGGCAACAGCCGCGACCCCTGCCCCGCCTGGTACCAATGGAGGCGCTGGTTGCGATCCCAGCCTTGGCCGGAATCGGGCCATCCGGTCGCCGCCGCCTGCCCCTTATTCTCCTCCGCGGGCCGACACGCCGCGACCCCGACCAGCAAAGCGGCGCTTACCATCAGGGATATTTTGCTTATTTTCCGTGCGTTAGTCATGCCAGCCCCCTGCTGATCGCGACTTGTTCTTGCTTCCCCCGAGAAACGAACCTCGTCGCGAAGCGAACCCGTCCACTAAAGCAATCGGCACAATCGGTCTTATTTGAAAGCCGAAGTCAACTCCTTTTCAGTATCAGGCATGGAAGCTTTGGCTGTTGCTCGATCTTGTCGTCGGGCGCACAATGGCAGCGCACTGTGGGGAGACGGCAAATGGGGGTCGCGATCGCGGGCGCGCAATATCTTTGGCCTGCAAGAACAATTCCTTACGTCTTCGACCCCGACCTTCCGGCTCCGGCCGACGCGGCCGCCGCGATCGCGCACTGGAACCAGCGCAGCGTGATCCGCTTCGTCCCGCGCACCTCCCAGGCCAATTACGTCTTCGTCTCGACCGGCGCCTGCGCGGTTTCCGACGTCGGGATGCGCGGCGGCGAGCAGAAGGTCTGCCTGGGCGAGGACTGCCCGGTCGGCTCGATGATCCACGAATTCGGCCATGCCGTCGGCCTGTGGCACGAGCACTGCCGGAACGACCGCGATTCCTTCCTCACCATCGACTTCGACAATATCGACGAGGATTGCCTCGGCCAGTTCACGATCAACTCGATCGCCGGCGATCCGACGCCCACCGTCGACATCGGCGCCTACGATTACGGTTCGATCATGCATTATTCCGCCACCGCCTTCGCCTTCATCCCCGGAACGACGATCCTCACCGCCACGCAGCCGCTGCCGCCGGGCGTGCAAATGGGCCAGCGCAATGGGCTGAGCCCTGGCGACCTCGCCGCCGTCGCCACGCTCTATCGCGGAATCGCCGCCGCTTCCGGCAACGCCTAGAAAGCACCGCCCGGCCGCGCGTAACCGCCGCCTTCCTTGCCCCGGCGCCATGCCGCGCATCCTTTCCGGAGCCTTTCAGCGCCGTTCCCGAGCCGTTCATGCGCGCGGTGCCAGACGCCATGGCAGGGCGGGTAGGAAATTGGAGAATGTTGATGCGTAAATCGATCTTGCTAGGCCTGATGGCCGTCACCGCCCTTCCCGCCACGGCCATGCCCGTCGCGGCGAGCGCCCAGACCCGCGGCGAAATCCGCCGCGACCGCCAGGAGCTGCGCGAGGACCGCCGCGAGCTGCGCGAAGATCAGCGCGGCGGCGAGTCCGCCCGCGAGATCCGCCGCGACCGGCGCGAGGTGCTTCGCGACAGCCGCGAAGTCCGCCGCGACCGGGTCGCCTACGTGGCGCCGTATCGCAGCTGGACCTATCGCGTGATCACTCCGGGCTATCGTTTGCAGCCGGGATTCTACGGCTCGCGCTACACGATCTCCAATTACGGAACGTATCGCCTTCGCGCCCCCGGCATCAACCAGCGCTGGATTCGCTACGGCGACGATCTCGTCCTGGTCAACATCCGCAACGGCCGGGTTCTCCAGGTGATCCGCAACCGTTACTGATCCTCCCAGACTCAACGAGGCCCGGCGGCTTACACCGCCGGGCCTTTGCTACCCGGTGCGCCGGCCGCGCTACGACTTGATATCGATCAGCGACCGCGTCCGATTAACATAAGATAAGAGTGCAACGGCATCGGCGGCGGCCGCAGCCCCCGCCGATCCCGCGAATGACGACGGCGAGCCGCGCGCCGCCTCCCTTTAGAAGCCGACCTTCAGCCCGGCGAAGCCGCCCATGTCGTTGCCCTGGTTTCGGCCGAACGAAGCACTTCCCTGGATCTGGAGCGAGATCGTGCCGCCGAGCGAGAGGTCGGCGCCCGCCGTCGCCCGCCCGTAGGTCTGCTTCGAACGGTCGGCGAGGACGAAGCTGTTGACGATCGTCGGCGAGGCGGTGCCGGCATAGCGGATCGTCCGGCCGTCGCCGTCGAAATCCTTCTCCGCCGTCACCGACGCATAGGGCCGGATGGCGAGCCCGCCCGAATCGAACGTGCCCCGCGCCTCGAGGCCGGCGCTTCCGACCAGAGCATGGACGCTCTGGCCGGCGACGTTCAGGGTCAGCACCGGATCGCCGCTCTCGGTATAGCCGTCGAGCTTCGCCCGGGCATATTGGACCCCGACGACCGGACCGATCCGGGTTCCGCCGAGCGTCGCGAGCCAGCCGGCCTTGGCGCCCGCCACGGCGGTTCGGCCGTCGGCCTGGGCGCGGATGTCGTCGATCACCGCCCGGCGTCTCGTGTCCTGGTCGAGCCAGCCATAGGCGCCATAGGCCTGGACGAAGGCGCCGCCAGCGGACCAGCCGGCATAGCCGCCGACCTGCCACGCCTTGGCCTTCACGCCGCCCGTTCCGGTCTCCATGTCGGCCTTGGGCCGGCTGTAATTGACCGCGGCTCCGAGGATGACCGGGCCGGAATCATATTCCGCGCCCGCCGAGACCCCGAAAGTGTCGAGCTCGTAGGCGAGATTGGTGACGCTGCGCCGATAATCCTGGTTCGCCGCATTGGCGGTGACGAAGACGTTGAAGCCCTTCCCCGAGCCGTCGGTCCGGGCGTGCGAAAGGTCGAGCCGGCCGGACAGGCTGTTCCCGAACGCGGTCGCCGCGAGGAGGCCGGTATCGGTCTGCGCCTGGAGCTGGAGCGGCGCCTCGAGCTGGCGGACGGCATATTGGCCGACGATCTCGAAGCCGCGCGAGGTCAGGTGGACGTTGTCGACGTAGAAGAGATATTTGTCGAGCAGGCTGGTGTCGGTGGTGACGCAGGCGATCGGGCAGGCGCCGGCGCTGATCAGCCCAAAGGCGGGCAGATTGGCGGCGACCTGGTCGCCGATCTTGTTCAAGTCGAGATAATTCACGATCACGCCCTGCGACGCGATGCCGGAGAGCGAGGACTTGATCCCGGTGTTGAACGCGCTCGCATAAGCGGTCCCGACCTGCGAGACGGGGAGCCCGACCACTTCGGGAAGCCGTCCGACGTCGCCGGCCAGGAAGGTGATGTTGCGCGCGCCCGCGCCGACCAGGGCGTTGATCCCGGCGGTCGCCTCCGTGACCTTCTGGGTCGCCTGGGCCGGAACTCCGGCGAGGAGCGTCGCGATCTGCGCCGAGGTCGGGCTGGTCCCGAGGCTCTTTTCGTAAGCGCGGGCGTCGTTGCCGCCGATCGAGATGACGGCGAGGTCGGTCGGCCCGAACTTTCCGCTCACCCTCGGAAAGGCGGCCGGACCGCCGCCGGCGAGGAAGCTGCTATATTCCGTGACGAAGCCGGGAATGCCCGGTCCGTTGATGTTGCCGTTGTTGGTGAAGGCGCCGCCGATCGCGAAATTGTCGACCGGTACTCCGAGCAGCTGGGCCATGGTGTCGACGAAGTTGGTCTGGTTCGAGAATCGGCCGTTCGGGTAGACCGAAGGCCTCGGGATTCCGGTCAGCTCGAAGAAATTGCCGTCGTCGGCATAGGAATCGCCGAAGGCGACGATCCGGTCGACGGTCTGCGCCGAAGCGGGCGCGGCGACGAAAAAGGCGGCGGCCGCGGCGCCCCCGCAAAGGAGCTTCGCCTTCATGCGTGACATTGCAATCCCTCCAATAGCCGGCCCGCCCCCCGGCGGCGCCGCAAGAAGAAGGGATGCCCGCGCGGGAGAGGACTGACAAGCCGGTAAATAGCCATCCCCACTCCCCCCCAGCCAATCCCCTCTCCCCAGAGGGGAGAGGAGAAGGCTTACAGCAGGAAGTCGCTGGCGATGAGGGCGTGGCCGGCGGCGGGGTCGACCTGGATGACGAGATCCGCCGCTCCGTCGCCGTCGACGTCGCCCTCGACGAACCAGCTCGCGCCCGACTGGTAGGCGCGAAGCTCCCCGGCGGTGTTGCTGAACGCGGCGTCGCCGATGAAGGTGAAGGCCTGGTCGCCGGCCGCGTTGCTGTCGGCGTCGACGTTGGTCAGGACGATGTGGTCGGAGACATATTCGAAGTCGACGATATGGTCGGCCTTCGCCGCCGTCGACTCCGCCGCCGACTGGTAGACGAACACGTCGTTGCCCGGCCCGCCGCGCATCGTGTCGGCGCCCAGCCCGCCCTCGAGCCAGTCCATTCCGCCCAGCCCGTACATCGTGTCGTCGCCCGCGCCGCCGACGAAGGCGTCGTTGGCGGGGCCGCCGGCGAACGTGTCGTTGCCGGCGCCGCCATAGACCGACAGGGCTCCGTCGGTCTCGGCATAACCGTTGAAGAACAGGCTCTCGTCGGCCAGCAGCCCGCCCGCATAGACGGTGAGCCGTCCTCCAGCGGGGACGTTCGCGTCCACGGTGGTGATCGAATAGCTGACATGCTCCGTCCCGCCCGCGGCGGTGCCGCTGAGCAGGCTGAACGTCTCCACGCCCGACAGCGTGTTCGCCCCCAGCGTCAGATTGTAGTTGCCGAGCAGCCCGACCGTGTCGGTTCCCGCCCCGCCGACGATCACGTCGTCGGCGGTGAAGGCCGCGCCGAAATAGACATAGTCGTTGCCGCCGCCGCCGCTCGCCGTGTCGGTGCCGCCGGAGGAGAGATCGAGCACGTCGTTGCCGCCGCCCATGGTCAGGACGTTGTCGAGCGCATTGCCGGCCACAATCTGCCCCGTGTCGGACGTGCCGATCAGATTCTCGACATTGGCCGCGAGCGCATAGATCGACGCCTGGGTTCCGAGGCCGGTGCGGACCGTGTCCGTCCCCGCCCCGGCCAGCTCGGTGACGACATCGCCCAGATCGTCGACGACATAGATATCGTTGCCGGTGCCGCCCGACATGTTGTCGCGTCCGGCGCCGCCGTCGAACGTGTCGGCGCCTCCGCTGCCCCGCAGGTCGTCGTTCGCCGATCCGCCGTAGACGAGGAAGCTTCCGTCGGTCTCGTAATAGCTGATGAAGAAGAGCGAGGTGGTGAGCGCTCGTCCGTCGACGGTGAACGTCCCGCCGGCGGGCGCCATGTCGTCCGTGTAGAACTGGATGTTCACTCCGCCGGTGCCGGCGACGGCGGGCCCGTAGCGCGTGTCGCTCGCCGGAAGCAGAAGCAGCCGCTCCACGCCCGGGAAGGGATTGAAGCCGGACCAGCTTCGATTGCTGTCCGAACCCTGGAAGACGACGGTGTCGTAACCCGCCCCGCCGTCGACGATGTCGTAGGCGCTGTAGTCCCCGCCGAAATAGAGTATGTCGTCGCCGTCGCCGCCGTACAGCTCGTCCGTGCCGGTGCCGCTCAGCAGCACGTCGTCGCCCGAGCCGCCCATGATCGTGTCGCTTCCGGCGCCCGCCTCGATCCGGTCGTTGCCGCCCAGGCCGTCGAGGACTTCGCGGCCTACCGTGCCGTGAAGGATGTCGTTGCCGGCGGTTCCGACGATCGGAGCGAGCGGGCTGACCAAGACCGCGGAGTAGGTCAGGCCGGCGATCGAGAAGCGCAGCGCCTCGACGTTGGTGACGGTGTCGGTGCCCAACCCGGCGCCGCCATTGTAGCCGGTCACGGTGGCCGTCTCGCCGCTGAACTGGACGTTGAAGAGGGTGATTGTGTAGGTGTACGTGTAGCCGGCAGACACGCGGTCGTAGACCTGCTCGACCCGGAAATCGCGCGGGTCGCCCCATTCCAACGGCGTGATCTGAAGCACGCCCTCGGTGGTCGAGGGGAGCACATAGTCCGCGACGTCGATGTCGGTGGCGTCGCCGCCGCCGTCGATCACGTCGTTTCCGGCCCCGCCGGCCAGAGTGTCGGCGCCGTCGCCGCCCTGCAGATTGTCGTCGCCGTCGCCGCCGTCCAGCCACTCCATGACGGAGCCGCCGACGATCGTGTCGTTGCCGCCCTCGCCATAGGTCGCGAAGCCGTAGCCCGAGGCGCCGCGGTCGATCGTGTCGTTGCCATCGCCGCCATAGATGTTGCCGGTATAATAGCCCGCGACGATCGTGTCGTCCCCACCGCGTCCGTAGACCGGCGCCCAAGGGATGGCGAGGTTGCCGGGCGCCAGGAAGTCGCCGAAATCGCTGCCCTCCAGCCACGGTATATATTCGATCCCGCTGATGACCCCGCCGCCGATCGTGATCGAGCCGGCCGCGCCGATCGTCCGGAAGTCGGCGCTGACCCCGGCCGGCGCCCCCATGAAGCTGATCAGAAGGGCGTCGAAACCGGCGCCTCCGCTTACCGTGTCGCCATAGCCGGCGGACAGCAGGTCGGTCCCCTCACCGCCGAGCAGGGTGTCGGCCTCGCTCTGCGTGTCGAGCACGGGAGCGACTCCGGGAATGCCGTAATAAGGCTCGTAATAGGCTCCGGGATCGGCCAGCGAGTAGAGGATGTCGTCGCCGTCGCCGCCCTGCAGCCAATCGCCGCCGGTGCCGCCGATCAGCGTGTCGCTCCCCGCCCCGCCGTCGAGCGAATCGGCTCCGCCCTGTCCGACGAGAAGATCGTTCCCGTCTTCGCCGGTCGCCTGGTCGGGATCGTCGGTCCCGTTATAGACGTCGCCGTTCACGGTGCCGGTATAGGTCGCCACGATCATCCCTCCCCAACCGGCTGGGGCGCGGCTGCTCGAAACGAGGCTAGCGACGAAATCCTTTTTTTACAACGGCGGCCCGGTTGCCGGAAAGTCGACAGGCGCGGCCGCTCCTTCCTCCCGTCAAAGCAGGAAGTCGCTGGCGATGATGGCGTGGCCGGCGACGGGATCGACCTGGATCACCAGGTCGGCATTGCCGTCGCCGTCGACGTCGCCCTCGACGAACCAGCTCGCTCCGGACTGGTAGGCGCGAAGCTCCCCGGCGGTGTGGCTGAACGCATTGCCGCCGATGAAGTTGAAGGCCTGGTCCCCCGCCGCGTTGCTGTTGGCGTCGACGTTGGTCAGGACGATATGGTCGGAGACATATTCGAAATCGACGATATGGTCGGTCTTCGCCGCCGTCGACTCCGCCGCCGACTGGTAGACGAAGACGTCGTTGCCGGGTCCGCCGCGCATCGTGTCGGCGCCGAGGCCGCCCTCGAGCCAGTCCATCCCGGCAAGGCCGTACATCGTGTCGTCGCCCGCGCCGCCGACGAAGGCGTCGTTGGCGGGGTCGCCGGCGAAGGTGTCGTTGCCGGCGCCGCCGTAGACCGACAGTGCTCCGTCGGTCTCGGCATAACCGTTGAAGAACAGGCTCTCGTCGGCCAGCAGCCCGCCCGCGTAGACGGTGAGGCGCCCTCCAGCG
>Ga0070661_100004121_pt1 | contig 10022 bp, 10 predicted proteins | sample KBSC43metaG_FD_64663 | JGI IMG/M metagenome (GOLD analysis project Ga0070661, IMG submission 64663) | Corn rhizosphere microbial communities from Kellogg Biological Station, Michigan, USA - KBS C4-3 metaG | ecosystem: Host-associated > Plants > Roots > Rhizosphere > Soil ...
GACGAGGACAGCTTCCTCTCGGCCGTCGAGGCCGTGAATCCCGCGCTCGTCGCGGCGTGATTCCATACGCGGCGTGATCAACGTCGCGGTGTCCGGCGCGGCCGGGCGAATGGGCAAGACCGTGTGCCACGCCGTGGAGGGCGCCGAGGACATGTCCCTGGTGGGCCGCGCCGATCCAGTCCTGGATGTGCACCTACAGGATGTGCTGGGTGACGCCGACGTTGTCGTCGACTTCTCCCAGCCGCATGCCGCTTTGGACAACGCTCGGATGTGCCTCGAGGCTGGAGTCCACTGTGTGATGGGTACCACCGGCCAGGACTTCTCCGAGCTGGAGGGCGTGGGGGACGCGAACCTGTTCGTGGCGCCCAACTTCGCCATTGGCGCGGTGCTGATGATGGAGGCGGCCAAGCTGATCGCCCCGCACATGCCGGAGTGCGAGATCATCGAGCTGCACCACGATCAGAAGATCGACGCCCCGTCGGGCACAGCGGCCCGGACCGCGGGCCTGGTCCGCGAAGCCGGCGGCAACGTGCACGAGCCGATCCACTCCGTGCGGCTCCCCGGCCTGGTAGCGCACCAAGAGGTGCTGTTCGGCGGCGAGGGCCAGACGCTCTCGATCCGCCACGACTCGATCTCCCGCGAGTCCTTCATGCCCGGCGTGCTCCTGGCCGTCCGCAAGGTCGGCACCCTGGAGAAGTCGCCCACGATCGGGCTGGAAAACCTCCTCTAGGGGGCGAAAAAACGCCGAGATCCACCTTATTCACGCAATGCGTGAAGAACGTGGAGAGCGGCACCCCCGACGATCGGGTTGGAAAACCTCCTCTAGGGGGGCGAGAAACCCACGCGATCCACCTTATTCACGCAATGCGTGAAGAACGTGGAGAGCGGCGCGCGAAGCTGGCGCGGTTGGCCGGTCGGCAGCATGGCGTGGTGTCGTATTCGCAGCTCCGGCGACTGGGGTTCGACCGCGGGGCGATCGACCGCCTCGTGACCGCCGGCTTCCTTCATCGCCTCTTTCGAGGGGTCTACGCGGTCGGCCACCCGAATGTGACGCGTGACGGGCGCTTCATGGCCGCGGTGCTCACCTGCGGGTCAGAGGCCGTGCTGAATTGCTGGGCCGCCACCGCGCACTGGGAGCTGCTCGGCTGGCGGCAGGGAGCGCCAATCGACGTGGCGGTGGTGGGCCATCGGCGCGGCCAGCGCGGAATTCGGACACACCGGGTGGCGCAGGTGGAACGCACGCTGCGTCGCGGCATCCCGATTACCACCGTTCCCAGGACACTGCTGGACCTCGCGGCGGTTGCGACCGAGAAGCAGCTCCGCCGAGCCACCAACGAGGCCGAGCGCAAAGGGTTGCTCACTGAGCGAGCAGTGCGTGACCTAGTGGAGAGGCACAAAGGCAGAAAGGGAATGAAGGCCTTCGTCGCCGTTACTGCTGCTGTAAACGCCGGCACCCACAGGACACGCTCCGACCTCGAAGCCGACTTCCTCGAGTTCTGCCGAACCCACCGGATCCGCAAACCGGTGTCGAACGGCGAGGTGGAGGGCTACGAAGTGGACATGCACTGGCCGGGCACGACGCTCATCGTCGAGCTCGACGACTACCGCTACCACGGCACCCCGACCAGCTTCGAGCAGGACCGGCGCCGGGACGCCGACCTCAAGCTCGAGGGCTACACGGTGATCCGCGTAACCGGCGCCTGGATGGACACCGACCCTGCGGGCCTGGCCAGGACTATCCGACAGCTGCTGAGGAGGACCTAGTGCGCGAGTCGGCCTCGCCGCCGGCCCCAACCGGAGCCGAGGAGGCGTTGCCGCGCTTGGCGATGTCCTCGGACACAACGCGCTCGACCTCGGGCATCACGTCCGCGACCTGCTTGTCGGCGATGACGCCAAGGAAGTCGCGCATCGCGAACAGGTACTTGATCCACGGCGGTCCCATCACGCGCCGCGAGCGGTTCTCGATGCCCTTCTCCACGGCGTCGACCGCGACGGACACCGGGTAGGTCTTCGCCAGCGGGCCCTTCATGCGGCCGCGCAACAGACCGCCGGCGGCGCTGGCGTCGCCGCCCGACACCATGTCGGTGCCGATCCAGGAGAAGTAGGCGCATCCCACGCGTACCCCGTGGTGTGCCACCTCACCGCGCAGCGCATCGGCAAACGCCTCCACGCCCGCCTTGCTGGCGGAATAGGCCGACATCACGGGGCTGTGGGCCGCGGCGGCGAGCGATGCCACGGGCAGGATGTAGCCTCGGCGCTCGATCACGTGCGGCAGGCAGGTGCGCACCGTGCGCCACACGCCGAGCAGGTTCACCTCGATCACGCGCTCCCAGGCGGCGGGATCGGTGTTGATCACGAGCCCGGCGCTCGCGATGCCGGCGTTGGCCATCACCACGTCGATGCCGCCGAAGCGCTCGACGGTGCCGGAGGCCGCGCGCTCCAGCGCGTCCCAGTCGGTCACGTCGGTCTCGAACCACGCCGCGTCCGGCCCGCACTGCGAGGCCACCTTCTCGAGCTCTTCCGGCTCGAGGCCTACGAGCGACACCTTCGCGCCCTTGGCCGCCAGGCGGCGCGCTGTCTCCGCGCCGATGCCGCGCGCGGCGCCCGTGATCAGAACCGACTTGCCTGCTACTGGATAACTCGACATGCCGGGCACCCTAGCCCGTTTAGAAATCAGGCGCTGAAGCCGAAGCGCTGGGTGACCGCGGCGCGCGCCTGTGCCACACCCGCGGCCACCGCCGCGGCGTCCAGCTTGCGTGGCACGAGCACGCCGGTGGGGAAGCCCTTCTGGTGCGCGTTGTTCAGGCCGTTCACCACCGCGTTCCGCTGCGGGCCCAGGAACGTGCTGATCGTGTGCGACAGCGAGGACGCCCGGGTGAGCAGCCCGAACGCGTTCTGGTACGCGAGCCGCCCGCGGTCGGTGAAACCACCCACCTGCGCGGCGAGCGCGTACTCCCGTGCTCCCTGCTCAGCCAGTTGCGCCATCACCTGCGCGGTCACGCCGGGATCCTTGAAGCCGGGCCGCGTCATCGAGTCGCTGATCGCCGCTTCGAGCAGCTGGCCCTGGACGAGGCCCATCCGGTTCATCACGCCGACGGGCGGCAGTCGCTGGTCGATCTGGGTGGCGATCACGGGGAACGCGGCCTGGAACTCGCGGTCGAGCGCGGCGTCGCGCGCGCGCACGTCGTTCGTGAGCTTCGAGTAATCCTGCTGGGCGGCGTCCATGTGCTGCGTGGTGAAGGCGAAGCGCCCGTTGTTGTAGAGCCGGGCAGCCACCAGCAGGTGCGCGCGCATCTGCTCGGCGGCGAGATCGTTGGCCACATCGGACGCCGGGTGGCGAGCATTGGGCGGCCCCTGCGGCGGCTTGGATGACCCGCCGCCTTTACCGCCGCCACCGCACGAGGCGAGCAGGAGCGACGCGGCCAGGACCGCTAAAGCCTGGGGACCGACCCTCCTCACGCTGCGGCCGACTGCGCCCCGCCGCGCAGCGCCCGCGGGACCACGAAGCGGATCCCCGAGCGCTCGTCATCGATCGAGCAGGTCTTGTTGTCGATCAGCCCGCGCGCCTTGCCGCCCGGCACGAGCAGCATCTGGTTGACGTAACCATCCTGACCGCGCTTGGGCGTGATCAGCCACAGGTAACCGGTGTCGCGGAGCCGCGGCCGGTACGCGTCGAAGACCTCCTCGGCCTCCTCGAGCGACTGCACCATCACGATCGCGCCATCCAGCTCGCCAGAGCGCACCAGACCGCGCCCGAGCGCCTCTTTCACGTCCCGGCGCAGGCCGGCGCCCACGTCGCCGACGACCTCGACGCGCTCATCACGCTTGACACCGAGCTTCTGTACCACGGTTCGGTGACTGTAGTCAGTGGTTGCCTGAGCCATGAATTGCCCGCAAATTATGACTTGTCGGCCTGTTGGGGCGCTAACCTCCTCCCGCGAGCGACCGAGGAGGATGCCAATGGGGTTCCTGGACCGCGTAAAGGCCGCGCTCGGCATGGGTGGGGCGAGAAGCACTGCCGACCAGGACGGGCCGAGCGAGCCGCCGGAGGCGCAGGCGGCGCCCGAGCCGGCAAGCGGGGTGGCGCAGAAGGGAACGGCGGCCACCGGCGCCGGAACCGGCGATCCCGTGCCTGACGAGGCGCCGCAGCAGACCGATCCCGCCTTTCAGTCCGTGTCTGCCGAGGAGACCCCCGAGGAGCAGGCCGAGACGGCCGCGAACGATCCGGCCGGCACGATCGAGCCGGGCACGGAGGGCCAGGACCAGGAGCCGCGTTGACGTGCCGAGTCTTGAGATAATCGCCCCGTGACGTTCGGGGGAATCCTCACAGCGATGGTGACGCCGTTCGACGAACGGGGTCGCGTGGACGAAGACGCCTTCGTGGCGATGGTCCACCACCTGCTCGAGAACGGGAGCGACGGCCTTGTGGTCGCGGGGACCACCGGCGAGGGCGCCACGCTCTCCGACGACGAGAAGGTGCGCATCTGGGAGCTGGCCGTGGCTGAGGCCCGCGGCGCGCCCGTGATCGCCGGGACCGGCACCTACGACACCCGGCATTCGGTGCACCTCACCGAGAAGGCCACGGAGGCCGGCGTGGACGGGGTGCTCGTGGTCACCCCCTACTACAACAAGCCGAACCGCCGCGGTCTGCGCGCGCACTTCGAGGCGGTCGCCGCCGCCACCAACCTGCCGGTGGTGCTCTACAACATCCCCGGCCGCTGCGTGATCGACCTGCCGAACGAGTTCCTGCGCGAGCTGGCGCAGGCGATCCCCAACGTGGTCGCCGTCAAGCAGGCGCGCACCGAGGACATCGAGGCGATCGACGGGATGGATCTGCTCGCGGGCAACGACGACAAGCTCGCCGAGGTGCTCAACAAGGGCGGCACCGGCGGCATCTGCGTCGCGTCGCACGTGGTGGGCCGCGAGATGCGCCGCATGATCGACGAGCCCGACCAGCGGCAGGAGATCCACAACTCGCTCACCGACATCTTCGACGTGATGTTCATCACCGCGAGCCCGACCCCGGTGAAGGCCGCGCTGAACATGCTGGGCATCCGGGCCGGCACGCTGCGGCTGCCGATGGTCGAGGCGTCTGAGGAGGAGGAGCAGGAGATCCGCGGCGTGCTTGAGCGCCACGGCCTCTTGAGCGCGGTTTGAGCGGCACCCTTCGCGTCCTGCCTCTAGGCGGGCTCGGGGAGATCGGCAAGAACATGACGGTCGTCGAGTACGACGGCCGGATCGTGGTCGTCGACACCGGGCTCATGTTCCCCACGCCGGACCAGCTCGGGATCGACCTCGTGCTGCCGGACTTCACCTACCTGCGCGAGCGCGCCGAGGACATCGAGGCGATCGTGCTCACGCACGGGCACGAGGACCACGTGGGCGCGCTGCCCTACGTGCTGCGCGAGCTGGGCGCGGACCGTGTGCCGAACGTATACGGCGGTCCGCTCACCGTCGCGATGGTGCGCTCCAAGCTCGACGAGCACAAGCTCAAGGACATGCCCGTGTTCGAGGTCGAGCCGGGCGAGGAGATCGACTGCGGCCCGTTCGAGGTCGAGATGGTGAAGATGGCGCACTCGATCCCGGACTCGTTCGCGGTGGCGCTCACGTGCGAGCTCGGCACCACGCTCGTGACCGGCGACTACAAGTTCGATCAGACGCCGGTGGATGGCGTGCCGGCCGACGTGTCCCGCCTGGCCGAGTTCGGCCGCGAGGGCCTGCTGCTCCTGTGCGGCGACTCCACCAACGTCACCCGCCCCGGCATCGCCGACTCCGAGTCGAGCGTGGGCCCGCACCTCGAGCAGGCGCTGGCGCGCTGCGAGGGCCGCGTGATCGTGACCTGCTTCGCGTCGAACATCCACCGCGTGCAGCAGGTGGTGGACGCCGCCGCCTCGCTGGGGCGCAAGGTGGCGCTCGTCGGCCGCTCCATGCGCAAGAACGTGAACATCGGCCGCTCGCTCGGCCACATCCACATCCCCGACGGGATGCTCGTGCCGGTGCGCGAGATCGAGGACTTCCCGGACCACAAGATGGTCGTGATCTCGACGGGCAGCCAGGGCGAGCCGCTGTCGGCGCTGCGGCGGATGGCGCACGGCGACCATCCGCAGGTCGAGCTGCACAGCGGCGACACGGTGATCTTCTCCGCGACGCCCGTGCCCGGCAACGAGCGCGCCGTGAACGAGACGATCGACCGCATCTTCCATCTGGGCGCCGACGTGATCACTCCGCAGGACGCGCCCATCCACGCGAGCGGCCACGGCTACGCCGAGGAGCTCAAGCTGATGATCAACCTCACCAAGCCGCGCTACGTGCTGCCCGTGCACGGCGACCACCGGCGCATCCGCATGCACGCCGAGCTGGCGGAGTCCGTGGGCGTGGATCCGGAGGATGTGTTCCGCGGCGAGAACGGGCTGCCGCTCGAGATCAACGAGCACGGCGGCCGCTTCGCCGAGCGCGAGCAGGCGGGCATGGTGTTCGTGGACGGCGTCGACGTGGGGGACATCGAGGACGTCGCGCTGCGCGACCGGCGCATGCTCTCGGCCGACGGCATCTTCATCGTGGTGGCCACGATCTCCGAGCAGGACGGCCGCTCCGTGGCGCCGCCCGAGATCATCTTCCGCGGCGTGCCGTTCGCCGAGGACGCGGACGACGGCCTGCTCGACGACATCCGCGAAGCGGTGGAGGACTCGCTCGCGCAATCCGCCGAGGAGGAGATCCGCGAGATCGACCTGCTTCAGACGCACCTGCACGACGACGTCGCGCGCTTCGTGTACGAGCGGTTGCGGCGGCGCCCGATGGTGCTGCCGGTCGTTGTAGAGGTCTAAGCCCGTAGCCCATAGCCCATAGCCCATAGGGCTGGGGCTCAGACGGCTGGGGCTTCGCTCAGCGCCTCCACGCGCGAGCCCGGCAGCGTCACTACGAATCTGGCGCCGCCCTCGGGTGGGCTCTCGAGTGCTACGGAGCCGCCGTGCCCGTCGGCCACCGCCTTCACGATGGCCAGGCCGAGGCCGCTGCCCGAACGCGCGCCGCGGTCGCCTTCGCCACGCACGAAGCGATCGAATATGCGATCGCGCAGCTCGGGCGGCACGCCGGGGCCGTTGTCCTCCACGGTGAGGGTGACCGCCTCGCCGTCCTGGCGCACGCAGGCGTGCACGCGTGAGCCGGCGGGGGTGTGGTAGATGGCGTTGCCGATCAGGTTCACCGCGAGGCGATGCAGCTCGTCCGGGGCGCCGTCCACGGTCAGCCCCGTTTCGTCGGCGTCCACCGAGAGATCGTGGTCCAAAGCGGTGGGAGCCACCTCGGCGGCTGCCTCGCGCACGACCGACGCCAGGTTCACGGGCTCGTGCGGAGCCTGCCGGCCTGCGTCGGCGCGCGCCAGCAGAAGCAGGTCGGCCACCAGACGACGCATGCGCTGCGAGGAGCGGAGGGCGGCGCCCGCGATCTCGCGGTCCTCGCCCTGAAGGTCGGCCTCCAGCAGCTCGAGGTTGGTGAGGATGCTGGTGAGGGGAGTGCGGAGCTCGTGCGAGGCGTCGGCCACGAACTCCCGCTGGCGCTCGAGCATCGCCTCGGTCTCGGTGCGAGCGGAGTCGAGAGCGATGAGCATCTCCTCCAACGTTCGCGCGAGGTCGGCCACCTCGTCATCCGCCTCCGGCATCGGCATGTGGAGACCCGGGTCGCGGGTGCGCGCGATGTCCTTGGCCGTGCTCGTGAGCCTCGCGATCGGGGAGATCGCGCGGCGCGCTACGGCCAAGCCTGCCAGCAGGGCAAGTGCGCTGCCGCCGAGCACGCCCAGGATGAGGAACAGGCGGACGCGGCCGATGGTGTTGTCGAGCGACGCTTCCGGCTTGCCGTACTCGAGCACGGCGACTGGGCGGCCGAAGGCCTCGATGTCGCGCGATACGACTCGGTAGCCCCTGACCTGATGAATGTCGTAGCTGGGCTTGCCGAAGTCGGGACCGTTCTTCGGCTGCGCTCCGTTCTGCACGAGCCGGCCCTTGAGGTCGAGGATGCGTATCACCGCGCCTCCCGCGAGCGCGGCGCTGATCGCGTTCGGCGTCGTGGGGTTGAGCGCGACGCCGTCGAGCGTCCGGTTGGCCTGGATGTGATCGGACAGTTGCTGCGCGCTCGCCCGCAGGTCGTTGTCGAAGTCGGAGCGCATGCGACCCACCGTCACGACCTCCACGAGGATCGCGAACAGCATCAGGATCACAAACGTCAGGCCCGCCGAGGTGATCGCCAGCCGCCAGCGGACGGGCAGCTTGTCGAAGCGGTTCATGCCGCGCGCAACACGTATCCCGCTCCGCGAACCGTGTGCAGAACACGCGGTTCGCCGCCGGCCTCGAGTTTGCGCCGCAGGTTGGAGACGAACACGTCGACCGTGTTGGTCTCCACGAGAACCTGGTAACCCCAGACGTTCTCGAGCAGCGCTTCCCTCGAAACCACGAGCCGCTCGTTACGCATCATGTACTCGAGCAGCTCGAACTCGCGGGACGTGAGCTCGAGCGGGCGGTCCCCGCGCAGGACTTCGCGCGTGTCGGGGTTGAGGCGCAGGTCCCCGACCACCAGGAAGGCACTGCCGCGCGGCGGCCGGCGGCGGAGCAGGGCGCGCAGTCGCGCCAAGAGCTCCTGCCGGTCGAAGGGCTTCACGAGGTAATCGTCAGCGCCGGAGTCGAGCCCGGTCACGCGCGCGTCAACGCCGTCGCGCGCGGTGAGCATGAGAATCGGCACGTCGCTCGAGTCGCGCAGCCGCTGGCATACCTCGATGCCGTCGAGCCGGGGGAGGCCGAGGTCCAGAACCACGGCATCCGGCTCGAACAGAGTCGACTCCTCGAGCGCCGCCACGCCGTCCTCGGCGAGGCGCACGTCATAGCCCTCCAGCCTGAGCGAGCGACGAAGCGCGCCGCCGATTTCGGCGTCGTCTTCGACCACAAGCACTCGCGGCTTAGTTGCCATTCAACTGATGGTATTTCGAGCGGACCGCCCGCTCGCGCTGATTTAACCCCCTTTTAGGCCCAGCGATTCGGTGTTTTCGCCTGGGAGGGAGGTGCGCGCGCGTGTCGAAGCCTTCGGAGCTAGACATGGCAAGCCGCCGACCGACCAAGAAGAAGGGTCGCCGCGGGCGATCCAGCGCGTTTTCGGATGCGCTCCGCCTGCCGCGCATGCCGCACTTCGACGACCAGGAGCTCGACCTCATCGGGCTCGGCCTGGTGGCCGCCGCGGCGTTTTTCGCGTTCGTCTTTTACTTCGGCTGGAACGGCGGCAAGGTGGGGGAGACGCTGGCGGACGGGTTCGTCTACCTGTTCGGCGGCGTCGGCTACCTGGCGCCGGTCGCGCTGTTCGGCGCGGGCGCCGTGCTCGTGCTGCGGCAGCTGCTGCCATCGGTGCGCCCGTTCAAGGCCGGCGCGGTATGCCTGCTGCTCGGGCTGATGCTCGGCCTGGCCGCTGGCTCCTTCGGCCTCGGGCCTGACCACCCGCCGCGCGACGGCTACTTCAAGCCCGAGTACTTCAAGCACCACGGCGGCGCTGTCGGCGACGGGATTTACGCCATCACGAAGACGCTGATCCAGCAGTTCGGCACCGACATCCTCTTCCTGTTCCTGATGGCGGCGGGCATCCTGCTGCTGACCGGCGCGTCGCTGGCGGGCATCGTGCGCGCGACCGGCGAGAGCCTGACCACGACAACGCGGCGGGTGCGGCAGTCGACCCACGAGTTCGCCGCCATCGTGTCGGGCAAGCCGGTTCCCGGTGAGGAGATCCACGCGGCCAAGCTCGAGCCCGAGCCGGAGGAGCCGCCGGAGGTCGAGCCGGTGGTACGCGCCACGCACGTTGAGGCGCCCGCACTCGACGGCGAGCGGCGCTTCCCGGACCTGTACGGGCACGACGAGGATCAGACGATCGACCAGAGCGAGCCCGAGCCGGAGCCCGACGAGGAGGAGCCGGAGTCCGAGATCGAGGACGACGTGAGCGCGGGCGTGGCGGCGATACGCGAGGACGAGGTGGAGCGCACGCCGATGGGCAACAAG
>Ga0070661_100004126_pt1 | contig 10015 bp, 8 predicted proteins | sample KBSC43metaG_FD_64663 | JGI IMG/M metagenome (GOLD analysis project Ga0070661, IMG submission 64663) | Corn rhizosphere microbial communities from Kellogg Biological Station, Michigan, USA - KBS C4-3 metaG | ecosystem: Host-associated > Plants > Roots > Rhizosphere > Soil ...
GGTGGGTCGGCACGTCGATGCCCGCTCCGCTGTCGAAGACAACGCCGTCGTTGATCGCGATGGTACCGGACCCAGGCGTGCGCAACCCGGCAATCGCATCGAGCACGGTCGTCTTGCCTGCGCCGGAAGGCCCGAACAGCGCCGTCACCGGGCGCTCCAGCCGGACGCTGATGTCCAGCGTGAAGGAACCCTGCCATAAACGAAAGTCGAGGGCGATCACGCGCGGGAAGCCCCGCGTGTGGAGATCCAGTTGGACGCCGCGAGAGCGACGAAGGCAATCGCCGCCGAGATGCCAACCAGCACCAGGGCTTCACGATCGCGTCCGGTCTCGGCGAACGAATAAATCGCCACGGCCAGCGTCCGCGTGGAACCAGGAATGCTCCCGGCAATCATGATGGTGGCGCCAAATTCGCCGAGCGCCCGTGCGAATCCGAGGACGGCGCCAGCAAGGACGGCGGGGCGGGCGAGCGGGAGCGTGATCGTGAGAAATACCCGCAGCGGCCCGGCGCCAAGCGTCGCAGCTGCCGCTTCGTAGCGACGATCGACCTGTTCGATGCCGGCCCTGACGGTTCGAACCAGTAGCGGCAGGCCCATAACCGCCATCGCGAGCACCACCGCCTTCCACGTGAACACGATCTCGATACCGGCGGGCGCGAGCAGGCGGCCGATCGGCCCTCGGGGGGCGACGAGCGCAAGCAGCACGAGACCGGTGGCAACCGGCGGCATCACGAGCGGGAGCGAGACCGCCGTGTCCAGGAGGATCCGTCCCCGAAACGACCCTCGCGCGAGCAGCCACGCGATCAGCAGCCCCGGCGGCAGCATCACGACCGTGGCGAGGCACGCGGCGCCGACGGTGAACGCGGTGATCTGCCAAGCGTCCATCGCGACTCAGCGTGTGGCGGCGAACGTGGTGAAGCCGAACCTGCGAAATATTGGTGTGGCCTGCGACCCGGTCAAGAACGACAAGAATCGCTTCGCGGCCTCTCGCTGACGGGAACCGGCGACGATCGCGGCGGGATAGACGATTCGAGGCGCCGCGGGGCCGGTGGCGACGAATGCCGTGACCGCGCCGGTCGAGAGGGCCGCATCGGTCTCGTAGACGAGGGCGACGTCGGCACTCCCATTCTCGACGACCGTCAGCGCGGCGCGCACGTTCGCGACAGGGACGATCTTGGCCTCAACCTGCGCCCACACACCGGCTGCCTGAAGGTAACTTCGTGCATACACCCCTGCAGGCACCGCCGAGGGATCGCCGAGCGCAATCCGCCGCACGTCGCCACGCACCAGATCGCCAACGTTCCGGACGGATACACCATCCTTTCGCGTGATCGCCGCGAGTCGATTTCCAAGGAGCGGCACCCGCGTGCCCCGATCGATCGCACCGGCACGTTCCGCAACATCCATCTGTGCCTCGTCGGCGCTGATGAATACGTCGGCGGGCGCGCCGTTGACGATCTGACGCGCGAGGACGTTCGATCCGGCGAAATTGAAGCGAACCGAATCGCCGCCGGCAGCCGCGTATGCCCTAGCCACCGCTTCGAGCGAGTCGGTCAGGCTGATGGCTGCCGATACCGTCAGCGGATCCGGTGCACGCGGGCCGGCAAGCGCCAGCGCCAGGCAGACGGCGGCCGCCCGTAAAATCATGCTGTGATTTTAGACGATTTGGTGTCGATCCTGAATCAACTTAGGTCGATTCAGACGTCTGGCTAATCGTCCGGAGCAGGCCCAGCGAGAACGGCTCGAGCCGGATTCGACCGCCGGCGCCCACCTCCTCGCCCTCGTCCTGTTCGGGCAGCCGGTCTTTCTCCTTGGCGGTGTCGAGAAGCACCGTCCAACGCGCGCCCCACTTGTCCTCGGGCAGAGTGAATTCGACCGGCTCGTGATGGGTGTTGAACATCAGGTAGAAGCTATCGTCAACGACCGGTTCGCCGCGCTCGTTGGTCGGGATCGCGCGCCCGTTGATGAACACACCCAGCGACTTGGCAAAACCTCCCCGCCAGTCGTCCTCCGTCATGCTCGTGCCCGCCGGGGTGAACCAGCCGATGTCGCTGACCTCGTTGCCATGAATCGCGCGGCCCTGAAACCAGCGCCGCCGCCAGAAGACCGGGTGCCGGTTGCGCAACCCAATCAGCCGCCGGGTGAACTGCAGCAGATCGTTGTCGACGTGTTCCCAGTCGTACCAGGAGATCTCGTTGTCCTGGCAGTACGCGTTGTTGTTGCCGCGCTGCGTTCGGCCGATTTCGTCGCCGCCAAGCAACATCGGCACACCCTGCGACAGCATCAGCGTCGTCAGAAAGTTGCGCGCCTGACGCTGACGGAGCGCCAGCACGTCGGCATGGTCGGTGGGACCCTCGGCGCCGCAGTTCCACGATCGATTGTGGTTTTCGCCGTCGCGATTCTCTTCGCCATTGGCCTCGTTGTGCTTCTCGTTGTACGAGACGAGGTCCCGCAGCGTGAACCCGTCATGCGCGGTAATGAAGTTGATGCTTGCGTAGGGACGACGGCCGGTGCCCTGATAGAGGTCCGAGCTGCCGGTCAGCCGCGAACCGAATTCCGCCAGCGCCTGTTCGGACCCCCGCCAGAGATCGCGTACGGTGTCGCGATACTTGCCATTCCATTCCGACCAGAGCGGCGGGAAATTTCCGACCTGATACCCCCCTTCGCCGATGTCCCATGGCTCCGCGATCAATTTCACCTGGCTCACCACCGGATCCTGCTGAATCAGATCGAAGAACGACGAAAGGCGATCGACATCGTGCAGTTCGCGTGCGAGCGTGGCCGCCAGATCGAAACGGAAGCCGTCGACGTGCATGTCGAGCACCCAGTAGCGCAGGCTGTCCATGATCAGCTGCAGCACGTGCGGATGCCGCATGTTCAGCGTGTTGCCCGTGCCCGTGTAGTCCATGTAGTACCGCCGGTTGTCCGCCATCACCCGGTAATACGCGGGGTTGTCGATCCCCTTGAACGACAGCATCGGACCGAGATGATTTCCCTCTGCGGTGTGGTTATACACGACGTCGAGGATGACCTCGATTCCGGCGGCATGAAGCGTCTTCACCAGGTTCTTGAACTCGAGCACCTGCTCGCCGCATTGTCCGCCAGCCGAATACTCGTTGTGTGGCGCGAGGTAGCCAATCGAGTTGTAGCCCCAGTAATTTCGAAGGCCGCGCTGGTGCAGCGCCGAGTCCTGGACGAACTGATGGACGGGAAGCAGTTCGACCGCGGTGATCCCAAGCTTCTTCAGGTAGTCGATCGCAACCGGGTGCGCCATTCCCGCATAGGTGCCGCGCAGCTCCTCTGGAATTCCTGGATGTGTGCGGCTGAAACCTTTGACGTGCGTCTCGTAGACGACCGTGCGGTGCCACGGCGTTTCCGGCTGGCGGTCATTGCCCCAGTCAAAGAACGGATTGATGACTACGCTTCGCGCGACGAACGCCGCGCTGTCGAGATCGTTCTTCGAATTCTCGGGATTGCCGAAATGGTACGGGAAGACTGCCTCGCTCCACTCCCACTGACCGTCGATCGCCTTCGCGTACGGATCCAGCAGAACCTTCGCCGGATTGGACCACAGACCGTTCTCAGGAGCCCAGGGACCGTGGACTCTGAACCCATACCGCTGGCCGGGACGCACGTTCGGTAGGTAGCCGTGCCAGCAGAGCGCGGTCGTTTCGGGCAGGTCGACGCAGCTTTCGTGGCCCTGCTCGTCGAACAGGCATAGCTGCACGCGCGTCGCCGGTTCGGAAAAGAGGGAAAAGTTCGTTCCGGATCCATCGAACGTCGCACCCAGCGGATACGGCTTTCCGGGCCACACCTGCATGCTCGCTCCGAATGAAAAACATACGGGTTGCAGCGATTCCAGCCGCCGACTTCCATGTTGCGGAATGGGTTCGCGACCCGAATCGGTATGCTTCAATTCCCGTGCCGCGCCGGGGCCGGTATAAGCTTTCCCTCTGTCCGAATGTCAGCCGAGGGCCCTTGATGCGGATTCATTTTCTTGTCGCCACTGCCCTGGTTTTCCTGTCCGGCCAAACACCGCCGCCTGCCGCCGACCTTGGCGTGGCTGGCAGAGATGGACTCGTGGTCTGCACGTCGTCTCCCGCGTGCGATGCGGGCGCGTCGGTCCTGGCGCGCGGCGGCAACGCCGTCGATGCGGCGGTGGCAACAGCCTTCGCGCTCGCGGTCACGCATCCGAGCGCCGGCAACATCGGCGGCGGCGGTTTCATGATCGTTCGCTCTTCCGCCGGGCACGTGACCACGTTTGACTACCGCGAACGTGCGCCGCTCCGATCGACCCGCACAATGTATCTCGGCAACGACGGGCAAATCGTACGCGACCTCACCAACACCGGCTATCTCGCGCCCGGTGTGCCGGGCACCGTCCGAGGTCTCGAGCTTGCGCACACACGGTTTGGAAAGCTGCCGTGGAAGGATGTCGTGATGCCCGCGGTGCACCTGGCCGAGGACGGCTTCGTGATGTCCACCGGTCTTGCGGCCAGCCTCAATTCGCAGATTGCCGGACCGATGAAACCCTTCGCTTCGTCGGTCGCGGCCTATGCAAAGCCGGGCGGCCGAGAGTGGACTGCGGGAGATCGGCTCGTGCTCAGTGATCTTGGCAAGACGCTTCGCGCGATTGCCGACGGCGGTGCCGACGTGTTCTATCGCGGATGGATTGCCGATCGCATCGCCGACGACATGAAAGCGCACGGTGGACTGATCACCAGGCAAGACCTGGCCGCCTACCGCGCGAAAGAGCGCAAGCCGGTCAAGGGACGATATGGGGAATTCGAGATCGTCTCGATGCCGCCGCCAAGTTCCGGCGGTATCGCGCTCGTCGAGATGCTGAACATCCTCGAGCCATATCAATTGAAGTCCAAGGGGCTCTTGACGGCCCCCGCGCTGCACCTGCAGGTGGAAGCGATGCGCCGCGCCTACCTCGATCGCGCACGGAGCCTCGGCGATCCCGACTTCGTCAAAGTACCGGTCAATCAGCTCACGTCGAAAACCCACGCGAAGGAGGTGTCCACGACGATCGATCCAAACAAGGCATCCAGGAGCATCGAGCTTGGGCGGGACATCGTCTCGATGACCGCCGCAACCACTCCCGAGCCTGACGAAACAACGCATTTCTCCGTGATCGATCGCAACGGGATGGCAGTGACGAGCACCTACACGCTCGAGGGCGGCTTCGGCTCGCATGTCGTGGTCGCCGGCGCCGGCTTTCTCCTCAACAACGAGATGGGGGACTTCAATCGGAAGCCCGGGGAGACCAACGAGCGCGGCGACATTGGTACGCCGCCGAACCTGATCGATCCCGGAAAGCGGATGCTCAGTTCGATGACGCCGACGATGGTCACGAAGCATGGCAAGCTGGTGCTCGTGACCGGCTCACCAGGAGGCCGCACGATCATCAACACGGTGTTCACTATCGTCTTCGGTGTCGTCGAGTACGGCCTGACCGGACGGCAAGCGGTCGATCTTCCGCGGCTTCATCATCAATGGCTGCCGGACAACGCCACGATCGAGCGCGATGGCGCGCCTCCTGAATCGGTGCTCACGGAACTCACCAGGATGGGCCACACGATCCGTCCCGGCATTCGGCAGGGGGATGCCGAGTCCATCTGGATTGCGCCGGACGGCACACCGTACGGCGTCAACGACAAGCGCAGCGCGGATTCGAAGGCCTCCAGCGCCGCAGATTTGACAGCACCGAGCGCGGGACGATAGGCTTGACCAACATGCTTCTGGCGCGGCACGCACACCGGCACCATCATCATTCCTGCTCTGGCGGGCCGGTCGGGCTGCACGTGCGCTGACAATCACTCGAGAACGTTACGCAGTCAACCAGGCCCCGCTGGAACACTTCAGCGGGGCTTTTTATTTGTGACACCAATGGATTTCACGAAGTTGAACGGGCTGATTCCGGCCGTCGTGCAGGATTCGACGTCGCACGAAGTACTGATGGTCGGATTCATGAACCAGACGGCGCTGGACCGCACCCTCGAGACCGGCTTTGCCACCTTCTTCAGCCGCACGCGGAACGCGCTCTGGATGAAGGGAGAGACCTCAGGCAACAAGCTCAAGGTCGATCGCATCCTGGTTGACTGTGATGACGACACGCTCCTTCTGCTTGTGACACGGCTCGGTGGCGGGAATGTGTGCCACACCGGTGAGAAGACGTGTTTTTTCAGGGCCCTTGAATGAACCATCAAATAAAGCAAATGTGGGTCGACCGATGAATCAACGACGTTCACTGTCGTGGATTGTGTGCTTTGCCTGATCGCTCAAGACCGGCACAACAGATGACTATGGCCAATTCTCTAAAACTCGGCATCCCCAAGGGCTCCCTTCAGGACGCGACGATTCAGCTCTTCGCGCGCGCCGGCTTCAATATCTACGCGAGCGCGCGATCGTACTTTCCAGCGATCGACGATCCCGAGATCGATTGCATGCTGATACGGGCGCAGGAGATGGCGCGCTACGTCTCGGACGGCGTCCTCGACGCGGGCCTGACCGGCCAGGACTGGATTGCCGAACACGCCGCGGCAAACGGATCGTCGACCGCAGGCGTCACGCCCCTGGCGGACCTCATCTACGCGAAACAGAGTCTTGGAAAAGTCCGCTGGGTGCTCGCAGTACCTGAGGAGTCGCGGTATCAGTCGCCGCGGGATCTCGAAGGGGCGACGATTGCGACGGAACTGGTCCGCGCCACTCAGGCGTACTTTGCCCGGCAGGGGATCAAGGTGAACGTCGAGTTCTCCTGGGGCGCGACCGAGGTCAAAGCGCCGAGGCTCGCCGATGCGATCGTCGAAGTGACGGAAACCGGCTCGTCGCTGCGTGCAAACCGGCTGCGGATCATCGATACCGTGCTCGAATCGAACACGCAGCTGATCGGGAATCCGAGCGCGCTCGGCGATCCCTGGAAGCGCACCAAGCTGGAGAACATTGCCTTGCTGCTGAAGGCAGCGATCGAAGCCCAGGGTCGCGTCGGCATCATGCTGAACGTCCGGCGCGAGGATCTCGACACGGTGCTCGGTCTGTTGCCCGCGCTTCAGCGGCCCACGATTTCGCCGCTCAGCGACAACGAATGGGTCGCGATCAATACGATCATCGAGGAACGCACGGTTCGTGACCTGATTCCGCGCCTGAAGGCCGCGCGGGCGCAAGGCATCGTCGAGTATCCGCTCAACAAGATCGTGATGTGATGGCGTTCACGGTACGCATCATCGAATCGTCCAACGCGCGCGGCATTGATCCTTTGCTGGCGCGACGAACCCGAAGTCAGGCCGCCGTCGTGCGGCGTGTCGCCCGGATCGTCGACCGCGTCAGACGGGGCGGCGACGCGGCGCTGATCGGCTTCGCACGAAGGTTCGACAGGTTGACTCTTCCGATCGAAGTGACCGTCGATGAAATGCAGGCCGCGGCACAGACCTTACCTGGTGACGTTCGCCGGGCGATCGACGTCGCCGCTGCGAACATCCGGAAGGTCGCGCGGCGGCAGCTTCCGCGTGCCTGGACCTCCCAGCCCTCGCGCGGGGTCAGTATCAGCCAGCGCGTCCTTCCCCTGGATCGCGTCGGCTGCTACGTGCCGGGCGGGCGGTATCCGCTTCCCTCGTCTTTGTTGATGACCGCCATTCCGGCCGACACCGCCGGCGTCAAAGAAGTGATCGCGGTCTGTCCGCGTCCTGATGCCACCATCCTGCACGCCGCCCGCGTCGCCGGGGTGTCGCGGCTGTTCAGGCTCGGCGGCGCGCACGCGGTTGCCGCGCTCGCATATGGGACGGAGACGGTGCCATCCGTCGACAAGATCGTCGGGCCCGGCAATGCGTTCGTTGCGGCGGCGAAGGCGCTCGTTTCTCCCGACTGCGCGATCGACTTCTATGCTGGCCCGAGCGAAATCGTCGTGGTGTCCTCATCAGGACGCCCGGCCTGGATCGCCGCGGATCTCATCGCGCAGGCCGAACACGATCCTGACGCCCGAGCGATTCTCCTGACGCCTTCCCGCCGGCTCGCGGCCGCCGTCGCGCGCGAGCTCCGCGGTCAGATGCCGTCTGACGGACCCGCCTCTCACGCCATGAAAATCAACGGCGGCATCGTTGTGACGCGTTCGCTCGATGAAGCGATTGCACTCTGCGATCGCATGGCGCCCGAGCACGTCGTCTGCGACACCAACGCCGTCGCCGGGCGGATCACGCGCGCAGGGACGGTGTTCGTCGGCGACTATAGCGCTCAAGCGTCCGGCGATTACGTCACGGGCTCGAACCACGTGCTTCCGACCAACGGTGCCGCCCGCGCCCGTGGCGGCCTTAGCGCGGCCGATTTCGTCCGGGTGACGACCGTGCAGCGCGTGACGCGCGATGGTCTGCAGCGAATCGGGGACGCCGCGACGACGCTCGCGAAGGCCGAAGGACTGTCGGCACACGCGGCTTCCATCGAGATTCGTCTCACACCACGTCGGCCGAAAAAGGCCGGCACCAAAAGGTCTCGATGAGCTACGAATACGAGCGCGTCGCGACCCCCGCCGGCGGATTGCGGCTCCATCTCAACGAGAACACCGCCGGCTGTTCACCGGCCGTGGTCGAAGCGCTCCGCGCGCTGACGGCGGTGCAGCTCGCCGAGTATCCCGATTACGACGAGGCGATCGCGGCGACGGCGCGCCGACTTCAGGTCGGTCGCGATTCGGTGCTGCTCACCAACGGTCTGGATGAAGGGATCCTGGTCGCCGCGATGGTGGCGCTTCGCGATGCCGTCAACGGCGAAGCCATCGTCGTCGTTCCGGCGTTCGACATGTATGCGGCCTGCACGGATGCGGTGGGCGGACGTGTCGTTCCCGTTTCTCTGGAACCTGATTTCGGTTTTCCCCTGGAACGGGTGCTGGCGGCGATCACCGATCGCACGCGCATCATCTGGCTCACCAACCCCAACAATCCGACGGGGCAGAGCATTCCGCGGGACGCCATTGCTGGCATCGCCCAGGCAGCCGCCGGCGCGTTGATCTTCATCGATGAGGCCTACGTCGACTTCGGCGGCGTGAGTTTGATCGGCGATCCGCTGATGCAGCAGTTTCCGCGCCTGATCGTCGGCCGCACCTTTGCCAAGGCGTATGGGCTGGCCGGCATTCGAGCAGGCGCCGTCGTGAGTCAACCGGAGACCATCGCGGCTCTTCGCCGGGTGACGCCTCCCTATAGCCTCAACGTCTGCGCGGCCGTCGCGCTGCCCGCCGCGTTCGGGGACACGGCGTTCTATGACTGGTATCTGAACCAGGTCCTGGAATCGAAGCAATTGCTTTACACCGCCCTGGCGCAGACCGGGATCGAGTATTGGAAAAGCGATGCGAACTTCGTGCTCGCGCGTTTCGCGGGCCGGAGCGCCGACGTGCAATCGCGCCTCTCCGCCAGCGGCATTCACGTCCGCGATCGCTCGGGCGATGCCGGATGTCGCGACTGCCTGCGCATCACCGCGGGCGTTGTGGAGCACACGCGCAAGTTCGTGACCGCGCTCGAGTGGCTCGTATGAGACAGGCCAGCATCAAACGTGTGACGACCGAAACGCAGATCGCACTGAAGCTGTCGATTGACGGCAAGGGACGCTACGACGTCCACACCGGAATCAGGTTTCTCGATCACATGCTCGAGCTGTTTGCGCGGCACGGCGGCTTCGATTTGAAGCTCGCGGCCACCGGCGACCTCGACGTCGATCAGCATCACACGGTGGAGGACATCGGCATCGCGCTCGGCGAGGCCGTCGCTGCCGCACTCGGCAATCGACGCGGCATCAACCGGGCCGGGTACTTCGTGATGCCCATGGACGAGGCGTTGGCAGTCGCCGCAATCGATCTGAGCGGCCGGATCCACACCGTCGTCGATCTGCGCCTCAAGGTCCAGCAAGTCGGTGACCTTCAGGCCGAACTCGTGACTGACTTCTTCGAAGGATTCGCTCAGGGGGCCCGGGCAAACGTGCATCTCAAGGTGCTGTACGGACGGTCCAGCCATCACCACGTCGAGGCGGTGTTCAAGGC
>Ga0070661_100004140_pt1 | contig 10002 bp, 10 predicted proteins | sample KBSC43metaG_FD_64663 | JGI IMG/M metagenome (GOLD analysis project Ga0070661, IMG submission 64663) | Corn rhizosphere microbial communities from Kellogg Biological Station, Michigan, USA - KBS C4-3 metaG | ecosystem: Host-associated > Plants > Roots > Rhizosphere > Soil ...
CGCCTCGACCTGCTCCAGCCGGGCGGGGTCGAAGGCGAGTGCCTGGGCCGCGCGGACGATCCGGTCCTCGGCCTCGCTCCCTTCGATCAGCGCCCGGTCGAGCGACGCGAGCGCTTCGGCGAGCAACGGATGGTCGGCGGCGCCGCGCTCGATCCGGCGGGCGGCCTGGCGAAGCAGCGACAGCGCGCCTTCCGAGCCGCCGAGCAACTCGTCGAGTCCTGTCAGCGATTCGCCGGCCTTGAGGCCCGCCTGCATCGTCGCGCGCTCTTCGGCGAGCCTGGTTTCCTCGCCTTCCTCGGGCGCAAGCGCCTCGATCTCCGCGGAGGCGTGGGCAAGATACTCGCGGTCGCGCTCCGCCGCCAAGAGCCCGGTCCGGGCCTGAGCGAGTTCGGCTTCGATCCGCGTGACCTCGCTCCAGGCCTGCTCGACCTCGCCAAGCCGGAGCCGGCCGAAGCTGTCGAGCAGCGCGCGATGGCCTTTGGGGTTGAGGAGACCGCGGTCGTCGTGCTGGCCGTGAATCTCGACCGCGAGTGCGCCGACGTCGCGGAGAAGACCGGCGGGCACGCCGGCGCCAAGAAAAGCGCGGCTTCCGCCGTCGCTCTTGAGGACCCGGCGAAGGATCAGCGGCTCGCCCGGTTCCAGCTCGATGCCTTGTTCGTCGAGCAGCGCACGCACCGGATGCGCCGCGGGAAGCTCGATCTCGGCTGAGACGGAGGCCGAGTCCTCGCCTGACCGGACAAGCCCCGCGTCCGCGCGGGCGCCGAGTGCGAGGCCGAGCGAGTCGAGCAGGATCGACTTGCCGGCGCCGGTCTCGCCGGTGAGCACGCCGAGCCCGGGCTCGAACTCCAGCTCGAGCTCGTCGACCAGCACGACGTTGCGGATCGACAGCTGCCTCAGCATGCGCGGGCGCTCAGCGGGACAGGCTCAGCCGATCCGCGCGGGCCGCGCATCGCGGCTCACTTCTTGTCGGGCTTGGCGCCCTGCGGGGTCGCGGCGGGAGCCGTCGCGGCGAAGGCCTTGCCGCCGGTCCGCTGGCGCTCCTTTTCCAGAAGCCGCAGCGACTGCCGGTACCAGTAGGTGCCCGGATAATTGCGGCCGAGCACGGCACCGGCCTTCCACGCCTCGTCGGGAATGCCGAGCGTCAGATAGCATTCGACCAACCGCTCGAGCGCCTCGGGTGTGTGGCTGCTGGTCTGGAAATTGTCGACGACGTTGCGGAAGCGGTAGGTCGCGGCGAGCCACTGGCCCGAGCGCTGGTAGAAGCGGCCGACCTCCATGTCCTTGCCGGCGATATGATCGCGCAGAAGGTCGAGCTTCAGCCGCGCGTCCGAAGCGTAGCGGCTCTCGGGATAGCGGCGGATCAGCTCGCTGAACGCATCGGCGGCCTGTTGCGAGATCGACTGATCTCGGGTGACGTCGGCGATCTGCTCATAATAGCTCATCGCCACGATGTATTGCGCGTAAGGCGCCTCGTCGCTTCCGGGGTGGATGGTCAGGAAGCGCTGGCCCGAGCTGATCGCGTCATTGTACTTTTGAGCGAGATAATAATTGAACGCGCTCATCACCTGGGCGTGGCGGGCCCAGACCGAATAAGGGTGCTGGCGCTCGACTTCATCGAAGAGCTTGGCGGCCTGCTCGTAATTCCCGCTGTCCATGCTGCGCTGCGCGGCGCCGTAGAGCGAGCTCACGTCCCTTGCGACATACGCGGTGTCGGACTTGCTCTTGCCCGTAGCGCAACCGGCAAGCGGGACCGCGCAGGCACAAGCGAGAAGCAGAGCGGCACGTGAAAACTTCAGCATGGGAACCTCATTAGCGTCGGCTCTGGGGGAGTCCAAGCAGGGGATTGGCGGGGCGAAGCTTGGCGCGACCTGAACAAGCGGTCAGGCGGCGGGCAGGGCTTCGTCTTTCTCGTCCCCCCTCACGAAGCTGTCGCCCTTGACCCCGAGCCAGACCAGCACCGGCGCGGAAATGTAGATCGACGAATAGGTGCCGATGAGGACGCCAAGGAAGATCGCGATGGCGAGGCCGAAGATGACCTCCGGGCCGATCAGCATGAGGATTCCGAGCGCGATCAGCACGGTGATCGAGGTGACCACGGTTCGCGCCAGGGTCTCGTTCAATGACAAATTGATGAGCTGGAGGATCGCCATCTTGCGGTATTTGCGGAGGTCCTCGCGGATGCGGTCGTAGATGACGACCGTGTCGTTCAGCGAATAGCCGACGATGGTCAGGAAGGCCGCGACGACGTTCAGATCGACCTGCAGCCGCGTGAAGGCGAAGAAGCCGAGTGTCATCGCGATGTCGTGGGCGAGCGTCAGAAGCGCTCCAACGCCGAACTGCCATTCGAAGCGGAACCAGATGTAGACCGCGATCCCGAGCATCGCGAGCGCGATGGCGATGGCGCTGTTGTCGGCCAGCTCCTCGCTGACCTTGCCCGATACGGTGTCGACCGATTCGATTCGGGCGCCCGGATAATCCTTCTCCACCTCCATCTTGACGCGGGTGGCGACGGTATTCGCCGCGGTGTCGCCGCCCGGGGGCTTGGGCAGGCGGATCTGGAAGGTCTTGGGCCCTCCGAACTCCGAAATGCTCGCTTCGCCGAGGTGCAGCGAATCGATCTTGGCGCGCAGCTGCTCGGCATCGATCGGTTGCGCGAAATTGACCCGGATGAGCTGGCCGCCGACGAAGTCGACGCCGAGGTTCAGGCCGCGATAGACGGTGTAGGAGATCGAAACGACCGTCGCGACGAGCGACAGGGCCAGCGCGAGGTTGCGCCAGCGCATGAAGTCGAGGTTAGTGTTCTCGGGAACGAGCTTGAGAAGCTTCATCTTGGAGTCGGCCTCAGATATGCAGCGCGCGCGGGCGGGCGCGGTGGATCCACAGCGCCACCAGCATGCGGGTGAAATAGACCGCGGTGAACACCGAGGTGACGACGCCGATCAGAAGGACGGTCGCGAAGCCGCGCACCGGGCCCGATCCGAAATAGGCCATGATCGAAGCCGAGATGACGTGGGTGACGTTGGCGTCGAAGATGGCGCGCATCGCTTCCTTGTAGCCGGTGTCGACGGCGTCGAGGATTCGTCGCCCGCGCCGTATCTCCTCGCGGATTCGCTCGTTGATGAGCACGTTGGCATCGACCGCGGCGCCGATCGTCAGGATGAACCCGGCGATTCCCGGAAGCGTCAAATTGGCCCCGAACACCGCCATGACGCCGAGGATCAGGAAGGCGTTCACGACCAGCGCGATGTTCGCATAGACGCCGAAGCGGCCGTAGGTGACGAGCATGAAGACGATCACCGCGACGACCGAGATGATGCTGGCAAGCGCGCCCTTGTGAATCGAATCCTTGCCGAGGTCCGGGCCGATGCTCCGCTCCTCGATGACGTTCAGCTTCACCGGCAGCTTGCCCGACGCGAGGCTGACGGCGAGGTCGTGCGCGCTCTGAACGGTGAAGCTTCCGCTGATCTGGGCTCGACCGCCGAGGATCGGCTCGTTGATGTTGGGCGCGGACAGCACCTTGTCGTCGAGGATGATGGCGAAGGGCTTGCCGACATTCTCCTGAGTCGCGCGCCCGAAGCGCCGAGCGCCCGCCGTGTTGAAGGTGATGTCGATGTCGGGCCGACCATCCTGGTCGAAGCTCTGCTTGGCGTCGGTGAGTTGCTCGCCCGAAACCATCACCCGCCGCTTGACCGCGACGAAGCCGGTGCCGTCGGCCATCGGAAGCACCTGGCTGCCGGGCGGCGCGTGGCCCTGCTGAACGTCTGCGGGATTAGCCGAGAGGTCGACCAGCTTGAACTCGAGCCGCGCCGTCTGGCCGATGAGCTTCTTCAGCTCCTCGGGATTTTCCACGCCAGGAACTTCGACGAGGATGCGGTTGGAGCCCTCTGTAACGACCGTGATTTCCTTGACCCCGCTCGGGTCGATGCGGCGGCGGACGACGTCGCGCGCGACGTTCATCGCGTCCTTCATCGCCTGGACGCTGCCGCTCTGGGTCGGGGTCAGGACGATGCGCGTCGAATCGACGACCTGCACGTCCCAGTCGCGATTGCCGGTGAGGCCGAGCGGCTGGGAAAGCTTGCGCAGGCGCTCGACGGCAGCGTCGACCTGGGTCGCATCGCGGACCATGAAGGAGAGCCGCCCGCCCGCCGTTGAAATATCGCCGATGTCGATGCGAGGATCGCGCCGGAGCTCGGTCGAAACCTCGTCTTCCTTCGACTGCAGGCGCTGTTTCTGCATGTCGGCCGAATCGGCCTCGAGCAGCAGATGGCTTCCGCCGGCAAGGTCGAGCCCGAGATTGATCTTGTACTGAGGCGCCCACGCCGGCCAGCGGCTGGCGAGCGGCGTCCCCGCGATAAGGCTCGGAATCGACAGCACGAAGCCGATCGCGATGACGATCCCGATCAGCCAGATCTTCCAACGAGGAAATTCGAGCATCAGTCGTTGGCCGGCTTTGCACTGGGAGTGAGGACGGCGGTGATCGTCGATTTGACGACGCGGACCTTCACGCCCTGCGCGATCTCGACCTCGGCCTCATCCTCGCTGACCTTGGTGACTCGCCCGCGGATTCCGCCGCCGGTGACGACGTCGTCGCCTTTCTTGACCGCGGCAATCGAGGCCTGGTGCTCCTTCACCCGACGCTGCTGCGGGCGGATCATCAGCAAATAGAAAATAACGAAAATGAGGATCCAGGGCGCGATGCCCATGAGCAGTCCCACGGTCCCGCCCGAACCGGCGCTTGGCGCCGCCTGCATCATCATCAACATCGGTTGGCTGGACATGGAATGCTGCTGACTCTCGCGATTGAAGAAAGATGGTCGGGGCGACTGGATTCGAACCAGCGACCTCCACACCCCCAGTGTGATGCGCTACCAGGCTGCGCTACGCCCCGACTTGGCCCGCGCATCTAGGCAGCCATAAGAAACTAGGCAAGGTGCGAACGGGAGGGCGAATGGGGCGGCGTCGGCGAAAAGGCAAAGCGGGCAAGTGGGTTGGGCGTGTCCTCACCGCGTTGCTGGCGGTGCCCGCGCTCTATCTCCTCGCAGCGGTCATCGGATCGCTGGTGCCCGTGAACCGGGACTGGGCCGAGCCCGCGGAGGGCAGCACCGTCTATATCGCCGACAACGGCATCCACGCCGACATCATCATGCCGGTGAAGGCCGAGGGCGTCGACTGGGCTCCGCTGATCCCGAAGAGCGACTTCGCCGCCGCGGACGCGAGCGCACGCTGGATCGCCTTCGGCTCGGGCGAGCGCCGGGTCTATCTCGACACGCCGACGTGGTGGGACATCCGGCCCGGCACGATCTGGTCCGCGCTCGCCGGCGGTAAGCGCGTGATGCACGTCGAATATGTTTCCGACCCGGCCTACGCGGCACGCGAGATTCGGCTGCGTCCGGAGGAATATCGCCGGCTATGGGCGGCAATCCGCGCCGATTTGGCGCTCGACGAGCGCGGCCGGCCGCAGCGCATCAACCATCCGGGCTACGGGCGCGCGGACGCTTTCTACAAGGCGACCGGCAAGGCGAACGCGGTCCGCACCTGCAATGCGGTCGCTGCGGGTTGGCTCGCGCTCGCCGGGGTGAAGGTCAGCGTGTGGCCGCCCTTCGTCCCCGGCTTGCTGTGGCGTTACCGAAGGACTGCCGGTGCGCCCTAGCCCTTTTTCCTGGCGGCGGCCTCGATCTCGGCCTTGCTCATGCCGACGAGAAGGCCCTTCTCGCTTTTGGCGAGACTGGTGAGGGGAATCGTGACCTTGACCTTGCCGGTGTCGAGAACGGCGCCCTTGGCACTGACGGACTTGATCGTTCCAACCCTGTCGCCGGCAGAATCAAAGACGGTTGCGCCCGCCTTGACGTCGGCCTTGCTGACCTTCTCTGTCGCTACCGTCTGGGTTTGACCAGTAGTCTGACCCGAAGGCGTCTGACCGGTGACGGCCGGCGTCATGTCGCTCGCCTCGCCGGGCGTGGTCTGCTGCTGCCCGGGCGTCGTCTCGGTCTGGCCAGGCGCAGTGCTCTGCGGCGGCGCAGTTGGGGCCGTCGTCGTCGGGGACGTCGCGGGCTTGGTTTCTTGGGCAACGGCCGCAGCGGGAAGCAGAAGCGCCGCACTGGCGAGAAGCATCAGTCGCATTGGTTTCCTCCAATTTTCTGGATGGGGAACCAACGGCCCTTGCCCACTTCCGGGCGCGCACGGGGCGACCAGCCGTTGGGCCCGAGAGGCGAGCCGCGACCGCCTAACCTGTGTGTCTAAAGCACGTAGCGGCTGAGGTCGGCGTTCCTGGCAATCGAGCTGAGCTGCTGCTCGACGAAGGCGCTGTCGACGGTGAGGGATTCACCCCGCCGATCCTCGGCCTCGAAGCTCACGTCCTCCAACAATTTCTCCATCACGGTCTGGAGCCGGCGGGCACCGATATTCTCGACCGATTCGTTGACCTCGGCGGCGATGCGCGCAAGCGCTTCGATCCCGCTGTCGGCGAAGGTGATGGTGACGCCCTCGGTGCCGAGGAGCGCCTGGTACTGCTCGGTTAAGCTGGCACGCGTGGCGGACAGGATTCGGACGAAATCCTCCTGGGTCAGTGCCTTCAGCTCGACCCGGATCGGAAGGCGCCCCTGCAGCTCGGGAAGCAAATCGGCGGGCTTGGCGAGGTGGAAGGCCCCACTGGCGATGAACAATATGTGGTCGGTCTTCAGCGGTCCGTACTTGGTCGCGACGGTCGTGCCTTCGATGAGCGGGAGGAGGTCGCGCTGGACGCCTTCGCGGCTGATCGAGCCGCCGCGCACGTCGCTGACCGCGATCTTGTCGATCTCGTCGAGGAAGACGATGCCGTTCGCCTCCGCATCGGCGAGCGCGATGCGGTTGATGTCGTCGGGGTCGAGGCGCTTGTCCGCTTCCTCTTCGGTCAGGCGAGCGAAGGCTTCGGGGACCTTGAGCTTGCGCCGCTTCTTGGGTCCGCCGCCGCCCATCTTGCCCATGATCGATTTGAGGTCGAATACCTGCGCGCCCATGCCGGGGATCTCGAACGGCATGCCCGGCGCCTCATCGACCTCGATCTCGACCTCGGCTGCGTCGAGGCTCTTGTCGGCGAAGCGCTGGCGGAAGCTCTGGCGGGTTGCCTCGCTCGACCCCTTGCCGGTGAGCGCGTCGAGCAGCCGGTCCATCGCGGCTTCCTCGGCGGCGGCGCGGACCTTGTTGCGGCGGCGGTCGCGTTCGAGCCTGACCGCTTCCTCGACGAGGTCGCGCGCGATTTGCTCGACGTCCCGGCCGACGTAACCGACCTCGGTGAACTTGGTAGCCTCGACCTTGACGAACGGCGCGTCGGCGAGGCGCGCAAGGCGGCGGCTGATCTCGGTCTTTCCGCAGCCGGTGGGGCCGATCATCAGGATGTTCTTGGGCGTGACCTCGTCGCGAAGCTCGGGGCCGAGCTGCTGACGGCGCCAGCGATTGCGAAGCGCTACGGCGACCGCCTTCTTCGCATCGTCCTGGCCGACGATATGCTCGTTCAATGCGGCCACGATCGCCTTCGGGGTGAGCTTGTCTTTCAGCACTTCGGATTGCTCCCCGCCTTGGGGAATGGAGGTCTGATAGTTCATGTCACCAGCGAATGTCGGGTTCGCCGACAGGCACTTCAAGCAGGGCAGCGAAGGGTGGCGTTGAAGGCTTTGTGGCGAGCGATGATCTTTGCGATCGTCGCCGGGTCAGGCGTCGCGTCGAATTCCCCGACTTCGAACGTGCCGCCGAGGATGATTCCGTCGGGCCGCGGGAACATGTAGCCGGGGCCTCCGGTGAAGGCGTAGCGCACCTCCGGCTGCGGCTCGAGGATGGCGAGCTGGCCGCGCGCGGGCCTGAGGTCCTGGTCATCGAACAGCTCGCGGCTGCCGAGGCCCGTACAGTTGAAGACGAGGGATTCGGGCAAGGTCGCGATGTCGGCCGGAGTGGCGAACTTGCGCACCTCGATCCTGCCGGCTGCGACCTGCACGTCGCGGATCATCTGGCGGAGGTAGCGGCCGGTCTCGACGTACATCGTGTCGTAGCGCAGCGTGCCGCTCCACGGGAACGGGTTCTCGGCCGCGGTCAGCATCCGGTTCACCGGCGGAAAGCTTTCAAGCAGCCTGGCTTCGGGGCTGTCCGTCTCGACATAGGTCGGCAGCCAGCGGATGCCGTAATCGTCGCCGACCATGATCTGAAACCGGCGCCAGCTATAATCGAGGGCGCGGGTGAACTGGTCAATGAAGCCGGGCGGGGTTTCCCCTTCGTGGAAGACGGCGAAAGGGTGGAACTGCCCCCCGGCGATGTTCGAGGTGGTGTCCGGCGGGAGCGCGGCGGTGTAGATGGTGACGGTGAACCCGGCATCCTGCACCAGCCGCGCGGTAGACAGACCCATGACTCCGGAGCCGATCACCGCGACGGGCCCCCTGTGGCCCTGGAGGCCGAGTTCGGTGGCGAGCTTCGACGAGCCCCAGCTCAAGGTGATGCCGCCGCCACCGTGTCCGTAATTGTGAACGAGGCGCTTCTCGCCGAGCGCTTCGGCGCGGACGACGAAGCCTGGGCGGCGATAGGGCCTCAGGCCGGCCACCGAGCGGATGAGGCGGCTCGGGTCGGCATCGACAGGCGCGAGCCGCGTGCATTCGCCGAGGTGCCGAGTGCCGACCGTCGCGCAGCCGGAGAGCAAGGCGGCCGAGCCGGCGGCGAATGTTCTGCGATCCAACAACACTCCGGCGAGACTAGCCGGTTCGCGTCAGCCTTCAATCACCTCGATGGTCAGCTCGTCGTTGGTGAAGACGCATACCTCGGCCGCGATCTTCATCGCGCGGCGGGCTAGCACTTCCGGGTCCTGTTCGTATTCCGAAAGCGCCCTTGCCGCCGACAGGGCATAATTGCCCCCCGACCCGATTGCCGCGATCCCGCCTTCGGGCTCGAGCACGTCGCCATTGCCGGTGAGGATCAGCATCTGCTCGGCGTCGGCTACGATCATCAGCGCCTCGAGGTTGCGGAGATATTTGTCGGTGCGCCAGTCCTTGGCGAGCTCGACTGCTGCGCGAAGCAGCTGGCCATTATATTGCTCGAGCTTCTTCTCCAGCCGCTCGAACAGAGTGAAGGCGTCCGCGGTCGCGCCGGCGAACCCTCCGATCACCCTGCCCTCGGCGCCGATGCGTCGGACCTTCTTGGCGTTAGGCTTCATCACCGTATTGCCCATCGTCACCTGGCCGTCGCCGGCGATGACGGTCCTGCCGTCCTTCTTGACCCCGAGGATGGTCGTTCCGTGCCATTGTTCCATGGCGGTCATGTGGGAGAGCAGTCGAACGGCTGCAACTAGGCCTGCGGTTCGAAGCGGCGATCGGGGATGATCCAGAGGATCGAGACGGCGACGTAGATCGCGACCGAGATCAGCGGTGAGAGGAAGGCCAGCGGCACCGAGGCGACGTAGAGCGAGAAGCTGACCCACTCCTTCAAGCCGATGCCCAGCGCGCGCCTCACCGCCGACTCCTCACCCTCCGCGCGGATCAGCGCGCGTTCGAGCCACTGGTAGGCCGCCGCGGCGAAGACCAGCACGACCCCGAACGAGGCGACCGGCCATGGCGTGATCCCGGCATCGTCGATCCAGCGGATCGTCAGCGGGAACAGAGTGAGGCAGAACAGCAGCGCGTGGTTGGCCCACAGGACCGCGCCCGTCACTTTCCGCGCCGACTGCATCATGTGGTGGTGGTTGTTCCAGTAGATGGCGACGTTGACGAACGCGAGAAGGTAGGCGGCGAGCAGCGGAAGGACCGCGAGGACCGCGGCCGGCGTCGGCTCGGCGGGAAATCTCAGCTCGAGCACCATGATCGTCAGCACGATGGCGACGACGCCGTCCGTCAGCGCGTTGAGGCGATCTGGTTTCATCGCATCCCCCTGACGAGGGTTAGCGGGTCCGCACTTCGGACGCTACGGTTGGATCGCTGGTCGTAACGGCGCCTGTGCCCCGCGGCCTGACGGCGGTTCTCCAGACATGTCGTCCACCCGGACGGCATGCTG
>Ga0070661_100004150_pt1 | contig 9993 bp, 13 predicted proteins | sample KBSC43metaG_FD_64663 | JGI IMG/M metagenome (GOLD analysis project Ga0070661, IMG submission 64663) | Corn rhizosphere microbial communities from Kellogg Biological Station, Michigan, USA - KBS C4-3 metaG | ecosystem: Host-associated > Plants > Roots > Rhizosphere > Soil ...
ACGACCAGCTTGTCTTCCGGTGCCAGTTCGTCCATGCCCAGAATCGCGATGATGTCGCGCAGTTCCTTGTAACGCTGCAGCGTACCTTGAACAGAACGTGCGGTCTCGTAGTGTTCCTGGCCGACGACGTTCGGGTCGAGCTGACGCGAAGTCGAATCGAGCGGGTCCACTGCGGGGTAGATACCGAGCGCGGCGATGTCACGCGACAACACGACGGTGGAGTCAAGGTGAGCGAAGGTCGTTGCCGGGGACGGGTCGGTCAAGTCATCCGCAGGGACGTACACGGCCTGGATCGACGTAATGGAGCCGGTTTTGGTCGAGGTAATACGCTCTTGCAGACGGCCCATTTCTTCAGCCAGCGTCGGCTGGTAACCCACCGCAGAAGGCATACGGCCCAGAAGTGCGGACACTTCGGTACCGGCCAGCGTGTAACGGTAGATGTTGTCGACGAAGAACAGCACGTCACGACCTTCGTCACGGAAGGATTCCGCGATCGTCAGACCGGTCAGCGCCACGCGCAGACGGTTGCCCGGCGGCTCGTTCATCTGGCCGTACACCATCGCTACCTTGGAGTTGGCGAGGTTGTCCAGGTCCACGACCTTAGAGTCAGCCATTTCATGATAGAAGTCGTTGCCCTCACGGGTACGCTCACCCACGCCGGCGAACACGGACAGACCCGAGTGCGCCTTCGCGATGTTGTTAATCAGCTCCATCATGTTTACGGTCTTGCCCACGCCTGCACCGCCGAACAGACCGACCTTACCGCCCTTGGCGAACGGGCAGACCAGGTCAATCACCTTGATGCCTGTTTCCAGCAATTCCTGCGACGGAGACAGTTCGTCGTACGACGGAGCCTTGCGATGGATCGATGCGTAATGGTCGGCATTGACCGGACCGCGCTCATCGATCGGATTACCCAGCACGTCCATGATGCGGCCCAGAGTAGCTGGACCGACCGGAACCGAGATCGGTGCGCCGGTGTTCTTGATCATCATGCCACGGCGCAGACCTTCAGAAGAGCCCAACGCAATCGTACGGACCACGCCGTCACCGAGCTGCTGCTGTACTTCGAGGGTCAGCTCCGAGCCGTCCATTTTCAGCGCGTCGTACACCTTGGGCATTGCTTCGCGGGGAAACTCCACGTCCACGACGGCGCCGATACACTGAACGATTTTGCCTTCAGCCATTTTCGTTCCTTCGATATTTTTAATTAAGATTCTTCACTTCGCCCCCTCCCCTTCAAGTGGAGGGTTGGGGCGGGGATGGGTTTCAATAGCGGTTTGCCATCCCATCCCTCTCCCAGCTTCCCCCTTGAAAGGAGAAGCGCTTGTTATTTAAACCGCTGCCGCACCGGCGACGATCTCGGACAGTTCCTTGGTAATCGCGGCCTGCCGGGTCTTGTTGTACACCAGCTTCAATTCGCCGATGACATTACCTGCGTTGTCGGAAGCGGCCTTCATCGCGACCATGCGCGCCGATTGCTCGGACGCCATGTTTTCCGCGACAGCCTGGTAAATCAGCGCTTCGACATAACGCACCAGCAGTTCATCGATGACAGTCTGCGCATCCGGCTCGTAGATGTAGTCCCACGAGTGGGAACCCTTATCCGCCTGGAGCTTGTCGGAGGCCAGAGGCAGGAGCTGATCCATCATCGCCTCCTGCTTCATCGTGTTGATGAACTTGGTGTAGAACAGGTAGACCGCATCCAGCTTGCCTTCCTGGTAAGCATCGAGCAGCACCTTGACGGGGCCGATCAACTTGTCCAGGTGAGGCGTGTCGCCAAGCTGGATGGCTTGCGACACAACCTTGGCGCCGATGCGATGCAGAAAACCAAGACCTTTGTTGCCGATTGCGACTGCCTCGGCCTTGATGCCTTGACCTTCGAGTTCGCGCACCTTGTTGGTCACCATGCGCAACACGTTGGTGTTCAGGCCGCCGCACAGACCCTTGTCGGTCGTGACGACGATGATGCCCACCTTCTTCGCGCTGTCCTGCTTGACCAGGAACGGGTGCGTGTACTCCGGATTAGCCTGCGACAAGTGAGCGGCGATATTACGAACCTTGTCACTGTAGGGACGGGCGGCGCGCATCCGGTCCTGCGCCTTGCGCATCTTGGATGCGGCGACCATTTCCATCGCCTTGGTGATTTTCTTCGTATTCTCTACGCTCTTGATCTTGCCGCGTATCTCTTTGCCTGCAGCCATGAGTAATTACTCCTTTAGCTCCAGTGATCAGAAGGTTTTCTTGAACGCGGCAATCGCAGCGGCGAGTTCTGCTTCGCCATCCTTGTCGAGTTGCTTGGTATCTTCGATCTTCTTCAGCAAAGCGGCGTGACTGGTCTTCATGAAGTTGTGCAAGCCGGATTCGAATGCCAGCACTTTCTTCACATCGATATCGTCGAAATAGCCCTTGTTCACGGCGAACAGGGACACGGCCATCAGCGAGATCGGCAGCGGCGAGTACTGCGGCTGCTTCAGCAATTCGGTCACGCGTGCACCGCGGTCGAGCTGCTTGCGGGTGGCTTCGTCGAGGTCGGAAGCGAACTGCGCAAACGCAGCCAGTTCACGATACTGCGCCAAGTCGGTACGAATACCGCCAGACAAGCCCTTGATGACCTTGGTCTGAGCTGCACCACCGACGCGGGACACCGAGATACCGGCGTTGATCGCGGGACGGATACCGGCGTTGAACAACGAGGTTTCCAGGAAGATCTGGCCGTCGGTAATCGAAATCACGTTGGTCGGAACGAACGCGGAAACGTCGCCGGCCTGGGTTTCAATGATCGGCAGCGCGGTCAGCGAACCGGTCTTGCCCTTGACTTCGCCCTTGGTGAAGGCTTCAACGTAGTCAGGGTTCACACGGGCTGCACGCTCGAGCAGACGGGAGTGCAGGTAGAACACGTCGCCCGGGTAAGCTTCGCGGCCCGGCGGACGGCGCAGCAGCAGGGAAACCTGACGGTATGCAACGGCTTGCTTGGACAGGTCGTCATAAATGATCAGCGCGTCTTGACCACGATCACGGAAGTATTCGCCCATCGTGCAGCCGGAGTAGGCCGAGATGTACTGCATGGCGGCGGATTCGGAAGCGGAAGCCGCGACGACGATGGTGTAATCCATCGCACCGTGCTGCTCGAGCGCACGCACCACGTTCTTGATCGACGATGCCTTCTGGCCGATAGCGACATAGATACACACCATGTCCTGGCCCTTCTGGTTGATGATCGTGTCGATCGCCACCGCAGTCTTGCCGGTCTGGCGGTCGCCAATGATCAACTCACGCTGGCCACGGCCGATCGGCACCATCGAGTCGATTGCCTTCAGGCCGGTTTGCATCGGCTGGGACACGGACTGACGTGCGATAACGCCAGGTGCAACCTTTTCGATCACATCGGTCAGCTTGGCATTGATGGGGCCCTTGCCGTCAATCGGCTGGCCCAGCGCGTTGACCACACGGCCAACCAGTTCGGGACCGACCGGAACTTCCAGCACGCGGCCAGTGCACTTGACGGTGTCGCCTTCGGAAATGTGCTCGTATTCACCCAGGATAACGGCACCGACGGAGTCACGCTCAAGGTTCAGAGCGAGGCCGTAGGTGTTGCCCGGAAATTCCAGCATCTCGCCTTGCATCGCGTCGGACAAGCCGTGAATGCGGCAGATACCGTCGGTCACGGAAATGACCGTGCCTTGATTGCGAATCTCAGCGGAATCGCCAAGGCCTTGAATACGGCTCTTGATCAGTTCGCTGATTTCAGACGGGTTGAGTTGCATATTAACTCCTAAATTTTTTAATCTCTGCTTACGCGGCCAATCACGACGCGAGCGCGACGTACATCTTCTGCAGCTTGGCGCGGACCGAAGTGTCGAGCACTTCGTCGCCCACTGCGACACGCACGCCGCCGATCAGCGAGTTGTCCACCTTGACGGTCGGATTGAGCTTACGGCCGAATCTCTTTTCCAGCGTGGCGAGCAGATCCTTGACCTGCGCGTCGGTCATCTCATAAGCGCTGGTGATTTCCACATCGGCAGCGCCTTCGGCGCTGTTCTTCAATTCGTGGAACTGCTTGCCGATTTCGGGCAACAGCGACAGACGGCCGTTTTCGACCACCGCCGCCACGAAGTTCTTCGCTTCGGGCGTAACGTTGGACTTCAACAGCGACAGGAAAGTATCGATGACCTGCTGGTCCGAGATCTTCGGATTGGCGGCAAAGGACTTGACGTCGGGGAGCGAGGCAACCGCAGCCATCTCCGACATGAGATCGGACCAGGCGGCGAGGTTGCCGGATTTGGCTACACGAAACAGTGCTTCTGCGTAAGGGCGAGCAATGGTTGCGAGTTCGGCCATGATTACAGCTCGGTCTTCAGTTGGTTCAGCAGGTCGGCGTGGGCCGCTGCGTTAACCTCACGCTTTAAGATCTGCTCGGCACCTTTGACCGCGAGAACCGCGACCTGGTTGCGAAGCTCGTCGCGTGCACGAGTCACTTGCTGTTCTGCATCAGTCTTGGCAGCGGTAATAATGCGCACAGCTTCGTCGGATGCAGTTTTCTTGGCTTCTTCGATAATTGCCTGGGCGCGCTTCTCAGCATCGGCAATGCGCTTCTGGCCTTCGTCGCGAGCAGAGGCCAATGCAGCATGAGCCTGCTTTTCAGCAGTGGCCATCTCTGTCTTGGCGCGGTCGGCGGCTGCCAGACCGTTCGCAATCTTCTCGGCGCGTTCGTCCAGCGCCTTCATCAGCGGCGGCCACACGAATTTCATCGTGAACCACGCGAGGATGAAGAAGACCACGAACTGTGCAAACAAAGTTGCGTTTAAGTTCACGGTGTTTCCCCTCTACAGTAAAGAATGCCGAACGCGAAGGTTCGGCAGCTCAATGTTCAGGCTGTGGCGCCCGATTACCCTCTGACGAACGGGTTGGCGAATGCGAACAGCATGGCAATACCGACACCGATCAGGAACGCTGCGTCGATCAGACCAGCCAGCAGGAACATCTTGGTTTGCAGGGTGTTCATCAATTCAGGCTGACGAGCGGAAGATTCCAGGTACTTGCCACCCATGATGGCGATACCGATACAAGCACCGATAGCACCGAGGCCGATAATCAAGCCGCAAGCCAGAGCAACAAAAGAGACGTCAGTCATGAGAGTTCCTTCAAAGGTTAAGGTTATTGAAAAAATGAAAAACTAAACTTCTTTGCGTACAACTATCTTTCGATTCTTTGCTTAATGGCCTTCATGTGCCTGGCCCATGTAGACCAAGGTGAGCATCATGAAGATGAAGGCTTGCAAAAACACGATCAGGATGTGGAAGATCGCCCATGCCGAACCGGCGATGACGTGGCCGATGAAACCGAATGTGGTCGCAGTAGAGCCGAGCAAGGCAATCAGCAGGAACAGCAGTTCACCGGCATACATGTTGCCAAAGAGTCGCATGCCGAGGGAAACGGCCTTTGCCAGATATTCGATAATGTTCAGCAACAGGTTGAACGGCGCCAAGGCGATGCCGAACGGAGCCGCGAACAGTTCATGGAGCCAGCCGCCAAGGCCCTTGATCTTGATACCGTAATAGAGCATCAGCGCCAGCACACCCATGGACATGCCAAGTGTGCCGTTGAGGTCGGCTGTCGGCACGACGCGATGATGCGTCTCGATACCGAGCAGGCGGAAGATACCGGAGAACAGGTCAACCGGCAGGAAGTCGAGCGAGTTCATCAGCGCAACCCAGACAAAGACTGTCAGGGCCAACGGCGCGATGAAGGTGCGGTCGCCGTGGACGATGGACTTGGACTGGTCTTCGACCAGCTCGACGATCATCTCGACGAAAGCTTGAAAGCGGCCCGGCACGCCGGAAGTCGCCTTGCGAGCGGCAAGCCACATGAAGAAGCAGCCGATCACGCCCATCGCGATGGACCAGAAAACCGTGTCCATGTTGATGATCGAGAAATCGACGATCTTTTCCTGATGATGTGTGGAGAGGTGTCCCAGATGGTGGACGATGTATTCAGAGGCGGTGGGCGCGTGCGCTGCCGCTTCAGTCGTTGGAGTGGACATGTCAGTGCCTAAACAATAAGAAGATATAACTTTTCAGTGCCACGATGAAAGCGGCGATCAGCGCCAGCCAGTTCAAATCGCGGTACAGCCAGACCACCGCACTTAGCAGCGCGATTGTCAACGCAATCTTGATAAATTCGCCGATGAAAAAAGTCATCGGGTTGACAGCACCCGGCTTGCGCGCGTTGAAGAATAACCGCAGAGCAAACAAGCCGTTAGGCACCACACAACACAGGCCACCGAGCAGCGCCGATAACAGCGCAGGCACTCCGCCGAGCAGGCCGGCTATCATTCCGGCAATCACCGTAGTCGTCAATTGCAGAAGGACGATGCGAAGCATAGAGGTCCAAGGTCATGCAATCCGGGGACGTCTCGCGCCCGCTGCGGGCTGCGGTGTTCTTAGTGGTGCGTTTCGACAAACCACGGGATTATATGTGGTTTCTGCGACGAGCGTCAAACCTTTGACACAGCGCATAAGGGGCTTTGGGCTACCGTAAAACTACTATCTCATCCAACCAATGCCCCCCTTGATATAAACCCTACCGCCTGTCTGAGGAAGTCCTCACATCGCAATTCCGCTGCTCATGCGGCGCACGTTCGGCAAGACTTCTAAATGAATATAGAGGCTGAGCAAGCTCAAGAAGCTATCGGAGTATTTTGCCGAATCGGCATTGCATTATTGAATCGAATATTGAGAGATTGAAGCAAAGTGCTCCATCGATTTTTTCCGCAAAAATCCCATATTTATGGCATATGAACACACGGCAATTAATGTCAAAATGCAACATCTCGCAATAAATAGCGATTATTGTGAATAGCCTTGTGCAATATCAAAACACTATAATTCACAGTCCGCCCTCATCAGCCCCCCCCTTCAAGCAATGTCTCACTCCACCGTCACTTTTTCCGTTACCGCCGATGCCGCCTGGGCTCCCGGGGTCGAAACACGAGATGCATGGCGGGAATGGGCCAAGAACGGTTTTCGAATTTCGGCTGGCACAGAACCTCCGCTGCGTGCCATGCCGGCAATGCAGCGGCGTCGTGTAGGCCCGCTGGGGAAAATGGCGCTCGAAGTCGCATACAACTGCCTGGATGGCAGAACAGGCATACCGACATTATTTTGTTCCAGGCATGGAGAGGTGACCCGTTCCGTGGAACTGCTGGGCGACCTGGCTTCGAGCGAGTTGCTTTCTCCGACCTCGTTCGGCCTTTCCGTCCATAACGCTATCGGCGGCACCTTCTCTATCGTTCGCGGCGATCATACAAGTCATGCGGCATTAAGCGCTCGGGAAAGCACTGTCGAGCATGCGGTCATAGAGGCATGCGGACTGCTGGCCGACGGAGAACCTGCTGTTTTGCTGGTTGTTTATGAAGCGCCATTGCCTGCTCTATATACGCGCTATCAGGACGAAGATGAACAACCGTTCGCATGGGCATGGTTGATCGAGCCTCCACAAGAGCAAACGGTATCCCTTTCTTGGTCAACGTCTGCCGATTCGCAAGTGTCGGAGAAACGAGGCTTGCCTGCAGGGTTGGAAATCCTCCGCTTTTATTTAAGCCAGGAGCAACGCATGACGCGCGTATGCAACGAGCGCACGTGGGAATGGTCGCGTCATGTTTGAATGTATCGATCGTTGCTGGCGTGTTATCGGAACCGGCATCAGCTTCTTTTTGTTTGGCTTGGGTGGCCTGTTGCTGCGCGTGCTCGCTTTCCCCTTGATCGGTATCTTTATTCTGGAGAAGGAGCACCGCGTCGCCGCTGCGCGCAACCTTATCCGCTTTGCCTTCCGCGGCTTTGTGGCGCTAATGCATGGACTGGGTGTGCTGCGTTACAAGGTGACTGGTTTGCACAAGCTCAATCGCGAGGGCTTGCTCATCATCGCGAACCATCCGACGCTCATCGATACCGTGTTTCTTATGGCATTTGTAAAACATGCCGACTGTATCGTCAAAAACGGGCTGTGGAACAACCCCTTCACTCACGGCCCTGTGCGGGCTGCAGGTTATATCAACAATGAAGATGGGCCCGGCTTGATCGACAGATGCATTGCATCGCTGAAGGCCGGTAATAACCTTATCGTATTTCCCGAGGGGACCCGCACGCCGCGCAATGGAGACATTCGTTTCAAGCGTGGTGCCGCCAATATTGCCGTACGCGGAAAATGCAATCTGATTCCCGTAGTCATCCGCTGCACGCCATCGACTTTGGGGAAAGGCGATACATGGTGGAAAGTTCCTCCCCGTCGTGTACAGCTCACTATCGAAGTGCAGGAAGAAATCGACATTCAGACTTTTCTGTCGGCTGCCGAAAATGAAACCCTTGCGGCACGCCATTTGAACGAACATCTACAACAATATTTTGCAGAGGAAAACAAACGCCATGCAGTCGCTTGAAGAGGAAGTAAAACAAACCATCATCGAGGTTCTTCAACTGGAAGACCTTCGTCCCGACGATATCGATACCGATGCGCCGCTATTCATTGAGGGATTGGGCCTTGATTCGATCGATGCATTGGAATTGGGCGTGGCATTGCAGAAGCGGTATGGAATTTCATTGTCAGGCGATTCGGAAGAAACACGCCGTCACTTCAAATCAGTGCGCACGCTTGCTGCACTAATTACCAGTCATAGAACCAAGTAGGGGGGAATCAAAATGACGATAGCAACCACGATGACTAAAGAAGAGATCCACGAGTGGATCGCAAACACCATGCATGAAATGTTCGAGATCGACAAGGCGGCTGTCACGTTGCAGGCCAATTTGTATACCGATCTCGATATCGACAGCATCGATGCGGTTGATCTTGCGGTGAAGCTGAAGGAACTGACCGGCAAGCGCATTCAACCGGAAGTTTTCAAAACGGTGCGCACGGTTGAGGACGTAGTCAACGCCTTGAACGGTTTGCTGGCGGAGTAAAGTCATCAATCGTTTCATTCTGACCGCATTGCCGGTCGCAATCACTCTGATATATCCACTGGCCATCTGGCTCGGACATGGTGAGGTTGAACCTCGACTGCTTGCCGGCTTGCTGGTGCTTGCGGCCGTGACCCGTCTTTTCACCATGAAGACAGGAAAAGCCGGCCGCTGGTGGATGGCGGGGGCAATACTTCTGGCGATAGCAGCAACATGGGGTAATGCCTGGATGCCGCTGAAACTGTACCCGGTCCTCGTCAATGGCGTGATGCTCGGTATTTTCGGCTACAGCCTCGTGTCGCCGCCGTCCGTGATAGAACGCATCGCTCGCATGAAGGAGCCTGACCTGCCGCCTCAAGCGGTGCAATACACGCGTCGTGTGACCCAGGTATGGTGCGCTTTCTTTCTGATCAACGGCAGCATCGCGCTCGCAACGACACTGTGGGCGTCGCCGGCTGTCTGGTCGCTGTACAACGGTGTCATTGCTTACGTCCTGATGGGTTTGCTGTTTGGTGGTGAATACATGGTTCGACTACGTTTCAAGCGGCGGCACAATGTCTGAGGCCGCCAATATCCTCAATATGCTGTATGCGCCGCGCTCTTTGGACGAGATTGTCGGCTGGCGTGCAGGCGTTGCCGTTCGCTACGGCGACCTCCTTGCTCGCGCAAAGCTGTGGCAAGCGTTGTTGCACAACACGCCGGGGACTAAATTCGCCCTCTATCTGGAAGACAGCCTCGAATTTGCCGCTGCCTTGTTCGGCGCTTGGCATGCCGGCAAAACCATATATCTGTCGTCGGACACCCTGCCTGCGACTTGTACGTCGCTGCATGCTACCGTAGACGGCTTTCTCGGTGAATTTCCACTGGATTGCATGCCCTTGTCGCCAGTGACGGCTGAGGATGACGACCTCGGGTTTTCCCCCTTGTCGCTGGACTTTTCCGGCCTCGTCGTTTACACGTCGGGCAGTACCGGAGCCCCGCAGGCGATTTCGAAAAAGCTGTCGCAGCTTGCACACGAAGTCGCTTCGCTCGAACG
>Ga0070661_100004151_pt1 | contig 9992 bp, 15 predicted proteins | sample KBSC43metaG_FD_64663 | JGI IMG/M metagenome (GOLD analysis project Ga0070661, IMG submission 64663) | Corn rhizosphere microbial communities from Kellogg Biological Station, Michigan, USA - KBS C4-3 metaG | ecosystem: Host-associated > Plants > Roots > Rhizosphere > Soil ...
CCGACGCGATCGCCGATGTTGATGCCTTCGACGCCGGGCCCGATGGCTTCGACGACGCCGACCGCTTCGTTGCCGAGACCCGAGGGCAATGTCAGTGGATAGAGCCCGCTGCGATGGTACGTGTCGATGTAGTTGACGCCGATCGCCGTATGACGAACGCGCGCTTCCCCCGGTCCCGGCTCGCCGAGTGAAACCTCGTCGAACTGCATCACTTCGGGACCACCGTTTGCATGAATGCGGATTGCGTGTGCCACGGTGAAGCTCCTTGAATTCGAGATGAGAATGCGAACGTCCAGCGCCGTTATCGGGCTCTAGCTCGCAGCCTTCGCCGCTCGACGCGGCTTCGCGCCGGACGTTGCCCTCGACTCGCGCGGCAAGGTGCGAACGAGCAGCACTGGAACGCGCGCGTCGCGCAGCACGGCTTCGGCATCGCTGCCCATCAGCGCGCGGCGCAGTCCGCGCCGGCCATGCGTGCCGAGTACGATGGTGTCGGCGCGAACCTTGCGGGCCTGCGCGAGTATCGCATCGGCGATCGTGCCGCCGCGCGTCTCGACCAGCATGCTCTTGACGTCGACGGACGCGTCGCGTGCAACGGACTCGGCTTTCGCCAGCACCTTGCGGCCGCGGGCACGCAGATCGTCGATCACCTTGTCGACGTAATCGGCCGGAACATAGCCCATATCGCCGATGAACGAAACGCTCTGCATGTCATCGACGACGTGAACGATCGTGAGCGCGGCGCCGTGGCTCGACGCAAGGTCGATCGCTGCAGTCAGTCCACGGTTGCCGGTTGCACTGCCATCGATCGCAACGAGTATCTGCTTGAACATGTCGCTTATGCTCCCCGTCAGGGTTCGATCGTGGTGAATTCCGCCGGGATGCGCACGTAAAACAGGGCGATGCCTTCATCGCGAACGCGCGCGATCATCCGTTCCGCCTCGTCGTCTGTGACGGCGAGCTCGACCTCGACGGCGACGTCTCCCGCGAGATCGAAGAAATGCTCGGCATGAAGGATGCCGTGGCGTCCGAAACCGGCAATCGCCCGAAACGCCGAGCCGCCGCGGATGCCGAGCGCCTTCGCTTCCTCCAGCAGCCAATCGTACAGCAGCACATGATGATGACGCCGGTTCTCGTGGACGTAGAAGCGCAGTAGCGTCCCGTTCATGACGATCCCCACGTGAACAGCATTCGCGCGAGCAGAATCCCGATCACCGTGAGCGTCACGGATCCCGCAACATGCAAGGCGACGGTCAGCGTGCTCCACATCCACTCGCGACGAACGAGCAGTGTCGTGACTTCGGCGGAAAAGGTGGAAAACGTCGTCAGCCCACCGAGAAATCCCGTCGTAACGAGCAACCGCACCTCGGGTGAGAGCACTGCATGGCGCGTAATCAGCTCCATCGCGATCCCCATCAACAAACCGCCCACGAGATTCGACGTCAGCGTTCCCAGCGGGATGGTCGGAAAGATTGGGTTGAGCGCGTACGAAAATGCCCATCGCAGCCACGCGCCGACGGCGGCACCCACGCCAACGGCAGCGATGGAGCTCAGCGTAGGCATCGGTCAGTGTTTGGCGAGGTGGGATGTATCCACACTAACGCTGCGAATCCAGGCCGCCGTTTCAACGAATGAACTGCTCGACGTAAGCGTCACCAAGACCGGCGCTGCGATAGTGCGCGCGGCACATGTCGATCTTCGTGAACACGTCCTCGTAACCGATCTGGCGATCGTCAGCATCGACGTAGATCATCGCACCCTGGATGCTGAAGAACGTGATCATTTCCGCGCAATCGGGGGGAACGGTCAGCGTATGCACTTCGCCCGGCGGCTCGAACACGAACGAGCCCGTTTCGGCCGTCCAGTCGTGCTCGAGGTATTTCCAGCGTCCGCGAATCACGTAGCCGACGACGAGCATCGGATGCCGGTGCCGCGACAGCACACCCGAGCGACGCACGCGCAACAGGTTGCACCATCCACCGCTGACCGTGTTGAGTAAAAGCGGCCGGAACCAGACGCCGTCGGCCTGCGGCACCCAGACACGCTCGTCATCTGGGATTGCGGAGACGGCAATCTCCGGTCGAATCCCGGATGCCGTCGCAATCGCCGCTGCCGCGCCGGCGCTCACCGATGCTGCTTCGTCGTCGTGCGCGGCGACGCGATCTGCTGTTGAGCTTGCGATGCCGCAGTGCGGGCGGCCTTGCGCAATGGTTGCGAAGACGTCGCAACATCGTCCGCGGGTTTCGATGAGGCTTCGCGCGCTGCTTCCGCAGTCCGTGCCTTCAGCGTCTCCACCAGCGCATCGATCTCGGCATTGGCATCGCGCTCGCGCGGAAACGGCCGCCCGGCGCGCCGATACCAGTAACGCGCGTTGCCGATGTCGCCTTCGAGCATGTGAACGATGCCGTGCGCCCAATATCCAAGATCCGATTCGTCGTTCTGCACGATCGCGTGCGCCTTTTGCCAGTCGCCGTGCGTCAGGTGCCGGATTGCCGTATTGAGCGCCATCGTCTCCTCCTTCATCCGATCAGATACCCGCCATCGACGGGCAGCACGACACCCGTGATGAATCGCGCGGCAGCCGAGCACAGGAACAATGCGGCACCGGCGATGTCATCGGGCTCTGCCCAGCGGCCGAGTGGCGTTCGCCCGACGATCGCATCGCTGCGTGACGCGTCGTCCTGCAGCGCCTGCGTCAACGGCGTGCGAACCCAACCCGGTGCGAGCGCGTTGACGCGAATACCGTCGCCGACATACGCGAGCGCGAGCGACTTCGTCAACTGCGCGACGCCGCCTTTGCTCGCGCTGTAGCCCGGCACCCTCGCGCCGCCGTGGAACGACAACACCGACGCCGTATTGACGATAACGCCGCCATCACGCGCCGCCGCAGCCTTCAGCTTGTCGCGGGCCATCGTACATGAGCGCATCGTCCCCGTCAGGTTGATCGCCAGCACATCGGCGAACACATCGACGTCGTGTTCGGCGTCACGGCGAATGACACCGGCGCAGTTGACGAGCACGTCGAGCCTCGGCAGATCGTCGATCAGCGCGCGCATCGCGCGCTCGTCGCGAACGTCGACGGCAATCGCGTCTCGCGCCGCGAAGCGTGGCTCGGCGCGCGCAGCATCGACCTCGTCGCGCGTGGCGCCGGTCACCGTGACGACGGCGCCTGCTCCGGCGAGCGCAGCTGCGATCGCCGCACCGATGCCGCTCGAGCCGCCCACGACGAGCGCCACCTGGCCAGCGAGCATGTCATTACGAAATGTCGCGGCAATCGCGCGTGCGCTCATGTCACTCGTTCGGCGAGCAGCCGCTCGACGGCCTCACGTGTGGGCAGCGGCGCAACGGCGCCGTAACCGGTCGTCGCCAGCGCTGCAGCCGCGTTCGCAAAGCGGGCTGCACGAAACACGTCGTCACCCGCGATTACGCGCGCGACGAATGCGCCATCGAAACAGTCACCCGCACCGGTTGCATCGACAGCGTCGACGCGCTCGCCCTGCAGCCGCTCGCTGCGCGTACCGTCTGATACGAGACATCCCGCGCTGCCGAGCTTCAGCACGACGACTCGAGCGCCGAGCGCGTGACAGCGCGCGACGATTCGCGCGGGATCCTCGCTGTCGAACAGTCGACTCGCATCATCGAGGCTCGGCAACGCCCAGTCGACTGATCGAAGTGTTTCGAAAACGATCGCGCGAGCCCGCGCGAGCGGCCACAGCTTGAGGCGCAGATTCGTGTCGTACGCGATGCGTGCACCCGCGGCGCGAGCGGTGTCGATCGCCGCGAAACACGTATCGCACGCAGACGCGGAAATCGCCTGACTGATCGCCGACAGATGCAGCACGCGCGTGTGGCGCAGCACGTCGAGCGGCAGTGCTGCGACCGTCATCCGCGACGCCGCCGATCCGGCGCGAAGATAGGAGAATTCGTGACCGCTCGCGCCGTGCGACACGAAATACACGCCCGTCGGTGCGTCCTCGTCGACGCCGACGCCATCCGTTCCGACGCGCTCGCGCTGCCAAAGCTCGACGAGCATGCGCCCAAACGTGTCATTACCGACGCGCGTGACATAGCCGGTGCGCGCACCAAGCCGTGCTGCTGCAATCGCCATGTTCGACGTGTCGCCGCCGAACCCTTGCACCCACGTGTGTGGATTCTCGGCACGCGCCTGGTTGAATTCGACCATCGCTTCACCGAGCGCGATGACATCGACGCCCGGCGCGGTTGCTGTCACCGGCGCAACGCGCGGAATGCGGCCGCGTACGCGGCGGCGCCGGCGCGCACCTGCGAAACAGGCGCACCCGGCTTGTAGAGGTTGGAACCGGTGCCGAAACCCGCGGCGCCTTCGGCCCACCATGGCGCCATGTTGTCGGGACGAATGCCACCGACGGCGAACACGAGCGCCGACTTCGGCAGCACGGCACGCCACGCACGAAGCGCCGCCGGCACCATCGCTTCGGCGGGAAATAGCTTGAGACCATCGGCGCCGGCCGCGAGCGCTGCGAACGCTTCCGTCGGCGTCGCGACGCCGGGCAGGCACACCATGCCGAGCCGCTTCGCCTCGCGAACCACGGCGAGGTCGGCATGCGGCATCACGATGAGCCGGCCGCCCGCGTCCGCAACGCGCGCGACGTCAGCGACTTCGATCACCGTGCCGGCACCCACGAGGCACTTGTCACCATGCCCATCGGCGAGCAAGCGAATCGAATCGAACGGTTGCGGCGAATTGAGCGGCACCTCGAGGATTCGAAAGCCTTCGCCGTACAAGGCATCGGCGACGCCGGGAATCTCGGCGGGCGTGATTCCTCGCAATACCGCGACGAGTGGCAAAGGTTGCAGGAAGGCGTCGAGCGTCATTGGGCGAGTGCGAAGGTTCGAAATGAGATCAGGCGTCGACCGGCGCTGCGACGATGCCGGCGTGAACGGCGATGCGCCAGAGACCGCGCGCCGCCGCATCGGCGTGCCCGCGCTCGGTAACGAGACCTGCGTCCGCGAGCGCCAACTCGTAGCGCTCGACGAGCGTATCGGCGCCGATGACGCGAACCGTCGCAGGCTCGATGCCAGCGCGCAAGCCCCATGCACGTGCTGCGCGCACCTCGCGGCCAATCAACAGGCCCGACAGCCAATCGGCAACGTGTTCGGACTCGAGCGCGCCCGTCAGCGCCAGCGTGCGCGCGCCGAAGATGTCGTGAGAAAGCTCGCCGTCGGCGAGACCGCGAGCCGCACCGCGCGAGAACACGTCACGCGAGAATTTTCCAGGCTCGTGCCCGGCAAGACGGCCGAGCATGCTGTGATCGATCAGCACCGCATAGAGCTCGCCCGTCAGGAACGTCGTGAAATCGACGACGCGGCCATGCTCGACGCGCGCCCATTTGCTGTGTGTTCCCGGCAGCACGGCGAGCACGTTGCGCTCGCGCAGGCCGATCGCGCCCAGCAACTGCGTTTCCTCGCCGCGCATCACATCGGGAACGCCGGCCGCATCGCGCGTCGTAACGCCGGGAACGATCGCGAGCACGTCGTTTTCCGCATGAACGATGCGATCGGAGAGCGCCGTCAGCGACGCCGGACAGTCGACATACGGCGCCTCGACCCATCCCTGCCGGCTGCCGATCATTCCGCATGCGATACGCGGCGCCGTCTCGTCAATCCATTCGCCGAGCAGCTTCGCGAGCGCCGGCTCGAAGCGTCCGTCGCGGACATGCTTGACGCCGAGCGGCACGCTGCGGCGCGCCAGCACTTCGCCGCGCGCATCGAGGCGGTACGCGCGCGCAGAGGTCGTTCCCCAGTCGATTGCGACGAGCGCGGTGGCGGACATTCGCGGGCTGCCGCTCGTCACCAGCGCTGCGCGGCTTCGTCGTCGCTCGCGCGCGCCTCGACCCAGCGCTCGCCATCGGGCAGCCGTTCCTTTTTCCAGAACGGCGCGCGCGTCTTCAGCCAGTCGATGATGAATTCGCACGCGTCGAACGCGGTGCCGCGGTGAGCACTGGTCACTACGACGAGCACGATCTGATCGCCAGGCTCGAGCGTGCCTACGCGGTGGATGACGAGCGCCTCGCGAATATCGAACCGTTGCCGCGCCGTAGCGATGATCTCGTCGAGCGCGGCCTCGGTCATCCCCGGGTAATGCTCGAGCGTCATGCCGGTGATCGTCGCGGCGTCGTTGACGTCGCGCACGGTGCCGACGAACGAGGCGATCGCGCCGACGCCGCGGTCAGCCGCCCGCAGCCGCGCGATCTCGGCCCCGATGTCGAAGTCGCCGGTTTGCACGCGCGCGGTCATAACGCGCGACTCAGCCGCCGGTGACCGGCGGAAAGATCGCGACCTCGTCGCCGTCGGCAATCGCTTGCGAACGCGCGACGATACGGTGATTGACGGCGAACCGAATCGCGCGCCCTTCTGCGAGCTCCGCCGCAAAGGCGCCGCCGCGTGCGCGCAAGGCGTCGACCAGCGAATCGACGGTCGCGTCCGCAGGCAGCTCGAAGATTTCTCCGGCGCTGTGAAGCGCCTCACGCAGCCGCGCCAGATAGACAACGCGAATGCGAAGCCGTGTTGTAACGAGGGTATCGGGCATCCGGCGTTCGAATGAAAAAGCGCCGGACTTCGCTTAAGAAGACCGGCGCTCGATTGTACGACGTCTCTTCGTCAGAACCGGAACTGCATCCCCAGCTGGACCTGATCGGATTCGGGCAACGGTCCTGTGACCGCTTCGCCCGCGAACCGGCTGAAACGCGCGTATTCGAGTCGCAGACCCAGCGCGGATGAGAAATCGTAGCGCACGCCAACGCCGTAGTTCATGCCGTCACGCAACCGTCGCGCATCGCTGACGGGCAATGTTGCCAGCGCATACGCGGGCACGTTGTCGCTTTGCGCGTAGCCGAGGCGGCCATACAGCGCGAATGCCTTGCGGAACGACCAGCTCGTATAGACGTCGGCGTTCCACGTGCGCGCGGGCATGCCGGCAACGGTTGAGGACAGTGTCAGGCCGATGCCTCCCGGGCCTGCGGCGCCGACCGGCCGGAGCGCGTAGCGATCGGCAGTGGCGAGCGAGCCTTCGACGGCGATGTCGTTTGCAAACCGGTAGCCGCCGTACAGGAGCGCCCGGTTCGTCGTGTCTTCACTGACGGGCGAGGAGAAATGTCCCCACGCCGATTTGAGGTGGCCGAATTTGACGCCGCCTTCATCGAGCCCTGAGCTGCGCAGCGCAACGCCGCCATAAAAGCCGCCGGTGTCGACGGCGGATGCCAACTTCTCCTGCGCGAGCCCCGGTGCTGACGCGACGAGCGCGGCCAGCGCGGTGACGACGAGGATGGGCTTGGCGTTCATGGCTGGAACTCGTTGATAAGGCGCACTTTTTTGCGCTGCGGCACACGCGGCCGATATCGCTTGGACAGCCGCCGTACCGACAGTTCAAAACTAACCCGTCCGACGCTTTTCGTCAATCGCCGGACCGCCAGGCGGCTGCGGCTCCGGCAATGAATGTGGCGACGGCCGCAGCGTCCGACAACGGCAGCTCGGGCAGCGCGCCCCCGGCCCCGCCCACCGGATCGGCGGCCACGGCGACGATGTGCGGATCGTGAGGGTTCAGAAGCGGCTTGCCGAGGACCGCGCGCCACACTTCGAGTTTGGGGATCGGCGCACGCTTGTACCCCTCGACGAGGACGATGTCGCACGGCGAGAGCCGCGCCAGCGCATCGAACAGCGACAGCTCGGGACCGGCCCTCAGCTCGTGCATCAGCGCCCACCGCGCACCCGAGCTGATCAGCACCTCAGTGCAACCCGCCGCGCGGTGACGGTACGAATCCTTGCCCGGATGGTCGATGTCGAACGCGTGATGCGCGTGCTTGACGAGTGACACCGTGAGGCCTTGCGCCGTCAGCTTCGGTATCACCGCCTCGATCAGCGTCGTCTTGCCGCTGCCCGACCAGCCCGCGAAGCCGAAGACGCGCATCTCCGGGGTGTTCATGGCTTGCCTGCGATGCGTCCCACGGCGCTTTCGTGAATGCGGGCCGATTGACGACGCCACGGCGCGACGACCTGCCGCCGCCTCGCATCGGTGGCGAGACCGCCGTGGGTGATGGCGCCGTCCCAGACCATCGTGCCGGCGGCGAGGCCTGCGTCGCGGTCGAGCGCGTCGGCGATGCCGGCATCGGCGAGCGCCGTCACGTAAGGCAGCGTTGCCGCAGCGAGTGCGAACGTAGCGGTCCGCGCGACGAGTGCTGGCAGATTCGGCGCGGCGTAGTGAACGATGCCCTCGTCAACGTACGTCGGGTCGGACAGCGTCGTCATGCGCGACGTCTCGGCGATGCCTCCCTGATCGATTCCGACATCGACGAAGGCCGATCCACGACGCATGCCGCGAAGCGCTGCGCGCGAGATGAGCTTCGGCGACAGCGTCCCCGGCTCCAGCACCGCACCGATCACAAGATCGGCGGCCGCGATTTCGGAATCGAGCTGGCTCGATGCTGAACCGAGCTGCGTCGTCGTGACGCAAAGTTGCTCGGCGGCGAGTGTGCGCGCGAGGGCGTCGAGCCGGCGCTGTCCGCGCGACAGCACGACGACGCGGCAGCCGAGCCTCGCCGCAATTCGCGCTGCTTCAGTGCCGACGCTGCCGGCGCCGATGACGACGACGCGCGCCGCCTCGACACCGTCAACACCCGTCAGCAGCGTGCCGTTACCGCCGCGATCCGTCTGCAGCGCTTCGCCGCCCACGAGCGGCGCCAGTCGACCGGCGATGCGCGACATCGGCGCGAGTAGTGGCAACGCGCCGGCCTCATCGCGAACGGTCTCGTACGCGACGACGCGCACACCGCTTTCGAGCAGCGCATCGAGGAGCGTGGGGTCGCGATTGATTTGCGCGAACCCGAAAATGGTCGTCGCGGGACGCAGCAATGGAATCTCCGCGCGCTGAACTTCCTTGACCTTGACGATCAGCGTGGACTGCCAGACGTCCACGGCGTCCGCGACGATTTTTGCCCCGGCAGAAGCGTAATCATCGTCGGAGAATCCGCTGCCGTGGCCGGCATCGCGCTCGACGAGGATCGTGTGTCCCGTGCGTGCGAGCGCGCTGACACCGGCCGGAACGATGCCGACGCGGCGCTCGCCATCCTTCGTCTCGCGGGGTACGCCGATGCGCACTGGTGGGCCTTCGTAGAACGAACGATGTTAGTGACTGCGACGGCGCAATTGTAGTGCGCGGCAACTTCAATCCGCTGACCGCGCGCTCTCGGGTCGTTGCATGCCGCTCGCCATCGCGGCGCGCGCAACGACTCTGCCGATGTAGACTCGCATCATCGTCCCCATATGACGAGCCATGGAAAATCCGCTCGTTCCCCGCCGCACCGCGACGTCCGACCAGGATCGTCACGGACCGATCATCGATGTGCTCGAGCGCGTGCTCGCGGACATTCCCGCGTCGACGGCGAAACCGAACGACGCGCCCGAAAGCGCCGCGAAGAAAATCGCCCGCCAGGCAGCGAAGCGTGCGGCGATGCTGTCGGGAACGCTTGCGCTTCCGCCGGGGCCGCTCGGCTTCATGACACTGCTTCCCGACCTGTACCTGATCTGGCAGACGCAGCGCCAGATGGTCGCCGACATCTTCGGCGTTTATGGCCGCAGCGCCGAGCTGACGCGCACGCACATGCTGTATTGCCTGTTTCGGCACGCGGCGAGTCACGTGCTGCGCGACGTCGTCGTTCGTGGCGGGCAGCGAATGGTCATTCGGCAATTGAGTGGTGGCGCACTTCGCAGTGCGGTCGGCAGCATCGGCGTCACGATCTCCCAGCGGATTGCGGGCAACGCGACGGCGCGCTGGATTCCACTCGCTGGCGCCGCGGCCGTCGGTGCCTACGCGTACTGGGACACGCTGCAGGTGGCGAACACGGCGCAGCGCCTCTTGAGCGCGCCCGTCGAAGCGATCGTCGACGATTGATTGCGCCGATTCGCGTTTTCGGCCGCAGCGTCAACGCGCGTTAACGTCGAATGTGCGGCCGCTACGAGCT
>Ga0070661_100004153_pt1 | contig 9989 bp, 9 predicted proteins | sample KBSC43metaG_FD_64663 | JGI IMG/M metagenome (GOLD analysis project Ga0070661, IMG submission 64663) | Corn rhizosphere microbial communities from Kellogg Biological Station, Michigan, USA - KBS C4-3 metaG | ecosystem: Host-associated > Plants > Roots > Rhizosphere > Soil ...
CGCTCAGCCCGACGCCTGCAGATCGAGCATCCAGATGTCGCCGCGATAATTGCCGAGCACGAACACGATCTGATCGCCGGCGATGATTGGCGAGACGAATGTGATCATCGCCGGCACGATTGCTTCCGACAGCGTGAGCACGTCGATCGGCTCCGCGCCCACGCGCCCCTCATTCGGATCGAAGGGTCGCGCCACCACTCTGTTCCGGATATCCATTGTCGGCGTCGTCGGCAGGTAATAGAGCAGACGCCCATCTTGCGACCAGAAAGGGTGACTCGCCGCCGATTCGACGTGCACCCACGACGTCTCGTCAGTCGCATGAGCATCGTCGAGCCGTGCGACGAGCACGGAGGGAGATCCGCCGGGCCGCGTGGCATCGAACGCCAGCCACCGGGCGTCCGGTGAGAGGCGCGGATTCGACAAGCGCCTATCACGCGACGACAACAGCGCGTGCTGCGCTCGATGACCCGTGTCGAGGACGACAAACGAATTCAGCCCCGAACCAAAGGTCTCGGCCAGCAGCCGATCCTCGTCGAGCCACAGCCGCGGACGCCCGCCGCAATCGTCGACAATCTGTCGCGACGTTCCATCCTCGAGGTTCCCCACAAAGAGGGGACGTCGAACTGGCGGTCCCGGAACCAGTGTGCTGAACGCGACGCGTTTGCCGTCAAGCGAGATCACGGGAAACCCGCGATCGACGACGCTCTCCCCCTCGAGGACCGTTTCGGTGCCGCGCTGCAGATTCTTGATGCGCACCTCGACGCCGCTCGATCCTGCGGCGAAATACGCGAGCGTACTCCCGTCGCGAGACACGGATAGATGACTGACGAATCCGGTGCCGCGGGTCAGGCGTCGCGGGAGGCCGTCTGCCATTCCCGTTCGCGGGTCGATTTGGACCGACCACAAGTTCGTATCGGTGTGGACACTGACGAACGCCAATCGATTACGAGAGACGGTCGGGAAGAATGCAGACTCTCCAGCGGTAGTCATGAGTTCCGGCGAACCGGCCGCCTGGAACGTCGTCGGTGAGATGCGCTGCCGCCACACGTGGATGCCTTGTCGCCCCGCTGCTGTGAAGAAGATCGAATCTCCTGTCCAGGCGGCAGCCATCGCGATGACGACAAGATGTCGCAGTCGCGCTTCCCGCAGCACGCCCGTCTCGATCGGCACGCCGTCCTCAACCGGTACGATCCAGCAATCGCGATCAGTCGACGGATCCGGATGACCAATCACGAGCAGATGGCGTCCGTCGTCCGACCATGTCGCAAACGAAACGTCAACGAGGCCAGTCGGGAGGATGCGTTCTTCGCCGTTTGGTGATACGAGTCGAACCGCGTCACGCCCATCGAGCGCGAGATACACGAACCACCTGCCGTCAGGTGAGAAACGTCCGCTTCGTGCCGCGCGTCGCAAGACGCGCGGCTGTCCACCGAGCGCCGGCATCTCATACAGGTGCTGGGTGGACTCGGCCGCGGCGGTGAAGATCACGCGTGTGTCATCTGCCGAAAACGTGGGCTCGGCGCATTCGCGCATGCCGGTCGTGAGCTGCACGGCCGAACCGCCCACCTGCTTCAGCCACACCTGCGGCGTGGCGCCATCCTGCCCGGCATCCGACACGTACACGACCATTCGCGCGTCCGAGGACAAAGCCGGCCAGAACGTCGCGGCGGTCGTATCTGTGACGCGTTGCAGACGCGGCTCAACGGTCGAGGCTCCGGCAATTGTCGGCTTCGGCGCGGGCGCGATCTGACGGCTGTCCCACCATTCGCTCAGCTCTTTCGGATCGGCGAAGACACTGCCGCGCTCTGCGTGAGGAAGGCGATGGACTGGCAAGCCCTCTTCCCGTTCCCAGCGCTGGACCGTGCGAATCCCCCGGCCGAGATACGCGGCGATTTCCTTCCATGAATCGAGCCTGCGTTGCTCACCTGCGGGGCTTGGCGGCAGGCGGTCCGGGATGTCGCTCATGGTAGCGACAGGATAGCGCAGCCCTCGTCGCCGCGACGCTCGCTCAGCGGGCAAAGGCCGAGTGCGCCATTAGACGCCATCGGCGACGCGACGCCTGATGACGCTTGAGCACTCGCGAGCGGCATCGGACACTCGGGTCGCGAGTGGACTTCGAGACCGCCCACCGCACATACGAAGGAGACTGCCATGACGAAGTATTCAAAGATTCCGGCGTCCTTGCTGGTCGTTGGCGCGATGCTGCTTGTCGCCACCATCGCGGTGTTGTCGGCAGACGGCTCGCGACCCGACTTCGAAGGCGTGTGGCGAACGGCAGAGGTCATCGTCCCCGGCCCGAGCCCTCAAACGTTCAAACCCGTGGCGACGCTCGCGATCTTCCACGGCCGTCACTACAGCCGGGTCGAGGTTCATTCGGAAGGCGCGCGGGCAGCACTGAAGGATCCGGCGTCTGCGTCCGCTGACGAACTGCGCGCGGTGTGGGGACCCTTCGTCGCCGAGGCCGGAACGTTCGATCTGAGTGGGAACGTCCTCACGATGCAGGCACTCGTGGCGAAGAATCCCGCCGCGATGACTCGCGGCGCGACCAGCGTTTACACCTATCAGCGAAGCGGCGACACGCTGACCCTGACACAGACTCGGACACCTTCTGGTTCGAGCGCCATGCCGATAACGGTCAAGCTGGTGCGCGTAGAATGATCTTCGATACGCGGCCACTCACTCCGAGGGGCCTCGCCCCTCGGACTCCCTTACTTTCGACGATTCGTCGGGGTCTGCCGCGAGACAAGGGTACGGTAGGAATGCGATCTACTCTGTGACGGTGGGCCGACTGCGATTTCTCCTCGTGATCCTCGCCTTCCTCGTCGGATGCGCGACTTCCCAGCCGGCACCGGCCGACATCCTTCTGTTCACCGGGCGCGGCACATCGTCGGGTGACGTCACGGCCCTCGAAGACATCTTGCGCGAGAGTGGCTGGCGTTATTCGACCGTCAGTTCGGCGCAGCTGGACGCGATGACCGAATCGAAGTTGAAGTCCTACCGTCTTCTGATCCTTCCTGGCGGGAACTTCGAAGTCATTGGCCACGGACTCGCGACGAGCACGACGACGAAGCTCCGCCGCGCGATCGGCAGTGGCATGAACTATCTGGGCATCTGCGCTGGTGCTTTCCTAGCGAGCGCGGCGCCGTACAACGGGCTGAATCTCACAGAGGGCGTCCGGTTTTCCTTCTACGCGCTCGAGGATCGCGGCATACGAAAGGCTCCGGTCACAATCGCTCGGGCAGGTGGCGCCCCCCTTGAAGTCTACTGGGAGGATGGCCCGCAGCTCACGGGTTGGGGGCAGGCGATCGCGAGATACCCTGACGGAACGGCCGCCGTCGTGCAAGGCCAGTTCGGTGGCGGATGGGTTGTGCTCGCGGGAGTTCACCCTGAAGCGCCGGAGCGCTGGCGCCGCGGCATGAACTTCACGACATCGGCTGATCAGAGTCGAGCGTATGCGGCGACGCTAATCGACGCGGCACTGAATCGCAAGACTCTGCCGCGCTGATAGCAGCGTCGCGAGCGAGCGCGCGCGCGAGCCACGCGGCCGGAGCGAGCCATGGAAGCGGCGAACGAGGGCGCGTGTCGGGGAGTCCGAGCGGCGAAACCCCTCGGCTAAGACTTAGAGACGCCGCTGATGAAATCGGCGACGTAACGTTGGATCTGATCGGGTGGCAAATCGTATCGGGCCTTGGAGTCCGGTTGGCCGAGATTGCCGCTGATGACGAACGCACGCAGGCCCGCCTGCGCAAGGCCCTTCGCCTGCGCGACGCTGAGCCCGCCGACCACCTGCACCGGCGCGGAGCTGCCGATCTTCTCGAAAAGGGCGCGGGCCACATCACCGAGATAGTTTTTCTCGATGAGTGTCGGGTCGGCGCGACGCGCGTCGGACTGCAGGTGGACGCCGACCGCGTCCACGCCGGCGTCGAGCATGCGATGCGCAACCTCGATCGCCTGTGCGGCCGGACCCTGATGCGGCACCATGATGTCGGAGAAGACGAGCCGCGGCAGCGCCGGATCGGTGCGCCTGAACTCGTCGCGCACGGCGCAGATCGCCTTGGCCGTGTCCACACCGGCGAGCGCAAGAAAATCAACGATGTTGCCGCCGCCTGCATAGACGGCGCGCGCTTCGAAGCCTCCACCATCCATCGTCTTCAAGTCAGCCAGCAGAAGCGCGTCGGGAAACTTCTTCCGGAACGCTGGCGCGACGTGCGAGATGCCTTCGTTCTTGAGCAGCGGCGTTCCCATTTCGACGATGTTGGCGCCGCCCGCCAGGGCCGCGCTGGCGACCGTCAGCCCTTGCTCGATGGTGGGGACGTCGACTGAGATCTGAAACGTGAAGCGGGTTCTGAGCTGATCGACCACGCGCGCGGAGGCCGCGTGCGTCTGCTTCGTGGCCTGCTGGGCCCGGACATCGGTGGGACGCATCATCTCGAAGATCGCACCCGTCGTCAGCGCACCTGCGGCGAACGTGCGGGCGCCGCTGAGGAACGATCGCCGGTCGATGTGCCCGTGTCGATATGCGCGGGAAAGGTCGAGCGGGGCCGTCGAACGGTTGAACGCGTTCCTTCGCTCCATGAGCAGCTCCTTCAACGACGAAGTGTAACCGAAGCTCGGCTGCGCTGCGCGAATTCAGCCGGTTCCACCGCTTTGTTGGAGTCATACTTCTAATGACAGGAGGCCTCGTGACGTCGAAAGATTGGGCGGTCACATTGATGGCCATCGCGGCAGTGTTCGGCGATGGCAGCGCGGTCCGGCCTCAGAATAGAGCCGGCTCCTGGCTGGATGAAGCAAAGCCGGCGTCATGGAACAAACCTGGCGCGGCCATTCCCGCTGCGCCCACGCTTCAGGGATCCGTCGATCCGCGCTGTCGAGAAACGGCGCGCCCACCGCAGCTGGAAGAAGACATGCGTCTCCACGAGCAAGGATGGGATCTGGTCGGCACCTATCAGGGCGGTTGGCAGATGCTCGTGATCGGCGGGACGGCGGGCTACGACGGGATGTGCCGGCCACGGCAGTACCAGAATTTCGTTTTCGTCGATGGTGTGTACGCGGGCACGCTGTCACCGAGGCTGATGGACAGCCGCATGGATGGTGCGCTCGAACGCGTCTTCCTTCAGGGCGCGGGACGGCTGACTGCTGACTACGCGCGGTACGGAGAGAAGGACGCGTTGTGCTGTCCGTCGAGGACGACACACGTCGTGTTCAGCATTGCGACCGATCACGTGCTGCAACCCGTGTCCACCTCGACGTCCACACGGTGACACCGCGGATGCGTCAAGAAGAGCGTATGCGCCGCGACCGTTTTCTGGCAGCGATCATCAGCCTGGCGATCGGCCGCGAACGAGCGCGCGAGTGAGCCCACGCGAGCGGAGTGGGGCGTGCGGGGCCCCGCGAGCGAGCGTGTCGGGGAGTCCGAGGGGCGAAGCCCCTCGGAGTGATTGGGGACTTGTTATGCCGGACATCAGTCTGACCAGACGCGTGTCATGCGCCGCGCTCGTGACCCTCCTGATCTCGATCGCGAGTTCCACGCTGGCCCAAACGCCTCCGCCGACCGCTGGAAGCAACAAGCCGCTCGAAGGAACGTATTGGAAGGCGAGTGAGCTGGCCAAAAAGCCTGTACCCACGCAGGATCCGAAACGCGAGGCGCATCTGCAATTCGCAAAGGGTCGCGTCGCCGGCTCAGACGGCTGCAATCGGGTTGCGGGCGGCTATCAACTGAAGGGTGATCGCGTCACGTTCTTGCAGATGGCCGCGACGCAGATGGCGTGTCTGAAACCCAGCGGGACAGAGGAACCGTTTCACGCGGCACTGAAGAACGCGACGCGATTGACCATCACCGGCGACCGGCTCGAACTGTTCGATGCCGCCGGAACGCAACTGGCCGCGTTTCTGGCCGGACGCCCGCCGTCTGATTCGACGCCTTCGTCTCCGCTCGCCGGAACGTCGTGGCAGCTCGTGAAGTTCCAAAGCATGGACGACACGACCCTGACGCCGAAGGATGGCGCGAACTACACCATCGAATTCGCCGACGGTGGACAGCTCATCGCGCGTGTCGACTGCAATCGCGGAAAGGGAACCTGGAGATCCGCCGGACCGAGCGAGCTGGAGTTTGGCCCACTGGCATTGACACGCGCACAGTGCCCGGAAGGTTCGATGCACGATCAGATCGTGAGGCAGTGGGGCAATATTCGATCGTACGTCATCAGAGACGGTCATCTCTTCCTGGCGCTGAAGATGGATAGCGGAATCTACGAGCTCGAGCCAATCCCGAAGCCGAAGTGAACTGAACGTCCACGGTCCCTCGGGTAACACGCCTCAGCCACGCGCCGCGACCAGGCGTTCCCATTCGATCGGATCGCGTGTCTCGGCATCTGCGATTCCGAGCTCCCGCAGCACGCCGATCACCGTCTGGCGGCGGGTCACTGAGACGGTCAGAATGTGCGCAACCACGCTGCCGAAAGTGAAGCTGACCGGTGGCGTGCACAGCGCGTCGATGAAGGCATCGTCCCACTCGTTGCGATCGCGAATGCGTCGGACCAGCGCAGAGAATTGCGGCTGGACCGCAGCCAGCCGCGCCCGCAGCGCGGCGATGCTGACGCCATCGCGCGGAGGAATGTCTCGTCCTCCGATCGCGGCGGTCCACACCTCTTTAGTGAAAACGATGCGCTCGAGCATGGTCCTGACGTCTGGTTCGGGACCCTCGAAGTCGTGAACGACGAGGCCTGGCCGCACGTGGCGGTCGAGGGCATCGTCGGAGAGCGTGGCGGCCTGCTCCAGCAGTCGCGCGGTGTGCCAATAGTCATGCTCGACGAGGCGGTCAGAGAGATCCATGGTCGAGGTCCTCGGGTGGCCGGGTAGCAATAGGCCGCCCGGCGGGTGAAAGTGGATGCCGTTGGGCGCGGACAGCCGGAAGTCACGTGGTTCGTCGGCGAACCGGCTCGGCGGCACGCCGTGAGCCCGGGTGAATGCGCGCGAGAAGGCTTCAACCGCGTCGTAGCAAGCGTCGAGGCCGGCGTTCGTGACGCTGAAGCCGCGCCCAAGTTGCCACGCGGCACGCTCGAGCAGGAGGCGGCGCCTCAACGCAGCTGGTGGCTCGCCTACCCCGGCACGCACCAGACGATTGAAGTGAAACGGGCTGAGCATCGCCCGCGCCGCCAATGCCCGCCCGTCGAGGCCCTCGTCGAGAGCCTCGATCACGGCGTCCACAACATCGCGCAGACGATCCGCTCCCGGCTTCATGCCGTCGAGTATGTCTCGCGGCGCGCCGGAGCGCATGACCGCAATTGCTGCCCATGCGCCTTCTGCACGTTCGGCGGGACATCCTGTTGTCGACCAGGTCGACCTCAGCTCTGAAAGGTCTGAAGAGCGTAGCGCCCAGCCGGCCGTAATTGGCAGTTGCAATGGACTTGCGTCACACGGGAGAATCCCCGTTTCGGCGCCCTATAGACTCGCACTGCGCGGCATTGGGCGGACGAGGAGAAACAAATATGACACCCTCGGACGGTGCGTCTTCGAAGACACTGCTCGGTTTGATCCAGGCGATTCCTGCTGACGAGACGGCAGTAATCGCGCCGGATCAGAGCATTCGAATCACCTACGGCCAGTTGCGCACGCAGATCCAGGATGTGGCGGAAGCATTGGCAGCAGCGGGAGTGAACCGGGGCGACCGCATCGGCATGGCGCTCCCCAACGGCCTGCCGAACATCGTGACATTTCTCGCCGCGTCGATGATCGGAACCGCGGCACCGCTCAATCCCGGATACAAAGCAGACGAGTTCCGCTTCTACCTTGAAGACACCAACGCCAGGGTGCTGTTGCTGCCGCCTGAAGGACTTGAAGAGGCACGCGCGGCCGCCGGTAACATTCCAATTCTGACCGTGGACGTCGACACCGCCGGCACCGTGAGCCTCCGCGGCGTCACCGCACGAAAACCCGTCGCCCCGCCGAATCCAGACGACGTCGCGCTGATTCTGCACACGAGCGGCAGCACCGGTCGGCCGAAGCGCGTGCCGTTGAGCCATGCAAACCTGGCGATCTCAGCCGGCAACGTCGCGCGCAGCTATACCTTGTCGTCGAGCGATGTGTCGCTCTGCGTGATGCCGCTCTTCCACGTGCACGGGCTCGTGGCCTCAACCCTGGCAACGCTGTCGACAGGCGGAACCGTCGTCGTGCCGACGAAGTTCAGCCCGCTCTCGTTCTGGCAAATCGCGAAGGAACACGGCGCCACGTGGTACTCCGCGGTGCCGACGATTCATCAACTGCTCCTTGCGCGAGTGAAAAAGGATGCGCCGCGGCCGGCGGGCGCCGACAAACTTCGTTTCATTCGCTCGTGCAGCGCTGCGCTTCCCTCCCAGGTGATGCACGACCTGGAGGCGGCATTCGGCGCGCCGGTGCTGCAGGCTTATGGGATGACTGAGGCCGCGCATCAAATGGCGTCGAACCCCTTGCCACCAGCCGCACGCGTTCCCGGTTCGGTCGGACGCGGAACGGACGTTCAGATCAGCATCATGGATGCCGAGGGCAAACATCTGCCGACCGGCGCGGCGGGCGAAGTCGTCATCAAGGGACCCAACGTCGTGCGCGGATATGAGAACAACCCCGAAGCCAACAAGTCGTCGTTCGTCGATGGGTGGTTCCGGACCGGCGATCAGGGAGTGCTCGACGAAAACGGCTACCTCACGCTGACTGGGCGACTGAAGGAAATGATCAATCGAGGCGGCGAGAAGATCGCGCCGCTCGAGATCGACGAAGTGTTGCTCGGGCACCCCAAAGTGGCCGAGGCCGTCACGTTCGGCGTGCCGCACACGGCCTGGGGTGAAGAGGTCGCGGCGGCAGTGACCCTGAAGAGCGATGCCACCGAGGCCGAGCTGCTGGCTTACTGCAAGGAGCGGCTGGCCGACTTCAAGCGTCCCAAACAGATCCACATCACCACGGCCATCCCGCGCACCGCGACCGGAAAGATTCAGCGCCGCGTCGTCGCGCAGGCGTTCGCACCGCAGACGAAATGAAGCTGCCTCAGACGCCGACCGTCGCCGTCACGCGAGCGAGCGCCGCGATCCGCCTTCGCACTAGCGTGCTACGGCGGACAGGGCGGAGCGACGAGGGCGCGGCCGGAACGGAGCTGGTGGCGGAGCGACAGCATAGTGGAGGCCGCCAGGCGGGGTGCAGGGGTCCCCGCCGATTCAAGAGAAGTGCAGGGGAGTCCGAGGGGCAGAGCCCCTCGGATGAGAAATGAGAATCGTCGTCGCGGGCGCGGGCGCGGTCGGCGGGTACATCGGGGCTCGCCTCGCGAAAGCGGGTGCCGACGTCGTGCTGTTCGCGCGTGGTCCGCACCTGCAGGCGATGCAGACACGCGGGCTCCGCGTCACGAGCGACGAGGGCGACGACTTCGAGGTACGCCCTCAGGTCACCGGCGATCTGACGACGATCGGGACGGCCGATGTCGTGTTCCTCGGTGTCAAGGCGCATGGTCTCACGGCGCTCGCGCCGACACTGCGTCCTCTCTTTGGTCCCGACACGTTCGTCGTCAGCACCCAGAACGGAATCCCCTGGTGGTACTTCCAGAACTATGGCGGCGAGCTGGAAGGGCTGCGTCTCGAGCGAGTCGATCCAGGCGGCGTCATTGCCCAGTCAATCGAGCCGCGACGGGTGGTCGGATCGCTCGCCTACTTTGCAACCGACGTCGCCGAGCCGGGCGTGATCCATCACACCGAAGGCAATCGCATCAGTTTCGGCGAGCCCGACGGCAGCAAGTCGGCTCGAGCGAAGGCGATCGCCGAGGCGATGATCGCTGCCGGGTTTCGCTGCCCGGTCACCGCGCGGTTCCGGCACGAGATCTGGGTGAAGCTGCTCGGCAACGTCGCGTTCAATCCGATCAGCGCATTGACCGGCGGCACGCTCGAGGAGCTGGTCCGCCACCCTGATACGTCGAAGGTCGTGCGCGAGATCATGACGGAAACCGAGGCGGTCGCCGGAAAGCTGGGCATCGA
>Ga0070661_100004176_pt1 | contig 9968 bp, 8 predicted proteins | sample KBSC43metaG_FD_64663 | JGI IMG/M metagenome (GOLD analysis project Ga0070661, IMG submission 64663) | Corn rhizosphere microbial communities from Kellogg Biological Station, Michigan, USA - KBS C4-3 metaG | ecosystem: Host-associated > Plants > Roots > Rhizosphere > Soil ...
TCGGCCTTCTACTTCGACATCCGCAAGGATTGCCTCTATTGCGATCCGATCTCGTCCACCAGGCGCAAGGCGGCGCTGACAGTGATCGACGCCGTGTTCGACTGCCTCACCGCCTGGCTCGCCCCGATCCTGGTGTTCACCATGGAAGAGTGCTGGCTGGAACGGCATTCCGGCACGTCGGAATCGGTGCACCTGCGGCAGATGCCCGAGGTTCCGGCCGAATGGGCCGACAAGGCGCTGGCGGAGAAGTGGGAGAAGGTGCGCGAGGTCCGCAAGGTCGTGACCGGCGCGCTCGAACTGGTGCGCAAGGACAAGGTCATCGGCTCCTCGCTCGAGGCGGCGCCCAAGGTTTATGTCGACAATACCGAGCTCGCCGCCGCGCTCGAGGGCGTCGATCTGGCGGAGATCAGCATTACCTCGTTCCTCGACCTCGAGTCGGGGGCGGCTCCGGCGGGCGCCTTCACGCTGCCAGAGGTGAAGGGGGTAGGTGTCGTCTTCGGCCGCGCCGACGAGCATGGCCGTCAGTGCCTGCGCTCGCGCCGCTATTTTGCCGAGGCGGACATGGACACCGCAATGCCCGAGCTCAGCAAGCGCGACGCCCAGGCGATGCGCGAGCGCGAGGCCGCTGGACTTTGATGCATCCCGGAAATGGCCTCCGGCTCAGCCTCGCGCTCGGTGTCGTGGCCTTCGCGCTCGACCGCCTGCACAAATACCTGACGATCGAAATGCTGCACTGGCCGCCCGGCTACACCCGGCCGCTGCTGCCCTTCCTCGATCTCACCCTGATTTACAACACCGGCGTGTCCTATGGCCTGCTGAGCGCGCTGCCCTTCCTCGCGGTGGCCGCGGTCGTCGCTGTTGCGCTGGTGGCCCTGATCGTCTGGTGGGCCCGCAGCTCGTCGGCCCTGGTGCGGGCCGGACTCGCCATCTGCATCGGCGGCGCCGCGTCGAACGCCCTCGACCGGCTGATCTACCCCGGCGTCGCCGATTTCTTCTGGCTGCATTTCGGCGATGTCTCGTTCTTCGTGTTCAACGTTGCCGACGCCGCGATTACCGTGGGAGTGTGTCTTTTGCTCCTCGATCTATTGGGAATATCGAGGCCGAAAGCTGCGAACCCAGCGTGAACCAATTGCTGCCAGAATCTGGTCTTAGGCGGCCTAACCGGGTATAGAGGCGCGCTCGGGCCGCGAATTGTGCCTGTTGCGACAATCACCCCGGGGCCGTAAGGGGCGAAAAGGACATCGTATATGCCGTTTGAGTTGAGCGTGCCGCGCGCGGCTGCCTTTGCCGCAATCGTCCTCGTCGGCATGGGCCTTTCCGCCTGCACCACCACCGAAGGCACCAACGCCTTCGCCTCGCCGCAGACCTTCGAAACCGAGGTGATGGACAAGACCGCCCAGGGCCTTGGCCTGATCCCGACCCCGGTCAAGCCCGATCCGACCAATCTGCGCGGTCCGCTCGTCCTGCCCAAGGACACCAAAGACCTGCCGCCGCCGCAGACCGCCGATGCCGAAACCGCGGCGCTGCCGGTCGACGACACCAAGCCCAAGATCGACACCACCGGCCTCAGTGCGGCCGATATCGAGCACGCCAAGCACGCCCGCGTCGTCGACATCAACACGCCCGACGGCCGCCCGTTGACCGCCGCCGAGCTCAAGACGCTGACCGCCAAGATGAAGAGCTTCACCCTCAGTTCGAAGCGCTCGATCTTCACCCCGCCCGAGCAGTATTTCTCGCTCGACAACAACCAGCAGGATCTCGTCTGCCTGTCCAAGACCGGCGATCTCGTTTCGGTCAACGATCCGAGCTGCCCGGTCGAAATCCGCAACGCGCTGCTCAAGAAGAAGAGCTGACGCGACACCTCCGGCGCGGAACCTCTCCGCGCCGCCCCGTTCTCATGATGCGCTGACCGGGCTTTCGCCCGAAGGTCCCGCAGGAGCCCCAAATGCCCGATATCGCTTCGTCCTTTGCCGGCGACCGGCTTGCCAAAGTCATCGCCCGCGCCGGCCTCTGCTCGCGCCGTGACGCCGAGCTCTGGATCAAGGACGGCCGCGTCGCCGTCAACGGCAAGGTGATCCGCACCCCCGCCTTCAACGTCACCGAAAAGGACCAGGTGAAGGTCGATGGCCAGCCGCTGCAGGCCCGCCAGGGCACCCGCGTCTGGCTCTACCACAAGCCCGCCGGCCTCGTGGTCACCGAGAAGGACCCGGAAGGCCGCCCCACCATCTTCGAGACGCTCGAACAGCAGGGCCTGCCGCGTGTCGTCTCCATCGGACGCCTCGACATCAACACCGAAGGTCTGCTGCTGCTCACCAACGATGGCGGCCTCAAGCGTGTGCTCGAGCTGCCGGCCACCGGCTGGCTGCGCAAATATCGCGTCCGCGCCTTCGGCAGCATCACCCAGCCGCAGCTCGATGCGCTCAAGGATGGGCTCGAGGTCGATGGCGTGAAATATGGCCCGATCGAAGCGACGCTGGAGCGTGAGCAGGGCAGCAATGTCTGGCTTGTCTTGGCGCTGCGCGAAGGCAAGAACCGCGAGGTCAAGAACGTCCTCGGGGCGCTCGGCCTCACGGTCAACCGCCTGATCCGCGTGAGCTTCGGCCCGTTCCAGCTCAGCGACCTGCCGATCGGCGGCGTCGAGGTGGTCCGTGCCCGCGTGCTGCGCGAGCAGCTCGGCAAGCGCCTCGCCGATGAAGCGGGCGTCGATTTCGACAGCGAGCTGCCCGAGCCTGCGGCAATTCGCCTGGCCCGCGGCGCCGCCAATCCCGCGCTCCGCGCCAGCAAGCCCGGCACCGAGCCGGCGAGGCAGCGCAAGGCCATGGCCGACCGTACCGAGCGCTTCCACTTCACCGACCGGCCGGACCGCGAGCGCCAGCTGCGTCCCGAGGACGCGCCGCTGCGCAAGGACCGGCCCGGCAGCCGCTTTCCGCGCCGGCCGCCCCCCGACCGCCGCGAGGCGCCGGCCGATGTCGGTCCGCCGCGCAAGGTGTTCAACCCCGACGGTACCGAAGCCCTTTTCGTGGCAAAGACCTACGGCAAGAAGCCGCGTCCGCCGCGTGACGAGGGCGATCGTCCCGCGTTCAAGCAGGGCTTCGGCGACAAGCCGCGCGACGGCGACCGCAAGCCCTTCGCCAAAGGCCCGCGCAAGGAGTTCGGCGACCGCCCGAAGCGGGATTTCGAGGATCGGCCGAAGCGGTCTTTTGCTGAGGACGGCAGTCGGCGATCCTCTCCTGCGCGCAGCGCGGCGGAGGGGGACCACGCGCAGCGTGGTGGAGGGGGCGGCCGCACCCGCGATTTTGCCGACCGCCCGAAGCGCGATTTCGGCAGTCGGGACTCCTCTCCCGCCAAGCGGGGGAGGGGGACCACGCGCAGCGTCGTGGAGGGGGCGGCCCCCCGCTCCGCCGCACGTCGTACCGGAGATTTCGCTGATCGCCCGAAGCGTGCCTACACGCCGCGCCCCGACGCGCCCGCCGGCGATCGCCCGAAGCGCCCGTACACGCCGCGCTCCGCTGCACCCGGCGGCGACCGCCCCAAGCGGCCCTACGCGCCCCGCTCCGCCGAAGGTGCCGATCGCCCCAAGCGCAGCTTCGGCGACAAGCCGCGCGCGCCGCGTCCGGCCGGTGACAAGCCGCACGGAACGCGTCCGGCCGGTGACAAGCCTTTCGTCAAGCGCCCGCGCGGCTCCGGCCCCGGTGGCGATCGTCCGCGCCGTCCGCGCAAACCAAACACCTGATGCGCATCGTCGCCGGAAAATTCCGCGGCAAGCAACTGAGCTCGCCCGAGGATGACTCCATCCGGCCCACCGCCGATCGCGTCCGCGAGGCGGTATTCAACATCGTGGCGAGCCGCCTCGGCCCGAACCTCGATGGCCTGCGTGTGCTCGATCTCTTTGCGGGCACCGGCGCGATGGGGCTCGAGGCCCTGTCGCGCGGCGCCGCGCACGTGATCTTCGTCGACACCGGCGCGGAAGCCCGCGGCCTCATCCGCGACCACATCGAAGCCTTCGGCGCCGGCGGCGTGACCAAACTCCTCCGCCGTGACGCCACCGGCCTCGGGCCCGCCGGCACCATGGGCCCGGTCGACCTCGTCTTCCTCGATCCGCCTTACGGCAAAGGCCTGGGCGAGCAGGCGCTGGTCTCGCTTCGCGACGGCGGCTGGCTGAAGCCGGAAACGCTGCTGGTGCTTGAGGAGGCCCGCGAGGTGACCGTCACCTTGCCGGACGGCTTCACCCTCGACGACCGCCGCGAATATGGGGCGGCGGCGGTGCATCTGGTTACGCCGGCCTAGCGCGTCCGGCCGAACATCCGCTCGAGGTCGGCCTTCTTGAGCTCGACATAGGTCGGCCGGCCGTGGATGCACTGGCCGGAATGCGGCGTGCGCTCCATCTCGCGCAAGAGTGCATTCATCTCGTCGACGCGCAGCACGCGGCCCGAGCGCACCGAACCGTGGCAGGCCATGCGCGCGATGATACTGTCGAGGCGGTCGCCGAGCGCCTCGCTGTTGTCCCATTCGGCGAGCCCGTCGGCGATGTCCTTGACCAGCCCGTCGATGTCGGACTGCCCGAGCAGCGCCGGCGTCTCGCGTACCGCGATCGCCCGCGGTCCGAAGCGCTCGAGATACAGCCCCAGCCGCGCCAGCGTCGGAGCGGCGTCCTCGAGCCGCTCGCAGTCTTCTTCGGGAAACTCGATCACCACCGGAATGAGCTGCATCTGGCTCGCCACCGGGCCGCCGGCGAGCTCGGCCTTGAACCGCTCATAGACCAGCCGCTCATGCGCCGCGTGCTGGTCGACGAGCACCAGTGCATCGCCGTTCTGGGCTACGATGAAGTTCTCGAACATCTGCGCCCGTGCTGTCCCGAGCGGATAACTGTCTTCTTCCGGCGGCAGCTCGAACGCCTCGTAGCGCGCGCTCGGCTCGGCGAGGCCGTCGAAGCTCGCAGTCTGGCTCCTCCCTTGCCCCGCGGTCGCGGGAGAGGTGGCGCCGAAGGCGCCGGAGGGCGCGGCCCCCAACACCGGTATCGGAGCACTCTCCGTCTCCGGCGCGCGGAACGCCCCGAGCACGTCTTCGGCCACCGTGCTCGAGGCGCGATACCCCGCCTCGCCCAGCGCATCGAGAATGGCGCGGATCACCGCGCCGCGCACCCCGCCGGAATCGCGGAAGCGCAGCTCCGCCTTGGCCGGATGCACGTTCACATCCACCGCCGCCGGATCGATGCTGAGGAACAGCGCGATCGCCGGGAAGCGGTCGCGGAACACGAAATCGGCATAGGCGGCTCGTACCGCGCCGAGCAGCACCTTGTCGCGCACCGAGCGGCCGTTGACGAAATAGAACTGGCTCAGCGAATTGGCGCGCGAGTAGGTCGGCAGTCCGGCGAGCCCGGTCACCACCACGCCGTGCCGCGTCGTCGCCAATGGAACGGCGTTCTCGGCAAAGTCGGCACCCATCACCTGCATTACCCGTGCCCTGAGCTCGCCGTCGGCCGGCCAGTTGCTCGGTGAGCGGTCCGATCCATCGAGCACGAAGTGCACCTGCGGGTTGGCCATCGCCAGCCGCTTGACCACGTCGGCGACCGCTGCCGCTTCCGCCCGGTCCGATTTCAGGAACTTGAGCCGCGCCGGCACGCCGGCGAACAGCTCGCGCACCGTGACGATCGCGCCGCGGTTCATCGCCTGCGGCAGCACCTGGGATTTACGCGAGCGATCGACCTCGATCCGCAACCCCGAGGCTGCATTCTCCGTCCGCGCCGCCACGGTCAGGTGCGCGACGGCGCCGATCGAAGCCAGCGCCTCGCCGCGGAAACCCAGCGTGCGGATATTGTCGAGCCCGTCATCGGCAAGTTTGCTCGTCGCGTGCCGCTCGACCGAGAGCACGAGGTCGTCGCGGTCCATGCCCGCGCCGTCGTCCTCGACCCGGATCAGGCTACGCCCACCGCCCGCCGTCGTCACCACGATGCGCGTGGCGCCGGCATCGATGGCGTTCTCGACCAGCTCCTTCACGACGCTCGCCGGACGCTCCACCACCTCGCCGGCAGCGATGCGGTTGATCAGGTCCTCGGGGAGCTGGCGGATAGACAAAGGGGATGATTCTCCGGACCCCTCAGTTTAGTCCGTCCCCGAAACCTGCTACCACCCGGAAATGCACCAATCCCCGATGGACGTTGCGATCGAACTGGCCGAACAGGCCGCCGCCGCCGGGGAGGCGCCGGTGGGAGCGGTGGTGGTCGAGAACGGCGTCATCCTCGCCGCCGAGCGCAACCGCATGCGCGACCTCCGCGATCCGACGGCCCACGCCGAGCTCCTCGCGATCCGCGAGGCGGCACAACGGCGCGGCGGGCGGCTCGACGGCTGCGATATCTACGTGACGCTTGAGCCCTGCGCCATGTGCGCCGGCGCCATCGCCCATGCGCGTCTGCGGCGCGTGATCTACGCCGCAAGCGACACCAAGGCCGGCGCCGTCGAGCACGGGGTGCGTCTGTTTGAAAATCCCAACACCCACCATCACCCAGAAGTCGTTTCGGGCGTGAGCGAGCGGCGGGCCGGGGAATTGCTGAAGCACTTTTTCGCGCGGCTGCGCGAATAGAAAAAGGTCCCCTCAGTCGGGGGGCTGTGCAGTGGAAAGATCGTGCCGCATCTTCACCCTCTCCCTTGGGGGAGAGGTCGCCCCGTAGCGGCGGGTGAGGGGGCCTTGCGGTCGATCACTCGATCCCACGTCGGAGTCTACTCCGCCCGCATCGTCTCGCCCGTCTTCATGATGAACTGCTCGACCTTCTTGCTGAGGTGGCGCTTGAAGTTGTCCTTCTCCTTGTCCGCCGCCTCGATGATCTCCTTGACCCGCCAGAATTCGAGCGCCCCGAAGGCGCTGATGTGCGGCCGCGCGTAAACGTCGGGCGGGTAGGCCGCCATCATCTGCGCGGTCAGCGAGTGCATCATGATTTGTGCCGCCCCGAACCAGAAATCGAGCGCGTGGAAATCGGCGCGGTGCAGCGCCTCGCTCGGATCGCCATTGACGTCGATCGCCACGAGGATGTCGTGGCCGCTTGCCTGGTCGACGGGCAGCGGGTTCACCACGCCGCCGTCGACCAGCACGTGATTGGCGTAGCGCACCGGCTTGAACAGCGATGGAATGGCGATCGATCCCGCGATCGCTGGCCTGAGCTCGCCGCTGTTGAACACCGCCTGGTGCCAGCTCTGGAAATCCGTCGCCACCACGTAGAGCGGGATCGTCAGGTCCTTGAAGTCGTCCGGAAACGGCTCGGGCAGGAACGCATCGACGATGCGCATCGCGTCGAGCTGCAGGTTGAACCCATTGCGCACCAGCCCGCCGAGATTGCCGATCTGATGCCCCCAGATGCGGCCGGCGATGATGCGCATGGTGCCCAGCACCGACAGTGCATGCTCGCGCAGCTCCTTGCCGGCCATGCCGTTGGCCCAGCCGGAGCCGATCAGCGCGCCGATCGAGGTCCCGGCGATCACCGAGGGCTTGAGGCCGAGCTCGTCCATCGCCTCGATGAACGGGATATGGGTGAGGCCGCGGGCCGAGCCGCCGCCGAGCGCGACGCCGATCCTCGGCATGCTGTGGTTGGATGTCACTGGCGCGGCGGGAGGGGGGTCTTCGCCCAGCCGCATGCGCTCAATCAGCTCCTGTCCCCGCTGTTGGATGGGGATCAGTTCGTCCTCATGTGCGAGGTCCTGAGCCATTCTGAGCATCTATGCTGCGCCTCGAAGGTTTATAAGACCTTCCAGGGTCCCTGCAAAAAACAAACGTCCAGCAGGGCTAACGATCGAGCCGGGCGTTCCGTTCACGCAGGATCGCGCGCCAGCCGATATCGTGCCGGTGGAAGCCCTCCGGCCAGTCGATTTCGGCGATCGCCTCGTCCGCCCGCTCCTTGGCGTCGGCCACCGAGCGGCCGAGCGCCGTAACGTTCAGTACGCGCCCGCCAATGCTCAGGAGCCGCCCGCTTTCGCGCACGGTACCGGCGTGGAAGACCACAAGATCCGCCGTTTCCGCGGGCAGGGCGCCAATCGGCGTGTTCTTCTTGTACTCGCCGGGATAGCCGCGTGCCGCGAGCACCGTGGTCAGCGCCGCCTGCGGCCGCCAGCTCGCCGTCCTGCCGGCGAGCGCCCCTGTCGCCGTCGCGTAAAGCAGCTCCAGCAGGTCGCTCTCGAGCCGCGGCATCAGTACCTGCGTTTCAGGGTCGCCGAAGCGCGCATTGTATTCGATGAGCTTGGGCCCCTCGCGCGTCAGCATCAGACCGGCATAGAGGACGCCCTGGTATGGCGTGCCGCGCGCTTTCATCCCGCGCACCGTCGGCTCGATGATCTCACGCATCGTTCGCGCGATGAGCTCGTCGGTCATCACCGCTGCTGGTGAGTAGGCGCCCATGCCGCCGGTGTTGGGCCCGTTGTCGCCGTCGAAGGCCCGCTTATGGTCCTGCGCCGTGGCGAGCGGCAGCGTGTGCTCGCCGTCGCACAGAACGAAGAAGCTCGCCTCCTCGCCCTCGAGGAAGTCCTCGATCACGACCGAAGCACCCGAGGTGCCGAACGCGCCACCGAAGCAGTCCTTGATCGCGTGCTCGGCCGCCGCGATGTGCATCGCCACGGTCACGCCCTTGCCCAGCGCCAGGCCGTCGGCCTTGATCACGATCGGCGCACCCTTCGCGCGCACATGGGCGAGAGCCGGCTCCAAAGCGTCGAACCTGCGATACCCAGCGGTCGGGATATGCATCTCGTCGCAGAGCGCCTTGGTGAACGCCTTGCTGCCCTCGAGCTGTGCCGCCGCCTTGCTCGGCCCGAAGCAGGCGATACCGGCGGCCCGCACCGCGTCCCCGAGTCCGGCCACCACAGGCGCGTCGGGCCCAATCACCACGAAGTCGATGGCGTTCGCCTGGGCCCAGCCGACAAGTGCCGCATGGTCGGCGGGATCGAGCGCGACATTCTCGGCTACCTCGCTCGTGCCGCCGTTGCCCGGCGCGACGTAGAGTTTCGTCAGCCCAGGGCTCTGCGCCAGCTTCCAGGCCAGCGCGTGCTCCCGTCCGCCCGATCCGATCAGCAGTACTCGCATCGCATTTCCCAAACCCGCCCGGCCTCCTTGACACAAACGCGAACGAAAGCGCAACAGGAGGCATGGAGCTGCCACGCACCAACACGCCCGAATTCACGGTCAGTGAGCTGGCGCTCGCGGTAAAGCGCACGGTCGAGGACGAGTTCCAGTATGTCCGCGTGCGCGGCGAGATCTCCGGCTTCCGCGGCGTCCACTCGTCCGGCCACGCCTACTTCACGCTCAAGGACGATGCGGCCTCGATCGACGCGGTGGTGTGGAAGACCACCTGGCCGCGCCTCCGCTTCAAGCCCGAGGAAGGCCTTGAGATCATCGCCACGGGCCGGCTCACCACCTTCCCGCGTTCGAGCAAATACCAGATCGTTATCGAGCAGATCGAACCGGCCGGCGCCGGCGCGCTCATGGCGCTGCTCGAAGAGCGGCGCAAGAAGCTCGCCGCCGAGGGCCTGTTCGCCGCCGAGCGCAAGAAGAAGCTGCCTTACCTGCCGCGTATCATCGGCGTCGTCACTTCGCCCACCGGCGCTGTGATCCGCGATATCCTCCATCGCCTCGACGACCGCTTCCCCAGCCATGTGATCGTCTGGCCGGTGCGGGTCCAGGGCGAGACGGCGGCGGCCGAAGTCGCGCACGCTGTTGCCGGCTTCAACGCGCTGCCGGAGAGCGGTGGCCCGGTGCCGCGTCCGGATCTGCTGATCGTCGCCCGCGGCGGCGGCTCCATCGAGGACCTCTGGAGCTTCAACGAGGAGATCGTGGTGCGTGCCGTCGCGGCCTCGCGCATCCCGGTCATCTCCGGCGTCGGCCACGAGACCGATACCACGCTTGTCGACTACGCCGCCGACCATCGCGCGCCCACCCCCAGCGCTGCGGCCGAAGCGGCCGTGCCGGTGCGCGCCGAGCTCATCGCCTATGTC
>Ga0070661_100004187_pt1 | contig 9959 bp, 11 predicted proteins | sample KBSC43metaG_FD_64663 | JGI IMG/M metagenome (GOLD analysis project Ga0070661, IMG submission 64663) | Corn rhizosphere microbial communities from Kellogg Biological Station, Michigan, USA - KBS C4-3 metaG | ecosystem: Host-associated > Plants > Roots > Rhizosphere > Soil ...
CGTCGACGCGGTAATACGAAGCGCCAGGCAGCGTATCGTTCGCAGATGCGGCAAGCGCCTGCTCGAACCACGCGATTGCCGATGTCCGCCGCTCGCTCGAGTTGTCGCGCCGGCCGCGCTCGAGGAGATAGCGGACGCGGACACGTCCCGGTTGCGAGTCGAGCGTGCGCGCAACGGCGTCGAGCGTCAGCTCGGCGTCGCCAAACTTTCGCTGCAGTCCCTGTGCGCGCGCAATCTGCGTCGCGGCTTCGACCGCTTCGCGTGAGCGTGGCGCGTGTTTCGCGGCTTCGGCGCGAAAGCGCTGCTCCGAGAGCGCGGGCCGATCGAAGCTCCAGAGCGCGTCGAGTTGCTGCGAGTAGTCGGGCGCCGTTGCGGCATCCACGCGCAGGCTCAGCGCGCTGGCAGCGATGCACGCAACGGCAATCGCGAGGCGCGAGCCGCGCCCGGCTGCGTCATGCGGCAGCGCCGCGGATCCGCGGCGGCACAGGGGCGCTTTCGTCGTCGGCCAGGACATGCGACAGGATACTGCGCAGGCGTGCCGGCGGCAGCGGCTTGTGCAGCAGGATGACGCCGCTCTGCTGGATGCGTCCCAGGTCCTCAGCTGCGCTCACGCCGGAGACGAGCAAGGCCGGAATCGCCGGACCGAAGCGAGCGCGCAGCGCGGCGATCGCCTCGAGACCATCGGCGCAGTTGCCAAGGCGAAAGTCGACGATCATCGCTTCCGGCGGCGCAGCGGTCGCGTACGCGCGCTGTGCGCTTTCGCCGTCTTTCACCGCAACGACGTCGCAGCCCCACTGACTGAGCAGACGCGCGGTGGCGTCGCGAACGTCGGCGTCGTCATCGATGACGACGATGCGGCGCGCGGTGAGCATGTTCATCGCGCGCTCGGGACGCGTCAACGCTTGTGCGAGGCGACCGCCTGCCGGCACGATGACTCGAAAGACCGAGCCGCGGCCTTCGCGGGACGCGACTTCGACGCGATGCTCGAGGAGCCGGGCGAGCCTGCGCACGATGGCGAGCCCGAGGCCGAGGCCGCGTGTGCGATCGCGGGAAGCATTGTCGATCTGATAGAACTCTTCGAAGATGCGGTCGAAGTCGCCGGGCGGGATGCCGCCGCCGCTGTCCCATACTTCCAACGAAAAGTTCGTTCCGCGTCGCCGGCATCCGACGACCACACCCCCGCGGGCGGTGTAGCGAAGCGCGTTCGAGACAAAATTGCGCAGGATGCGCTCGATCAGCACCGGATCGGAATGGACGACGACGTCGCCGCAGACGACGGCGAGCGAGAGTCCGCGTTCCAGCGCCTCGGGCGTGCACTCGTCGGCGAGACGGTCGATCAGCGGGCGGATCGGAAAGTCGCGCGGGTGCGCGGTGATGACACCGGCGTCGAGCTTGGAGACGTCGAGCAGGGAGGAAAACAGCGTCTCGAGCGCCGACACCGACGTCGAGATCCTGCTGACTAGCACTCGCGCGTCCGCGTCGTACGCATGCTCGGCGAGCGCCTGTGAGAACATGCCGAGTGCATGCAGCGGCTGTCGCAAATCGTGGCTCGCCGCCGCGAGGAAGCTCGACTTCGCACGGTTCGCCGCCTCCGCGGCATCCTTGGCCGCCTGTGTAATGCTGAGCTGCGCCGACAGCGCAGCGCTCTTCTCCTCGACGCGGCGTTCGAGGTCCACGTTGAGCCGTTCGCTTTCGTTCAGCGCACGTACGAAGCGATCGGTCAGCAGATAGCCGAAGAGCGTGAGGAACGCGAGAGCCGCGTAGGGAACGAGCCACACCGGGCGCAGCGCGAGCGGATCTTGCGACGCGAGCCAGTCATGCACGGCGAATGCCGCCGAAAGGGTTCCTGCCGCGAGCAGCAACGCGCTCTCGACGTTCCAGCGGCGGACAGCGTAACGGGCGACGGCGACGAGCGCAGCGACGACCATGATGATGCCGCCGAGACGAACGCCGGCGGACGCGAGTTCGAGCTCACCGAACGCCTGTGCGATGTACAGAAGCGGTATCGTCGCGGCTGCATACACGATGACGACCCGTTCATAGATCGGCCAGCGGACGCTCGCGAAGCGTAGACAGAACAGGCAGAGCATCGCGACGAACAACAGATACGTCCCCGTCCAGACCACCCCCCAGTGGGGCTGCGGCAGCGGGGGCTCGGGTACGAGCGTGAAGAGCGTGTGCACGCTCCATAGCATTACGGCGACGGCGAACAGCAGATAGCCTGGATCGCGCCGCCGCAGCCACAGCACCAAGATGAACACGCCGACGGTCAGCGTCGCGATGCTCACCGCCGCCGGGCCGACCGTGTGAACGAACAGCACTCCGCGCGCCCGTTCGCGCAGCATCGTGGCATCGCCCGCAAGGATCGGACCGAGGCCCGCGACGTTCGGGGCCTTCGCGCGCATGTGCACGCCGATGTAGTTGACTCCGACGCGCAGAAGCCCCGCCGGCAAGTCGATGTAGCGCGACTGTTCGTAACTTCGCGGCCGCCGTCCGTCGAGCGGTCCCGACGCACCGACCAGTTCGCCGTTCACGTACACCTCGGTCGGCGCGGTAAGCGCCGTCGCGCAGATCGCTTGCGGCGTCGTGGGTACGGCATCGAGCGTCCACGACAGCGTGTACCAGCCGTCGCCGGTCCGCCCCGGGTCCGTGACCTCCCATGCGTGGGGCAGGTCGACGCGGTGCTGCGAGTGGTCGCCGAAGCGCCCGTCGTAGTCGCCGATCGCGAACGCCGCGCGCTGCAGCTCCACCGGTGGCGGAAGACGCGGCGGCTGCGGAGCGCTTTGGGCCATCGCGACGGTCGCGACGGCCAGCGTCATCACCGCGAGCAGCGCCGATACGCGTCGAAGCAGCGTGCTCATGCAGCCACCTTCCGCCCTTGCATGAGTGCCGACCAGGCAGGATGCTCTGGCAATGCATCGCGCAGGAAGCGCCCGATCTCGTCGATCGCCTCGCGATCCCACCACGGATCGCAGTTGCGATAGGCGCCGGCTTGCGCGAGCGCCAGCGCCTTGCGCAGGTCGAGCGTCGCTTGCGCGGTGCGTTTCTCGCGCATCCGAAGCCAGGCGCGCGACAGCAGGGCGGAGAAGTGCAGGAACGACCAATAGTGGCTCGCGGCGCGAGCGATCACCACCCCCAGCAGGGCGCCCGCGGGCCGATGGCGCTGGCGCGCGACGTCGACATGGGCCCGCCCGAGCCGCCAGAGCGTGGTGAAATAGGCGGGAACGTTGGTCGCATCTTGAGCGAAGCAGGCGTCGAGCCGCTCGCTCGCGCCCTCGTTGTCGCCCGCAAGGCGCGCGCGCGCGGCGCCGAGAAACAGCGCGTGCGCGATGTCCTGGGTTCGCTGGCGCTCGATGCTCGCTGCCATGCAGGCTAGACAGCGATCGGCCTCGGCAAGGTCGCCCTCCGATATCGCGGCGCTCGCGCCTTGCTCCCACGCGGTGTATCCGGCCCCGAGCGCCACGGCCTGCGCGACGGCGCGGCGGGCCCGGCCGTGCTCGGCGGCCAGCCACGCTTCGAGGGCCTCCGCCTCGAGCCAGGTGCGGCGCATCGCCACACTTGCGTCCGCGCCGTGCGCGCGCGCACGCGTCACGATTTCCCGTGCGAGCGCAAAGTTGCCGCCGCGCACCGCGTATTCGAACGAGAACTTCGCTGCTCGAAGCGCATCATCGGCGCTCGCATCATCTCGCCGCAAGAGGGCCAGCGCCCGGGCATGCCATAGCGGAAGCATTGGATGCGCGGGGCGCCGGCCGAGGACGGCGAGAGCGGCACGAAACAGATGCGGGTCGGTACTCGCCGGACTGATCCTCTTCGCCTGCTGAAGGTCGGCATCGAGCGCGTCGATCCAGCGGTCCATAGCGGGCGGCGCGCCGAGCTCGCGATGCAGCCGATCGAGGGTGTCGGCCGTGCGGGCGAGCGCGCCGACGCCGTCGCCCAGCGAGACGAGTCGATCGTGACGCTCGACGGCGAGCGACTGCCAGCGGTTGTCTCCGTCACTGCGCATGCGGCCGCGCTCCCCCTTTGGCGGGCATGCTCGCGGATCCTGCCAGGGCGAGCATTCTGCCTATAATGCACGCGACGTACAAACGACGTGAGCGCCGCCCGTCCGATGGAGCCTGCCGTACCCGTTGCTGAATTGCGCTTCGCGATCGCCGACGATCATCCGCTGATGCGCGCCGCGCTCGCCAGCGCGCTTTCGACGCTCGCACCCCTGGTCCATTTCGTCGAGGCGACGAATCACGCGGAAGCGCTGCGGGTAGTGAGCCAAGTGCCGCCCCACGATCTGCTGCTGCTCGATCTCCACATGCCGGGAACTCAAGGCATCGATGGCGTGCGAGAGGTGCGCGAATGCGCGCCGCACGTGCCGGTTGCCATCGTCTCCGCGGAGGACGATCCGGCGGCGATTCGCGCCCTGTTGGCGCTCGGCATCTGCGGGTTCATACCCAAGACCGATTCGACGGCCGTAATCGCGAGCGCCGTGCGGCTGATTCTCGCGGGCGGTGTCTACGTGCCCTCGCATCTCGTGGCGTTCGCGCCGACATGCGCGATCAACGGAACGGCGGCGCCTGCGCTGACCGGACGGCAGATGGAAGTCGTGCGCCTGTTGGGGCGAGGCCTCTCGAACAAGGCGATTGCGCGTGAACTCGGCGTGAGCGAGGGTACGGTCAAGGTGCATCTGCTCGCCGTGTTCCGCATCCTCGACGTTCGCAATCGCACCGCCGCGGTGCTTGCGGCGCAGCGCGTCCTCGGCTGAAGAAGAAAAACCCCCGGCAAACCGGCGCAGCCGGTGCCGGGGTGGAGGAAATGAAGCCGTCCTAGAACTGCGCGATCGGCACTTCCGGCTCGGCGTACGTCGCATGGCCGAACACGCGCTCGGCCGACGGCACGCCGGTGCCGAACGTGCCCGTGTCGCCGGCCGCAGGCGAGTCCACTGCGACGAACGGCGCAGGCTGCGCTGCGACGCTGATTTGCGGGGAGTCGTGCAGCCAGACGAGGGTAGCGAGTCCCAGCACGCAAAGCGTCGCGGCGACGCTCATCGTGGTGCGCAGTCCAGAGTCGGTTTCGTTCAGCTTGTGCAGTGTGGCCATGTCGATCTCCCGTTTGCAACGCGTGCGGTGATACGCGTCGATGGGGATTGTCGACAGAATCAGGCGTCACCGGAATTCAACGTTGTGATTAGACGCCGGTAACCGGACGGCCGAGTCGTCGCCGCATTGCGATGAACGGCGTACGCCGTTTGGCCAGGATGCACCACGCGCTGTTCCGTTCGACAGAGTCGCGCTCACCGGATGCCCGATGTCGCTATCGGAGAAGACGTCCGAGAATCGCTTCGTGCGCCAACGCACGCCGAGGGGGCTACGATGATGAGCGACCTGAACCATCCACTCCGCGCCTTGCGCGCGCATCGCGATTACCGGCTCACACCGGGCGAGTGGCTGACCTGCTGCGCGTGGGCATTGCTGCTCGGGATCTGCGTCGTCGGGGAAACGCTCGAGACGCTCTTCGCGTAATGCGTCGGCTTCAGGGCGCTTGCCGTCGGCGGACGCGCGCTCGCTCGATGGCTTTGGCGATGGCGGCACGTCGACGCGCCGCGTCGTCGCCGAGCGCTGCTGCGACTGCTCGTTCTCGCGATATCGCGCTCGCTCGCGCACGCCGTCGCTGACGCTGTTCGTGGCGCTCGCGCGCCAGCATCGCGTCGGCGGCCGTCCATGCGCGCGCAGCCGGCGCCATCGTGATGCAGTCGACCGGACAGGACGTCACGCACAGCTCGCAGCCACTGCAAAGCGATTCGAGCACGCCATGCATGCGCTTGTTCGCACCGATGATCGCGTCGACCGGACACGCCTTGATGCATAGCGTGCAGCCGATGCAGGCGCTCTCGTCGATGCGCGCAACAAGCAGCGGACCGGGAGTGCCGCGCGTCGTGTCGAGCGGAACCGGCTCGCGCGCGAGGAGCGAGGCGAGCGCGGCGATCGTCGTCTCGCCACCCGGCGGGCAGCGATCGATGTCGGCGGCGCCGGCGACAATCGCCTCCGCATAAGGCCTGCAGCCGGCGTAGCCGCAACGCGTGCATTGCGTTTGCGGCAACAGGTCATCGATCCGGTCGACGAGGTCGGGCACTGCGGTCATGGCGATGCTATTTTAGCGTTCGGCGTATGAGCACGCGCGTATGAGCCTGCACGACCATCATCACGGCCACGGCGGCCACCTGCACGCGCACGATGGCGATGCCGGTCCGCACGAGGGAACGGTTGCGCCGTCGACACTTCGCGCGTTGATGGGCGCGCTCGTGCTGACCGGCTGCTACGCGATCGTCGAGGCGATCGGTGGCTGGCTCGCGGGGTCGCTGGCGCTCCTTTCCGATGCCGGCCACATGGCGACCGACACGGCCGCACTCGGTCTCGCGCTCTTTGCGCAATGGGTCGCGAAGCGGCCGCCATCGCCGCGTGCGTCATACGGCTACGCGCGCGCCGAAGTGCTCGCGGCGTTCGTCAATGCGATCGCATTGCTGCTGCTCGTAGGCTTCATCGTGTTCGAGGCGATCGCGCGCATCGCGACACCGGCACCGGTCGCGGGTGGCACCGTTCTGACGCTCGCGGCCGTGGGCCTCGCGATCAATCTCGGCACGGCGTGGATTTTGTCGCGCGCCGAAGGCTCGGCGAACACCGAGGGCGCGCTGTTGCACGTGCTGTCCGATGCACTCGGATCCGTCGCTGCCATCGTCGCCGGCATCGTCATCATCGCGACGGGCTGGACGCCGATCGATCCGCTGCTGTCGTTGCTGACCGCAGTGCTGATACTGCGCTCGACGTGGCGACTGCTCGCGAAGACGACGGGTGTGCTGATGGAGGGCGTTCCGGCGCACCTCGATTACTACGCGATCGGCAAGGCGCTTTCCGAGATTCCCGGCGTGGCGAGCGTGCACGACCTGCATGTCTGGCACATGAGCGCGGCCCACGCTGCGCTTTCCGCGCACGTCGCCATTGAAGCAGGGCCCGAGTGGCCGCGCATTCTCGACGATTCGCGGCGAATGCTTGCTGGGCGCTTTGCGATCGATCACGTGACGCTGCAGCCGTCATGGCCGGCGCAATCACCGTTTGGCGACCGGCGCGTGATCCCGATCGAGCCGATCGACCGCGCTTGACCAGCGATATTGAAGTGATATCATCTTGATATGGTTCGCGCGGCGGGTGCGCGCGAACGCCCACGACGAATGGAGATCACGGTGAACGCAACGATCGCAGGCGCCAAGGACATTCACGACGAACGACCGGTTCGCACGTACAGCGGCTTCGTGGCGCTGGCGATCGGCATCGTGCTGCTCCTCGTGGCTGGATGGCTCGTCAGCGACATGGTGGCCAACGTCCGGGCGCGGGTGCCGAACAGCTTCGCGATGCTCGGGATCGTGACCGTTCTGGGACTGGCAGCATTGCTGGTGCTGATGGGGCTCTACACGCTGCAGCCGAACGAGGCGGCGATCCTCCAACTCTTTGGCGCGTATCGCGGCACAACGCGAACTCCTGGCTTGCGTGCGACGAACCCGTTCTATACGCGCAGGAAGCTGTCGTTACGCGCACGCAACCTGAACGGCGAGCGACTCAAGGTCAACGACAAGCGCGGCAATCCCATCGAGATTGCCGCGGTCGTCGTCTGGCGCGTCGACGACACGGCGAAGGCGTTCTTCGACGTCGACAGCTACGAGAACTACGTGAAGCTGCAGGCGGAAGCGGCCGTTCGCCACCTGGCGTCGTCATTCGCGTATGACGAAGCCGATCGCGCGGTGCCCGATGTCGAAGAGCCGACGCTGCTCGCGAGTGCCAATACCGTCACGCGCGCGCTCGTGACCGAGCTCGAGGCGCGCTTCGAAAAAGCGGGCGTCATCGTCGAGGAGGCGCGGATCACACATCTCGCCTACGCGCCCGAAATCGCTCAGGTGATGCTGCGTCGCCAGCAGGCGGAGGCGATCATCGCGGCGCGCACGAAGATCGTGCACGGCGCCGTGTCGATGGTGCAGATGGCGCTGAACGAGCTCTCCGAACGACGCGTCGTCGACCTGGACGACGAGCGCCGGGCCGCGATGGTCAGCAACCTGCTGACGGTGTTGTGCGCCGAGTCGGAAGTGCAGCCCGTCGTCAACACCGGCACGCTGTACGCGTAGGCGCTCGCGCGCGACGAAGCGTCGATGACGGGCAAGAAAGCATTTTTGTTGCGGGTCGATGCCGCGCTGTGGGATAGCCTCGAGCGACTTGCGCGAGCCGAGCTGCGCAGCGTCAACGCCGAGATCGAGTATTTGCTTCGAGATGCGCTCGCGCAGCGCGGCATCAAGCCGAAGCCGCCGGTCAATCCTCGCAAGGAGCGCTGATCGGCTGGCTTCGTGGAATCAGATCCACTTGACGCGCCGGAACCGCAGGAACAACAGTGCGTCGATCGCGAACATGCTGAAAATGGCCAGCGGATAGCCGATCTGCCAGTCGAGCTCGGGCATGTGCTTGAAGTTCATGCCGTAGATGCCGGCAATCAGCGTCGGCACCGTGATCAGCGCGCCCCATGCGGCGAGCCGCTTCGTCACCTCGTTGTCGGCGATGCCGATCAACGCGAGGTTCACCTGGATCGCCGTCGTCAGCGTCTCGCGGATGCTCTCGATCGTGCCGTTGATGCGCGCGAGGTGATCGTAGACGTCGCGAAAGTATTCCTGCGCTCCCTGGCACAGTTGCGGCACGCGGCCGCCGTACAGCTTCCCGACGGCCTCCATCAGCGGCGTCACCACGTGCTTCAGTGCCATCAGCTGGCGCTTGATCACGTAGAGCTCCTCGATCTTGCCACGCGACGATGCGCTGGCGAAGAGTTGCTCCTCCGATGACTCGAGCCGCGTCTCGAGCTGGTCGAGCACGGGGAAATAGCGGTCGACGACGTTGTCGATCAGCGCGTAGAGCACGAAGCCCGCGCCATGGCGCAGGAGCTCGGGCTCGCGCTCGGTACGCGCACGCACCGCGGCGAAACCAAGTTGCGTGCGATGGCGGACGGTGAGCACGTAGTTCTTGCCGACGAAGATGCTGACTTCGCCGATGCGCAATTCGTCAGTGCCGTCGTCGAGCCGGACGATCTCGACCGGATGCAGCACGGCGAACAGCGAATCGCCGTATTCCTCGATCTTCGGCCGCTGGTGACCCTTGCGCGCGTCCTCGACAGCGAGCTCGTGCAGGCCGAATTCCTCGGCGATCTCGTCGAGCTCCGCCTGCGTCGGCTCGAAGAGTGCAACCCAGACGAAGCAGTCAGGGCGATTGACGTACTCGCTGACATCGGCGACGGGAATGTCGGCGATCTTGCGGCCCTGTTCGTATGCAACGCAGCTGACGAGCATTGGGAATGGAGGAATGGTCCCGGACGCCATCATAGCGACGCCCATCGCTGGCGGCCAGCGCAGCGACGAACACCGTCAGGCTGGCGGCCTCCGCGTGCATGAAGCGCTCAGGTAAGATGGCGCCGCTCCAACCGCGACCAGGACGCCTGACGTCGAGCACGCCAGGCAAGCGCCGATGATCATCCCATCGCTGCTCGACACCGACCTCTACAAGTTCACGATGATGCAGGTCGTCCTGCATCATTTTCCCGCGGCACAGGTCGAGTACCGCTTCAAATGTCGCAACGCGGACGTCGACCTGCAACCGTTGGTCGCCGAGATTCGACGCGAAATCGCTGCGCTATGCACGCTGCGCTTCACGCCGCGCGAACTGGATTACCTCCGCAGCTGGCGCTTCCTCAAAAGTGACTTCGTCGACCTCCTCGGGCTTTTCAAGCTCGACGAGCGATTCATTCACGTCAGCGCGATCGAAGGCACGCACGACATCGACATCACGATCAAGGGACCGTGGCTGCACACGATCATGTTCGAGGTTCCCGTACTCGCGATCGTGTCGGAGGTCTACAACCGCAACGCGCATCCGCAGCCGGATTTCGCC
>Ga0070661_100004194_pt1 | contig 9950 bp, 7 predicted proteins | sample KBSC43metaG_FD_64663 | JGI IMG/M metagenome (GOLD analysis project Ga0070661, IMG submission 64663) | Corn rhizosphere microbial communities from Kellogg Biological Station, Michigan, USA - KBS C4-3 metaG | ecosystem: Host-associated > Plants > Roots > Rhizosphere > Soil ...
GGCGATGCGCAGCGCGGGCCTGCGCATCGAGGGCCCGGATCCGATGCACGTCGCCGGCATCAGCGCGTCCGACGATCCGGCAGAGGTGGGCGTCGTCGACCTCGTGATGTTCTGCGTCAAGCTCTGGGACACCGAGGCGGCGCTGCAGCAGATCCGTCCGCTGGTCGGGCTCGAAACGGCGATCGTCTCGTTCCAGAACGGCGTCCTCAAGGATCGCAGCCTGCGCGCCGCGTACGACCCGGCGCAGATCATGGGCGGCGTCGGCTATGTCGCGACAACGATCGCGCAACCGGGCGTGATCCGCCAGACCGGCCCGATGCAGCGGCTGCTGTTCGGCGAGTTCGACGGCTCGCGCTCGCGCCGCGGCGTGGCCTTCCTCGAGGCGTGTCGTGCCGGCGGCATCAACGCCGAGCTCTGCGACGACATCGTTCGCGAGATCTGGCAGAAGTACGTGTTCCTCGTCGGCCTGTCGGGAACGACGACGACGACGCGGATGCCGATCGGCCCGATCCGCGAGCATCCGCAGACGCGCGCGTTCCTGCTCGACGTCATGCGCGAGGTCGTCGCGGTCGGCCGCGCGCACGGCGTCGACCTCGCCGAGGACTACGCCGAGGTGCGGCTGCGCCTCGCGGACGACGTCGCCTACGACATGACGTCTTCGATGCACCACGACCTCGAGCGCGGCAACCGTCTCGAGGTGCGCTGGCTGGCCGGCGGTGTCGTCGAGCTCGGCAAGGCGAAGGGCGTCGCGACGCCGCTGAACCGTGCCATCGCCGACATCCTCGCCTTGCACGCGGAGGGCAAGGCGCCATGAGCACGGCGTCGGCGCGACTGCCGGCGCTGACGCTGCGCGGCGTGCGCACCGTCGCCGTCGAGGTCCCGCTCCGCTACGTGCTCGGTACCAGTGCGGCGACCGTGCGCGCGGCACCGCTCCTGCTCGTCGACGTCGAGACCGAGCAGGGCATCGTCGGCCGCACCTACGTCTTCTGCTATCGGCGCAGCGGTGCGCGATCGATCGCGGGGGTGCTGCAGGAAGCCGCCGGGCTCGTCGTCGGCGAGGCCGTCGCACCGGCCGCGCTGGCAGCGACGCTGCAGCGCCGCTACGCCTTGATCGGCGTCACCGGGATCGTGCGGATGGCGTTGTCGGCGTTCGATGCGGCGTTGTGGGACGCGGTCGCGATCGCCGCCGGCGTCCCGCTCGCGACGCTGCTCGGCGCGGGCCCGCGTCCCGTTCGCGCCTACAACTCGTGCGGCTTGGGATTGATGGCGCCGGAAGCGGCTGCCGACGAGGCCGAGCGGCTGCTGGAAGGCGGCTTCCGGGCGGTCAAGCTGCGGCTCGGCCACGCGAGTCTCGACGAAGACCTCGCCGTCACGCGCGCGGTGCGGCGGCGTCTGCCCGAAGACGTCGAGCTGATGGTCGACTACAACCAGGCGTTGTCGGTCGACGAGGCGCTGGTGCGCGGCCGCGCGCTGCAGTCGGAAGGCGTCGCCTGGCTCGAAGAACCGGTGCGCCACGACGACGTGCGCGGCAACGCCGCGATCGCCGCCGCGCTCGATCTGCCGCTGCAGATCGGCGAGAACTTCAACGGCCCGCACGAGCTCGCGCGGGCGCTCGATGCGCAGGCGTGCGACCTCGTGATGCCCGACGTCGCGCGCATCGGCGGGGTCAGCGGCTGGATCGAGGCGGCCGCGACAGCCGCGGCGCGCGGCACGCCGATGAGTTCGCACCTCATGCCGGAGCTGAGCGCCCACCTGCTCGCCGCGACACCGACATGCCACTGGCTCGAGTGGGTCGACTGGGCCGACGTCCTGGTGCAGGAGCCGTTGCGGATCGTCGGTGGTTGCGCGGTCGTCCCCGATCGCCCGGGCGCCGGCATGGTGTGGGACGACGCGGCCGTTGCGCGGCATCGACTGACCTAGTTTCGCCTACAGCACCTGACTGCGCAGCTCGGGAAACACCTTGCCGACCTTGGCGAGCAGATAGTCGCCGTAGCGCCCGTTGAACGCGTGCACGTTGGCGCGGTCCCAGCGCTCGGCGGCATCGTCGACGGGCGGCCGGTCGGCGAGCCCCCCGATGCGCTCGACGCGGCTGAAGAAGTTGGGGTCGAAGAAGAGCGGAAACGAGAGGCGATCGCGACCGCTGCGGTTGATCGCGACGCGGTGCGGCGTCGATCGGTAAAGGCCGCCCGTCATGCGATCGAGCATGTCGCCGATGTTGCAGACGAAGCTGCCGTCGACCGGCGGCGCGTCGATCCAGCCGCCCGGCGTCTTCACCTGCAGGCCGCCGACGTCGTCCTGCAGCAGGATCGTGAGGAGCCCGTAGTCGCTGTGCTCGCCGACGCCCCAACGCGCGTCGGTTCCGGTCGGCACCAGCCGCGACGGGTAGTTGAAGAGGCGAAAGAGGATCAGCGGGTCGGCCGTGTAGCGGCTCGCGAAGTAGTCGCTCGGCAGGTCCAGGCTCAGCGCGATGCCTTCCATCAACCGATGCCCGAGCGCGGTCACCGCCGCCATGTAGTCGAGCAGCGTGCGGCGAAAGCCGGGCAGGTCGGGAATGAGGTTGGGGCCGTGCAGCGGCGTCGCGGCCTGGACGAGCGGATCGTCGTCGGCGAGCTCGCTGCCGAGGTACACGCCTTCCTTCCAATCCGGCAGTCCGGAAGTGAGCTCGCCGCCGAGCGGAAAGTAGCCGCGCCACGCGCGCCCGCCGAGCGCCATGCGCCATCGCAGCTTGGTCGCCTCGTCGAGCGCGAAGAAGTGCCGGCTCGATGCCTCGAGCTCTGCGATCAGCGCTGGGTCGACGCCGTGCCCCGTGACGTAGAAGAAGCCGTGCGCACGACACGCCTCGCCGATGCGGCGCGCGACGTCGTCGCGCTCCGGCGCTGCGCGCACCAGCGCGGAGACGTCGATGATCGGGAGTGCTTCGGGCATGACGCCCGAATGCTATGCGCAGACGTCAGCCGCGGACGCGCCGCTCGACGGTGCGCGCGCCCGAGCGCACCTTCATCGAGACAAGCATCATCGCCACCGCACCGACGCCGGCGGCGATCAGCACCGCGCGCACCGGATCGCGGCGGATCGGCCTGGCGACCATCGCCGCCGCCTGGTCGCGAAGGTACAGCGCGGCTGCCTGGAGCGCGCCGCTGGCCTTCTCCACCGCCCAGCTCGCGGCTTCGCCGATCCTGGAGTCGTCGGCGACGCTGCGGCCGCGCTCGAGCTCGCGCGTCAGCCGTTGCATGACCTCGTCGCCGCGCTCGGCCTGGCGCTCAGTGCTCATGGTTTGCACAGGGCTCGACTCGTTGATCATCAGGTTCTCCTGTCGCCGGATCCGGCAGCATCGCGCCGGACGCGACGCTGCGGCGACGGGAGACGCCGTCGGGCGATGTAGGACGTTTCCGGCTACAACTGCGGGTCGCGCCGCGGAGGCCGAGGGCAAAGAACCGGGCTCGCCGACGAGCGGGCCCTCCGGCCCGGCGCGTTGGGAGAAAGAACGATTCATGGCGAAGACGAAGCACGCACCGTTGCTCCTCTGGTCCTGCGCGCTGCTGCCGATCGTGGCGGCGGGGCTCGCCGGCTGCGGCCGCCCGGCCGATGCCCAGGGTGGCGGCCACGGTCCCGGAGCCGGCGGCGCGCCGCCGGCGATGCCGGTCGCGGTCGTCGTGGCGCACATCAGCAACGTGCCGGTGGTCATCGAGTCGGTCGGCCGCGCGGAGGGTTCGAAGGAGGTCGAGGTGCGCGCGCGCGTCACCGGCCTGATCGAACAGCAGCGCTACCACGAAGGCGATCGCGTGAAGGCGAGCGCGCCGCTGTTCCTGATCGAGCAGGCGCCATTCGAGATCGCGCTCGCGCAAGCCCGCGCGACGCTGCTGCAGGAAACCGCCAGGCTCGAGCAGGCGCGGCGCGAGGCGAAGCGGCTCGGCCCGCTGATCGAGCAGCACGCGGTCAGCCAGCGCGACTTCGACGACGCCGCTTCGGCGCAACGCGTCGCCGAGGCGAGCGTCGCGCAGGCGCAGGCGCAGCTGCGGCAAGCCGAGCTCAACCTCTCGTACACGCGCGTCGTCTCGCCGATCACCGGCATCACCGGTCGCGCCGAGAAGTCGCAGGGCAGCCTCGTCAGCCCGAGCGACGGCCTGCTCACCCGCGTGACGCAGACCGATCCGATCTGGGTTCGCTTCTCGTTCTCCGAAGGCGAGCTCGCGCAACTGCGAAGCGGCACCGCCGGCGCGGTGAAGCTGCTGTCGGCCGAGGGCAGACCGCTCGGCGGCGCCGGCAAGCTCAACTTCGCCGGCTCGACGGTCGACGCGCAGCTCGGCACCGTGCAACTGCGCGCCGAGTTCGCGAACCCAGATCTGCTCGTGCTGCCGGGGCAGTTCGTTCGCGCGCAGGTCCACGCCGGTGAGGAGCGCGCCGTCGTCGTGCCGCAAGCCGCGGTCTTCAACGGCGAGCGCGGCAAGGCGGTCTGGACCGTGAAGGACGGCAAAGCGCTGCCTGCGCCGGTCGAAGTCGGTGCCTGGGTCGGCGACGGCTGGGCGGTGCGCAAGGGGTTGAACGAAGGCGACGCGGTGATCGTCGACAACCTGCTGAAGCTGCGCCCGGGCGCGCCGGTCGCGCCGCATCCGGCGTCGGCAGCGGCGGCGTCCGCGCCGGCACGCTGAAGGGCCTCGCAGTGTTCTCTCGCTTCTTCATCGAGCGGCCGGTGTTCGCCGCGGTGCTGTCGATCATCATCCTGATGGCCGGCGCGGTGTCGCTCAAGATCCTGCCGATCGCGCAGTACCCGGAGATCGCGCCGCCGACCGTCAACGTGACGGCGATCTACCCCGGCGCCTCGGCGCAGACGCTGGCGGCGACGGTCGCGGCGCCGATCGAGGAGCAGCTCTCGGGAATCGAGAACCTGCTGTACTACAGCTCGACGTCGGCGTCGAACGGGCAGAGCGACATCACGGTCACGTTCGAGGTCGGCACCGACGTCGACAAGGCGACCTTCGACGTCAACAACCGCGTCCAGCTCGCCGCGCCGCGCCTTCCCGACGAGGTGCGCCGCCAGGGCGTGACGGTGCGCAAGAGCTCGAACAACTTCCTGCTCGTGATGGCGCTCAACTCGCCGAAGAGCACGTACGACCAGATCTACATCTCCAACTATGCGACTCAGAACGTCGTCGACGACATCAAGCGCGTGACCGGCGTCGCCGACGTCTTCATCTTCGGCGCGCGCGACTACTCGATGCGGCTGTGGCTGCAGCCCGACCGGATGGCGCGCCTCGGCATCACGACGCGCGACATCCAGCAGGCGGTCTCGGCGCAGAACGCGCAGTTCGCTGCCGGCAAGATCGGTGCAGAGCCGGCGCCGAAGGGCCAGCAGCTCGAATACACGGTGACGACGCGCGGGCGCCTCCTCGAGGCCGAGCAGTTCGGCGACATCGTGCTGCGCGCGAGCGGGCCGAACGGCGTGCTGCGCGTCAAGGACGTCGCTCGCGTCGAGCTCGGCGCGCAGAGCTACGAGGCGACCAACACGATCAACGGCCAGCCGGCGATCGCGATCGCCGTCTTCCTCGCCTCGGGCGCGAACGCGCTGCAGGTCGGCGATGCCGTCAAGGCGCGGATGGCCGAGCTCAAGTCCGACCGCTTCCCGCCCGACCTCGACTACTCGATCCCGTACGACACGACGCGCTTCGTCTCGGCGTCGATCAAGGAGGTGATGTTCACCATCCTCGAGGCGGCCGTCATCGTGCTGATCGTCGTCTTCGTCTTCCTGCAGACCTGGCGCGCGACGCTGATCCCGATGCTCGCGGTGCCGGTGTCGCTGATCGGCACCTTCGCGGGCTTGTGGCTGTTCGGCTTCTCGATCAACACGCTGACGCTGTTCGCGATGGTGCTCGCGATCGGGATCGTGGTCGACGACGCGATCGTCGTGCTCGAGAACGTCGAGCGGCTGATCCGCACCGAGAAGATGACGCCGATGGACGCAGCGATCGAGGCGATGCGCGAGGTGCAGAACGCGGTGATCGGCATCGTCCTCGCGCTCTGCGCGGTGTTCGTTCCGGTCGCGTTCCTCGGCGGCATCGCCGGGCAGCTCTACCGACAGTTCGCGGTGACCGTGACCGTCGCCGTGCTGCTCTCGGGACTCGTCGCGTTGACGCTGACGCCGGCGCTGTGCGCGCTGCTGCTCAAGCCCGAGGGCGACCACGCGGGCGGCTGGCAGGAACGCATGTTCAGGCCCTTCAACCGCACGTTCACCTGGATCACGGAGCATTTCGTTCGCGGCGTCAGCCTGGTGCTGCACCACCGGCTGCTCGCGCTGCTCGGCTTCGTCGCGATCCTCGCGATCGCCTCGGTGCTGCTGCTGCGCGTGCCCAACAGCTTCGTTCCGCCCGAGGACCAGGGCTACATCGTCGCCGTCGCGGTGCTGCCCGACGGCGCCACGCTCGAGCGCACGACGCGCACGACCGAGCAGCTGCGCCGGATGATGGACGGCAACAAGGCGGTCGAGAACTTCTTCAGCGTGAACGGCTTCGACTTCATCGGCGGCGGCAGCAAGGCCAACTCGGCGACGATGTTCCTGCCGATGGTGCCGTGGGAGAAGCGCCACCAGAGCTCCGAGCAGCTCACCGCCGAGGTCAGCGGCAAGGGCTTCGCGCTCAACGACGGCATCGCCTTCGCGTTCAACCCACCTGCCATCCAGGGCCTCAGCCAGGCCGGCGGCTTCGAGGTGTTCGTGCAGGCGCGCAACGACCCCGATCCGCAGCGCCTCGCGCAGGTCACCGGCCAGTTCATGCAGGCGCTGCAGCAGCGGCCCGAGATCGGCATGGTCAACACGTTCTTCCGCCCGACGGTGCCGCAGCTCCAGGTCGACGTCGACCGCGAGAAGGCGCTGACGCTGGGCGTCAGCACCGACGACGTCTACAGCGCGCTGCAGGCGCAGATGGGGTCGCTCTACGTCAACGACTTCAACAAGTCGGGCCGCACCTACCGCGTGACCATGCAGGCCGATGCGCAGTTCCGCTCGCGACCCGAGGACCTCGGCGCGATCTACGTGCGCTCGAACACGACCAACCAGATGATCCCGCTGAAGGCGCTGATCCGCGTCGAGAACGTGATCGGTCCGGAGCAACTCCAGCGCTACAACGGCTTCGTCGGCGCGCGCATCCTTGGCGGCGCCAAGGAGGGCTACAGCTCGGGCCAGGCGATCCGCGCCGTCGAGGAGACGGCGAAGACCGCGCTGCCGCCCGGCTACGACATGGCGTGGACCGGACAGGCCTATCAGGAAAAGCGCACCGGCAACGCGTCGCTGTTCGCGTTCGGCTTCGCGATCGTGATGGTCTACCTGATCCTGTCGGCGCTCTACGAGCGTTGGGGCGTGCCGTTCGCGGTCGTCCTCGCGGTGCCGTTCGCGCTCACCGGCGCGCTCCTCTTCGTCTGGCTGCGCAACATGGAGAACGACATCTACTTCCAGATCGGCCTGATCGTGCTGATCGGGCTCGCGGCGAAGAACGCGATCCTGATCGCCGAGTTCGCGATGCAGGGCATGGAAGCCGGCAAGGGCGCCGCCGAAGCGGCGCGCGACGCGGCGCGCCTGCGCTTTCGCCCGATCGTGATGACCTCGCTCGCGTTCGTCTTCGGCGTCGTTCCGCTCGTCACCGCGACCGGCGCTGGCGCCGCGGCACGGCAGTCGATGGGCACCGGCGTCTTCGGCGGCATGATCGTCGCGACCTTCATCGCGCCGATCTTCGTTCCGCTCTTCTTCACGCTGCTGGCGAGAAAGCCCCGGCCGCACCACGAGCACGGCCCGGCCGGCCACGGCGTGCCGGGGTCGTCGCCGCCCCAGCCCGGAGCAACGGGCGCCGAGTGACGCGCTCGCGGCGCGCCGACGTTCGAGCGCAGCGCACTGAATGGCAAGACGCTCAGGAGCCATGCGAAGATGACCAACCGGCAGGAAGCTTGGGCGAGCGATCCACGATGGGCGCGCGCCAAGGAACACTCGATGCGCGGCGAGGTGCTGCATGCAGAGATGCTGCTGCGCGGGCTGCTCGCCGAGCACCGCGACTGCACGCCGGCACGGTTGGCGGTCGCCGACTACATGGTCGAGCGCGGGGACCTCGACGGTGCCCTGCAATGGCTGCGCACACCGCAGGCCGATGACGCCGACGGCAAACTGGGCTTCGCGGTTGCACGGCTGCAGTCTGCCCGCGGAGATCCAGCGGCAGCGCGTGCCGCCCTCGAGGACGCGCTGCTTCGCCAGCCACGCTTCCTGGAAGCATGGTTGATGCTCGGCGAGGTTTGCGACGTGCTGGGCGATACCCTCGCGGCATTGCGGGCTCGCAACCGCCTCTTCGTCGAAGCGAACGCCCAGGGTCGCTGGATCAGCCCGGAGACGACCGAGCCGCAGTGGCAGCACGCTGTGCAGCGCGGCATCGAAGCCTATCGGCGCGACAAGCGCGAGCGGCTGTTCGCGGCATTTGCCGAGGTTCGCGAACGACACGGCGCCGACTCGCTCCGCCGCTTCGAACGCGCGCTGACCGGCTATCTCCGTGAATGGGACGCGCGCCCGCCCGACCCGCGACAGCGTCCGAAGTTCTTCTGGTTCCCCGATCTGCCGCCGGGCCCTTACCACGACCCGATGTTGCAACCATGGGCGGCGACGCTGCGTGACGCGTGGCAGGACATTCGCGACGAAGCGACGGAACTGCTGCGCGAGGATCGCGACTTCGTCAGCTTCCTCGGACTCAAGCCGGGCCAGCGGGATCCGACGTCCATCGGCGGCGCGGCAGCGAACCCGGCCTGGGACGCGTTCTTCTTCTACAACCATGGCGTCCGCTACGACGCGAACCACGAGCGCTGCCCGCGCACCAGCGCGCTGCTCGAGTCGATCGAGCTGTGCCGGATCCCACGTCAGGCGCCGGAAATCTGCTTCTCGCTGATCCGCCCGCAGTCATCGATCCTGCCTCACTACGGCGTGACGAACGCACGGCTCGTGTTCCACCTGCCACTCGTCGTTCCGCCCGACTGCGCGCTCAAGGTGGGCGGGGTCGAGCACCGCTGGCGCGAGGGCGAGCCGATCCTGTTCGACGACACCTTTGAACACGAGGCCTGGAACCGTTCGGACCAGCCGCGCCTGATCCTGTTGATGGACTGCTGGAATCCGCATCTCACCGCGGCCGAGAAGGAGGCGGTGCGCCCTGTCATCGAGGCCATCGACACGATCGAGCACTGAAGACCGGGTCGGCGCGCGACTTGGTCACCACGGCGACATCGAGCGGGCCGGGCGCGTCCGCAGTCACTAGACTGATGTCATGCGGCGCGTGCCTGCGATCATCGGGTCGGCGATCTTCTTGGTGATTGCGCCGGGCACGCTCGCGGTCTACGTGCCGTGGTACATGACGCAGTGGCACTTCGAGCCTGCGCTGTTCCCGATCGCGCGCGTGATCGGCGGCATCCTGATCGCCGCTGGGCTGCCGATCCTGCTCGATTCCTTCGCCCGTTTCGCGTTGCAAGGTCTCGGTACGCCGGCTCCGGTGATGCCGCCCAAGAACCTCGTCGTCACCGGGCTCTATCGCTATGTGCGCAATCCGATGTACGTCGCGGTCACCGCGCTGATCATCGGCCAGGGCCTCCTGTTCGGCAGCGTGGCGCTGCTCGGGTACGGAGCGATCGTGTGGGCGGCCTTCTTCTTGTTCGTACTCGGGTACGAGGAGCCGACACTGGACGAGCGGTTCCCCGAGGAGTACCGGCGCTACCGCGCGAACGTGAGACGGTGGATTCCGCGCGCCACACCATGGCGCGGAGAAGTTTGAGCCGCTCCGCTGCCAACAAGAGGTGCCTGTCGTCGGCGGGCTCAAACCGTCTTCGTCAGCCACGCCAGCACGTCGCGCTGCACCGTCGCGGTTGTTCTCGCGCTATCGCCGCGCGCGCCACACCTCCACCAACGCGCGCATCTTCGCGCCGGCCGTCAAGCGCTCGTC
>Ga0070661_100004200_pt1 | contig 9947 bp, 7 predicted proteins | sample KBSC43metaG_FD_64663 | JGI IMG/M metagenome (GOLD analysis project Ga0070661, IMG submission 64663) | Corn rhizosphere microbial communities from Kellogg Biological Station, Michigan, USA - KBS C4-3 metaG | ecosystem: Host-associated > Plants > Roots > Rhizosphere > Soil ...
TGAACGGCGGCGCCAAACAGATCCTCCCTCTCGTCGAAATTGGTCCGGCTCTGGCAAATGTCGTCCGTCCAGCCTGGACCCTCGCATGAACGGCTCAGTCCTCATCGTCGACGACAGCCTCACCGTGCGGATGGATCTCGCTGAAGCATTCGATGCCGCGGGCTTTGCAGCCATGCCATGTTCGACTCTCGAGGAGGCACGAACTGCCCTTGAGACTGACAAAGTTGCGCTGCTGATCCTCGACGTGTTGCTTCCCGATGGTGATGGGGTCGATCTGCTTCGTGAGCTGCGAGGGGGCCGGTGGGCGACTCTTCCGGTCCTGATGCTGTCGACCGAGGCCGAAGTGAAGGATCGCGTTCGCGGCATCACTACGGGTGCCAATGAATATGTCGGCAAGCCTTACGACGGAACCTATCTAGTCAGCAGGGCCCGTGAGCTGCTGGGCCGATCGCCCACGAGGGCCAACGCCGGCGCGACCATCCTGGTCGTGGATGACAGCGAGACTTACCGGCGAAGCCTCGCGGAGGCGCTTGAGGACGCCGGCTATCACGTACTGACGGCGGAAAACGGGCGGACGGGGCTGTCGGCACTGGCCGACGACCGCCCCGACGCGGTGATTGTCGATGGCGTCATGCCCGACATGGACGGCGCCACGTTTATCCGCCGGGTTCGGCTTGATGCCGCGACGCGCAGCCTGCCATGCATCCTGTTGACGGCATCGGAAGACGCAGGCGCGCAATTGCGTGCGCTCGAAGCGGGTGCCGACGCCTTCATCCGCAAGGACGACGAGATGGATGTCGTCCTCGTACGCCTTGCCACGGTGATGCGCCGTCGGTCCGGTCAAGCGCCCTCGCGGCCCACAAGCCTCAGCGGCCCACGCAAGATTCTGGCGGTTGACGACAGCGAGACCTACCTCAACGAGATCGCAGATGCGCTGCGTACCGAGGGCTATGAAGTCTCGCTCGCACGCTCCGGCGAAGAGGCGCTCGAGCTCCTCGCGGTCCAGCCCGTTGACTGCATCCTGATGGACCTGGTGATGCCGGGCATGGACGGCAAGGAGGCTTGCACCAGGATCAAGGCCGCGTCAGGCCTTCGCGACATCCCATTGATCCTTCTCACCGCTCATGACGACCGCACGGCGATGCTTGAAGGGCTGAGTGCGGGCGCCGACGACTACATCTCCAAGTCGAGTGAATTCGAAGTCCTTTGCGCTCGCGTGCTGGCCCAGATTCGGCGCCGGCAATTCGAGGACGAAAATCGCCGCTATCGGGAGGAATTGCTGCAACGCGAGATCGCGGCCGGTGAAGAGCGTTCGGCTCGGCTTTTGGCCGAGGCCCGCGCTGCGATGGTGGATGAGCTGCAACGCACGATCGCGGATCGTACGCGAGAGCTCGAGGCCTCCATCGTCGGCCAGCGCCACGCCGAGCGGATGGCGTCGGTCGGTATGCTGTCAGCCAGTATTGCCCATGAAATCAACAACCCTCTGGCTATCGTCATCGGCAATCTCGAGCTCGTCCGGCTGTCACTCACCGACCTGGCAGCGCATCGGCCAGACTGGAACGTGGTCCAAACGTCATCTGAGCCAGGTCTTGGGATGCAATTCCTTGATCGCGTCGGCACCGCGGATGATCCCCTCAAGGACGCCCTCGACGCCGCCGAGCGCGTCCGGCAGATCGTGCGCGACTTGCGGATTTTTTCCCGATCGGAGGAGGAGGGGCCCAGCGTTCCGGTGGACATCCATCAAGTCCTCGCCTCTACCATCCGCATGGCGTCCAACGAAGTCCGCCACCGTGCGCGGCTGACGACCTCTTTCGCCGAAATCCCGCTGGTGGCTGGCAACCAGTCCCGGCTCGGCCAGGTCTTTCTCAATCTCGTCGTCAATGCGGCGCAGGCCATGCCCATCGGTCAGGCGTCCGACAACGAGATACGCGTCTCGACCTGTCGCCTCGATGACCGCACGGTGCTGGTCGAAGTCGCTGACACCGGCGTCGGCATTCCGCCGGAAAAACTCCATCGCGTCTTCGACCCGTTCTTCACCACTAAGCCTGCGGGCGTGGGCACGGGACTTGGCCTCGCGATCTGCCATCGCATCGTCACCGAGCTCGGTGGAGCCATCGATGTCGCGAGCACCGTTGGCAAGGGCACGACATTCCGCGTCTCGCTGCCGATCGCCAACAAAGCCCCGGCAATCGAGGCCACACCTGACAACCGACCCGACCCTCCGGCAGTTGCTCACGCACGCGGCGATATCCTCGTCGTTGACGATGAGATATCGCTCTGTCGAACGATCGGACGCATCCTCTCGGGTCAGCACGAGATCACCGCCGTCACCTCGGCGAACGAGGCCCTTGCATTGATAGAAGACGGCCGGCGTTTCGATCTTATCCTGTCCGATCTGATGATGCCGGAAATGTCCGGCATGGATCTCCATGCAGCGCTCCAGGGACGAGCCGCCGATCAGGCAGCCCGCATGATCTTCATGAGCGGCGGCGCCTTTTCGGCCGACGCGGAAGCCTTCCTCGCCCGGCAGCGCTTCCGCATAGAAAAGCCGTTCCTGCCCGCGGCACTTCGCGACATCGTGGCTCGAGCCCTGGCTGAACCTCGTCTCGCCGCCTAACGGGAAGAGTCGAGGGCGTGGTGGTGCAGGCGGCCGAACGGCTGCGCGTACCGGCGCCTCGCCATCGACGAGACCAGCCCCGTGCGCAAGAGTTGCGAGAATTCCTCGGCGGGCAGGGGCCGACTGAAATAGTACCCTTGAGCTTGGTCGCATTGGTGCTGCTGCAGGAAGGAAAGTTCGTCGGCTGTTTCCACACCCTCGGCAATGACCTTGAGGCTGAGCATCTGTGCCATGCTGAGCACCGCCGCGACGACGCTGGCCTCGCCCTTCTTCAGCGTGATTTCGCGGACGAAGGACTGATCCACCTTGAGCATGTGAATGGGGAAGCGCCGCAGATTGTTGAGGTTGGAGTAGCCGGTCCCGAAATCGTCGACCGACATCTGCACGCCGCTCGCTGCCAGCGCTTCGAGGATGGCCTGCGTCGCATCCGTCCGCTTCATCAGCGCACCCTCATTAAGCTCGAGCTCGAGCGCCGTCGGCTCAAGGCCCGTCTCGTTGAGGATATCAAAGACCCCCTCGATGAAGCGCGGCGCTACGAACTCGACAGCCGACACATTGACGGCCACTGACGGCACCGTCAGTCCGGCTCCTTGCCAGCCGCGGACCTGTTTGCAGGCCTGCCGCATCACCCACTGGCCAATCGGTACGATCAGTCCGCTGGCCTCGGCCACAGGCACGAACAGGGCAGGGGAAACGGGCCCCTTGGTTGGATGCTCCCAGCGAAGCAGAGCCTCCGCCCCCGCGATTTCGCCGGTTCGGAGGTTCACCTTCGGCTGAAAATGCAGCGTGAATTCCTCCCGCTCGAGAGCGCGTCGCAGCGCGTCTTCCACATCCTGGCGCTCGACGGCGCGCAAATTCATCGCCGGCTTGTAGAATTGGTAGCCGTGCCGTCCGTTCTCCTTCGCCTGATACATGGCGGCATCGGCATTCTTGATCAATGTCTCGGCGTCCAGCCCGTCGTCGGGGTAAGCGCTGACGCCAATGCTGACGGTAATGCGAAGCTCGTGCTGATCGATCGAATAGGGCTCCGACACCGCCTCGATCATGCGTCGCGCGGTAATCGCGGAGTCCTCGGCACGCTCGACCTCGGAGAGCAGCACGACGAACTCGTCGCCACCGATGCGGCTCACCGTGTCCGAGCCCCTTACACATCCGAGCAGTCTGTCGGCAACGGCGCGCAGCAGCTTGTCACCGGTCGCGTGACCGAGCGTGTCGTTGATCTGTTTGAACCCATCGAGATCGAGGAACATCACCGCCACCCGCTTCTGGTGCCGGGGCGCGATGGAGATCGCACTGGCAATTCGGTCGTTGAGGAGCAGCCGGTTTGGCAATCCCGTGAGGGCGTCGTGCTGGGCCGAGTGCGCCACCTCCTGCGCTCGGGCGCGTGCCAGGCTCACGTCGCGGAAGATCATGACACGCCCCGCGGGGCGTCCGTCCTTCCCCTCGATTGGCGCAATCGACCCCTCGACGGGAGTCTCGCGTCCGTCGCGCCGGATAAGGGCAACGTTTGGGTTGAACTGCACGACCCGCCGGACGCCGGTGCCGCTCTCGATGTCCCGGAACGTCACCCGGCTGCCGGCATCGACGACATTGACAATCTCGTGGATCGGCCTCCCGGCTGCATCTTTCCATGCCCACCCGGTCAATTCCTCCGCCGCCTGATTGAGGAAATAGACATTCCCTAAAACGTCCATGCTCACCAGGGCATCGCCGATGCTGTCGAGGGTCAGGTCCGCGAGGGGCACGGCTGTCGCCGGCTCCTCGCTCGCCATTGGGCCGCGGAACTTTGCCGCGCGTGCCGATGGCCGTGTGCGTGTCGGGGCCGACCGCTCGCCCGTGATCTCGCGCAGCGTTGCCACGAGCACGCGGTCATCGCCGGCCCGGACTGGGTTGACCATCATCTGAACGGGGAATCGATCATTTCCTTTGCGACGCCCGGATAGCTCGACACTCCCCGTAACATCGACGGCATGACGTTTGTCACCCTGTTGTCCGTCTTGGACCGCGGGGAGCTTGGCGGTCCACTCCGGAAAGATCTGCCTGACCGGCTTTCCGGAGAGCTCCTGGGCCCCAAATCCGAACAGCACCTCGGCAGCGCTGTTCGCGTAAGCAATGGTCTCGTCCGGCAGGATGGCCAGCAATGCTACGGAGCTCGCCTCGGCCACTAGGCGATGGACGCCCTGCGGCGGGCTCGAGGACGCGACATCGTCGGGCTGCGGATCGGCCTCGCCAAAGATCGCTATCACGGCCTTGTTTTTGTCGTCGATGACCCGAGCGAGCCGTACCTTGACGGAAAAATCGCCACCCCCCTTTCGAGAGGCCGTGGCCCGGAAGGTGCCGGGCGGCGACTCAAAGGGCGCCGCAAGCGCAGCGTTCATCTGCTCGACGATAGTTTCGGGCAAAAGCCTGCTCGCGGCCTTGCCGATCACCTCGTCACGCGCAATTCTAAACAGGCTCTCGGCCGCGGAGTTGATCTGAGTGATCCGCCCGCGGGCATTGGCGACGACGACCGCGTCTGGGAGTCCGTCAAGGACCAGTCGCGCACGGCGCTCGAGGTCCACCAGCCGGCGGTGTTCGGCCTGCCTGTTGCCAAGATCGCGCAGGAGCATGCACACCAGCGGGCCATCGGTGCCCTCGACGATGTTGCACACCGCCTCGACGGGAAACGATGTGCCGTCCGCCCGGCGTCCGGCGAGCTCGATTCCGAGCCGCGCATTTTCGCCCGCGGCGCTGAGTGCCGCCTCATGTCCCCTGGTTTCCATCTCGATGATGAGTGGACCCGAGACGATTGTCGAAAGACTTGCGCCGACAGGCTCGTCCGCGGCGTAACCAAACAGCTCGCGCGCGAGACGGTTGACCAGCGCGATCTTGCCGTCCTTGTCCGCCACCACCATGGCACACGGCGCGTCCTCGACCAGCGTCCCGAACCGCGCCTCCATGGCGCGCATATGGGCCCTGAGCGCAGCTTCGAAAGGAAAGTGACCGTCGAAGGATCGACCGCGCGCGCGCCGTTGCGGCCCCTGGACCTCGACAGCGAGTGCCTCTGCCGCTCCGCGGATGCTGTCTTCGAGCGCGCGGCCCCGCATCCTGAGTTCGACAGCCTTGACCCGATTTGTCTCGCGCTCGTTCGCTGCCATTCGATGACCCGGCCTATGAAGCAGGCCGCTCCATGATGCAGCCGACGGGTGGCGCCGTCCGCCGCTTGTCAGAAAATGCTGGATCGGCCAAAAAGAAGAACATCGTTTTCAACATGCATCAAGAAAAAGGCATCGTGCCCGCCCAGGGCCCGCTCGATCACCCGTATTGATCCGAGGTAGGAGTGAGAATTTGGCGAGACTGGTATCTGATTTCACAATCGCACTTCCTCTGCGTCACGGTGAATGCAGCTGAATGGAACCCCCGAGCGTCATCAGCATCAGTTCCGCAAGATTCCGCGCGCCGGATTTCTGCATGATGTTGGCGCGATGAAATTCCACCGTACGCGGGCTGATCCCGAGCGACCGGGCGGCCTCCCGGTTCGTGGCACCGCCCAGGATCAGAGTGAGGATCGTGGCCTCGCGGGCCGTCAGGGATTCTACGAAGCCGGGTCGGCTGACGAACCGCGTCGAGACTTGGGTTCCGTCAGGAACGGCAGCGGCAAGCAATGGTGCCATGGTCGGCTCTCCTCGTTTCCGTCATGCGGAGTGGGCGGCAAACCGTCAGTGCAAATAAGGTCGTAACGAGCGATTATGTAGTTGGTCCAATTGTGCGATTGACCATCGTCCTCCACCATGAAGAACAAGCTTCGCCCCGGCCTCGGGAAAGTACGGGATCGGGTTCCGCCGGCTAGGGACAGTCCCCTAGGTCCGGCGGAAGCGTCTGGAGGAAAGTTCATGACGATGAAGGCCGAATCCTCCCCGATCCCTTCCGATCCCATTGCGTCCGCCAGTGTCGTCGCGCACGAGTTCAACAACATTCTCGGCATCATCATTGCCAACCTCGATCTGCTGGCCGACGAGTACGCCGCGTCTCCCGGCGCGTCCCATCTCATCGACGAAGCCATGACCGCCGCCACCCGCGGATCGACACTCGCGCGGAGTCTGCTCCATGCCGCCCCAGCGCCCACCGGGCAGGCTGGAGCTCCTGCCCAATCTGCGGGCACACCTGAGGCGGCCGGCGGCGAGCTTGTGCTCGTTGTCGACGACAACGTGCCCTTGCGGCGGGCGGTGGTACGCGAGCTCGCTTCGCTCGGCTATCGCACCCTCGAAGCCGGCGACGGCCCGGCGGCGCTGATGATCCTCAACAGCGAGCCCGTCGACCTGCTCTTCACCGATGTCGTCATGCCGGGCGGCATGAGTGGCTTCGATCTCGCCCGCCTCGTTCTCGCGCGCTGGCCGGCGATGAAGGCCCTCATCACCTCGGCCTTTCCCGAGCTCGAGCCCACATCCGACAGCGTGACGGCGGGGAAGCTCCGGCGCCTGACCAAACCCTATCGCAAGGACGATCTGGCGGCTGCTCTTCGCCAGGTGCTCACGGCGTGCCCTGCCGCGGCGTCGCCGCACCCATGAACCCATTCTGAACGATCGCCTCAGCGCTATTTCAGACCCAGCGCGCTACACCCACGGCACAACATCAACCCGTGGGGACATCAAATGACCCGCAACCATGAAAAGCTTCTGCTCGCAGCGCTCGCCGGCATCATCATTGCCGGGGCAGCGGCGTTCGCGATCCAGCCGGCTCTCGCGTCCACCGTCGCTCCCAAGCGCACCTACGATCTTACGACGGCCTCCGCCGACGTCCTGCTCATGCAGCTTCCGTCGAAAGGCTGAATCCTCTCTCCGGCCTCCAACCGGTTTCCATGCAACGTGCCTAACTGACCTCCTCTTCTGACCATGGTCCCCGAAAACGGGTCTCCGGCTTTCGGACCAGGCCATGCTAGGATTGACTTTACCGGCCTCCTGATGTCCCACACGGACGTCACGGAGGCCGCTTTCTTATGGACGCCAACCCAGTTCTTGCCGAAATGGCGCGCGGCAATTGGGTCGAGAATCGCCACCGCGGCGCGTTCGTGGTTTGCAATGCGGCAGGCCGCATTGTCGCCTCCGCCGGCGACATCGACCGTCCGGTCTTCCCACGATCCGCCATCAAGTCGATGCAGGCCGTGGCGATGGTCACCTCGGGTGCGATCGAGAAGTTCGATCTGAGCGACCGTGAGCTTGCGCTCGCCTGTGCATCGCACCTCGGCGAGGACATGCACGTCGAAGGAGTCACGGCATTTCTCGGCCATCTCGGCCTCGGCATCGCCGATCTCGAGTGTGGCGCCCACGCTCCATCATCTGCGTCCGCCCGTGAAGCGCTTCGCGCGCGGGGTCAACAACCCAGTGCCGTACACAACAATTGCTCAGGCAAGCACTCGGGAATGCTTGCCGTCGCCGAGGCGCTGGGCGCGCCCACCGCGCACTATGTCGACCGTGATCATCCGGTGCAGAAGGCTGTCCGCGCCGGCATTGAAACAATCATCGGCGAGCCGCTGAGCGAGAGCCGCTGCGGCACAGATGGGTGCTCTGTTCCCACTTGGGCGGCTCCCCTGCGGACCTTCGCGCGCGGGTTTGCCCGCATGGCGACGGGCGAGGAGCTGCCGGTGGACATCGCTGCCGGTGCTCATCGCATCTTCGATGCCGCCACCCGCCATCCCGAGCTTGTCGGTGGGACCGGTAGCCTCGACACAGATATCATGCGCGCGTTCGGGGGCCGCGTGTTCCAGAAGGGCGGCGCCGAGGGCGTCCAGTGCGGCGCCATCCGCGACAAAGGCTGGGGTTACGCGCTGAAGGTCGACGACGGCAACATGACCGCCTCGCACGTGATGGTCTCTGCTCTGCTTCTCGCCGTCGCCGACCCTGACAGTGAACAGCGTCAACTGCTCGAGTCTCGCGAGACGCAAATGGTCACTAATGTTCGCGGGCTTGTGGTCGGCAGTCTCTCGCCGACCACCGCCATGAAGCCACAGCTCTAGCCAATCGTGTTGTCCCCGATCGCGATGTTGGGATACCGGCCGACGTCCGCCGCCAGATCGGTGCTGACGATTTTCTCCCACTCCATCCCGATCATCGCGTGCTCCGTGCCTGCGCCGATGATGTTGCCGCTGATGCGCACTGGTCCGGCCTTTGCGTCCTGCACCACGCTCACCGCCACGCCATAGCGCGCACCGCTGATGACATTTCCAGTGATGACGACGTTGCGCACAAACGGGCCATAGCCGGCACTGATCGCGGGACCAGGCACGTTCTCGATCGCATTGTTGGCGATCACGCTATCCGCCTCAGCATAGATGCCGAACGGCTTGGCCTCCGGGTTGGTCGCTGACGTCGGTGTGATGTTGCGCACGATATTTCCGGTGCACGTCGCGAGGTGCCCTTCATTGTCGAGATTGGTCATCGAGATTCCGCCCGACGCGCCATCGATGATGTTGTCGGCGATCACCGAGCCGGAAAAGGCGAATTCGGAATAGATCGCGACCTCGCCGGAGCCAAGGCAGGTGTTGCCGCGGATTTGCGTGTTCCTACCCGAATTCACGCGCACGGCCGAAAAAGCGCAATTCGAGATCACGTTGTCGCTGACGACCACATCGTCGGCTTTGTAGATCGACACTCCATTCCCGTTCTGACCGCTTCCTCCGTCGTCCGAACGGATGTTGCTGATGCGGTTGCCGGTTATGATGGCGCCATCCATGTCGGGATCGTCGCGCCAGATTCGAATGCCGACATTGCCGCAACCAGCGATGCGATTGCCGCGGATCGTGACGTCCCGCCCGTTCTGCGAATGGATCGCGCCGGTCTCGGCGCCCTCGAAGTCGCAATCCTCGACAAGGAGGTCCGAACCGCCGGCCGAGATTCCGTTGCCCGGATTGTTGTAGAACCCGCATCTTCGGAAGCTCACGCCACGGCAGTCCTCGATCTCGATGAGCCCCTGAACGCCCGCCGCTTCGTCCGGCGCGTTGGCCTGGAAGATGACGCCGTCGATCCCGACGTCGAACGCACCGGACATATGGCCGAGCCGTTTGTTACCCGGAGAGGTAAGAATGGTCTGGCCAGGAACCCCCTGCATCTGCAGGCCCGTCGGGAATTCGACATCGGAGACGTCGATCCCTCCACCGGGCAGCAACAGGAGTCGGCCGGTCTTCGCGGCGGCATTCATTGCTTTCTGCAATGGTGCGCTTTGGTCTGAACCGCTCGCGTTGGTATCAAGGCCGAATTCTTTGGCGGCATCGATCGGCGGTGCTGCGAGGATCGGCATGGCGGGCGAAGCGGCAATGGCGGCAAGACCGAGCAAGGTTCGGCGGCGGGAAAAGCGC
>Ga0070661_100004202_pt1 | contig 9941 bp, 7 predicted proteins | sample KBSC43metaG_FD_64663 | JGI IMG/M metagenome (GOLD analysis project Ga0070661, IMG submission 64663) | Corn rhizosphere microbial communities from Kellogg Biological Station, Michigan, USA - KBS C4-3 metaG | ecosystem: Host-associated > Plants > Roots > Rhizosphere > Soil ...
ACGCCGCCGTTCGGCTTGCGGATGCAGGTGACGCCGGGAATCGATTCGGCGATCGATGCCGTCGCATCCTTGGAGCCGTCGTCGATGACGATGACTTCCATGTCCGGATGGGTCTGCGCGACGGCGGAGCGGCAGGCCAGCTCGATGAACGCGGCGGCGTTGTAGGCCGGAATGATGACGGAGACTTTTGCCATTTCTCGACCGGATCGGATCCGCGCCGACGCAGCGGAATCGCGGGCTGAAAGATGCGTGAAAGGTTCGATGCGCCGCGCGTTTTTTTGCGGCCGGAGTGTATCAGAGCGGTTGGCGTGCAAGGCCCGTTTTCCGGCTGCGGCTCACGCGTCGACCGGCGTATTGGCGCGCAGCCTTGCCCACGCGAGGAACGCTTCGACCGCCCGCAGCCGGGTTCGCCCGAGCCGATGCACGAGATCGTGCATGTAGTCGATGCTGCGGTGGTCCCAGCAGCCGGCGACGAACGTGCCGATGACGTAGAGCGGCCCGAAGACCACGGCGCCCAGGAACAACGCCGGCCACGGCGGCAGGTAGTGCGAGATCAGCTTGGCGGGAATGGCGGCGATGACGGCGACCGCGATGACGCGCGCGAGCTGCGACCACGGCATCTTCGCCTTGTTGATGCGCAGCGCAAGCCAGAATTGCGTGATCGCATTGAGCGTTGCATCGAGCGCGAAGCTGACGACGCCGCCGAGCAGGCCGTAGTGGATGATCATGTAGATGCCGACCGGAACCTTGATGGCGCCGTTGACGATCGTCACGATCAGGAGGTTGCGCTGCTGGTCGGTGCTGACCAGGAGGCTGCTCGCGGTGCCGGCGACGACGATCGTGACGCAGCACGAGGCGAGCGTCCATGTGAGTGCCATCGCCGCCGGATGGTAGGCGGCGCCGTAGAGCGCGACGATGACGTCGGGCGCCGCCGAAATGCCGAACGCCGCGACCGGTGCCGCGAGGATCGCGAGGTGGACGATCGACAGGACGAAACGCCGGCGCGCCGCGTCCGGATTTTCGCCGAGCGAGCGCGCCATGAACGGCAGCAGCGTTGCGGCGAAGACGCCCGGCACGAGCAGCGATGCGCTGCTCGCGAGCTGGTACGCGGCGCGGAACTGTCCGGCGTCGGCGGACGTTCCCCACAGGTTGAGGAACAGCACCTCCGACCCGCTCGCGCAGAAGAACGCGACGAACATCTTGGCCGTCGCGTAGATCGAGTAATTGAGGATCCTCGCCCGAAGGTCCTGCGGCAGCTCCGGGCCGGCATCGGCGTTCGGGACGAGGCCGCGCACCCGCCATGCCGACACGACGCAAAAGCCGATGCTGACGAGCGCGTAGACGAGGACGAAGCCTTCGAGCGATGCCCTCAGCAGGATCGCGATGCCGACCAGCGCGAGATTGATCGGCGCGACGATGGCCGCGATCGCCGCCGTCGACCGGAAGTTCTCGAAGCCCTTGGCGATCGCGATGTTGAGCATGTACGGCGCGCGCATCGACACCGACAGCAGCAGCAGGCCGAATCCGATCACGTTGATGTCGGGGACGAGGTTCTTTCCCCGGATCAGATAGACCGTCGCGCTCACCACGAGGACGGCCATCATCATCCGCCGTTGCGTGCTGCGCAGGTGGCGGACCAGCGCCGGAAGCAGGTCCTCGCGGCTGTTGCCGCGCAGCTCCGCCACGAACTTGATCATTCCGGTCGTGATGCCGGCGTTGATCAGGGCGACGCCGAGCCCGGCGAGCCACATGATGAGGCCGTAGACGCCGAAATCGCTCGGGCCGAGATAGCGCGCGAGCAGGATCGACGTGAGCATGCCGAGGAAATACTCGACATAGATGCCGACCGACGCGAACAGCGTGTTGCCGAGGAGGATCTTGCGTTCGCTCATGCGTGGCGCGCGCGCGCGCTCCGGAATGCATGCACGAGGGCGAGGCCGGGCTCGGGCGGAATCATCACTGCGCCTTGTCCGCGCCGAGCTCGACGACGAATCCGCCGTTGCCCGGGCCGCCTTCGATGTCGACGCGCCAGCCCGTGAGGAACTCGTCCTTGTCCTTGCGCGGCCATTCGAAGACGTCGACCTCTGCATGCACGGGCTCGACGACCTTGATCAGCAGCGAGCCGGCGCGGATTCCGTCGGGGCCGACGACGGGCTTCTTCGGCACGTTGACCTGGAAGATCGCATGCATGCCGTCGTCGACGAGGAACGTGTCGCGCACGGTGAGCTTGCGGTTCGCGAAATCGATGTCGCGCTTCCACGTGTGCACGCCCGATCCGGACGCATAGACGGGCGAGAGATCCGCGCTTGCAGCGATCGAGCCGCGCTCGGGATCGTTGGCGGTGATGGTCACGAGCGCCTGCGAAGGGGCGCGCTGGGGGACGGTCGTCCCGCGGCGGACGAAGCGAAGCACGTTGTTCGTCTCCGTGCCCTGCTGGATGCCGCTGTGCGTCCAGATGTTCTCGGTGACGGCCAGCCAGTCGCCCTGGAAGAGGGTGAAGGCGCCTTGCTCCTGGTGTGCATGACTTTCAGTGTATTTGCCGGCCACGAATGCGAGCCACATTGCGTCGCGCGACCATGCGCTGCGGGCGAACAGGTTGCCGACGCCGGACGCATGATACGTCAACGCGGCCGGCTGCCTGGGCTTCGCGTCCGGCGTGACGGCCGGCAGGAGGTCGTAGCGGAAGTTCGCGCCGCTCTTCATCTCCTTGACGGAAATGTTCGTGAGCCACCAGGACGCGATCTCTTTCGCCCGGGTGTCATGCGTCAGATACCGCGCTTGGAGAACGAGGCGGCGCTGATAGTCGTAGATTTCGGGCACCGACACGCGCGCCTGGTCGCCGATCGGCGCGAACCGGTCGAACGTCGGGACGGTGGCGTGCGCCCAGTACAAAATCGCGTCGGGCGCGTGGTTGTTCTCGCCCGCAAGATCGATGCCGGTCGAATCGAGCCAGGTCTTGTAGAGCGAAAAGAGCCGCATCTGCGCCGTGCCATAGGCCGTCCCTTCGAGGCTGCCGCCGCCGGGAAGGTGCGAAAACTCGGCGACGACGGTCGGCAACAGCGTCGTGCACAGTTTCTTCAGCCACTCGGCGTTGCCGCTCGCGAGCGCCCATTCCATCGTCGCTTCGAGAAAGCTGTAGTGGTAGTTGTTGGCGGGATCCGCGACCGACCATCCGCTCCACGGATGCGCGACCGCGCCCCAGCGCGCGCTCCTGTAGTTCCAGATGTTCCATACGGCCTGATTGGCCAGCGCCATCCAGCGCGTGCGCTGATCGTCCGACATCGACGCGCCGCAGTGGGCGAACGTCTCGGCGAGATCGGCGATTTTCGGTCCGACCTCGAGATAGGAGTCGTTCGCGAACGACGCCGCCGCGCCGCGCGAGATCGCCGCCTCGTCGGCCTTGACGCGCGCGTCGACGACGGCGACGGCGGCTTCGCAATAGGCGCGCGCCGCCTTTGCGTCCGGTTCGAGCGAGGCGAGCAGCACCGCGTCGCCCGGCGACAGCGAGCCGTCCTTCGCCTCGATGCGGCTATCGACCCATGCGCGGAAACGCTCGAACGTCTTCGAGCGCTTGTCGACGTAATCGAGATTCGACCGGAGGCTCGCGCCGGTCGGACAGGCGGCATCGTCGGCATTGAGCCCGAACGAGAGGACGCAAAGCGCGAGTGCGAGCGCGCCCCCGCCGAGTCGCCGGCGGCTCATGCGCGCGCCGTCTTGCGTTCCCACCGCAAGGCGGTATCGACGATGAAATCGAGATCGTCGTGCCGCGGCGTCCAGCCGAGCACGCGCTGCAGGCGATCGCTGCGCGCGATCAGCATCGGCGGATCGCCGGCGCGACGCGGCTCCTCGATGACGTCGAGCGTGCGCCCACTGACGCGCGCGACGGTGTCGAGCACCTCGCGCACGCTGTAGCCGTGGCCGTAGCCGCAGTTGAGCGTCAGCGATTCGCCGCCGTCGCGAAGGTGCTGCAGCGCGCGCACGTGCGCGGCGGCGAGATCCTCGACGTGGATGTAGTCGCGGATGCAGGTGCCGTCCGGCGTCGGGTAGTCGGTGCCGAAGATCGCGATGCGCTCGCGCTTGCCGGCGGCGTGCTCGCAGGCGACCTTGATCAGCAGCGTCGCGTGCCTGGTCGACTGGCCGATGCGTCCCGACGGATCGCAGCCGGCGACGTTGAAGTAGCGCAGGATCACGTGACGCAGCGCGCTCGCAGCCGAGAGATCGCGCAGCATCGTCTCGCTCATGAGTTTCGATGCGCCGTACGGATTGATCGGCTGCGTCGGCGTCGATTCCTCGGCGACGCCGGACGCCGGCATGCCGTAGACGGCCGCAGTCGACGAGAACACGAAATGGCGCACGCCCGCCGCCGCGCAGCTCGCGAGCAGGCTGCGCGTCGCGCAGGTGTTGTTGCCGTAATACTTGAGCGGATTGCTGACCGATTCCGGCACGATCGTGTGCGCGGCGAAGTGCATGACGGTGTCGATGCCGTGCTCGGCGAGCACGCGCCCGACCAGATCGGCGTCGCCGACGTCGCCGACGACGAGCGGCGCGCCGAGCGTCGCTTCGCCGAATCCGGTGCTGAGGTTGTCGAGGACGACGACCGCTTCGCCGTGCTCGGCGAGCTGGCGCGCGACGTGGCTGCCGATGTAGCCGGCGCCGCCGGTAACGAGGATTGTGCTCATCGAACTCGAAAACTTCTCAGGGGCGGAGCAGCGTCATCCCGGCCGGGGATCCGCGAGGCTCGTCGGGGCGCTGCTGATGCGAGGCACGTCAGCGCGTGTAGACGAGGGCGAAGTAGATGATGTTCTGGTCGAAGTCCTGGCCGACGACGTTGCTGTTGCGCGTGTAATGCGTGTACTCGAGCCGTCCGCCCCAGTTGCGCGTCCATTGCTGGGTCAGGAACGCGGTCAGCGTCCAGGTCTTGTCCCTGCGTCCGATGCCGTCGTAGTGGAGGTTCTCGCCGGTTCCGGCGAGCCCGATCGACAGCAGCGGCCGCAGCAGGTAGGACGCGGCGCCGGTGACGCCGCGGACGGTCTCGTCGAGACCGGTCACGACCTGGGTGCCGTTCGAGTAGTCGAGCTCGCGGTAGTACGGATCGATGTTGAACGTCAGCCGCTCGCCGGCCCAGCGATAGCCGACGCCGAGGCGATGCTCGAGGTAGGCCTGCGACGTGGTCGTCGCATCGCCGATCGCGATGGCGGTCGGCGGCTGGCCCGTCGTCGGCGTCTGCACGTCGGTCGTCGCGATCATGCTCGAAGCCGCGTCCGAGAACTGGTACGCCGCATCGGCCGTGAACGTGCTGCGCTCGCTCGGATGCCAGCTCAGGGCCGCGCGGCCGAGCGGCTCGTTGCGATCCTCGAACACGTTGCCCGAGTAGTCGAGCCACATGTAGCCGAGGTCGGCGACGAGATCGACCTTGGTCCACTTCTGCGTGTAGCGGCCGAACACGCTGTAGCGGTTGTAGTCCGGGCCGCCGAGCGCGTCGGTGAAGTGGACGTGCTCGTCCTCGCCGTTCGCCGAGATCGCGCTGGTCGGATCGAGATCCTTGATGAAGCGGAGCGCAGCGCCCGCGCGCTGCGAGTTGAACTCCTTGGTCTCGTCGGCGTAGCTGTTGACGTAGCGAAGGTCCGCCTCGCCGCGCACGGTGTCGCCGACGCGGAAATCGAGCGTCGGCACGACCGCGAAGACGTTGGTCTGCTGCTGGTTGTTGGGCGTGTTCGGCTGCAGCGGATTGACCGGCTGCACGGAAAGGAAATCCTGCACCGCGATGTTGAGTCGCTGCGGCACCGCGGTCCAGTTGAGGCGGCCGGCGAGCTGGCCGCGCACTTCGTCGGAGAACTCGCCGCCGAGGTAGTCGCGGTATTGCAGGATGCCGTTCGCGGCGGCCTGGATCGTCGCGCCGTCCTGCACGTAGCCGAACCCGATCTGCGGCTCGAGGATGTCCTCGCTGACCGGATCGTTGTCGCTGAGATTGACGTTGTCGTTGTGCTCGATGCCGAGGTCGATGTGGTAGTCGATCGGCGCGGCGAGCGCGACGGACGGTACTGCGAGCGCGAGCGCAAGGCCTGGCACGCACACAAGCGGGTATCGCGGCAGCATGACCCCTTCCCCCTTCCCGATGCCCCTCAGGGCACGTGATTGAACACGACGCCGGCGACCTTGTTCTGATCGAAGTTCGCCAGCGCCTTGTTCACGGCGTCCGGCGTGTCGCGGCCGTAGCCGACCACGAGCACGACGAAGTCGGCGAGGTCGGCGAGAATGCGCGCGTCCGGCGAGCCCTTCACCGCCGGACTGTCCAGGAACAGATAGCGATCGCTGTAGCGGCTGCGCAGCGAGTCGATCACCGCGCGCATGCGGAACGAGGAGAAGTATTCCGCGCTGATCTCGCGCTGGCGTCCGGCCGGGATCAGGCGAAGACGCGGGATGCCGGTGTGGTAGAGGATCTTCTCGACGCCGAGCGCAGGATGCTCGAGGTAGTCGATGAGGCCGCCCTCGGACGCGTTGACGCCGAGCGCCGTCTGCTGCGAGGCGTGGCGCACGTCGCAATCGATCAGGAGCGCCGTCTTCGCCTCGTCGAACGCGAACGCGGCCGCGAGGTTGCGCGCGACGAAGCTGCCGCCGGAGCGGTGGCTGACCGGCGCGACCATCGTGACGAAGTTGTTCGAATCGCCGAGCGCGAGGAGCCGCGTGCGGATCTCGCGGAACGCGTCGGCCTGCACGCGCGAGGACTCGTCGCGGTGGATCAGGCGGCGCTCTTCGAGCGTGCGCGTCGTCAGCGCCATCGGCTCGACGATCCGCGCGATCGACCGGCTCGCGCTGTTGCGCTGCGCGATGTCGAACGCGGCCGCGTTCATCGCGGCGCGAACGTGGTCGTGGACCGCTTTGTCGTCCGTGTCGCTCATAAATGCCTTCCGGAACGCAACCAGTAAGTCAGTACATACGTCGCGAAGACGCCGAGGATCATCAGCGCGACGAGAAGAATCCGCATGTGCTCGTTGCGGCGCTCGCGCCGCGTCGCGTAGACCGGCACGCTCGCGAGGACCGGCACGCCGACGTAGCGTTCGAGCTCGCGCGTCGAGCGCATGCGCGGATCGAAGCGCGCGAACAGGAACAGCAGCCCGGCCGGCAGCGCGAGCGCGAGCGCGAGGCCCGCGGCCGCGAAGTGGGTCAGGCTGAGGCCCGTCGGCCGCAGCGGTTTCACGGCGGGATCCTGCACGCGGAACGTGAGGCCGCGGCCTTCCTGGTCGAGGTTCATCGACACGCGCGCGTTCTCGCGGCGCTTGAGGAGATCCTGGTAGATGTCGCGGTTGACTTCGTAGTCGCGCGAGAGCTCGGCGAGCGCGCTCTCCGAGGCGGCGATGCGGCGGCTGCGATCGAGCTCGGCGTTGAGCATGCCTTCGGTCGCGGTCATGCGCGATTCGCCCGCGGCGATCTGGCGCCGCACGTCGGCGAGCTTGCTCCTGAGCTCCGTGTACAGCGGATTGAACTGCGCCGTCGCGTCGAGCGCGGCCGGCGAGCCGGCCTTCTGCTGCTGCGGATCGAGCTTGCGCGCTTCCTCGGCCGCGAGCTGCCGGCGCAGGTCGTCCATCTCGTGGCGCGTGCGCACGACGTCGGGATACTGGTCGGTGTAGTTGAGCAGCAGCTTGTCGAGCTTCGCCTGGAGCTCGGCGAGCTGCGCGCGGTAGATGCCGGAGCGCGTCTGCACGGCGGTGACTTCGGATTCGCCGGAAAGCTGCGAGGACAGCGCCGATTCGGTCGAGCGCAGCTCCATCATGCCGAGCCGCGACTGCTCGAGGCCCGAGCGCAGCGTCGCGATGCGGCTGTTGGTGTCGGTCTCGCTGCCCGGATGCGCGTCGGCGTTCGCCTCGCGGTACTTCTTGAGGTTGTCCTCCGCGCCGGTCAGCTTCTTGTGGTAGTCCTCGACCTGGCTGTCGATGAACTCGTACGCCTCGCGGCTCTCGCGCTCCTTGGCGGCGAGACTCTCCTGGATGAAAAGCTCGGCGAGCCGCTCGGTCACCTTGTAGGTGCGGTCGGGATCGGAGTCGCGATACTGGATGCGGACAAGGCTTTCGCGCGGGCTCGTGATCTGCGTGTTGTCCTTGATGCGCTCGAGGAGACGGTCCTGCGCGATCGGATCGGGATGCGACGCGGCCCAGCCGCCGGTGGTGAGGATGTCCTCGAGCACGCGGCGGCTGAAGATGACCTGCTTGGCGATCGCGACGCGGTCGGTGACGCCGGTCGGCACCGCGCGGCCTTCGAGCAGCGGCTGGATGATGTCGCTCTTCTGCGCCAGGATCGTCGTCGACGACACGTAGTTCTTCGGCCAGAACGCGCCGACCGCGAGCGCGATCAGCGCGACGACCGCCGATATGACGGTCAGCGCGACGGCGTGGCGCCGTCCTTCGCTCAGCATGACCGGCGCCATCTCGTTGAGAGGCACCATTTCGGCTTTCATGGCCATAACGCTGTCCCGTTCCGCAAGATCAGAAGGTGCGCTCGGGGATCGTGATCACGTCGCCGGGCTGCACCGGGTAGTTCGTCGTGAGCTCGCCTTCCTTGAGTATGCGGTCCAGGTGAACCGCGTAGGCGTGCGTTGCGTCGCCTTCCTTGCGATAGAGCTCGGTGCGGTCGGCCGCCGCGAACTCGTTGGTGCCGCCGGCCGCGAGCACCGCGTCGAGCACGGTCATGCCCTGGCGGTACGGCACCGAGACCGGCTGGCGCACGGCGCCCGTCACGCGCACGCGCGAGAGGTATTCGTGGCTGCGCAGCTGGGTCAGGATCACCGTGACCTGCGGATCGCGCACGTAGTTCTTGAGCTTGTCCTGGATCGCCGCGGCGACTTCCTCGGGCGTATGGCCGCCGGCGTCGACGTCGCCGACCAGCGGCACCGAGATCTTGCCGTCCGGGCGCACCGGCACGCTGACGTCGAGGTCGGGGTTCTGCCAGACCGAGATCTTGAGCTCGTCGTCGACGCCGATCTGGTACTCGCTGACGGCCTGCGCCTGCGGATTCAGCTTCGGCGCCTGGGTCGACCCGGTCGTTGTGGCGCATCCCGTGAGGGCGAGGAAGCCCAGGACGAGCAGCAAGAGCAGGGTGTTACGCATGTCGAGCCCTCCCGAGGCTGAAAGTGTGAATCACATCACATTCTGAATGTCTGTCGATTCTAGCAGGGGCCTTTGTATAAGGATTGTCGCAGAACGCCGATTCGGGGCGTAAGACAATTCGACGGGCGGCCCGGCCCGGCGTCAGACGCCGTAGAAGGACCGGTACCAGTCGATGAAGCGGCCGACGCCGACCTCGATCGTCGTCGACGGCGAATAGCCGGTGTCGCGGCGAAGCTCCTCGACGTCGGCGCAGGTGTCCGGGACGTCGCCGGGCTGCAGCGGCAGCAGGATCTTCTCGGCCTTGCGACCGAGCTTGGCCTCGATCACCTCGATGTAGCGCGCGAGCTGCACCGGCTGGTGATTGCCGATGTTGTAGACGCGGTAGGGCGCGCTCGATGACGCCGGCGTCGGGTTCAGCGCATCGAACGCGGGGTCGGGCGCCGGCACGCGGTCGAGCGTGCGGATCACGCCCTCGACGATGTCGTCGACATAGGTGAAGTCGCGCGTGTGATGGCCGTGGTTGAACACCTCGATCGGCTCGCCGGCGAGGATCCTGCGCGTGAACAGGAAGAGCGCCATGTCCGGCCGCCCCCACGGTCCATAGACCGTGAAGAAGCGCAGGCCCGTCGTCGGCAATCCGTACAGGTGGCTGTACGTGTGCGCCATCAGCTCGTTGGCCTTCTTGGTCGCGGCGTAGAGGCTGATCGGGTTGTCGACGCGGTCGGTGACCGAAAACGGCTTCTTCTTGTTGGCGCCGTAGACCGACGAGGACGACGCATAGACCATGTGCTGCGCCTGCCGGTGCCGAGCCAGCTCGAGCATGTTGACGTGGCCGACCAG
>Ga0070661_100004207_pt1 | contig 9933 bp, 7 predicted proteins | sample KBSC43metaG_FD_64663 | JGI IMG/M metagenome (GOLD analysis project Ga0070661, IMG submission 64663) | Corn rhizosphere microbial communities from Kellogg Biological Station, Michigan, USA - KBS C4-3 metaG | ecosystem: Host-associated > Plants > Roots > Rhizosphere > Soil ...
CTGGTCAAGCATAACGGCCCTCTGCTCGGTCCCATTGCGACCGAACCTGTCCCTGAATCCATTCTGGCTTACTCAGCCAAGCATGACCTCGAGCTTGCGACTTTTGCATCCGTGGAGGCACAGGTCGCTTCGCTTGCCGACGACATCGCCTACAACAATCACGACATGGATGACGGCTACCGCGCCGGCTTCTTCACCTTCGCCGAGCTTGGCGAGGTGCCGATCGCCGGCCGGGCGCTTGCCGAGGTCCGTGCGGCCTATGCCGGCATTGACGGTCCGCGCCTCCTCTATGAGTCGATCCGCCGGATCATCACCGCGATGGTGGACGACGCCATTGCCGAGACGAAGCGCCGGCTCTACGCGCTTCAGCCAGAGAGCGCAAATGACGTTCGCCGCGCGCAACAGGCGATAGTCGCGTTTTCGGAAGCCATGCAGAGCGAGCTTGACGCATTGCGCGCCTTTCTGCTTGCGCGCGTCTACCGGCATCCCCGGATCATGCACATCATGGGCGATGCCGAGAGGGTCGTGGCGCAGCTCTTCGAGCGTTACCTCAAAGAAGCCGTGGCGCTCCCGCCCGAATGGCGCGAGCAGGCGCCAGAACCAGGCACGCGCGCCTACGCCCGCCACGTCTCGGACTTCATCGCCGGCATGACCGACCGCTATGCGCTCGCCGAGCATCGCCGGCTGTTTGACGCGACCCCTGATTTACGTTAGTCGCGCTCCATCCGCCGGAGCTGCCATGGACGTCTTTGCAGGTTTTCAGGGGCGCGTTCTCGCCGCCGTCCAGCAGCTCAAGCATGACGGCGTCGTGCCGCCTGAGGCGAGCATCGAGGCCATCACGCTCGAGCCTCCCAAGGATGCATCGCACGGCGACCTCGCAACCAATGCCGCCATGGTTCTCGCCAAGGTCACCGGCAAGCCGCCGCGCGCGTTGGCCGAGCGTCTCGCGCCACTCATTGCCGCCGACTCCTATGTCGACAGAGCCGAGGTCGCAGGCCCCGGCTTCGTGAATCTCACTCTGTCGCGCGCCTTTTGGCCGAGCGTGCTGCGCATGGTGCTCGAACAGGGCGAAAGCTATGGCCAGAGCGCGATCGGCAAAGGCGAGGCGATCAACGTGGAATATGTCTCCTCCAACCCGACCGGTCCGATGCATGTCGGCCATACCCGCGGTGCGGTATTTGGCGATGCTCTCGCCAATCTTCTCGCCTCCACCGGCTTTGCGGTGACGCGCGAATATTATGTCAATGACGCTGGCGCTCAGGTCGATGCGCTCGCCCGCTCCGCTTTCCTGCGCTACCGCGAGGCGCTCGGCGAGAAGATCGGCGAAATCCCCGAAGGCCTCTATCCCGGGGACTATCTAAAGCCCGTCGGCGAGAAGCTTGCCGCCCAGCACGGCAAGGATCTTCTTTCGATGCCCGAGGAGAAATGGCTGCCCATCGTGCGCGCTGCTGCGCTCGAAGCGATGCTCGCCATGATCGAGGACGACCTCTCTGCGCTCGGCATCCATCACGACGTCTTCTTCTCTGAACGGTCGCTCAGCGAAGGTGTATGCGACGAAATCGCGGAGACCATCAACGACCTCAAAGCGCGCGGCCTGATCTACAAGGGCCGGCTGCCGCCGCCCAAGGGCAAAGTCGACGAAGACTGGGAGGATCGCGAGCAGCTTCTGTTCCGCTCCACCGAGTTCGGCGACGACATGGACCGGCCCCTCGTGAAGTCGGACGGCACTTACGCCTATTTTGCCGGCGACATTGCGTATCACCGCGACAAGTTCCAGCGCGGCTTCAAGACCATGATCGACGTGTTCGGCGCCGACCACAGTGGACATGTCCGGCGCATGAAGGCTGCCGTTGCTGCGCTCACCGAAGGCGAGGCCACGCTCGACATCAAGATTTGCCAGCTGGTGCGCTTGTTTAGGGCCGGCGAGCCGGTCAAGATGTCGAAGCGGGCCGGGACGTTTGTAACGCTCCGGGAGGTCGTGGACGAGGTGGGGGCAGGCCCCGTCCGTTTCATGATGCTTTACCGGAAGAACGACGCGCCGCTCGATTTCGACTTCGCCAAAGTCACCGAGCAATCGCGCGATAACCCGGTGTTTTATGTCCAGTACGCCCATGCGCGGGCGAGTTCCGTTCTGCGTAACGTTCGGGAAGCTTTCCCCGATCTCGAGTTAGCGGAGGGGGCGTTGGCTGGAAGCAACCTAAACCGGCTGAGCGATGAGGCCGAGATCGTCCTGATCCGGAGGCTCGCGCAGTTTCCCCGGGTCGTCGAGGCCGCTTCAATTGCCCATGAGCCGCACCGTATTGCCTTCTATCTCTATGATCTTGCGGCGGACTTCCACGGCCTCTGGAACCGAGGCAAAGACTTGCCACAATTACGATTTATTTACGAGAATGACCGAGAGTTAACGCGTGCTCGTGTAGCCCTTGTAGCGGCCACGAAGCGTGTTTTGTCGTCAGGTTTGGGGATTCTCGGCGTTGAAGCCTTACAAGAGCTTCACTGAGACTGAACCGGGGCGGGGGGTGGTTTGAGGGAAGTACCATGTCCACGCGAGAAGACGGGCATGGCCGTAAGGCCGGTCCGAACCCGGGGTCACAGTCAGATTTCGCCAGCACAGCGAGTGTGGGAAAGGCTCCAAGCGCACAGACTTGGGGCAACAACGCGCTCAAAGCTCAACCGAGCGAGGTAAAACCTATGGCGCATGGAGGGGGAAGGCCGGGTCAGCCGGCTACGGGACAGCGGCCAATGTTTGGTGGCAGCAGTCCGATGTTTGCGCAGATGCCGAACTATACGCCGGTAACGCGCGGGAACGAGCAGCGTCAGCCGGCTCCGCAACCCACCCAGCCAAGCTTTTCTTCCTATACGCCGAGCCCGCCGGCGCCAAGCCAAGCGCCGTTGAATTACCAGAGCTCTTATCCGCAAGCACCAAGCCAGCCGAGCTATCCGGCTTCTGTCCCGTCCTATCAAAGCCCGCAACCGGCCGCTACGCCCTCTTATCAGAGCTCGCAACCCTCTGCCGCTCCGGACTATTCACATCTGCAAACCGCGACACCGGGCTACCAGGCCTCCGATTTCCAGACGGCCTATCGCAATGCCAGTCAGCAGGTGCGCTCGCCGAGCTTCCAGGAAGTAGAGCCGGCGGCGCCCCAGAGCTTTTCCAACTCTGGCTATAACGGCGGTCAGGCCTTTCCGAGCCAATCCTTCAGAGGCCAGAGTTTCATTGATGCAGGCTTCCCAGGCCGGAACGGCGCGGACGCAAGCTTCTCCGAGCAGGGCTTCTCGGATCAGAATTTCGCCGACGCGAACTTCGGGAACAACCAGAACTTCGGCAATCAGAGCTTCGCCGATGCGAGCTTCCCCGAGCCGAACTTCGATTCAAACTTCCAACATGCGAGCTTCTCCGAGTCCTCATTCGATCCTCAAGAGCACGGTCCCGATTCGGACAGCGGCGGTTATGCCCAGGCGCAACCCCAGGTCGATCACGGCTTCAGCACGTTCACCGAGGAGCCTTCACACGATTACGGAATGCCCTCGCATTCGGGGGACGTTCCGCCGAGCGATCCTCGCCGCCAGTTGCAGGCCTTCGACGCGCTTTACGATCAGCCGCCGCAGATAGCTCTCGGCTCGATGGAGACCCCGCACCGGGGCGCTCAGGACTTCTATGAAAGCGAGCGCGTGGATGCCGATTTTCTCGATGAGGGTCAGGTGCTTCCGCCACCTGGCGCCCGTTCCAAGCTAGGCTTTTCGATCAAGGGCCGCAGCGCCTTCATGGTCGGGAGCGCCCTGCTTGGCGCGATTGCGCTCGGCGGTGCCCTTGCCTTCGCCTACAAGCAGAGCGGCGGCGGCATTGGCGCAGGGGACCAGCCTCCTGTCGTCACGGCCGATGTGCGGCCGGTCAAAGAGGCGCCCGACGATCCTGGCGGCAAGGATTTCCCCCACAAGAACAAGCTGATCTACGATCGGCTGCAGAACGGCGATGAGCCAGAGGCTGACCATCTCGTACCGCGCCAGGAGGACGTTGCCGTTCCTGCCTTGCCGCCTTCCACCGATACCGCCAGCGCGGCTGCACCGACTGATCTTGGCGCGCCGCCGACCACTCAAGCCGTGGATAGCTCGGCGCCTGCGACGGTCGCCGCCGTCGACGATCCGAATGCCGCCGACGGCGGTCCGCGTAAGGTGAAGACTATGGTCGTGCGCCCTGACGGCTCAGTCATGGCGCCGCCTGCCGGAGCCGCGCCTGCCGAGGCGCCGACCGACATTCAGCTTGCCGCTGCTAGCCCGGCTCCTGCTCAAGCTCCTGCCGCCAATGCGGCCGCGGCGCCTGCGCCGGTTGCTGCCGCCGCTCCACAACAGGCCGCTGACATGCCGGTTCCGGCAGCGAAGCCCAAGCCGGCGACACAGACCGCTTCGATCACGCCTGCTGCCACGCCGACCAAATATGTCGTCCAGGTCGGGTCGAAGAAGAACCAGACCGAGGCGCTCGCGAGCTTTGCTGACATGCAGCAGAAATATCCGACGCTGCTCGCCAGCTACCGGCCCATGGTGCAGAAGGCTGACCTAGGCGCCAAAGGCGTGTGGTACCGGTTGCGCATCGGCCCGATCGCCGACAAGGCGGCGGCCGCGAAGCTTTGCACGCAGCTGAAGTCGCAAGGCCTGCCTGACTGCCTGGTGACGGCGCAATAGAGAGCGGAACCGCACCGAGCGCCCTTGACCGGAAGGCGCGACGCACGTTACCCCGCGTCGTGGACTTCAAAGCCTTCATCTCAAGCTGCGCCGGGCTGAAGCTCAGCGACGAAGAGCGGCGTTTCTTCGCCGTGGAACGGCCCTGCGGTTTGATCCTGTTTGCACGGAACTGCGAGTCGCCTCAGCAGATCCGGGCACTCGTCCGCTCTTACCACGAGGCGGTCGAGAGCGACGACGCGTTGGTCCTCGTTGATCAGGAGGGAGGCCGCGTTCAACGGCTTCGCCCTCCGCATTGGCGGAACATGCCACCCGCCCGCTGCTATGGCCTGCTCTATGAGACCGACCAGGAGATGGCGAAGAAGGCCGCCTTCGCTGGAACGCGGCTAATGGCGCAGGAGCTCCACGACTGTGGCATTACCGTCGATTGCACGCCCGTCCTCGACGTGCCCGAGAGAGGCGCGCACGAAATCATCGGCGATCGCGCCTTCTCGACCAATCCCGAGGCGGTGATCGCGCTTGGACGCGCGGTAATGGAAGGGTGTCTCGCCGGCGGCGTTCTGCCGGTGATCAAGCACGTGCCCGGCCACGGGCGGGCGAAGGCCGATAGCCATCTTGCGCTCCCGCGCATCGACGCCTCAGCGGCAGAGCTCGAAGCCGTCGATTTCCGCCCTTTCCAGGCGCTTCGCGAAGCGCCGCTTGCCATGACGGCCCATGTCCTGCTGACGGCCTTCGATGCTGCGCGACCTTCGAGCGCGTCGGCAGTTATAATCAGGAAAGTGATTCGTGATTTCATCGGGTTGACCGGTTTTCTGATGAGCGACGACATCGGCATGAAAGCCCTTGGTGGCCCCTTCGCTGAGCGCGCCCGTGCAGTGATCGAGGCGGGCTGCGATGTCGCGCTCCATTGCAGCGGCGACTTCAAGGAGATGGTCGAGGTAGCGGGCGCGGTGCCGCCGCTCGAGGGACTTGCCGCCGAGCGCTTTGCGCGCGCACTAAGCCTCTTCCATAAGCCGCAGCCCTTCGATGAAGCCGAAGCCATGGCGCTCGTCACCGAGGCGGCAGGCACGAGGGTGGCATGAGCGCGCGCGAGACGCCGATGAGCGAAGGGCCAGGCGGGCCGGATATGATCTCCGATTGGGAGGACGAGGACCCGCGGCTCGAGGCGGGGCCTGGTGACACGCTGGTGGTCGATGTCGAGGGCTTCGAAGGCCCGCTCGATCTTCTGCTCGCGCTCGCCCGCACGCAAAAGGTCGACCTCGCCAAGATCTCCGTGCTCGCGCTCGCCCAGCAATATCTCGACTTCATCGCCGAGGCGCGCCGCCTGCGTCTTGAGGTCGCCGCCGACTATCTCGTCATGGCGGCCTGGCTCGCTTTTCTCAAATCGAAGCTCCTGCTTCCGGCTGAGAAGGACGAGGAAGGTGAGCCCACCGGGGCCGAGCTTGCCGCGCTCCTCGCCTTCAGGCTGAAGCGCCTGCATGCCATGCGTGAAGTCTCGGCGCAGCTCATGACGCGCAAGCGGCTCGGCCGCGACGTGTTCGCGCGCGGGACTCCAGAGCCCATCCGCATCACCCGCAAGAGCATCTACGAGGCTAATGTCTACGACCTGCTCAAGGCCTATTCGCAGCAGCGGCAACGCACCGCAATCCGCACCTGGCAAATCAGGCAGCGCACGGTGTGGTCGTTGAAAGAGGCGCGCGCCGAGCTTGAGCGTCTGCTCGGTATCGCTTGCGACTGGGCTCCGCTCGACCAACTTCTCGCCGAGTTTCTGGTCGAGCCCGAGCTGAGAAAAACCGCGCTTGCGTCGAGTTTCACGGCGACGCTTGAGATGACGCGCGAAGGCGCGCTCGAAATCCGGCAAGCGAAGTCGTTTGCGCCGCTCTTGATCCGCCGGCGCATGCGGGTCGCTTGAGATGAGGCCTAGCGAGGAACAGCTAAGGGGGAGGGAATGACAGCGAACCAATTGAGTAGGGTACCGGTCATGACGGAAGACGAGACGGAGCGCGAGCGCGGCGGCCCGCGGCTTCTCTTGCCGCTTCCCTCCAATGTCATCGCGCTGCAGTCGACCGACCGGCGGGAGAAGCTGCGCATCGTCGAGGCGCTGCTGTTCGCGGCCTCAGAGCCGCTCGACGAGGCGGCGCTCGCCCAGCATTTCGTCGAGGGCGAGGACATGATCGCGCTGCTCGAGGAGCTGCAGAGCCTCTATGCCGCGCGCGGCGTCAATCTGGTGAAGGTCGCCGGCAAATGGGCATTCCGCACGGCGGATGATCTCTCCTTCCTACTTGAGAAGCAGGCAGTCGAGCAGCGCCGCCTGTCGCGGGCTGCGCTTGAGACGCTTGCCATCATCGCCTATCACCAGCCGGTCACCCGCGCCGAAATCGAGGAGATCAGAGGCGTTAGCACGTCCTCAGGCACCATCGATATTCTGCTCGAAACCGGCTGGATCAAGTTGCGCGGACGCCGTCGCGCGCCGGGACGCCCGGTCACCTACGGCACCACGGCGAGCTTCCTCGAGCACTTCGGCTTCGACCAGATCCAGGACCTGCCGGGGCTAAACGAGCTCAAGGGCGCGGGCCTGCTCGATTCGAACCTGCCACCCGGCTTCTCCATGCCCAATCCCAATGACGCTCTCGACCTCCGCGAGGACGAGGAGCCTTTGGAGGACGAGCCGCTTGCGGCAGAGCCTCTCGCCGAGGACGAAGGCAGTGGCGAGGCCGCCTGACTAGGGGGCGACCTCCGGCAGCGTCTTGTCCTTCCAATAGTCGTGGACGAGCTTGAGATTTTGCTCGTGCACCTCCCGGTAGGGCTCGAAGGGCCTGATCCAGCCCTTCGCCGCCGAGTGGGCGAGATAGTCTTCCATCGAGCCGTCCAGATAGTTGGCATCGTGGGCTCTCGACAGCATCTGGGTGATGTAATCCACGGTCGCATCGATCAAGGTCTTGTCGTATCCGCCTGCTCTGATGATGTCCGGGTCGCCGTGATCGGGAAGGATCTTGGCGATATCCCAACCTTTCATCTCTTTGAGCTGCCTCAAATGCTCGGCGAGATTCTCCACCTCGATCATGTAGGTTAGCGGATCTTCGAGCGTATCGCCCGCGAGCAGGAACTTGTCACGCGGCAGATAGACGACGCAGCCATCGATACTGTGGATGTTCATGCGGCGGAGCTCGAGCTCAATTTCTCCCACGCGGAGCTCCAGGTGGTTGTCGAACACGATGTTGGGCAATATCAGCGGCGCGATGGGCGGCGTCCCCCAGACCTTGCCCGCTTCGATGTCGGCCTTGTGCCTCAGAAGCGCGGCGCGCGTGAGCGACGTGGCGATGATGTCGCCGTCGTCGAATGCCGCGTTGCCGGCGATGTGATCGAGGTGCCAATGGCTAAGGACCGCGGTGAATTTCCGAATCCCCAATTGTTCGAGATAGCTGCGCACGAATTCCGCATGGGCCACGCTGGCGAAGGTATCGTAGACAACGGCCTCCGCGCCGCTGTGGATGGCGTACATGGCTGTGCCGAGCTTTAACGCGGAATCGTCGAGCCAATTCCGCTCCTTGAGATGGCGCTCCGACTGATCCCGGCCTGCGTAGAAGGAGATCAGGTAGTCATTGTGATGATGGACTCTGATGTGAGGCGTGGTCTTGGTCATCGCTTGCGCATATCCCTCGATGGCAGGGTTTGAGTGTCGGCGAACAAGACGCTGGCGGCAATTTCCTACGCCATTTGGCTTTCGTCGGTCCGGTCCGGCCTCGGTTGACGGCTCGGGGTTGCGCCGAACACGTTTCACCGCCTAGATCAGCGCGATGTTCGAAGCCCTGAAAGCGCGCGGCCGCGCCCTGACCAACGGCAAAGCGCGGCGCACTGGCGCGGGACGCGGCAAGGCCGCGGTCAGCTTCGCCGCGCGGCTCACCTTCGACGACCTGTCGCGCCGCTATGGCGCGACGCTCGCGCTCGACCATGTGAGCCTCGACATCGCGCCAGGCGAAATCCTCTGCCTGCTCGGGCCTTCTGGCTGCGGCAAGTCCACATTGCTCAGGATCGCGGCCGGCGTCGAGCGGCCAAGCGCAGGCCGCGTTCTTCTCGACGAGCAGGAGGTGGGGGGGCCTGAGCGCTTCGTTCCGCCAGAGAAGCGGGGCGTCGGGCTGATGTTCCAGGACTTCGCGCTCTTTCCCCATCTCTCGATCCTCGACAATGCCGCCTTCGGGCTGAGATCGCTTACTCGCCGCGAAGCCAAGGTCGAGGCTCATGCGGCGCTGGATCGCGTCGGCCTCGCCCACTATGCCAACGAATATCCGCATATCCTCTCCGGCGGCGAGCAGCAGCGCGTGGCGCTCGCCCGCGCCATCGCGCCCCGCCCGAGCGTGCTTCTGATGGACGAGCCGTTCTCGGGTCTCGACCCGCGACTTCGCGAAAAAATGCGCGAGGAGACGCTCGCCATCCTGCATGAGACGCGTGCCACCTCGATCGTCGTTACCCACGACGCCGAGGAGGCGATGCGCATGGGCGACCGCGTGGCGCTGATGCGGGCAGGGCGTATCGTACAGACCGGCGATGCGCTTGACCTCTACCGCGCGCCCAAGGATATCCTCGCCGCGCGCACCTTCTCTGACCTGAACGAGCTTCCCGCCCGCGTGGAGCAAGGGAGTGCCGCCACTCCACTCGGCCGCTTCTTGGCCAACGGCCTGCCCGATGGCGCCGACGCCATCGTTTGCGTGCGCCAGCGCGGCGTGCGGTTGCTCGGCGCCGGGCAGGGGGTGCCGGCCCGCGTGCTCGACGCCCGCTTCTTGGGCGACATCGCCCTGGTCGAGCTTGCCGTGCAGGGGCTGGACGCCCCGATGCTTGCCCGCGTGCGGGAGGCAGACGTTCCGCCGCAAGGCGCGGAGATCGGCGTTTCCATCGATGCCGGCGCGGTGCTGGTCTTCGAGGCGGAGAACGGCGAGCGGCCCCTTCACAATAACCCCGGAGCGCGGCTTGCGACCGGGCTGCCTTTGCTGCCATAGTGCTGCTGAATTCTAGCCGCGCGAGGCGAGCCCTCGCGCTGGAGAACCGTCAAATGGGATTGAGCTGGTCGCATATCCTGATCGTGCTCGTGCTGTTCGTGCTTCTGTTCGGGCGCGGCAAGATCTCCGAGCTGATGGGCGACGTCGCGCAAGGGATCAAGAGCTTCAAGAAGGGCATGGCCGAGGACGAGGAGAAGCCGGCCGAGCCTGCCAAGCCCGAGCCCAAGGTCATCGAGCACAAGGCGGAAGTCGGAGCCCGCCC
>Ga0070661_100004208_pt1 | contig 9932 bp, 14 predicted proteins | sample KBSC43metaG_FD_64663 | JGI IMG/M metagenome (GOLD analysis project Ga0070661, IMG submission 64663) | Corn rhizosphere microbial communities from Kellogg Biological Station, Michigan, USA - KBS C4-3 metaG | ecosystem: Host-associated > Plants > Roots > Rhizosphere > Soil ...
CTGCCGGTCCGGGCCGATGACCGGAGGCGGGTACAAGGTCGCGCTGACCATTCCGATCGAACTGCATGCCTGAAACAACACCGCTCAGAGTCCTGATTGCGGACGACGAACCGCTCGCCGCCGAGAGGCTCCAGCTCCTGCTTGCCCGCGCCGAGGGAGCGCAACTGGTCGGCACGGCGAGCGATGGCGACAGTGCGATTGATTTGACCGAGGCGCTGCACCCGGACCTGCTGCTGCTCGACATCGCGATGCCCGGGCTCGACGGGATCGGCGTCGCTCGCGCCCTCGCGGCGCAGAACCCGTCGCCGGCGGTCGTGTTCGTCACCGCATTCGACCAGTTCGCCGTCGCGGCGTTCGAGGTCGAGGCGGTCGATTATCTGATGAAACCGGTCGAACCGGGCCGGCTCCAGCGCGCGCTCGACCGGGCGCACGCTTATCTTCAGCAGCGCAGCGTCCAGCCTGCCGCGGGCAAGACCTCGCAATGGCTCGATGAATTCTGGGCGTCCGACCTGTCGGGCCTGGTACGCATCGCGTCGCGCGACGTCGACCGCGTCTCCGCGGAGCGCGACTATATGCGGCTTCATGTCGGCCGGCGCAGCTGGTTGATTCACCACTCGATGGCGGCGCTTGAGGAGGGACTGGATCCTGAACTCTTCGTCCGGCTCCACCGGTCGGCCATCGTTCGCAAGGATTTCATCGCGGGCTTCACCCGGAACCCGTCCGGGCGGTGGATCGCGCGGCTTGCCGACGGAACCGAGCAGCCGGTCGGCCGGCTTTATACGGACAGGGTGCGGACCATCGCCGGCCGCTAAGCGAAGGAAGCGACCGCCGCGACCCTTGGGGACAGATCGCGGCGGCCGGTCCTGAACGTCACGGCTTGGCGACGATCAGGGAAGCGCTTTCGAGGACAGTGACGGTGCCATGGCGCGTCGCCTCGGCGACCGCCGCCTGGTACGCCGGCTGGGCGCTGGCGACCGCATCGTTGCGGCAAGCGTACACCTGCGACACGGCATCGATGGTGGTGAGATCGCCCTCGCAGACATATTTCGCGGCGTTCGCGATACGGTGCGTGAGCGCGCCCTGCCCTGCCGCCGATGCGAGGTTGAGGTCCGAATAGGGTACACGCACGGAGAGGGTCTGCTCGGCCTGGCTGACCGTCGGCACCACCAGCGCCGACGCGGCGACTAGCGAGCCCAGCGCGGAAAGCGTCTTCAACATGGTCGTCTCCCTTTGTTGCGGCGCGGGCGACTGGGGATGGAGGGGAGCCCGCGGCGCAGGATCGGTATGACCCGCGATGGCCGCACGGTCGCGTGCTCTTCGACGGCGCGACATTTGTAGCCTGCTGCCCGACAAAGGCCGTTCGTCAGTCGTTCAAACGACGAACGGTGGTCAGCGGGCGTTCAGCTTTCGGGGCCGGTTTTCGGCTCGCGGTCGACGATCGCGGCGAGCGCGACGTCGTGCGTGACATTGCCGACGGTCCGGAAAATGTCCGGCACCATCTCCACCGCCACGAGCAGGCCCAGCGGCGCGATTGGAACCCCGAGCGCGATCGCGATCGGGGCAATCGAGCTGATGTAGCTGACCTCTCCCGGCAGGCTGACGGCGCCATAGCTCATCACGGCACCGACCGCGGTCGCCGCGATCATCTGCGGCACGGTCGGCTCCAGGCCGAGCCAATGCGCAACATAGAATGCGACCGCGGTGTTCATCGCCGGGCCTGTCGCGCGGTAGAGCGCGACGGCGATTGGGAGCGTAACATCCGCGACCGTCTCGCGAATGCCCATGTCACGGGACGCGGTCAGCATCGCCGGCAGCGAGGCAAGCGATGACCGCGTCGAGATCGCGACCGTCTGCGGCGCGATCATGCCGCGCATGAAGACGGCCGTTCCGATGCGGCCGACGAACGAGGCCAGCGGATAGGCGGCCAGCGTCACGAGCACGCCGATGAAGGAGATGATGATCACATAATGGCCGAGGCCGGCGAAGGCGGCTCCGCCGGCCGCGGAGCCGACGGTGAAGGCGAGCGCGAACACACCGAGCGGGGCAAGCAACAACACCCAGTCGATAATCACCACGAAGGCGTCGCCGATCGCTTCAAAGAATGTGACGACAGACTTTCGTGCCGGACCAGCGAGACGCGTCAGCGCCAGCGCGAACAGCAGCGCGAAGACGGCCAGCGGCAGGATGTCGCCATTGTTCGCCGCGGCGAACAGGTTGGGCGGGATGACGCCCTTGAAAAATTCCGACGGCCCGGCGAGCGGCGCGGACGCCTTCTCGACATTGGCAAGTGCGCCCTGAAGCAAGGCCGCGGTAGCGCGCGGCAGCGGGAACGCATCCGTCAGCGCGATGGTGGCGACAGCTCCGAAAGCCGCCGAGACCGTGCAGATGATGACGATCCACAACACCGACCGCCCCGCCACCCGGCCGGTTTGCGCGGCTTCGGCGCTCTTCGCGACGCCGACTACCAACAGGGCGACGACCAACGGGATGACGGTCATCTTCAGCGCATTCAGCCACAAGGTGCCGACGAAGGACGCGACGCCAAGCGCCGAGTCGCGCTGGTCGGCGCCAAGGCGGTTCGCCAACATTCCCGCGACGAGGCCGACGACGAGGGCCGCAAGCGCGTAATAAGCGCGCAGGTTGCGGCCCTTGCCGACGCCGGGCCCCGTCGCGGCGCCGCTCAACGCGGCTTCTTGAACTTGAAGATCGCGCGGTCGGTGTGCCCGGCGATCTTCGGGTCGGAGGCCTCCAGGTCATGCGCGTCGGCGGGATTGCGCAACAGGTCGCTGCTCCCGACCAGCACGAAACCGGCTCGCTTGAAGTCGGCTTTGATGAGCTCCGGGTCGATGCGGTGGTATTTGTCGACCGTCGCGCGCGGGTCGTCGTTCTTGTTGGCGACGTGGTCGATCACGCCAATGATCGCACCTGGCTTCATCGACGCGTAGACCGCCTTCAGGAACGCATCCGGGTCCATCCTCGGGATCTTGAACTGCTCCGACGTCCAGTAGGTATCATGGTAGTTGTTGTTGAGGATCACGAAGTCCGCGTAATTCTTGGGAAGGTCCGGCGCCTCGAACGCGGAAGTCCGCAGGTCGACGTTGGGGTGCTTCGCGGTGAAGCCGTCCATATAGGTCTTCGCCCGCGCGCCGAAGAACTGCGTCGGCTGCCAGATGGTGTCGTGCCCCTTCGGCCCGATGACCGGGACCATGATCTCGGCCCAGTAGCCGTTGGCCCCGAACAGATCGAGGACCTGCATTCCGGGCTTGAGACCCAGATACTCGAGCACTGCGGCAGGCTTGCGGCCCTCATCCAGCTTCACATTGTCGGGCCGTCGGTCGGGCGCCGCGAGCGCGGCCGCGATGCTGGTCGCCGGCGAGGCGCCGACGGTGGCGGGAATGGCGGCGAGGATGAGCGAAACGGCGGCAAGCGAGGAAAAGCGCATGGAAGATCCCCCAGAAGCGGTTGATGCCTTTTATTGTCGCTGCGACCCGCGCGCCAGCCGTCACGCGTTCCTCGTCCAACGGTGCCGAATCTTCGGTCAAAGGACGGCCCGCGGCCGGTGAGCTGCATTTTTTCGTGTTGGTCGTCGCATCGGCGCGGCCTTTCGAGCGTTCTCCACCCGAACCGATCCCCACCAAGCGGAGTAGGACCATGCCCGAACATTCCGATGCCATCAGCACCCTCAATTCCCTCATCGCTACGACCATCGACAGCGTCACCGGCTATGAGGACAGCGCCCAGAACGTCGACAACGAGCGCTTTCGCGAGATTTTCCGGCAGCGCGCGAACGAGCGGCAGCAAATCGTCGAGCAGCTTCGCAGCGAAGTCCGTCGCCTCGGCGGCGATCCCGAGGATAGCGGCACTTTCCTCGGCAAGGCTCATCAAAGATTCGAGGATTTGAAGGCGGCGATCACCGGGCGCGATGAAAAAGCGATCATCAACGAGGTCGAGCGCGGCGAAGATTACCTCAAAGGGAAATGGCAGGCCGCCCTCGATAGCGAAGATCTCCACGGTCAAACCCGCGAAGTCATTTCCACCTGCTACCAGTCGATCAAATCGGGCCACGACCAGATGAGCTCGCTCAAGCACGGCATGGAGACGCCCTCGCAAGCCTGAGCGGCTCGGTCGCAGCATTCACCACCTCGAAGTTTCGGGGTGGGGCGCGGGGCGGCTCTCAGGCCAGCGGAGCTGCCCCGCCTGCTTTCGTTAGTAGCCCATCAGTGCGAGCACTTCGCGGCGGCTTCGCTCGTCCTCGCGGAACGTGCCCATCATTCGGCTGGTCGTCATGATCACGCCGGGCGTGGAGACACCGCGCGCGGTCATGCAGGCGTGGGTCGCCTCGATGATCACGGCGACGCCCTTGGGCTGAAGATGCTTCCAGATCGCGTCGGCAACCTGGGCGGTCAGCCGCTCCTGCACCTGGAGCCGCCGCGAATAGCCGTGCAGCACGCGGGCCAGCTTGCTGATCCCGACCACTTTGTCCTTCGGCAGATAGGCAATCGACGCCTTGCCGATGATCGGCGCCAGATGGTGTTCGCAGTGCGACTGGAACGGGATGTCCCTCAGCAGCACGATCTCGTCATAGCCGCCAACCTCTTCGAAGGTGCGGCTGAGGTGGACCGCGGGATCCTCGGCATAGCCCCTGGCATATTCCTTCCACGCGCGGGCGACGCGGCGCGGCGTGTCGAGCAGGCCTTCGCGATCGGGGTCGTCACCGGCCCAGCGGATTAGCGTCCGGACGGCCTCCGCGACATTCTTCGGAACCGCGCAGGAAGGCGACGGCTCGACCAAATCGCCGTCGTCGGGATCGCCGTGATCGTCACTCATTTGCCAAGCTCTCGCGCAATGTCCTCGGCCACTGCGGCCGCCTGCTCGCGGATATCAGGGACCGCGATGATTTCCCAATAGCGTCCTTTGGTGAGGGGCCCCATGGCCCACAGCCGGCCGGCCGCCCGGCAGTCGTCGGTGATCTCAACGCCGATCCCGAGGTGATCCGGTTGGACCAGCCCGGCGTCGAGCAGGCTTCGCAGTAGCGGATCCTTCGACCGGGTGATCGAATGCAGCGGGCCGGTGCAGTTCAACGCATAGGCGAAGGTCTCGGTCCGGCTTTGGCTCGCGCTGCGGCGGCGGTAGCTAACCTCGATACCCTCCTCCGTGTCGCGGGCGGACTCGATGCGGCCGGCCACGATCTCGAGGTGGCCGTCAGCGACCATCCGCGCGACGACGTCGGCGACCTCGGGCGCGATGCGGTGGCGGTGGACGTCCCACCACGGCCGCGCGTGGCGCAGGAAACGCTTTTGCTCGTCGTGGCTGAGACCTTGCCACAGCGCGTGGCTGTACGGCCGCAGGCTGTCGACCGCGGCCCGCCACCCCACTTCGGAGCTCCGTTTGCGCAGCCAGCCGAACGTACCGCGGAGGCCGGCCGGCAATCGATCCTTCTCGACCGTTGCGGGCTGGAAATCCGCATGCGCGCGGGGAATCAATCCACGGCGTGAAATGGCGACGATCCGGCCCCGGTACCCGGCCGCGTCGAGCGACAAGACCAGGTCGACCATCGTCAGGCCGGTGCCGATGATGAGCGCCGAGCGGCCGGTCTGCGCCAAGTCGGAAACGGCCGCCTGTGCCTCCGCGCCCCATGGGTTCCCGACAAAGCGGGGACCGGCGCCGGCGAAGGCGCGCAGCGCCTCGGGCTCCTGGTTGCCTACCGCCAGGACGAGAGCATCAGCCTTTACCGACGATCCATCGGCAAAGCCGACGCTCCAGCCGTGTCCTTCGCTCGCGGCACTTACCGCGGTCGCGTTGGCCAGCCTGGTGCAACCGCTCTCAACCGCCTCCTTCAGGAGGTCCGCAAGATAAGTCGCGAAGAAGCGCCGCTGGGCAAAGCCGCGCGGGTTGCCGCCTTCGGCCTCGAAGCGCCTGGCGAAATGCCCGGTGTCGCCGGCAATCGCGCTCATCCCCTCGGCGCGGACATTCAGCAGGTGCGCCGGCTCGGTCGTGGAATAAGCCACGCCCTTGCCCATTCGCCCGCTCCCGTCGATCAGCAGCGAACCCACGCCGCGGCGCGCGAGCTGGGCGGCGAGGATCGTTCCGGACGCTCCACCCCCGACAATTGCGACGGAAACGTGCCCGTCAAATTTCGTAGTCAGGCCAGTTCTCCGGGTTGACCGCGCCCGCCTTGCGCCGCGTCATGTGATCATACATGCCGGTTATCGTTTTCCCGGCGGTCTGCGTGAACAAGCCCGGCACGACCGCATGGATCATGCACGCGCAACCCGCGCCGACCAGCCGAGCGCCGATCGCGACGGCGCCGATTCCGTGTCCCGCCCAACTCATGCCAAGCGAGCGCGGATGCTCAAGGAACATGCGGTCGACATATCCCGCGCGGTCCGGCCGACCTTGCTGCGTTGTCATTCCCTCGCCTCTTCAAGTCCTGGTGACCCCGACAGGATTCGAACCTGTGGCCCTCAGATTAGGAATCTGATGCTCTATCCTGCTGAGCTACGGGGTCGCCGTGCCCCGAATAGGGGCAGCGGCTGAAGCAATCAATTCACCTGGGTCGGCGGAGTCACCGGCAGCGGCAGCGGCGCGACCGGAATGCCGTCTTCGGCCAGCGACCTGGCTTGCTCGAGAGTTGCATTGCCGTGGACCTGCTCCGGCCCGATTTCGCCGCTGTGCATGGCTCGAGCCGTCTCGGAGAATTCGTCGCCGACCCAGCGCGAGCCTTTGAGCATTTCGGCCTGCATCGCGGCGAGCCTCGCCAGGGGATTGGATGATCCCTTCCGGGGGACCCGCGGCGCCATCGGCGCCTTGTCGATCTCTGCTGACTGGCAAACGGGGCATTGCACCAGGCCGCCGCTCCGCTGTTCGTCGTAGTCCGCGCTGGATCGGAACCATGCTTCGAACGCGCCGCAGCCGGCGGCGCACTGGAGATCGAAGACGATCATAAGCTCACCGCGTCCGGGATGGGCCGGCGGTGGTTAAGCGCGGGTATCCGCGAGCGGACGTCGGAAATGCGCTTGAGGTCGACGTCCGCGAAGCCGACGCCTTTCTCCTGGCCCATGTCGAGCAGGACTTCGCCCCACGGGTCGACGACCAGGCTATGGCCGAAGGTGTTACGGCCGTCCTCATGGTGGCCCACCTGGGCCGCGGCGACGACGAACAGGCCGGCTTCAATCGCGCGCGCTCGCAGAAGCACGTGCCAATGCGCGTTGCCGGTGGGGACCGTGAATGCGGCGGGAACGGTTATGACGTCGGCGTCGGACTCGGCCAGCCTGGCGAACAGGCCGGGAAAGCGCAGGTCGTAGCAGATGGTGAGGCCAAGCTTTCCAACCGGCGTTCCGTTGACGAGCGTCACGCCGGTCCCGGCCGAATAGACGTTGGACTCGCGCCAGCTTTCGCCGGTCGGCAGGTCGACGTCGAACAGGTGAATCTTGTCGTAGGTCGCCCGGACCCTCCCCTCGCGGTCAATCACGAATGACCGGTTGGCAACCTTTCCATCGTCGACCAACACCGCGAGCGAACCGATATGGACCCAGATCCGCTCCCTGGCGGCGGCCGCTTTGGCCGCGGAAAGGACCTGGTCCTCGTCCTCCGAGCGCAGCACCTTCGCCGCTCGCGCCGAATCGCGGTCGAGGAGTCCGGTCATCTCGGGCGTGAACAGCATCTCTGCGCCTCCGGCCGACGCTTGCGCGATGGCATCGGTCAGCGCGGCCGCGTTGGCCGCGGGGTCGATGCCGCTGGTCGACTGGAAGAGCGCGATGCGCGTCATGGCTTGAACAAATCGTCGAGCTTGCCGGAGTGATGGAGATCAAACAGGTCGTCGCAGCCGCCGACGTGGTGCTCGCGGATGAAGATCTGCGGGACGGTGGTGCGCCCGCTCGCCCGCTCGATCATGAGATCGCGCGCCTCGCCGCCATAATCGACCGGGATTTCCCGATACTCGAGGCCCCTGGCCTCGAGCAGCTGCTTGGCCCGCCAGCAATAGGGGCAATATGCCTTGGTGTAGATTTCGACGGTCACGATAAGTCCTCGCGCCGATACTTAGGCATGATGCTTAACGCATCAACTGCGAAGGTTTCACCACCCGCGCCCAGCTGACCAGCTCGACCCGCGCCGCTCCGGCGCGTTTCAGCGACCGCGCGCAGGCCTCGGCCGTACTTCCCGTGGTCAACACGTCGTCGATGAGGATGACCGTCTTGCCGGCGACTTTTTGCCGGTCGCGCACCCGGAACGCTCCCGCCACCGTCTTGCGGCGCTGGAGCGGACTCATTCCCTTGAGTGGGGGAGTCCGGCGGGTCCGCGCCAGCGCCTGCGGATCTGTCGGGATCCCGAGGCGCCGCGACAGCTCGCGGGCGACCAGCGCCGACTGGTTGAAGCCCCGCCCCCACAGCCGCGTTCGGTGAAGCGGCACCGGCACCAGCAGCCGCTCGCTTTCCGATCCCACCAGCGGCGCCATGTAGCGCGCCATGGTCCGCGCGATCGCCACCTTGCGCCCGTATTTGAGGCGGATCGCCAGGCCGCGTGCGAGGTCGCCGTAGGCCACGGCGGCCCGTGTCCGGGCGATCCGTGGTGCTCGGGCGAGACACGCGCCGCAGGTCGCCTGCTCGGTGGCCTGCAACGGCATGCCGCAAGTCGTACAGCCGGTTTCGCCAAGGAACTCGACGTTCTTCCAGCAGTCCGGACAGAAGCTGTGGACGTCGGCGACGATGGTGCCACAACCGCCACAGCGCGGCGGAAGCGCGAAGTCGAGCATCCAGCGAGCTACCCTGCCGAAGAACGCCACGACCATCCCGTCTTGTCGCTTATGGCGGCGCAGCGCACAAGCAGGCGGTGCCGGAGCTGTTCGACATGGAGTTGCGCGCGCTGCGCAGGGACCGTGCGGCCCGCTCCGGCCCGGAGCTGTTCCTCCACGAGCGCGCCTTCGCTGATTGTCTCGACCGGATCGCGCTCCTTCGCCGGCGCTTCCAGCGCGCGCTGCTGATCGGCTGTCCCGATCCGCAATGGCCGCAGCGCCTTGGCGAACGGGTCGATGACGTCATTGTCCGCGACCCGGGCCCGCTTTTCGCGAAAGCAGCGGGAGGCAGCCCGATCGTCGAGGATCATTGGGAGCCGCCCGCCGCCGGCTTCGATCTCGTGCTTGCGGTCGGTACGCTCGACACCGTCAGCGCGCTTCCGCTTGCAATGCACTTGCTCCGTCACGCGATGCGCAGCGACGCGCTGCTGATCGGAGCCCTTTCGGGCGGGGACACATTGCCGCGGCTCCGGGCAGCTATGCGTGCCGCCGACGCCGTATCGGGCGCGGCCGCCCCTCATGTCCATCCCCGGATCGAACCGGCCGCAATCGCGCCGCTGCTTGCCGATGCCGGATTTGTCGATCCGGTCGTCGACATCGACCGGGTGCCGGTCTCCTATCCCTCGCTGGAGCGACTGGTCGCCGACCTCCGTTCGATGGGTGCGACCAACATCCTCGCCGGGCGGCCGCGCTTCATCGGCAAAACGGCCCGCGCGGCGGCAGCTCACGCCTTTGCGGACGCTGCGGACGGATCGCGCACGATCGAAACCTTTGAAATCCTCCATTTTGCCGCCTGGACAGCAGCGAACGGCTGACCCCGCGTTAACCCTTTCGCTGGGAAGAGTTGTTAACCCTGCGGAAGTTACACCCGCCGCGTGGACGTGGACCAGAGGAGGGTGGCTTGGACGCTATCCGAACAACTTTTCGCACGCTTCGTGCCGACCGGCGCGGAGCGACAGCGATCGAATACGGACTAATCGCCGCGCTCATCGTCATTGCGATGATGACGGGACTGTCGTCGCTCGGCGGCGGCGTCGGCGGCATGTGGACCAAGCTGTCGAATACGACCAATACCTACATGCCATAAGCGAAGCCTGGGTGGTCATGCCCGTCGCGTCCCGTAGACCACCAGCTTCACCTT
>Ga0070661_100004220_pt1 | contig 9912 bp, 8 predicted proteins | sample KBSC43metaG_FD_64663 | JGI IMG/M metagenome (GOLD analysis project Ga0070661, IMG submission 64663) | Corn rhizosphere microbial communities from Kellogg Biological Station, Michigan, USA - KBS C4-3 metaG | ecosystem: Host-associated > Plants > Roots > Rhizosphere > Soil ...
CGGGCGTAGAGCAGGTGGAGCACGGCGTGCTCGGTGCCGCCGACGTAGAGGTCGACCATTCCGGATTGCGGATTGGCGATTGCGGATTGCGGATTGGAAGAGCCGGACCAGTAGGATTCGGCCTCGTTGGAAATGAAGCGGTCGCCGCATTTCGGGTCGCAGTAGCGGAGGTAATACCAGCACGAGCCGGCCCATTGCGGCATGGTGTTGGTTTCGCGGATCGAACCGTCGGGCAGCTCGACCCATTCGCGGGCCTTGCTGAGCAAGGGCTCGGGCGAACCGGACGGCTTATAGTCTTCGAGCGGCGGGGCGAGCAGCGGCAGCTCGCTGTCTTCGATGGCGAAATGCTGGCCGTCCTTCCACTTGAGCGGGAAGGGCTCGCCCCAGTAGCGCTGGCGGGAGAACAGCCAGTCGCGCAGCTTGAACTGCACGCGGCGGGTGCCTTTGCCGTTCTCCTCCAGCCAAGCGATCATCTTTGCCTTCGCTTCGGCGGTCGGAAGGCCATTGAGGAAGCCGGAGTTCACGGCGGTGCCGGCGTCGGTGTAACCCTGCCAATCGGTGTCGACATGCACAGGTTGGACGACCTGAATGATCGGCAGCTTGAACTTCTGGGCGAACTCGAAGTCGCGCTCGTCATGGGCGGGCACGGCCATGATCGCGCCGGTGCCGTAGCCCATCATCACGTAGTCGGCGATCCACACGGGGATCTGCTCGCCGTTGACCGGGTTAATGGAATACGCGCCGGTGAAGACGCCGGACTTGTGCTTGTTGAGGTCGCCGCGCTCGAGATCGGACTTCGCCGCGCAGGTGGCGATGTAGGCTTCGACGGCGTCCTTTTGCTCGGCCGCGGTGATTTCCGCGACGAACGGATGCTCGGGCGCGAGCACGAGGTAGGTCGCGCCGAACAAGGTGTCCGGGCGGGTGGTGAAAACGGTGACCTTGTGGCCCTGGATGTCGAAATCGACTTCCGCGCCTTCGCTGCGGCCGATCCAGTTTTTCTGCAGCAGCTTGATGCCTTCCGGCCAGTCGAGCGGTTCGAGTTCATCGATCAGGCGCTGGGCGTATTTCGTGATGCGCAGCATCCACTGGCGCAGCGGACGGCGTTCGACGATGTGACCTTTGCTGCGCCATTCTTCGACTTCCTCGTTGGCGAGCACGGTGCCGAGGTCGGGCGACCAGTTCACCGGTGCTTCGTGGACGAAGGCGAGGCGGACGGCGTCGATCTGGTCACGGGTCCAGCCCTTGGCCTCCAGTTCGGCGACCGGCTTGGCCTTGCCCGTTTCCTCGCAGAAGTAGGACGAGTAGAGCTGGAGGAAAATCCACTGCGTCCAGCGGACGTATTCGGGATCGGTGGTGGCGACTTCGCGGTCCCAGTCGTAGGCGAAACCGAGCGACTTCAGCTGGCGCTTGAAGGTCGCGATGTTCGCTTCGGTCGTCACCCGCGGGTGCTGGCCGGTTTTGATCGCGTATTGCTCGGCGGGCAGACCGAACGAGTCCCAGCCCATCGGGTGCAGGACGTTGAAACCCTGGCGACGCTTCGCCCGGCCGATGATGTCGGTGGCGGTGTAGCCTTCCGGGTGGCCGACGTGCAGGCCGGCGCCGGACGGGTAGGGGAACATGTCGAGGACGTAGAACTTCGGCTTCGAGGCGTCGAAATCGGCGTCGCCCGGATTCGGGGTGCGGAAGGTTTTTTCCGCGTCCCAGCGGGCCTGCCACTTGGGTTCGAATTCGTCGAAGGGGAACGGTTTGCGTCGGTCGGACATGGCGAAAGTCGGAAAAGCTTGAATTCGAAGGCCTTGAAGCCCCTCGAACGGCGGGCGCGGAATTTGGTGCAGCGCCTTGATTTTGAAAAGAAAAACCCCGTCCGGCGCGGAGCCGGACGGGGGAGCCATGATGGATGCGATACTCCGTTCAAAGGGTCAGTCGAGGTCCTTGTTGGCGTGGGCCTCGTCGAGGTGCTTCAGGAAGTCGTCGAGCTTCGGATACTGCGAGGCGTAGAAGCGGGAGAACTCCTTGCCGTCGGCGTTGAGCAGCACGACGGTCGGGAAACCTTCGATTTTGTATTTCTCGGCCTGCGGCTGGTTTTTCTCGGCCACGGTCGGCGTGCCTTTCGGGAAATCGAGCTCCACGAGGATGTATTTTTTCGCCGCGGCGGAGACGAATTCCTTCTTCGAGAAGACGTTCTTGCGCATCGCGATGCACGGCGGGCACCAGTCGGAGCCGGTGAACTCGACGAGCACGGCTTTCTTTTCCTTCTTGGCCGTGGCGAGCGCCTGGTCGAGGTCGGTCGACCAGCCTTCGAGCGTGGTGGCGAAGGCCGAGGCGGAAAGGGCCGCGACGCCGACGGTCACGGATGCGAGCCAGGTGACAGCTTTCATTGCTTCCTTAGGCGTCATGAGCGGGTGGTTTATTCTAAAAACCTTGCCGGAGGGGAAAGATTTCGTAGCCACGGAGGCATGACGACCCGCCCGCGCCTGATCCTCGCCACCCGCAACGCGCACAAAACCGAGGAGATCCGCTCGATGCTCGGCGAGCGCTTCGAGGTGCTGGATGTCAACGACTTCCCGACCCTTCCCGCGATCGAGGAAACCGGCACGACCTTCCTTGAGAACGCTAAACTGAAGGCCGAGGGGATCAGCCGCGAGGTGGACGGCCTGGTGTTGTCCGACGACTCCGGCCTCGAGGTCGACGCGCTCGACGGCGCGCCCGGCGTCTGGTCGTCGAGCTTCGGCGGCGAGGAAGGCAACCACCCGAAGAACAACGAACGCCTGATGCGGGAAATGGCCGGGCGAACCGAGCGCGCGGCGCGCTTCCGCTGCACGATGGTGCTGGCCGAGGGCGGGCGAACGCTGGCCGATTTCAGCGGCACGGTGGAAGGCCGGATCGTCGGCGAGCTGCGCGGCACCGGCGGCTTCGGCTACGATCCGCTGTTCGTGCCGGATGGCTACGACGAGACTTTCGCCGAACTCGGCCACGACGTGAAAAACCAGCTCAGCCATCGCGCCCGCGCGCTGACGCAGGTCGTGGCGTGGCTTGAGGTTAAAAAATCCTGAAAATTTGAAACAATTGACGATTTCAGCTACGCTCCCCGGCGTGCGCCGCGTTTTTCTGCTCACCCTTCCGTTTCTCGCCCTGTTGCCTTCCTGCTCGAACCAGGTGAAGGCGAAGCAGCCGGTGTCCTACCACTTCGTCTCGGGCAAGACCGCGCTGCTGCGCGGCGGCCTGGCCTATGCCCCGGCGGGCGCGCCGGAAGCGGTGAAGCGGGCGATCCAGGCGGGCAACCGGCTGCAGGGCAAACCGTACAAGTGGGGCGGCGGCCACGCGCAAACCAACGACTCCGGCTACGATTGCTCGGGCTCGGTTTCCTACGTCCTGCGCGAAGCCGGCCTGCTGAAGGGCTCGCTGCCGTCGCGCGGCTATTTCGAATACGGCAAGAAGGGCGAGGGCAAATGGATCACGCTCTACATCCGCAAGGGCCACGTGTTCATGACGGTGGCCGGCCTGCGCCTCGACACCGGCGGCCCGGGCCAGGAAACCGGCCCGAAGTGGAAGCCGGAAACCCGCTCGGCCAAGGGCACCGTGGTACGCCATCCAGTGGGGCTGTGATCCACTGGGATCGCGGACTTTAGTCCGCTTGGCTTGGATGGCTTCGGTTGACGGGGCGGACTAAAGTCCGCGGTCCAATTGAAGAGCCGCTCGCACGGCGGCCAGCTCGGGCAGCACCGCGTCGGCCAGCGAGAAATCGAGGCAGGCGGTGCAGCGGTTCGGCACCGCCCAGACGGTGGCGCCGGCGGCTTTGGCGGCTTTCACGCCGTTGAGGGAGTCCTCGATCACGAGGCAGGCGGAGGGATTGACGCCGAGGCGGCGGGCGGCTTCGAGATAAAGGTCGGGCGCGGGTTTGATCCGCGGCGCGTCGCCACGGCAGACCACGGTGTCGAACCACGAAACCAGCCCGAGCCGGTCGAGCCAACCGTCGACCCAGTGGTGCGACGAACTGGACGCCACGGCGCGCGGCAGCCGGGCGGATTGGAGCGCTTCGAGCAGCTCGACCGCGCCCGGCATCGGGCCTTCCTGGGCGAGATCCCGGACGATTTCCTCCTGCCGACGGGTGTCGAGGTCGTGCCAGTCGAACGCCCGGCCGGTCAGCTCCTCCAGATGCGTTTTCGGCGACCAGGTGGCGAAATCCGAGCCGATGCACTGGGTGTAGACCTCCAGCGGCAGCGGGTGGCCGTGGGCGAGGAACGTGCGATGCCACGCGTCGTAAATCGCCCACTCGGTATCGACGAGCACGCCGTCGAAATCGAACAACACCGCGGAAAACTGCATGCGGGGGAAGTAAGGGAGCCGGGCGGCCGCGTCCAGCCGTGAGCACGGGAGGGGCCGGGGGCCAGGGATTAGGGGTCAGGAAGAGAGAAGACCGGGGCTGACGAAGCGGGCTAAAGACCCGCGGTCCGACTGAAGAGTCGCCCATTTCCAGCGCCCTTCTTCCCCTAACCCCTTGCCCCTGAATCCAGGCCCCTCAAGGATTGATCCGCAGATCCGGGGCAAGCAGCAAAACCTCGGTGCGCTGGAACGCCTGCATCCGCGAGGCGAGACGCGTGAGCGCGGCGCGGGCCGGGGCGGGCAGCGCCTCCGCCACGCCGCTTTGCCGCAGGAGCTGGCGCAGCCGGGTGGCGGTCTGCGGGTGCTTGCCGACGCGGATGATTTCGTCCTCGTCGACTTCGGCGTGCGAATCGTGGTGTAGCAGCCCCTCGAACGCGCTTTTCGGTTCCGGGATCAATTGCGCCTCGGGCGAACCGAGCTTCGCCTGCCTGCCGGCCCAGGCGATCGCGTCGTCGAGCCCGCCGATTTCATCGACCAGGCCGATTTCGAGCGCCTTTTGCCCGCTGTAGACGCGGCCGCCGGCGAGCGGTTCCAGCTCGCCCTTGAGCCGACCCTTGCGACCGTCCTCGACGCGTTTTTTGAAGGTCGCGTAGACCTGCGCCATCGACTTGCGGACCAGCGCGGCCTCCTCCGGCGAGTACGGGCGGGTCATGCTCATGACGCCGGCGTTCTTGCCGCGCTGGGTGGTGTAGGTCGCGATGCCGAGTTTTTCCAAAGCTCCGCCGACGACGAACTTCATGCCGACCACGCCGATCGAGCCGGTGATGGTGCCGCTCTCGGCGAAAATCCGGTCGGCCGCGGCGGAAACGTAGTAGCCGCCGCTGGCCGCCACCCCGCCCATCGACACGGCGAACGGTTTTTCCGTCGCCTTCCATTCGTCGGTCGCCTCCCACAGCACCTCGCTGGCGAGGGCGGAACCGCCGGGCGAATTGACGCGCAGCACCAGCGCCTTGGCGTGGTCGTCCTTCCGCAGGCGGAGGATTTCGGCGCGCACGTCCGCGACCGACTCGTCGGTGATGTCGCCCTCCAGCGCGACCACGGCGACGTAATCGGCGGGCGCCTTGTGCTTCTGCCCGCTGTTGAGCAGCATTTTGAAGAAGTCCATCAGGCCGGTGATTTTCGGCCCTTCGAGCTCGGGCAGCGCGTAGCCGTAGTCGAAATCGGCGTCGGGGTAGGCCTCGAGCAGCGCCTTGTTGAAGTCGGTGCGGTAGAGCAGCGCGTCGGCCAGACCGCCGGCCTTCGCCTCGGCGGCGGTCATCGTGCCGCGGTCGATGAGCTCGCGGACCTTGTTTTCCGGCAGCTTGCGGCCGGCGGCCACGTCGCGCAGCAGCACATCGAAGATCGAATCGACGAGTTGTTCCTCCTGCTGCTTCGCATAGTCGCTCGGGCCGGTGCGGTAGAACTCCTCGCCGAAGCTCTTGAAATCGCCGATGTGGATGACGTCGGCCTGGACGCCGATCCGGTCGAGCAAGTTTTTGAAATAGAACGCCTCGGAGTGGATCCCGCTGAACTCGCAATCGGCCTCCGGCATCAGCGCGAAATGATTCGCCGCGCTGCCGAGCAGGGCGGTCTTGTTGGCGAGCGCCTCGCTGTAGATCCAGACGTCCTTGCCCGCGGCGCGGATCGCGAGCAGGCGGCGGCGGATTTCCTGCACCTGGGCGAGGTCCAGCTCGGCGCGGTCGGTGTCCAGCACCACGGCCTTCACCTCCGGATCGGCGGCGGCCTTTTCCAGACTGCGGGTCAGGTCGAAGGCGGTCAGCGGCCGGCGCGTGTCGGCGGACAGATCCAGATCGAGCAGCGACGGATCCTGCCGGCCGGATTCCGAAATCTCGCCCTCCAGGGTGTAAACGGCGACGACCGGCACGGGTTTTTCTTCCGCCGCGGCGGCGGAAAACGCGGTGGCGGCAAGCAGGGCAAGGGCGGCTCGCATGGTTGTCGCCACGCATTAACACGTTATTCACAAGTTGCCAACGGCCGCTAGAGACCCCGCCTCGGCGATTGACGCCCGCCCCGTCCCGCAGGCACGTTCCCCGAATGAACGCCGCACCGGTCGTCGGAATCATCATGGGCAGCACGTCGGATTGGCCGACGATGGAACACGCCGCACGCACGCTCGAAGACTTCGGCGTGACGTGGGAAGCGGAGGTCGTCAGCGCCCACCGCACACCGGACAAGCTCTACGCCTACGGCTATTCCGCCCGTGAGCGCGGCCTGAAAACGATCATCGCCGGGGCCGGCGGTGCCGCCCATTTGCCCGGCATGACCGCCGCCATCACCGACCTGCCGGTGCTCGGAGTGCCGGTGGAATCGAAGGCGCTCAAGGGCATGGACTCGCTGCTTTCGATCGTCCAGATGCCCGGCGGCATTCCGACCGCCACCTTCGCCATCGGCAAGGCCGGCGCGATCAACGCCGCGCTGTTCGCCGTCGCCATGCTCGCCAATGAATCGCCCGCGCTGGCGGAAAAGCTCGCCGCGTTCCGCGCGAAGCAGACCGCCACCGTGCTCGACGCCGAACTCCCGCCCCTTTCGCCCGGAGCATGAACCCGTTCACCGATCCGAATTTCCGCCTCGGCATCGTCGGCGCCGGCCAGCTCGGCCGCATGCTCGCGATGACCGCCCGCCGCATGAACCTGCGCACGGTCGTCTGGACCGGCGGGCTGGAGGCGCCCGCGGTCGAACTCGCCGACGAGATCATCGACGAGCCGTTCGATTCGCCCGTCGCGCTCGAGCGCTTCCTCGCCACCGCCACCGTCGCGACGGTCGAGTTCGAGAACATCCCGCGCGCCACGCTGGAGGCGATCGCCGCGGAACTGCCGCTGCACCCCTCGCCCGACGCCATCGCGATCTGCCAGAACCGCGAGCGGGAAAAAACCTTCCTGCGCGAAAACGGCATCCCCTGCGCTTGGTTCGCCGTCGTTTCCTCGGCCGACGAACTGGCCGCGGCGATGAAGGAACTCAACGGTCCCGGCGTGCTCAAGACCGCCGCCTTCGGCTACGACGGCAAGGGCCAGCTCAAGATTCAAGGCGACGAGAACCCGGCCGACGTCTGGGCGGCGTTCGGCGATGGCCGGGCGGTGCTCGAAGGCTGGGTGCCGTTCGAAAAAGAACTCTCGGTGATGGTCGCGCGCGGTGCCGATGGCTCGACCGCCGTCTACGACCCGGCGGAAAACCGCCATCGCCACCACATCCTCGACGTCTCGATCGTCCCGGCCCGCGCCTCCGCCGACACGCTCGCCCGCGCCCAGGCGCTCGCGATCCGCGTCGCCGAAGCGCTCGGCTACCGCGGCATCCTCGGGGTGGAATTCTTCCTCCTGCCCGACGGCGAACTGGTCGTGAACGAAATGGCCCCGCGCCCGCACAACTCCGGCCACCACACGATCGACGCCTGCGCGACCAGCCAGTTCGAGCAACAGCTGCGCGCCACGCTCGGCCTGCCGCTCGGTTCGCCCCGCCTGCTTTCGCCCGTCGTGATGCTCAACCTGCTCGGCGACTTCTGGCCGGCGGAAACCACCCCGCCCGACTGGACCCCGCTGTTCGCCGACGGCCGCGCCGCCCTCCACCTCTACGGCAAACGCCGGGCGATGGGCCGCCGCAAGATGGGCCACGCCACCATCCTCGGCGACACCGCCGACGACGCCCTCGCCCGCGCCGAAGCGCTCAAGGCGAAGTGGCTGGGCGAGGCGGGGAGCTGAAGTGTGCCGCTGCGTGCGTCCCTGGGCGAATTGGTGGTTTTGCCTAATGGGCGGATGCTTTTGAAGCTGCGATATCGCACGGAGTCGGGCTTATTCGGGACCCCTTCATGAAATCGACGTCTCTTGCTCAGATTGCGATCCGGACGCTGGCGCTCTTTCTGTTCTACAAAGCCGTGGAGTTCGGCATCTCCGCGTATATGCAGGGCTACCTTTGGCTGGAGACCAAAAGCGTTCCGGTGGATGCCGAGTCGCACCGGCTGCTAGGAATCGCCCGATTGATGATACTCGTGAGCAGCCTTATACCGGCCGGCTTGGCAGGATTGTTGTGGATGACCGCGCCGCAACTCGCCCGCTGGACGGTGCCCGCTGACGAGGAAACGCCACCGGCGAAATTGCCGCAGTCCCTTTCCTCTACGCTACTCCAAGTCACCGCGATCATGTTCATCGGGACCGCCGTCGCCACACTGCCCAAATTACTCTACGATTTTCAAAAAGACTCCCGTCGCGATCCTGCTGTCACGATCATGACGTCTAAAGCCTTCCCGGACGCGTTGCTCTTCATTGGCAAGATCATCGTCGGAGGCGTCCTGCTGATCGTGGTGAAGCGGGGCGGCCTAATAGCTGCCGAACGCCTCGACTCGCCTGCCGATTGAACCCATGGCGTTAGGCTTTTTTGCTCACTGTGAACCAGCCGCCACCACTTCCAGTTAAAGGCGAGTCCCACACGCCAGCATCTCGCCGCCACGACTTTTTCGGCGCGGCTGCGTTGGCGCTCGGCGTCATCTGTGCGGCAGTAACAGCCGGAGCGATCTATCTCTGGCTCGATGTCGGTCAGTATCGCGCCACCGAGGGAGCAATGGCTTTCAGCCTCCACTTCTACCCTTGGCTTGCCTCCCTCTGCAGCATGGGCATTGGCGTTGTGACTGTCGTCTGTCTTCTCACATCCTATGCCCAGTGCCGTTCAGCACGCCAGCCACAGCTTACCGTTCTCCACGTCGGCACTGCACTTTCACTCGTGCCCTTGCTTTACTTGGTCCTCCGCCTTGTCGGAGCCTTCCTCCGATGAACGAGGTGCCAATTATAACGCCTATCCCGAATGGCGCTTAATTTAGGCCAATTTCGCCGCCTCGCCCCCCAGTAACTTGCTGATTTTCAAAACGGGATTCTTTGCGATGCGCCTAACCAAGCGCCATTCGCGCCTGTCCCTTTATAAAGAAATCCCCCCGGATTCCGAACGCCTTTCCGATTCGTGTTCATCGGCGTTCATCCGTGGTTCCTCTGATTCTTCTTCATCCGCACGAAGAGGCTCCGCCCGGGAAGACCTTCCTCGCCTCAAGGCTCAACTCCGTCCGAATCACCCCGGAAAATAATACTCCAGCGCCTCGACCGCGCCGTCGCCATGCGCGCGCTCGGCGAGGTAGCCGCCGAGCGAGGCGACGTGTTCCTTGACCTCCGCCACCGAATTGCCCGGGCAGGCGAATTTCGCGGCGTGACGCGGATCGAGCATTTCGAAATCGTTGTGGCTGTCGCCGACGGCGAAGCAATGAGCCGCGCCGAGGCCGTACATCCGCGCCACCTCGGCCAGGCTGCTGCCCTTCTGGTAATCGCGGTGGCCGAAGCGCAGGTAGATCGAATTCCGCTGCCAGCCGAGTTGCGGGTGACCGGCGGCGAGTTGCTCGACCCGCGGGGCGATCCACGCCATTTCCTCCTCGGTGCGGGCGATCAGGCCGGCCGGTTCGCCGTCCATCTGGATCCACTCGGCACCGGTGTGCTCCTGGATTTCATGGCGGATCCGGTCGAGCAAGGCCCGGCATTCGGCGAACAAACCGTGGACCTC
>Ga0070661_100004236_pt1 | contig 9893 bp, 12 predicted proteins | sample KBSC43metaG_FD_64663 | JGI IMG/M metagenome (GOLD analysis project Ga0070661, IMG submission 64663) | Corn rhizosphere microbial communities from Kellogg Biological Station, Michigan, USA - KBS C4-3 metaG | ecosystem: Host-associated > Plants > Roots > Rhizosphere > Soil ...
CGCGCCCCGCCGTGGAGGCGGGCGAGCGTCTCGGCTTCCTGCCCGGCGACCTGATGGCGAAGGTGGACCCGTACCTGCGCCCGCTGTTCGACGCCCTCTACGACATGCTCGAGCCCGAGCGCGTGAACCAGCATCTGGAGCGCGGGGTGATCGAGGTCGCGCCCCTGGCGTTTATGCGCGGCAGGACGATTAATGACGCCTTCATCATCCTCGACGAGGCGCAGAACACGAGCCCGGAGCAGATGAAGATGTTCCTCACGCGGCTCGGCTTCAACTCCAAGATGGTCGTGACGGGCGACATCACCCAGATCGACCTGGGCAAGGACCAGCGCTCGGGCCTCGTTGTGATCGGCGACATCCTCAAGGAGGTCGAGGGCATCGGCTTCGTGCGCTTCGGCGGCGAGGACGTGGTGCGGCACAAGCTGGTGCAGCGAATCGTCGCGGCCTACAACGAATTCGCGGAGCAGCAGGCGCCCGAACTGCGCGCCGCCCGCTCCGACCGGCGCTGACGGTCGAATTGGAAATCCACGGCGACGACTCGGCGGAGGTGCGCCGGGCGGCCGAGGCGGCGCTGGAAGCGCTCGGCGTGGGGGATGGCCATATCGCGATCGCGTTCGTGAACGAGGACCAGATGCGCTCGCTCAACCTCGATCACCGCGGGCTCGACACGCCCACCGACGTGCTGTCGTTTCCTGTCGACGGCGCCGGCGAAAACACCGCCGGGCCGCGCGAGCTCGGTGACGTGGTGATCTGCCGGGAACACACCGAGGACGTGCCCGAGGCCGTGGTGCACGGCGTGCTTCACCTCTGCGGCTACGACCACGAGACGGACTCAGGCGAGATGCTCGAGCTGCAGGACCGTATCGTCGCGGGCCTGTGAGCACGCGCAGCGGATTCGTGGCCCTGGCGGGCAGGCCGAACGCGGGCAAGTCCACGCTCGTGAACCGGGTCGTCGGTCAGAAGGTGGCGATCGTGTCCGACAAGCCGCAGACCACGCGCCGCGCGATCCGCGGGGTGGCGACGGCCCCGGACTGGCAGCTGGTGCTCGTCGACCTGCCGGGAGTGCAGCGCCCGCGCGACCCGCTCACCGAGCGCATGCAGGCGCGCATGCAGCGCGAGCTCGAGGACTCGGACGTGGCGCTGTTCATGCTCAACGGCGAGCAGAAGATCGGCCCGGGCGACCGCTTCATCGCGCAGGCGATCCGCCAGGTGGGGCTGCCGGCGGTGACCGTGCTCAACAAGATCGACCGGCTGGGCAAGCCGAGGACCGCGGCAGCACTGCAGGCGGCCGCCGAGCTGGACGTGCAGGGCGAGCTGTTCCCGGTCAGCGCCAGGACGGGGGAGGGGGTGGGCGACCTGGTCGAGCACCTCGTGTCGCTCTTGCCGGAGGGACCGTTCTTCTACCCGCCCGAGGAGCGGAGCGACCTGGCGCAGTCCGTGCAGCTGGCCGAGCTGATCCGCGAGCAGGTGCTGCTGCGCACGCGCGAGGAGCTGCCCCACGCGGCCGAGGTGGAGATCGACGAGCTGGAGGAGCGCGACGACGGCCTGCTCGTGATCGCGGCGCGCGTTTGGGCCGAGACCGAGTCGCAGAAGGCGATCCTGATCGGGGCCGGGGGGCGGATGGTGCGCGCGATCGGCACTGCCGCGCGCGCGGAGATCGAGGTGCTGCTCGGCCGCCGCGTGCACCTCGACCTGAGCGTGCGCGTGCGCAAGGGCTGGCGCCGCGACGAGGCGCTGCTCGACCGCCTCGGGATCGACTAGACGCGGCGCCGCAGCACCAGCGCGCCGGCCGTGAGCGCCAGCAGCGCAACTCCGGCGCCCACCCATCCGTAGGGGAACGACGAGCCGCCCGACACGCCCACGGCGGCAAGCGGCGGCGCGGCCTTGCCTCGCCGGGCCGCGATCTGGACGGGCTCCCAGGCCTGGTTCTTGCCCACCGTGCCGAAGCCGTGGACGTAGTAGTTCCAGGTGCCCGCGCGTGGGAACGACACCTGGGCCATCCACGTGCCCTGGGGTCCGCGCTGAGCGCGGAACGTCCGCGTGATCGCCCCATCCGCGCTCGTGATCTCGATGGATGGGTGACCGTGGCTCTTCGTCACCACCGCGTCATTGTGGATGTATGAGAACGACACGTCCCACGGCTCGCCCGCGGGCAGCCCGTCCGGTGGGGGATTGAGCGAGATGCCAGTCTTGGCGGCGGCGGCCGCGGGCAGGAGGAGTAGCAGGGTGAATGCGATGGCGAGCGTTCTCATGCCCGAACTACAAGCGCCGCCGCCGTCTGGTTCCCGCAACTCAGCGCATCGAGCTCGCCACCCGTAGCGCGGTGGCCAGCGGCACCTTCGCCTCGATGCGGACGACCACGTCGCCGTGTCGCCAGAGCAGTGTGTTGGTGGCCAGGCGCAGCCTGTCCGAGTACACCTGGCCATCGGGGCCGCGGTAGAGCACCTGGTGCGGGCGGCCTGCGATCCACACGCCGGGATCGCCGTTCACCGTCACGGACCTGGCGGTCGTGCCGGGTCCGAGGATCTTCTGGAGGAACTCGCGCGGCGCGCTGCCGCGGAACTCGGTGATCAGCATCCCGGCGTGCGTCTCGGGCGCGCGGGGCAAGTCTCGACTGGGCGCGTAGGCGAGCGTGATCCGGCGGCCGGCGGGAGCGCGCGCGATGTAGATCTCGTCCAGCGCCGGGGAGCCCGGCACGAGCAGCGGGAAGCCGGCGCGCGCCCGAGCGGCCGCCAGCGTGGTGTGGGTGCCGAGGCCCAGGTCGCCGCCCGCGGCCCCCGGCGGCAGCTTGGGCAGCCGCGGCACGCGCTCGACCTGGACGCTGCGCAGGCCCAGGAAGTCGAGCACGCTGTGGCGGAAGGCGGGCGCGGCGGCGAACGCGGTGGCCGCCGAGAGCAGGAGCAGCGCCAGGGCGATCGCGAGCGTGCGCCGCGCGGGGAGGCGGCGTGGGGCGCGAACGCGCTCGCTCACGGTCGCGGCGATGTCCGGGGTGGGCGGGTAGGCCAGCTCGCCACCGATCGCGCCCAGCCTGCGCTCAAGCTCGCTCACGGCGTCACCTCCTCACGCAGTTCCATGCGCAGGCGCCCGAGGGCGCGCGACAGGCGCGACTTGAACGTGCCCTGCCGCCAGCCCAGGACCTGCGCGGCCTCGCGGTCGGACAGGCCCAGGAAGTAGCGGCAGGCGAGCGCGAGCCGGTCGTCGTCGCGCAGCCGCTCGATCGCGTCGAGCAGGTCGCGGCGCTCCTCCGCGGCGAGCAGGGCGGCCTCCGGTGACTGGTCCGAGTCATCCGGAGGCCGCTCTGCTGCCGCCCGCAGGCCGAGCGCCTCGCGCCGCCCCGCGGAGCGCACCCGGTTGCGCGACTCGTTCACCGCGATGCGCATGAGCCACGGCCGCAGCGGCGCGTCGTCGCGGAAGCGCCCAAGCGCCCGGTACGCCTTCACGAAGGCGTCCTGAGCGGCTTCCTCCGCGTCGGCAGTTGAGCGCGTGACCAGGTAGGCCACGCGGAAAACCGGTTCCCGGTACCGCTCCACGATCTGTTCGTAAGCGCCCACATCTCCACGCTTCGCGCGTTGCACGAGCTCGCCGTCGGCGAGATTCAGCGGCCGGACCACCACTGAGCCTTCTACACCGCCCGCGGGCGGGCGGGTCCCGCCCGAGCTAGGCGATGCCGGCGGCGGCGTGGGCCTGGGCCACGTCCAGGTACTCCTCGGTGCGAACCGGCACGCCGTCCTCGAAGTACGTGACCAGGGCCAGAGGCACGGTCAGCTCCGGCCCGCCGTGTCCGGCGTGGCCGCTGATCGTGCCCTCCTGCATCACTGCATCGCCGGCGTCGATGTAGCGGCTCACCTCGTAGTAGAGGCCGTGCACGGTGTCGCGCCAGTCCTCGAGGTAGGCGCGGATCTCGTCCCGGCCGTGCAGCGTGCGCGCGGCCGGGTTGTTCTCGGAGATCTGCCATTCGGTGTCCGGGGACATGTAGCCGAGCAGCTCGTCCAGGTCGCCGCGGTTGAACGCGTCCTGCACCCGCCTGACCACCTCCACGTTCTCGTCGCTCACATCGCCGAGTATGTCCGGTGCCGCGGTCATGGCGCCACCTCCTCGGCCACCGGTTCGCGCACGAACTCGCGGATCAGCTCGGCCAGGCGCTCCGGCTGGTCGATTGGGACGAACGTGTAGCTGTCGTCGATCAGCTCGAGCCGCCCGTTTGGCAGTCGCTCCAGCAGACGCTCGGCCAGCTTGACCTTGAAGAACTTGTCCTCGCGCGCCCACGCCAGCAGCGCCGGGCGGTCGAAGTCGCGCAGCCGCTCGGCGGCGGCGAGCGTGTCCTTCTTCGACACGTTGCGGACGAACTTCTCGGTGTCGCGCCGCACGGCCTTGTTGCCGAAGTAGGTGCCGAGCGCGTCGTCGATCGCCTCGTCCGGGATGCCGCGTTTCGACAGCCAGCCGAATCCGATCGGGCTGTTGCGGATCGCTCGGATCCTGACGGGCTGGATAGTGAGCGCGAGCCCTCCACGGATCTTCGCCGCGAGCTGCATCGGCTTGAACGCGGGCGGGAAGAAGTGCTCGAACGCGTCGCACGGCGTCAGTACCAGGCGGCCGATGCGCTGGGGGTGCTCGGTCACGAGCAGCTGGCAGATGGCGCCGCCGGTGTCGTTGCCCACCACGGTCACCTCGTGCAGGTCGAGCTTGTCAATCAGCTCAGCGAGCATCGCGGCCACCGACCGCGGGCTCAGCTCGGCGTCCGGCTTCATCGGCCGCTTGTGCGCGCCGAGCGGCAGCTCGGGCACGATGCAACGCGCGTCCGCCGCGAGCTGGGGCACGACTGCCGCCCACAACATCCCGCTGGCCAGGAGTCCGTGCACGAACAGCACGACCGGGCCGTCGCCGCCCGTGTCCTGGTAGCTGATCGTTCCGGCTGAGAGTTCGATTTCACGACTGGCTTTCACGCGGTCTCCCATCTATATTTCGCATACAAGCTGTACGGATTATGCATACAGACAGTACGAATGTCAAACGCGGCACCAAGGCCGCCCAGTCGGAGGCCACCCGCGCCAAGCTCGTGAAGGTGGCTCGGCGCCTGTTCGCCAAGAAGGGCTTTTCGGCGGTCGGCACCGAGGAGATCGTGCGGAAGGCCGGCGTCACGCGCGGGGCCCTCTACCACCAGTTCGAGGACAAGAAGGACCTGTTCCGCGCCGTGTTCGAGCAGGTGGAGTGCGAGATAGCGCAGGACATCGCCACCCGCGCCGCAGCCGAGGCCGCCGACTTCTTCCAGCTCTTGCGCGTGGGCACGCGTCTGTGGATGGACGCGGCGCTCGACCCCGACGTCAGCCGCATCGTGCTGCTGGACGCACCATCGGTGCTCGGCTTTGACGAGTGGCGTGAGATCGTGGCCCGGCACGGCCTGGGCCTGATCGCGGGCGGCCTGGGTGAGGCGATGGAGGCCGGCGCGATCGCCCGCCAGCCCGTGATGCCGCTCGCGCACGTGATCACCGGCGCGCTCGACGCCGCTGCGCTCTACGTGGCCGACGCGGACGATCCCGTCGCCGCGCGCAAGGAGATGGACCCCGTGCTCGAACGGCTGATCGACACGTTGCGCTCGTAGGGCAAGCCGGGTGCGCAGATCAACGAGACTGCACGCGAAGTTCCGAATCGTCCAGAAGTAAGGCCTGTGGCCTGTGGCCTGAGGCCTGTGCCCTGTGGCCTGTGGCCTGTGGCCTGTGGCCTTGGAACCTAAGATCCGCTTCGTGGACTTCCAGCCGACGTTTGACAAGCAGGGCCTGATCCCATGCGTCGTCCAGGACGCGCGCACCGGTGAGGTGCTCACCCTCGCGTACATGAACGAGGAGGCCCTCGCGCGCACGCGCGAGACTGGCGAGACGCACTTCTGGAGCCGCTCGCGCCAGGAGCTCTGGCACAAAGGCGAGACCTCGGGCAACGTTCAGAGGGTGCAGCGCCTGCGCTACGACTGCGATGCGGACGCCCTCGTGGCGCTCGTAGATCCCGCCGGCCCCGCCTGCCACACGGGCGAGCGCACCTGCTTCTACCGGGGTGAGATGGAGCCGACCTCAGGGGAGGCGCTGGCGACGCTCCAGCGCACGATCGAGGAGCGCAAGGCGCATCCCGGTCCGGCCAGCTACACCGCCGAGCTGCTCGCCGATCCGCCGCGCATCGGCGCGAAGGTGGAGGAGGAGGCGGAGGAGGTGTCGCGCGCCGCGCGCGAGGAGTCGGACGAGCGCGTGCGCGAGGAGGCGGCGGACGTGCTCTACCACCTCACCGTGCTGCTCTCATCGCGCGGCCTGTCGCTCGTCGACGCGTTCGAGGAGCTGAATGCCCGTCGCCGCTGACATAGACGTCCAGCCGAGCCTCGACGAGGTGCGCGAGCTCGCGCGCGATCACAACGTCGTGCCGCTGCGCCACAGCTTCATCAGCGACACCGAGACACCGGTGTCCGCCTACCTGCGCCTGCGCGGAGAGGGACCTTCGTTCCTGCTCGAGTCGGCGGAGCAGGGGCAGCGCTTTGGCCGCTGGTCGTTCCTCGGCGTGCAGCCGCGGGCGGTGATCCGGCTGGAGAACGGCGTGCTCACCGTCGGAGGTGAGGAGCGCGAGTTCGACGATCCGTACACGGCGGTGGCGGACGAGCTGGCCCGCTACCGGGTGGCGCCTTTGCCTGACCTGCCGCCCTTCTCGGGCGGAGCCGTCGGCATGTTCGGCTACGACCTGGTGCGCTGGTTCGAGCCGAGTGTGGGGGAGGCGAACCCGGACGAGATCGGGCTGCCCGAGCTGGCGCTGATGGTCTCCGACGTGCTGCTCGCCTTCGACCACCTCAAGCACGAGGTCACGGTGCTCGCAAACGTGTTCGCCGAGCCTGGCGGCGCCGATCTCGAGGCGCGCTACGACGAGGCCGTGAGCACGATCGCCGACATCCGCGAGCGCCTGGCCGCGCCGATCCCGCGCGCCGCCGCGGGCATCCGCGACGCTCCCGCCTTCACCTCCAATATCGGCTCCGATGGCTTTGCCGCCGCGGTGGAGCGCGCCAAGGAGTACATCCGCGCGGGCGACATCTACCAGGTGGTGCCGAGCCAGCGCTGGTCAGCCGACGCTCCCGTGGAGGCGTTCTCGATCTATCGCGGTCTGCGCACGGTCAACCCGAGCCCGTACATGTACTTCCTCGACTTCGAGGACTTCGAGATCGCCGGCGCCTCGCCCGAGGCGCTCGTGAAGGTGACCGGCCGCCGCGCGGAGCAGCGGCCGATCGCGGGCACGCGGCCGCGTTCTGGCAGCGTGGAGGAGGACTTCGAGCGCGCGAAGAGCCTGCTGGCCGACGAGAAGGAGCGCGCCGAGCACGTCATGCTCGTGGACCTCGCGCGCAACGACCTGGGGCGTGTGTGCGAGTACGGCACCGTCCGCGTCGAGGAGCTGATGGAGGTGGAGAGCTACTCGCATGTGCTCCACATCGTGTCCTCGGTTGCGGGCACGCTGCGCGAGGGCGTGACGGCGATGGATGCGCTGCGCACGTCGCTGCCCGCCGGCACGCTGTCGGGCGCGCCCAAGATCCGCGCGATGCAGATCATCGACGAGCTGGAGCCCGTCAAGCGCGGCGCCTACGGCGGCGCGATCGGCTACCTCAGCTACACGGGCGACCTCGACGCCTGCATCTTCATCCGCTCGGCGGTGATCAAGGACGGCCGCATACACGTGCAGTCGGGCGGCGGCATAGTGGCCGACAGCGAGGCCCAGTATGAGGTGGCTGAGACGGAAGCAAAAGCCGGAGCCGTGATGGCGGCCGTGGAACTGGCGTGCGGACAGAGGGATTGGGCGTGACCCGTCCACCGTCCACCGTCCACAGTCCACAGATACGACTGGACCGCCGACCTGTGGACGGTGGACGGTGGACGGTGGACTGACCATGCGAGTCCTCCTAATCGACAACTACGACTCCTTCACCTACAACCTCGTCCAGTACCTGGGTGAGCTGGGAGCTGAGCTCGAGGTGGTGCGCAACGATGCCGTTTCGGTCTCGGAGGTCGTGGAGCGCTCACGTGGCGGGAAGGTGATCGTGTCGCCCGGTCCGTGCTCGCCGTCCGAGGCCGGAGTCTCCGTCGAGGCGATCCGGGCGCTGGCCGAGGACGGCACCTCCGTGCTCGGCGTCTGCCTCGGTCACCAGGCGCTCGCGCAGGCGTTCGGCGGCAAGGTGGTGCGCGGCCAGCCGGTGCACGGCAAGACCGCGCAGGTCGAGCACGACGGCAGGACGATCTTCACGGGCCTAGAAAACCCGCTCGTGGCCGGCCGCTACCACTCACTGGTGGTCGACCCGGAGCTGCCGGACTGCTTGGAGGTCTCGGCCCGCTCCGGCGAGGTGCTGATGGGGATTCGTCACAAGACGCTGCCCGCCGAGGGCGTGCAGTTCCACCCGGAGTCGGTGCTCACCGAGTCCGGCAAGGGCATGCTCAGGAACTTCCTCGAGGCCGACTGATGTCGAACCAGGTGCTCACGGAGGCGATCGACAAGGTCGCCTCGGGCGACGATCTCTCCACCGACGAGTCGGCGGACGTGATGCGCGAGGTGATGGAGGGCCGCGCCTCGGAGGTCCAGACAGCGGCGTTCCTGATCGCCCTGCGCACGAAGGGCGAGACGGTAGATGAGCTGACCGGCTTCGCGCGCACGATGCGCGACCTCTCGCGGCGGGTCGAGGTTCCTCACGACGACCTGCTCGACACGGCGGGCACCGGCGGCGGACCGCCCACCTTCAACGTCTCCACCACGGCCGCGATCGTGGCCGCCGGGGCCGGCTGCAGGGTGGCAAAGCACGGTGGCCGCTCGAACACCGGCCAATCAGGCTCGGCGGACCTGCTCGAGGCGCTCGGCGCGCACCTCGACCTCGAGCCCGCCGCGATCGCCGATTGCATCGAGGAGATCGGCTTCGGCTTCATGTTCGCGCCGCATCACCACAGCGCCATGCGCCATGTGGTGCCAGTGCGCAAGGAGCTCTCGGTCCGCACGCTGTTCAACTTTCTCGGCCCGCTCACCAACCCCGCGGGCGCCACGCGCCAGGTGATCGGCATATCCGATCCGACCAAGCTCGAGCCCGTCGCCCAGGCGCTCGCTGCACTCGGCTGCCGGAGCGGATTGGTAGTGTCGAGCACGGATGGGCTTGACGAGATCAGTGTCTCCGCGGAGACACGCGTCATGGAGGTAGGAGAGGCGGGCGTCCAGGGCTTCAGTGTGAGTCCCGGCGACTTAGGCGTGGAGCCAGTGCCGTTCGAAACCCTTCGGTCCGGCAGGCCCGAGCGCAGCGCCGAGATTGCGCGCTCCGTGCTGAGCGGGGAGAGGAGCCCCGAGCGCTCGCTCACCCTGCTGAACGCCGGCGCGGCAATCTACGTCGGCGGCAAGTCCGGCTCGATCGCGGACGGCGTGATCAAGGCCGCGCAGGCGATCGACTCCGGTGCGGCGGCCGACGTGATCGAGCGCTACGTCAAGCGGACCCGGGAGCTCGCGCCCGCCTGATGCCGGTCCGCCTCGAACAGCTGATCAGCTCGACGCGCGAGCGGCTCGAGCAGCGCAAGGGTGAGCGCCCGCTCGCGGACCTCGAGCGCGAGGTCGCGAAGCGCGGCGAGGGCCGTCCCTTCCGCGAGGCGCTCGCGCACCCGGGCACGTCGCTCGTGGCCGAGTACAAGCGCCGCTCGCCGTCGGCCGGCGTGATCCGCGAGGGCGCCAGCGTTGTCGACGTGGTGCAGGCCTACGAGCGCGGCGGCGCGGCCGCGCTGTCGGTGCTCACCGAGCAGGACCATTTCGGCGGCTCGCTCGACGACCTGCGCGAGGCGCGTGCCGCCAGCTCGCTGCCGATCCTGCGGAAGGACTTCACGGTCGACCCGTACCAGCTCTACGAGGCGCGCGCC